>Ga0153924_1001004_pt1 | contig 15806 bp, 13 predicted proteins | sample TSNJ008MetaG_FD_104709 | JGI IMG/M metagenome (GOLD analysis project Ga0153924, IMG submission 104709) | Attine ant fungus gardens microbial communities from New Jersey, USA - TSNJ008 MetaG | ecosystem: Host-associated > Fungi > Mycelium > Unclassified | place: USA: New Jersey, Wharton State...
AATGTGCCTTAGGGTGTACGTAAGCAGGTGAAGTATGGTAGAACTAGAAAAACAGAAATCCTTAAAATAGTTCACATGGATTACACAGAAGGTGTGTAAACACAACAACTAATAAACCAAGTGCAAGCAATAACATTACAAGAACCAGGCAGAGTTGTTGTAGTAGGCAGCACAGCTATATTCAATTTAATACCTTCATCATTTACTGGGACAGACGCACTAACAGGAAAGCCACTGACCTTGACTCCAGACCATAACGTTCAAAATGTTGTATCATTCAAACTGGCTCCAGTATTCTCTAAAGGAGGTGCTCTACAAGCTGTATGTGTCACAGATATCTCGCCTGCTCAGCAAATAATTAAAAAATCTAGTGACACAATTGGTGACTTGATCAACGGTGATAGCTTGTTAAGTTGATCACCTACCATTTTCTCTGATTCCACATATAAGACAATCATGCAAAGTAAAAACCTGTTCGCATTTAATAACGGAATAAAGAATTCTGTATTATCTAAACCTAATATCAGCTCTTCACACTCATATCAGCTTCAAAAGATAGAATCCTGACTTATCAACATATTCATAATTGACAATTCCTAAATCATAGAAGGTTTAAGAGATCTTTACACAACCGACGCGTGTCTTGTTTACTATTGAGAAATGGCACGATGACAGAAATGCCACATTATTCATAAGTTAGTAAACCTAGAGTAAATCATACGCTGGTATGAAGGGAACAACTTCTATCTATTATCCACCTGGTCCAGTCCACAAGTTACCGCTATCTTTATTTCTCAACTTTTTAAGAAATCCTATCGAAGTGCTGAATGATATTTCAAAATATGGAGACATTTCTCATTTCAAATTTGGAACCCAACATGTCTATTTCCTAAATCATCCTGACTATATCAGAGATGTGCTCGTAACTTACAATAACAACTTCATAAAAAGCCGGGGATTACAATTGGCAAAGAAAGTATTGGGAGATGGATTGTTAACTAGTGAAGGGAACATTCATCGTAATCAGCGGCAATTAATACAGCCAGCTTTTCATCAAGACCGGTTGAAAATTTATGCAGCAATTATCACAGAATATATTTTGCGTATGTCTAATAGTTGGAAGGACAATGATGTATTGGATGTGCATAAAGAATTTATGCAGCTGACGTTGGCTATTGTTTGTAAGGCTTTACTCGGCTTTGATATCGAATCACAAGCAAGTGAGATTGCTAAGTATGTCACAACGCTTGTAGAGTATTTCAACCGTGCAAGGTTACCATTGGCTGGAGTCATTGAAAAGCTTCCTCTATCAAGCAATAGACGCTTTCGTTACGCTAAGAAGCAATTAGAGTCGATAATTTATCGCATAATTGATAATCGTCAAAAGACGCATATTGCAAATGGAACCGATTTGCATACTCATGATAATCATGACGGCGATCTAATATCCATCTTGTTAGCAAGCAAGGAATTTGGCCCAGTAAATGAGACCTTACCACATTCGGTCTCAAGTTTACAATTAAGAGATAATGTTATGACAATCTTTTTGGCTGGCCATGAGACTGTGGCAAATGCTTTAACATGGACGTTTTACCTCCTGTCCCAAAACAATAAAGAAGAACGCAAGCTCCATGAAGAGGTTGATTCCGTTCTTGGCCATGATCTCTTCCCTACAGCTGCAAATATACTTAAGTTAGAATATACCGAAAAAGTCTTTACAGAATCTATGCGACTTTATCCTCCGGCATGGGCAGTAGGACGTCAAGCAATCCACGATTGTAAGATCGGAGAATATACTATACCCGCTGGCTCGACAATTCTGATGAGCCAATATTTGATGCATCGTGATAAACGTTTTTTCCTAGAACCTCAAAGATTTAATCCGGATCGCTGGAATAACGACACAAGAACAAATTTGCCAAGGTTTAGCTATTTTCCATTCGGTGGCGGTCCCAGGGCTTGTATCGGCGAACCTTTTGCATGGACTGAAGGAATCATAGCTATCGCCACTATTGCTAGAAGATGGATTATGAAACTAGAATCAGACCATCCAATTGCACTCAAACCACTTGCCACATTACGCCCCAAGTACGGTATGCGAATGAAAATAATACGAAGAAATGCGTAAGACACTTGAATACTCTTAAGGCAGGATAGATTGTTCCTGTGTGGCATTATATATTGAAGGTGGTCGTGCTTGCAACACTAAATTCGAATTCATTATTTGATCATGTCTGTTCACAGTTAGCATTACGTTATCTCCAACTGATTTATGGAGGTCTATGTAATTGATGAGATCGTCCATACTCTTCAAGGGATGTCCATCAATTCCTGTTATGATGTCACCTATTTGCTGAGTATTAGAAACGTCATTTTGTGTTACTCCCTTTAGACCTGCTTTTTCTGCAGGACTACCGCTTTGGACATAAGCGACTACTACCCCCTTATAGTTCCTTGGTAAACCTGCACTCTGAGCTATATCTGGAGTTATGACACCACCAGCTATTCCTAGCCATGGATGACCGTAGCATCCATTTTTAATTAATCCTTGTGCTTCGCGTATAATAACGTTTGATGGGACTGCAAAACCTATACCGGAAAATTCACCTGTAGCAGAACTAATTGCGGTATTAATTCCCACTACTTGTCCTTGCATATTCAGCAATGGCCCACCAGAATTACCAGGATTAATCGCAGCATCAGTCTGAATAGTATTTGGAGTAGAAAAGTTCAGACCAGGGTTTGGCAACAAGCGCCCCATTTGGCTAACAATACCCGTTGTCATCGTATCACTAAGTCCAAATGGGTTACCGATCGCCACTATCTGTTGGCCAACCTCCAAACTAGATGAATTGGCGATTACAAGTGGTACGACATTTTCTGCGGAGAAATCATCCGTTATTTGAATTACTGCGATATCGCTAAATGGATCAGTACCAATCACCTTTGCGTTGTAGGAGTTTCCATCAACAAAAGTTACATCAACTGTTTTAGCATTTCCCACTACATGATAATTGGTGATGATATGACCCTGGTGGTCGAATACAAATCCAGATCCTAATCTAGTAGATTGACTTTCTAAAGGGTTACCATTTATGATAATCTGGATATTAGGATTTGATACCTTGCTTGTTACCTGAACTACAGAATTCTCCACTTGTTTGAATATAGCCGTCAGAGATAAACTTTGAGCTCCCGTATTAGGGCTCAATGGTTGAATAAAAGAAGTAGAAGTAAGAGATCCAGTCTGACAATTTCCAATATTATCATTATTTTGCCCAGTCATTTGTTGTTGCAGCTGCCTTCCTGCTTTCATTATCATAGAAAGGAGAGGCAATGAAAGTTGTTGTGGCTGTTGTCCTATAAGAGACAGTATTTGGTTATTGGTGATAGACTGAATCACAATAATACCTACAAGGACCATAATTACAACAATCAAAGATAATTCTCTAATTTTGGTCATCGTCTGTAATGAATACAAATATGTATTCTGTTAAGATATATAATCGTATTAGTATTCCATTCCCTTTTATTTCTACAGGATATATACTTCCTAGGAAGAGTGTTATCTATGTGTGCAAGTACAACATAGTATTAGGAATAATATTCTTGCCAAAATCTGCATAAGTCCTCCCCTGAAACGAATACCATTTCTATTCCATCTACTAATAACCGAGTATGTAGTTCCTTTTCAACTTGTTGTAAGTCCAGACACACAGGTGTCGCAGTAATGGCAAGAACAATTTGGACAAGCGATTCATCAATCACAGATTCAGGACAATTGATATCCATTAACGTTTAACGCCAGGTTTTGCGTCTTTCCTTCGAGTGAAGTTGCTTGCCATACCAGATAGACTAGATTATAGGAATGTCATAAGTAAACAATCATATTCGATTCACGTAATCAGTCTTTTTATCAAGTTCGCAGGAAAACACCATTAAAATAATAAAAACGAATGGGAGAGACGATGAACTTGCAAGTGTTCCCCAACTAAAAGAAAGAAAAGGTGCTACGTGAGTGAGTATGATAACACTGATAAAATGAAGATGCCAGGAATTACATGAGGATTTTAATGACGATTAAGGAAAAGGAATGCTAGAAGAAAATGATATAAGATATAATGTGACTACCACCACGAGTTGTGGTTGATGATCAATGAGCTACGGCGGAATTTCCTGGCTAGACTAGAATGCAGACAAGTTGTTACATTATCGCGTGATCCTGGTCACGAATGAATGACTACCCTTTTTTAGTTTATACGATTTTGTCGAAAAGAACAGTAGTAAAGACGCTTGTTCGTTGGAGTATTGGTACTATTTATAAACTATTATACTCTAGTATTTTTGAATACACCAAAAAAGACAAGCCTTGACGGCCAAATCACTTATCATAATTGCAGTGGCTGTCGCGATAGTGACGATGGCATCAGCTAACGTTGCAACAACAGCAAGCGCTCAACAATCGCAAACATCCGGCTCTAAAGTTGGATCAATTGTCAGCATACAAAATGGGAACGACGGAAAACCAGAGTGGATAGTTTCAGGTGGATGGGAATTTAAGAATATTAATTCAAGTTCGCCAGCCTTCAATGCTACCTTCAATATGGTAATGCTGAATGGCACTGCGCCCCATAAGCATACTATAACAGATTTCAAGATGACAGGAACTCCGACAAAAAGTGGCATAGCAACCACGTATAATGGTACAGCGAGTGTAACCATGAAGGGCATGACTATGTCGAATGTGCCAATTTCCATAAAACTAATGGGTCCTCGAGCTACGAGTCTGTGGATCGATCCAACTATGACGAAGGGACACTTCGGAAATACACCGATTTACGGAATACAGCATGGCATGCAGATGCAGATGATGTCAATGAAGTAACACTGCAATAACATGATCTTCAATAGATCCTCATTTTTTTAACCATATTTTTTTGCACTGACTGTTCCTGTAAACCTGCGGACTTGTTGTTAGCCTAAATTCTAGATGGTGACCTGCCGACATGGAAGATTCTATAATACTCATTCAACACAGAAAATACGGGCGTACGGCTAGTACCGCTATTACCGTTAGGTTCTACAGCTGGTTCAATTGCAATTGCTTGCATATTTAACAAAATCCTTATAAAAATATAACACATTATTATTGACGATGAGACATTCTCTATATTATGATCAAAAGAATGAAAACTATGATAATGAAAACGAGAAGTTAAGTCAATTTAATTCCACAAATTCAACGAATGAAAGTCGGAATTTCTCTCGTCTACGTCATACAAATTTCCTAATTTGCAAATTGTGTTTTTGGTGCGCCTCATACCTTTATGGACCTTATGAAGCCGTCGAAAATTGCCCTATGTGTTGCAATAAAAAAAGTAACTGTACTATTGAGTCGTTGCCAATATCTAAGGAAACATTTGAACACGATCAATTAGGTGATATTGGTTTAGACGTCTTCCCAATTCGTAAAGACAAGTAGCAGTACTTAGAGGAATTAGAGTATCTATTAGCGAATGCGAAAGCACCTATTTTTTATGCTACAATTAACATTTACATCTGAGGATAGTAAGTTTATGTTACGATCTAGAAGGGTTTATTTGTACTATTACAATAACTATAAACAGTCCATATAAAATGAAAGGAACAAATAGAATTATTTCTCCAACAGATTGGAAAAAAAGGATGTTGTTAAAATGTATCAACAATTCTCCTGGAATACGATATAGAGAACTCCTTCGAGTAACTGGATTTCCCAATGGAGTAATGGCATATCATTTAAGAATCCTAGAAAAATTTAGGCAGATGAAAGTTAGCAGACAATACAGAAAAATTACAAGATATTATCCTTTGAAAACTACTGCTAAAGAGTCAAGTATTATAGAGTTTATGAAACGTCCTACCGATAGAAGAATAATAGAGTTTATACTCAAACACGAACGGTGTAAATTTAAAGATATCGAACGGTATATCAAAAGAGCATCTTCAACTGTATCATGGCATCTTTCACGTCTAAGAGAAGCTGGTATAATATCAATGAGGCATCAGACGTATAGGCTCAATAATCGTACTTTAGTTATCAGTGTGATGCGTAAGGTCAAAGAGTAGGTTTGCCTTCTTTATCCAGTCCTGTATTGTCGGAGTTTCATTCAATAGATTCTTGGTAGCATTATTCACCATGATCTTGTCGTATTGCTTGGTAGAGCTATGTGTAATATGTTAATCCACGCTTTACTTCCGCTTGCATAGATCCGGTTATTGACTAACTGTCTTCTCGCTGGTGTAGCAATTTTTGATATGCATCTATGAACGAGTGACCTTGGCAGTTTTCCTAATCAATTGTTCGCTTCGCTTGAGATCTATTATGGTTTTGGCATAAAATAGTGCGCTCACCACTATGCCAGCTGCTACTGAAGGGCCTACAATTTCTGCATAGCTGAAACTGAATGTAGGAAGACTTATCTTGTTACCATTATTGCTATTGGCTGCAGGACTAGTACCGGTTTGGCTTCCCACTAAACCTGATAGAGAGGGCTTGGCAGTAATAGTTATTTGACCTAGAGAAGCGGCCCTCTGTTCAGCCATCCATATGTTTCCTTGGGAATCAGATGTGATCCACTGAACAAATGGAGATTGCTGAGGGATATTGACTTCCGAGTGTTCCCCTGTAGAGGGATCTATTACGGCTATTTTATTGATAACGTGTTCTGCCACCCATAGGTTACGATAATTATCTAACGCCATTCCAAATGGTAATCCGCTAGGGTTGAGGGGTGGGTTTTTGCTAAATGTCCGTAATATAGGATTGAATACAGATACTGTGTGACCATCATGCTCAGATATGTAAATCTGACCACTATTTGGATCTGCAAGCAAAGCAGTAGGGCTTTTAAGTGTATTGTTTATACCCCCAGTCGGAACAAATTCTGTGACTTTGTTATTTTTCGTAGGATCGATATTGGCTAATTTCCCTGTACCTGATTCTGCTACCCATATCTGCCCTGGCTGATCTGCAATTATTCCCAGCGGCGTAGCGTTTTGGCTTGGTAGTTTGATTGGAGTCGAGAAAGTCTTTGCTAAAATATTGAATCTCAACACTTCATTTGCAGTCGCGAGAGAAACCCAAATGTTAGTTGAGCTAGGGTCTATTGCTATACCAGAAAGCACGCTTTCAACTGGTATTTTGAACAATTCTGTCGCGCTAATTGCAGGGTTATAATGGCCCAGATTCTTGTTTAAAGGATCAATGAACCATATATCATTGTTCGTTGGATCGAATGCCATTAATGTAATTATATTGGCACCGGCAATCTTATGCTCAGTGTATGTATGATTGGTTAGGCTGAACTCCCAAATCCTACCGCTGTTTATACTACTATCTCCAGTCCAAACTACGTTTCTGCTTTTATCATATAGAGGAAATAACGGTTGGGCATTAATACTAGGCATCTTATACTCTTTAACGTTAAATGAAAAATCACTTAATTTGGGTTTGACAAACAAATTATATTCGGTGACTATATCCGGAGCATTACCTGCAGGTGTTGCCTCAACTTGTAGGTCCCACGGACCTGCTAGTCCAAACGCAGCATTAACAGAAAATATTCCCTTTGACACCTTATCGGTGTCTACTGTTATGGGTCCAATTCCTTTATCCGTTTGAGTGTATCTCAGCTGTACTGATTTGATATCAATAGGATTTCCGTTAGAATCAGAATATACTATCTGAAATTTATTATTCCCAGGTATATAGGGATTAATTGAAAGACTAACTTTCTGGTTGTTTCCGATATAATTTGTTGCAGTAAAGCCTTGTTGCGGTGTTGCAATCCCATTTGCGAAATTCAATCCAGGGATACTTTGCTGCTGTTGTTGTTGGACTTGTTGTATCAAATTTTGAAATTGGCTAGCAGGTAACCCAGTATTCACGAGTACCGCAACCGCAGCTAACAATGCAATACCTACAAATGCTTCTGCCTTCGTACTCTTGCCAAATTTTGAAATAAGGTTGTCGATGCTACCACGTCTAGCATCGATTGTAGATTCTGATCCACTAGTGATCGATGTCACCGCAACCACCTTTAGACTGTCCCTATGGATAATGGACTGATTATATGCTCCAATCCCTATCATCACACCTGCTAGTATTAGTTTTGCTATCAACGCCTTCCCATACAACGATGCGAGTGTCAGTCCAAGGTCCGGTTCGAGAAGGTATAGTAAGAATGGTCCGGTGATAACTATAACCCCAAGAATTACCACAGGGATCGTCGAGAATCTAGGAATAAGAAGTGATATCAGCGAGGCTTTGAAATACTCATCTTTATGAGACTGCTTAATTCCAGGAACTACTACAAAGGCCAAATAAATTACCCCTCCAATCCAAAGGGATGCAGCTAAGTTATGTACAAAATCTATCAATATCGGTACGGACGCCGGATTTAAGGCTGCTCCATGACCGATCAAGCTAGTAGTTAGTAGTGCTATCAGTCCCACACCAAGCAATCCGTAGATGATAGATTTTTGAGTCCTGCCACGTTTGTTTTTTCTTTGATTAAGAAATAGGAGAACGGAAAGACACATTAAGACTATGCTAGTCACTAATCTGTAAACCCACAGTGAACCAAATTTTGTTCCAATCGCGTCAAGGATACTAATATCTATTGACTTAGCCTCAGCATAGATCATTCCAAAATCTGATGCAAGGAGTATAGCGGCGCCAATCACCATTAGAATGGCAATTCTTTTATCGATCCTTGTTTGCACTCGATCTATAGTATTAGCAAGCCAATCGATCCTAGTTATCGGCCTCCATAGCCACAAAGTTGCAAAGGCTCCTCCAACGATGATAACCTGGCCTACAAGTGTTGGGAATCTAGCAATTGCTTCAGGTATATAAAGAAGAGAAGATAGACCGGCACTGGCATTTGGAACACTGCTTGGGATAATAGCATTACCTACCCCAAAGACGAAAGCATTTTCTGTGACATGGCCGTCAGTTTCAGAAAGCATCTTTGTTGAAACAGTATATACGCCATCTTTGACACCTGCTGGAAGTGTAACCGCCAACGTTGTATGATCGCCATTGACATAATGACTGTCTTTCTTATCAATCTGATTTCCACCGGGACCCAGAACCTTTACAGAGCTGTAACGGATATCTACAGGTTCACTTAGGTGCACAACAACACTGGATGGTGCTTTTGGTAAAGATTGTGATGGATATGGATCGCTCCCTATTACATATGCATGAGCATAAGCATGAGGTATTGTCGAAATCAACGTATAGGAGAGAAAAAGCAAGGATGCGATTATAATAATTGGCAGATAACGACAACAATAATTGCACTTGTCTCCAACACGTTTGGACAATAGAATCCCTATATATTATGCAATATATAATATAAAGACTTTTTTCCGTTTATTAGTGCAAGTATCGAAAGTTGTACCGCAATACAAACAACTTCGAGAGATGTACCGCAAACAATAAAAGTCAGATTTGTTCACTCTACATCGTTTATCTCATCATGAAAATTAATAAATTATGGACTATAACTATTTGTTTTTTGTTCCTGTCGTTTTTGTTATCATATAATGTAATAGTCAAAGAAGCCTCGGCCCATATAATAAAAAAATTCGGAGACATACAAGTGCAAGTCGGATGGAGCGATGAACCGCCGTTAACAGGTCTACTTAACAACGTGATAATTGACGTCAACCAAACTAGTGGTAAAACTCAGACGCCTGTAATTAATGCCTTGGCTAATATGAACGTACTTGTAAAGTATGGCGGAGTTACCAAGTCACTTGATTTCCTACCCTCGCCGACTACAGACGGATTATATAATGGTCAACTGATTCCAACGCGAGTCGGTTCGTATTACCTTCTTCTCAACGGAACTATACAAGACCAAAAGATTAGTTCCCAATTACCTCTTGATCTAGTAGAAAGTAGCCAAAAACTGAACTTTCCGGATACAGGCGGTTCTGGAGCAAATGGTGCACTCACAAGTACCGCTAGCGCTAGCAACAATATAGGACCTCAGCTACAAGACATTGTAAGTAATATGGCTAATCAGATTGATTCTGTTAAAAGCGTAATAGGTACCGTTGCTAAGAGTAATGCGGATACATTGAAATCAGTTCAAGATGTAAAGAATGCAGCCGACAGATCCTATCTGATTGGAATGGTCGGAATAGGTGCAGGGTTAGCTGGGATAGTTATTGCTGCCTTCTCACTTTCTCGTAAACGGGTAATACTAACGTGATAGCATATTTTCTCAATTATTAATAATATCTTCAAATATTGAGTTGTCTCGATTTGCACCTGAACTCTTGCTAAGATCATCGAATTAACAAAATGGTTAGAATTTTGTTGTCTCCTTATCATTGGTCTTGACTTTTTTTGCATTCGCATCTTGCAGCGCATATCATTCGATTTATGAAGTTCAATATGTTGTCTCCATTAATGTATGCTGCGTACACATACAAAGAAAATAACACCTTACACCAGCGAGGCACATCAGGAATACCGTAGCATTTTATCGATATCGATTGACAGGCCAGTGATCCAAAGTCACTGGCCAGCGAGAAATCGTCTACGTTTGGAACATTTGGTTTATCTTGGCTGTTTATAACCTTTGTAGTATACTCGTCGAATGCACTATTCATCAAACTACGATCTCATTTATGTTATCCTAGGCTACATAGGATTATACGAATATGTTCAAATCCTGTAAGACTTGAAACAGCTTGCGTTATTTAACCTTGTATAGAAGAATACAGATTATTAGGCGGTCTTTTTATAAAAAAGAAAGGAATACTGAGCTAACTCTAACATAATTTCGTGTAACTACAAAAGTGTTTAAACAGAGAGAGCAAATGCGAAGTGACTTGACGAATTTATGTTATTAAGTATAGAGTGTCTTGTATAATAGCGGTATTTTTGTATTTTTGTCTAATTTTCTTAATCGCTAAAGCTTTGTACATCTCTCACATTCTGCATATGAATCACTAGAGGTGCACTACATCCTCTCTAACAGGATATCGGATATTTTGAATGATCTACGGTGGAAGCCTACTTGGTTCTGGTAAACGAGAAAAAACCAGTCCCTCAGGCCGGTGTATCCAGATTTATGCTGACCATTTTACTTTTGCTTTTCACTTTCTGCGTCCTACGAATTTTGGGTTGTCTGAAACTTATGGGTGTGGTACAGGTATCGTCGGAGGTCGCATCGGAGGATGGAGGATTGAAGGCGGGATTGATCGTGTAGTCAGAAAGGGAAGTAAGGACGGTCTAGCACCAAGTGTTACTTTCAGATCTATAACATGTCGATTTCTATATACGGTTAAAGTAAGGTTGTTCCCAGCGATCTCGTGTTGACCAATATAGTTGGTAAGATCATCTAATTTGGTAATGTTATGTCCATCAGCAGCTATTATTATATCACGTAGATGTTTCTTTCCATATTGATCTATGGTACTTCCATGTATTCCCGCCTTGTCAGCAGGACTGTCCTTCGTAATTGTATCTACATATACGCCCTTTAGATTTACTGGTATACCCGCATCTTCTGCCAAATCTGATGTCAAAGTAACAACACTAAGTCCAAAGGAAGGATGTGGATAATAGCCTTTTTCAATCAATGTGGGTACTATTTTTGTTATAGCATTAGAGGGAATTGCAAATCCTATTCCAGAAAACGTATCTGTGCCAGATAGTAGTATGGCAGTATTCATTGCAATCATTTTTCCTTGCATATCAAGCAAGGGCCCTCCAGAATTACCAGGATTTATTGGCGCATCAGTTTGGATTATATTTGGTATTGAAAATTCCCCGCCTGAAGCAGCGGGAAGTGATCGTCCTATCCCACTCACAATTCCTGTTGTCATAGTATCACTTAGGCCAAACGGATTACCAATAGCAATTACTTGATCTCCAACTTCTACATTCGAAGAATTTCCTAACACTAGTGGTTTAAGAGATGATAATGGTTGTCTAGCATTCTGCGAAATTTGTAGAACGGCTATGTCATTATAGGGATCACCTGCTATAACCTTTGCAGTATATCTATTGCCATCTACAAATGTTACATCCTCTTCCAAGAAACCTGATAGAAGCTTGTCATTCTATTATATCCTCTTATCAGCAGTACAAATATTGTCTGCCGCTTTATGCTCATTTATCTTCATCAGCTCATTGCCTTATAACGTTAAATTTAAAGTTTGTAGAGCATCTATGAAATTAACCAACCGCTCCGTATGGAAGACCTTCTACTACTAAGGTGTGACGACACCTTCTACAAAGCCGTGGACATTTGCACATAAATGCATTTCTGCAGATTGCGGGTCCATGTTGCGACAACCATGAACATAACATAACATTCCTCAATCTATCAAATTTCATCATATAATCAAATATAATATTCGTTCCTGGTGTGTGTGAGGTAGATACAGCTGTTCTTTACACATCGAATGCCTCGTTGCATAAATTACTACATATTGGTCTGGTTTAGTTGACCAATCTACGTTTAGCTAACCCGAACTAAACATTTTATGTGGTTAACCGGGTGTGAAAACACCTGTTACCATGGAGTTTTCACCTGCTTTCGGCTATCCTACACCTAGTTGGCTTGCTATAGAGTTAGATAGCGAAGGCTTTGCAGTGCTAGTTATTACCGCGAGCGAATTTCCCCTCTCTTCTGCCAACCAGACATTGCCTTGAGAATCAGATGTCATCCACTGAACGGGGGGGATATTGATTTCTCTATTTTCTCCTGTCCTAGGATCTATCACCGCTATTTTGTTTATAATGTGTTCTACTACCCAAGGATTATGGTTATTATCTAGCGCCATTCCAAATGGAAGCCCGTTTGGATTGAGGGGCGGGTACTGATTAAAAGTCTTCAGTATGCGGTTAAAAACAGAAACTGCATGACCATCATGTTCAGAGATATAGATATTGCCAGTTGTTGGATCAGCGAGCAGGACAGTAGGGCTTTTAAGTGTATTATTTTCTCCAATAGGAGCATATTCGCTAACCTTGTAATTTTTCGTGGGGTCAATATTAGCTAATTTTCCTGTTCCTGATTCTGCTATCCATATTTGACCAGACTGGTCTATGATTATTGCTAGCGGAGTGGCATAAGTACTTGGAAGTTTTATTGGTGTAGAGAAGCTCTTCGATTGAATATCGAATCTCAAGACCTCATTAGCACTTGCCAGAGAGAGCCAAACATTAGTCGAGTTAGAGTCCACGGCTATTCCAGAGGGCGCACCTTGAACTTGTATCTTGTACAACTGTGTTGTATTATTCCCAGGATTGTAAAGACCAAGATCATTGTTGAAAGGATCAATAAACCAGATATTATTATTTGAAGGATCCAGTGCCATCAGGGTGGCTAGATTAGTACCAGCAATTTTATGTTCAGTATATTTGTGAGTGTTAAGATTAAATTCAAAAATCCTAGTGATCCTAAGCTTCTCTTTAATAAATTCGCTCATATTGTTAGAATGTTTCAGCCAAGCTTAAAGCTGAAATTATTCTCGACCCACTGATGGGAGAACTTAATCGATTAGAATTCGGATTTGTGAACCTGAAACAGATACAGATTGGGATGAAATAACAACAATCCGTTTGTCTGGAAACATTTGATAAATGTTCTTTGGCATCATCTTTCATCTCGTAAGATCTCCTAGGTTTGCTGAGAATTTTGAAACTAGTCGATTTTGGGTGGCGTATGATGATTTGTCAGTTGGCTTATATCATGCACTCATACGAACCACTAGTTTTTAAAACATCGCATCAAAAACATTAAAAAACACACAAGGCATTCCATGCATTATAGAAACAGAATCCCACGCGTTTATTTCCTCTTCCGATGTACCGTACCATTATCTACTATTTCACGCTTCACTTCCGCATGTTATTGACCGATGGCGTGAAGAAACATACTTTGAAGAGCAAAATACTAGTTTCAGAAAGAATTTCATGTTCCACTTCTGGTGTGCTTAATGATAGAAGAAGATCCTTTCTTTCTTGCATGAAATAGGAGTCCTGAAACCTGATCCGTCAACATCCCGGGAGGTTGACCGATGCTGCCTTTGAGTCTCATTATGTTCTTCTCTTGCTTTCTCTTTGGCAGCCCTTTCTAGCTTTGCTGCCAACTCACCTTTCTCAAATTCTGAAAACTGCCGACTTTCTACCTTTCCCCGTATCTCTTTCCTGGTCCCTGTACTGAATCCGATCCCTTAACATCCCGGGCTCCTACGTATATACCTTCGACAACAAGTTTCTTGTTTCTTTATACCGTCATGTCCAACCTTATTGCCTTTCTTCCTGATGAACGATGGTGCGCTAATTTACTGACAAAGATCATATGGACAAGATATAATCGTGTAACATGTATGTATTGCCATTCTCAAGATCTCTATTCCAAAATTTAGATTTGGAGAATTTTGAAGCTAGTCTATCGATTTTGGGTGGGTCGCATAATGATTGTCAATTGGCTTATATCGCGTACTCATACGAAACACTAGTTTTTAAAACATTGCATCAAAAATATTAACGGAAATTCTGATCGCCTGGATGCTAACAAATCTCAACTTTTTTGCTCCTCAAAAGCTCAGCCGCCATGCTTGATACTCGCACGATTCGCCAAACATTCGAAAACATGTGGCGATCCATAGAGCCAATAAAGCAATGGACATTGCTCAAGCGCATGCCAGTTGTAGATGATGCAGCGAAAATCGCGGCATTTCTGGCATCTGACCGAGCGAAGAATGACAGGAACGATAACTATCATATTTGTACTGTAAATAGCAGACCTTTAAGGAACAGATATCCTTTAACCGGAACTATTGACCAAAAAGGAGATGATATACGTGGAATGAAAGATATTGGAGTAGATCATATAATATTTGACTCAAGCGATAAAATTATTTGATCAAGCGATTGCTATCAATCCTAAAGATGTCATTGCGTATTACAACAAGGGGCTATCCCTTCAAAAATTGGGAGATTTCATAGGAGCAATAGAAAATTACAACAAGGCTCTTCATCTAACTCCAAACAATGAGGATATTATATACAATAGAAACCTGGCGGTCTATGCATTACGGTCGATAGCATAGAAGACCAATGATCTACCGGATGGGTTAGCCCGGGAAGTCTTCCAAAAATACAGAATTTTTATAAACCAAAACATAAATTAAAGGTATGGACTTGGGGGTGCTGCGAAAGTAAACATAGCTGGCTTAATTTTGATTGTTTTAGTCGGATCAATAAGTACTAGCTTCGCTGTATCTGCCATAAAAGAAGGAAACTCGGAAAACTACATATTGATTACAAAGTGGGGCTCTCCTGGCACTGCTAATGGTCAGTTTAGTGGGGTTGGGGGGATTGGAGTGGATGCTTTAGGTCATATCTACGTGGTCGATCGTGGCAATGACCGTATACAAAAGTTTGATAGTAATGGTACGTTCATTACATCATGGGGCTCACCCGGTACTGCTAATGGCCAATTGGATAAAATACGAGATATAGGCGTTTACCCTTGTGGTCATAATCTGTATGTAGCGGACAGCGGTAATAATCGAATCCAAATGTTTGATAGTAATGGGAAGTTCTTAAGAAAGTGGGGTTCGAATGGTACGGCCTCTGGTCAGTTTCACTATCCTGAAGGCATTGGTGTGGATTCTAGGCAAGGCAACGTATACGTAGCTGATACTGGTAATAATCGAATCCAAATGTTTGATGACTATGGTAAATTCATTACAGCATGGGGCTCGCTCGGTACTGCGAATGG
>Ga0153924_1001006_pt1 | contig 15798 bp, 15 predicted proteins | sample TSNJ008MetaG_FD_104709 | JGI IMG/M metagenome (GOLD analysis project Ga0153924, IMG submission 104709) | Attine ant fungus gardens microbial communities from New Jersey, USA - TSNJ008 MetaG | ecosystem: Host-associated > Fungi > Mycelium > Unclassified | place: USA: New Jersey, Wharton State...
ATATTTCACATTCGTTGTCTGCCAGAGCCAGCTTTCCCCAGTTATGAGCTCACCATGTTTCTTACGATAATCCATCCACCCTACAAGAGCATTATATGCCTCAGCTGAAATGCGTGTCATGTATTGTTTTTTCTTGCCTTCATTCTGTCCTGCATAGACTAACATCTTGGCTGCTATCACCTGACATGTCTCTTTGTCTATTTCAGGCGTAATATGCTTCCATCTCAAAAAGTCCCAGGCACCAAGCCTAATGCCTGAGGAGGCCATAGTGTAGACAAGCGCCTTAATGCGCGGGTCGGGATATTCCACAAGACGTTGAAGTTCCTCTAGATTTGGTGCCCTGTCGTCTGCTGCCCTGTTTCCAGTCGGAACACCACGACGAAGGATCTTCCATGATAATGTGATTCTATTCATCTCCAAAAATAACTTGACGGCTTTGTAGTAATTTGATATTGTAGCAGCTGCTATCTCTCCCCGGTTTAACCTCTCGATTTGAGATGATATGAACTGCATGAGCTTGTCCTCTACCCACTCTGGATCTTCCCGTGCTTTCTTTAAGAATTCTAGGGCGTCGTCCTTGAACACACCATTAAACCCAAGGAACCTTAAGAAGACCCTAAGCCTCTGTGGATATTTCTTCTTGGAGATAGGTGACTTGAGGGCATACAGGAAGCCTGCCATAGGGTCTTCAACGACTGAAACCATACCTTTTCTTCACTATATCTGCAAAGGGGCCCTTAAAATAGTGTCAATATCAAAACGGGCCCGGTGGGCTTCGATCCCACGACTTCCGGCTTTCTTCAAGTTTAGAAGGCAGGCGCTCTATCCATGCTGAGCTACGAGCCCTTACTTAAGCCTGATTTGTAGCAGTTGCATTAAGACCGTACCACAAAACAGGCAGCATGGTAAATTGAAAGGGTCAAATCACCTTTATAAAATGTTTAGCCGTAATTAGTATAACTCCCTGGTGCTTCCCAGCTTTTACGTACATAACAAGTTAGTTACAAATAGGTCGACATCTTATCTGCCTGTAGCAATTACGGAATACTTGGCCGCGTTAGCACCTCACATACCATACATCCAAACATGTTTATAAAATGAACACTAATTACGAAAAGGTATAATAACAAGATAATAGTACACGTTCCTATTGTCACTAATTTAGTCTTGTGGCATCCGGTTGAGAGTAAATCATATGGTTATAGAGGATGAAGTTGCTAGTAACAGAAATATTAGTAATACTAATACTAATACTAATGCTAATGCTAATGCGGATCGGACCGAAAATGCCCATGATAATATTGAAAGTCGGTTTATACAGGAACAAATAGCAAAAGTATTCAATATTTGGGCTGATATTAGCAAATTACCGACTGTTGGACCATCCTTCGCCTATTCTCAAAATTCTAGAGCAGATCTAAAGGAACTTATTGAATTTGGGAAAAGCTTTCTAGAATTACAAATCCACCTCAGCGAATATTGTATGCAAATTAACAACACTTATGTGCAAGCGTTGGCAAAGGCATCCGAGAAAGCACCCAAACAATACAACTCAAGAGAGGATTTTGAAAAATATAGAAAGGTTGCGATAGATGTTTTTGAAGATGCATTCACTGGCTTGTATGATTCTAAGGAATTTGCTATCCTATACGGTTTGCTGCAAAGTAACCAATTTGATCTATTGATGCATTTACAGAAGCTTACCGAAAACAATTTGAAAGCACTAAACCTACCTACTCGATCAGATATGGAAAATATGTCGAAGGATATTCACGATTTGAAAAAGACTGTTCACGATCTTATACGGAAAATTGAGGTCTTGAAAATAAATGAATCTGGAAACCTACCTTACTAGTACGTCCGGTAAACCCTATCAAAAGGATAGTTCAACACACCAGATAATCTATACAGATATTTTGAAAGAAGTTGGAGATATAGCTCGTAAGCTCGAGAAAACGAGAAACATACTTCACAGCGCAGGCGATACCATAGTCGGGAACACCCCGAATGAAGTCGTACATGAAGGAAGCATGTATAGACTTTTACATTATCGACCTATGGTGAGCAAGACAGCAAAGACACCGATCTTGGTTGTATATGCGTTGATAAACAGGTCATATATCCTAGATTTGCAACCTGATAAGAGCTGGATCAGCAACCTGTTGAACCAAGGATTCGATATCTATTTAATAGACTGGAAAACCCCGACTCAGCTTGACAAGTACGTCTCCTTTGATGATTATGTGAATAATTACATCGACAATTGCGTCGATTTTGTTAGAAGAAAAAGTTCAGTAGATAAGATAACTCTGCACGGATATTGTATGGGTGCGACCATGTCTGTAATTTATAGTACACTACATGATGATAAGGTCAGAAATCTAGCGACAATAGCACCAGTAATTGATTCGGATAAGGATACTACTGTGCTAGCCAATTTCTCAAGATATCTAGAAGCAGATAAATTGTTTAATTCTCTCGGTAATTTACCTTCCGAACAGCTCTATGCATTATATTCGACCTTAAAGCCATTCAAGCAGGGAGTAAACAAGTATTTCAACTTAGTTGAAAACATCGACAACGATGCGTTCGTTCAGAATTTTCTTCGAGTAGAAAAGTGGCTTTATGACACACCACCAATTGCAGGCGAAACATTCAGGCAATGGATAATAGACATTTACCAAAAAAACCTTTTAGTGGCCAACGAAATGAAGATAGGAAATGAGATTATAGATCTCTCAAAAATAAAAATTCCTGTTCTTAATATTGTTGCTGAAGAAGATCATCTCGTATCACCACAATGCAGTGCATCATTAAATGATGCAGTATCTAGCCTTGATAAAAGGTTAATGCGATTTCATACCGGACATGTGGGACTTATTGCTAGCAGCTATTCTCAGAATAATGTCCTTCCCAAAGTCGGCCAGTGGATTAAGGCACGTTCGCAATAGTCCGCTACGGATGACAACTCCTCCCCCAAACTAGGTCTAATCTGGAACGGCATCCTTTTTCCTATGAATGGGTATAATTATTACCTGAACCAGGTCGCCATCCCCGATATTCAAAGCCTGCCTTTCTGCCTCTGGAATAGATATTCTACCCCCAGTCTGCACAGTTGTCTTGAACATTGCATTATAATATGTTAAGCCTTGAAGTGTGGAGAAAAAATTCTGAATTGCATCTTGCTGAACTGCTGAATAACTTCTTATGAAATCTCTCTGCGCTTCAGCTCCCTTTTCAATTGCCTTTTTAAATCCGCTAGTCCCATCATCTCCACCAGAAGTATCGCCCATTACAACAAAAGGTTATACTGCCGTTTATTTAATATTAATCCCCTCTATCTCTCTTTAGCAAGAAAATCTAAAAGGGCCTTGTTGAACTCCGCTGGTCTCTCAACATAGGGGGTATGCCCGCATTCTTTTATTACTACGATCTGACTATTACGAACTCGTCGGTAGTCTCCTAAATACTGCATGGGTATCAAATTATCATTATCTCCCCAGATAAATAACGTTGGCACTAATATTTTCGATAATTTATCTGCCAGGACCGGCGAGTCTCGTATTCCCAATAATGTTGACATAAAGGCGTATTTCGCATTCGGAAGCCTCATTCTGTTGACAAAGTCCCTTACTGTATCTTCTGAGACATGGTTGGGATCGTAAGCCATGTCCATAAAGGCTCTTAGTGCATTTTCACGGGTCGGATATAGGGCTGCCATAATATACTGGTCAAGAGCATGTGTGGAAGATACCATCATCCCCGCAGGAGCAGCCAAAACCAATTTATCTGTTCTCTTGTTAAATCGTATAGCGAATTCCGCAGCCATCCATCCTCCAAATGATGACCCGACTATGCTCGCAGCATGAATATCCAAATCATCTAAAAAATTTTGCAAAAAGGCAAGAAAAAAATCGATCGTATATTCAACAGTTGGTTTATCGCTATAACCGAAACCAATGATATCTGGGACAATTAGTCTAAAGTACTTGGATAGCTCCGGAATTACAGGCAACCATCTTTCGGCAGAGGCTCCTATTCCGTGCAACAGAAGTAGAACTTTGGTTTTATGAAATGCATGTGTCATCCTGTTATAATCTAGATATCTAATGTTAAAACCATCGATATGTGTCATCTTCATCGGAATATCGCTTTCTCGCACCAGATCTACGTCGCTTGACTAATGATGGCTGATTTAATATTCATTTCTGAATTAGGACTAGATACCGTCGCTGGTATCTAATATGTACTAATCATATTTTATTCTACATCACTTAGCTTGTGAGTAATCTCGACTCATTTTTTAGCAACCTATGCTCAAATTATTACTGCTACGAGGCAATGGACTTTGAAGCCTCCCAGAATTTATCACTGATGTAATGCAAATTGTCTATCACATACCCTCTTTCCATAGCGGAAGCAATTTCACTATCTGTCATAGCTATGCCTACTGCCAACGCTTTCTTGTAAGTCTGATCTTTAACTATAACAATCCCATCTTTCTTGAAATTGTCGAAACTTGTTATTCCAGGTCTCGTTACTTTGGCTCCGTTGCAAACGAATTTGATGGCACCCATATCTACATATACAGAAGGAAAGTGGACTAGCAACTCCGGTTTGCCTAGGAATGGTAAGATAACCGACTCATGTGTTTGGATTGCAAAAAAATTCTCGGCCTGAATCAAAAACTTGCCTTCTTCGATTTGATAGATCTTGAAATTCTTTATTTTTGGGATAATATCTTCAGGCCATTTTGCCCGAATTGATTTCATTAAGATGGTGCTCTCTTTTTTAGATAGTATAGATATTTTCAAAGTACTTGATTCATAATTTGTATAAATTTAAAAGTCATGTTAGTCATAGTATGCTGCTTAGCTTTCTGGTCGACTATCGATCGGGATATATTCACATCCCATTGGACCGCAATATCTTCCTACGTATGAAGCCTGAGGTCGATAAAGAGCAGGCTTTGGAGCTGCCTCTGCAAACTTCTCTTCAATAACGTGCGCGCACCACCCGGAGATTCTTGAAATAGCGAATATAGGAGTATTGAGATCCATTGGGATACCCATGCTATAGTATAATGACGCGCTATAAAGATCGACATTTGGATAAATTGGTTGTTTATGGTGTTCTAGCATATACTTCTTGGTTGCCCTTTCGACACATTCTGTAATTTCAAACCATTTTGTACCAGTTTTACGAGACATAATTCCAGACAATCTTGAAAGGACTCCTGCCCTAGGGTCAGTCGTTTTGTATACTGCATGTCCCATACCCATCACCCTTCCGCCTTGCTGTAATTTATCCTTCACCCACCATTCTGCCATTTTGGGTTCTCCTATTTCAAGTAACATTTTCATAACCTGAATATTTGCACCACCGTGTAGTTCACCAGATAAAGCACCAACTGCTCCACCGATCGACGCGTACATGTGAGCTCTAGTGGATGCTATTTCCCTGGCAGCAAAAGTGGATGCGTTGAAACTATGTTCAGCATGTAATATAAGACAGATGTCGAATACCTTCGATTCTTCCTCGTTAGCATCCTTGCCTCGCAACATATACAGAAAATTCGATGCATGCGATCCTTCCTCTCTCGGATCGACCACCTGGAGTCCCTTTCGAATTCGGTCCCAGGCGGCAATAATTGTTGGGATCTTTGAGATGAGAAGAATTGCTCTTCCGACATTTGCTTCTTTAAGATCATCATCCATATCTGAATCGTAATCAGGAAGTTCGGAAATAGATGACTGCAACACATCCATGGGACGTGCTCTCTTTGGTCGAGTCATCAGATTCTTGACAATAGGTTCTGGTAGTCTTCGAGATTCCCTTAATCGACGAGAAAAATCTGCCAAATTTTGCTTGCTTGGAAGCTCTCCGAACAGGAGCAAGTACGCGGTTTCTTCAAAAGTTGAATGGTTTACCAGATCTAAAATCTCATAGCCTCGATAGATTAGTTTGCCGTTTTCACCGTCTATAGAACTGATCTTTGTATCAGCAACCGCTATATTTCTCAAGCCGATGTTTCTAGTATCCATCGGTATGTAGTTCTGCAAGTTTCTATTTAAATCAATGTTGTAACGCTACACCAAACTGATCTGTCCACAAATTTTCGAAGACACGTTTGGAGGACAGTCCCAAGCAATATATCACTAGGGAAATGTCTAGAAATCCAGCAACAGTAACACTGCAAACCTGCAATTCTGTTGTCCTATTCCACCATATACTCGGATCATGTTTGTTAAATTGGACAAACTCGTAGGTGCTAACAAAGCCAAGTATTAGTTTACTGTAATTGCCAATCGATTAACTTACAATGCTGTTAACCTAGATCATACGTCATGCGTCTAGCTAGGCTAAAAAAGAATTTTGGATGGTATTATGCTATGGCTATACTGCTACAGGTTGGGCAGGAAACCTGTTGATATCTTAATTAATTAGTTATCCGATGCCGTTAAACGTTTTCAACTTGGACTTCAGGTAATCGAGAGGAAGATTTGTTATCCCTTGGTTCATAAGAATTTTAATATCTTCGGTGGTGTCAAGATCTAACATAATCCTCTTTGATAAAAAAACTTTGATAGGAATTCCGGATTTTGTAGCTGCTCTGATATGTGCATTAAAGCTATCTTCGTCGTAAGATGTCTTCAACAATCGTGATGGTTTACGTAGAAGAGCGTTTGATCCGTCATACCGTATGGAAGGACATACAACTAAGCATCTGTCTGGGGATTCTGCCTTCCTGCAAATCATATTAACATCTGCAGCGATTAGGAGTGGGAGATCCTGTGGAATTACTAAAGTAGCTTCTGCTCCGTTTTCGAAACTATAATCATCCGCTTGCGCAATAGCAGCATTTACTCCGTTATCTTTGCTCTCTCTTAAAACTTCTGCTCCGCTCCTCCTAGCAATCTCCATTGCCACCTCATCACTTGAGACTATGACTATTTCCGATATTGCAGAGGCCTGTGTAAGAACGCTTAAGGTATTTGTAAGTAACAACTCGGACAACTCTTTTCGTTCAACGACATTTAGCACCGACGACAATCTTGATTTACTACTTTCGAACCTTTTAACCGGTACAAGAGCAAATATTTTCATAATTAGGTTTGTGTGATAATATATGATGCCAGTCTGTTTTCGTCATCAGAGGATTTCATCAGAATATCGGTTTCGTAGACCTTCACGCCAATTCCTTCTATCATTCTAGAAGAATCTCCGTCATCCTTAGAAATAACAAACTTGGTTAGGAAATCAGAGTAATTTTGTGCTATCCCAAATGGGGTAGTAGGTAATTTCATCGCTTCCATGTACTTTACGGCAGGTCCGCTTACTGCCCTATTCCCGATTAGAGGTGAGACCCCAACAATTTTTTCTCTCTCCTCAACAAGCATTTTTTTGACACCTCTGATGGCAAGAATCGGACCTATGCTTGAGACAGGGTTGGCGGGAGGTATAACGATTAACTTGGATTGTCTTATAGCCTGGATCACTTCTGGATTAATTCTCGCGTTCTCTATACCTTTATACCTAATATTAAAAACTGTTGGTTCAGCTAGATGTTTTGCCCAGAATTCCTGAATGTGCATGCCGCCTTTGTCAGTCAAGACTCTTGTCTCTATCGGATCATCAGTTGCAGGAATAACTCTTGAGGAGACGGAATACCTTTTTCTAAGCCACTCCGTAATATACGAGAGACATTTTCCATTCTTCAGCATGATTGTACGTAAGAGATGTGTGGCAAAGTCCCTGTCTCCTATCTTAAACCAAGTTTGCTCGCCAAGCATCTCCATTTGACGGAGACATTGAAATGAATCGTTTCTTATACCCCAACCTTGTACAGGATCAAGCATACCAGCTAATCCATAAATCACCGTGTCGATATCAGGGCAAATGTAAAGGCCGTAAAGCCAAATATTGTCGGCGACATTTGAAATTACTTTTAAATCGCAGTGCTGAGAGGCAAGCCCACGAATTAACTTGATGGAGCCTGTTCCCCCAGCTAGAACGGTTATCATAGCCAACATCCTTCAGTACATAATGTATAATTTTCGGATATGGACATGTAATACTACTACCAATTCGTACCCTGGCAATCAACAAAGAATATAAACAGGACGCCATGAGAATTCTTGTGTGAATATTAGTGCAGTTCTGCTGGTCTGCATTATCTCAGCAATTATAGTTGCAGGTGTTACGAGTCACGCTTACGCTGTACAATTTACTGTGTTTCTTTCTCCCAAGGCAAATACTGCTTCTGTTGATCTAACAGGAGTAAGATTCCTTACTTTGTCATACCCGGCTGGAGGAGCTTTATCCAACCAATTTAACGGTAAATCAGAGCATGTTAGATTTACGATGAACGCACCAGAGAATGTCATATCAACGATCAACCAAGATATAGCAAGTGAGAAACAGAGTCCTGTGCGAATTACCAATGCAACAATGGAATATAATGGTGATTTGCTAGGCCAACCTGACTCACTTTTGGTCTCGTACAAATTGGATCTTAAGGCATTTATTTCCAATTATGTTCTACAATCAGCGTCAAATAACTCGATCATTGATTTGAATTGGAGAAGTGTTATCGTTAATCAACCACTAGTAGTTGATACACCGAAGTACGGGAAAGTAAATATTAACGCTCCTATTGGATTATTCCAGGTTACACATCCAGCCGTGGCTCAACAGCTTTTGAACTCGCCAGCGGCTGATATTATGCAGGATCCTTTACTTAACTTCCAAACTATCGGAGCACCTATGGATAATTGGCACTTTCTTTTCGACCCGACAGGAAGTATTGCAGGTGCTTCCGGTCTATTCAGCCAACAACCAGGATCTAGGGCTGTTTCGGTATACGCTCTAGGAGAGAGTAGTCTCAGGGAAGGGACTTACACCGAACAAACTAGGGATGCATCCACAACCATAAATGGCGAAACAGTTGGCGTTCACGCTTCGACTCCTCCACCTAGTGCTCAGATTCAGATTGCTGGATTCTCCAAGACCCAAAAATCAGGAAACGGTGGTGATGTTGCCTATGTGTCTGCACAAGCACCGGCAGGCACAGTTACTGCTACAGGAGGATTTCCAACCCAGGTGCTCCTTGTCTTCGGCGGCATGATGGGAGGAATTGCCGTCTTTGTGCTCTTTAAGTCAAGATCACCTAAAACCACCACCACTAAAACCACTCCTGGAAAAAGTCCAACTGTTGGAGGGGAGGCATCAAGATCCAGCCGTGTTGGCGAAGGGTCCCCATTTTAGTACAAAAGAGCCAGTCGAATCTGCACCTATACCTTTTACCTGTCAGTCTTGTGAGAATTCGCATAAATAAGATATATTTATCTCACCGCGATTTAGGATCCGATAGTTCTTAAACCATGTCTCCTACTATCTTAAAATGCCTTTCCGTTGACTGGAATCCTCAATTAACATACAAAACTAGACCTGTGAATCTCAAGTCATACCCGTGTCCTAGGTGTGTGCTAGTAGTAACCCTCCTTCTGTTTTATGCGGGATTCCGCTGAGCGGCCAACCCGAGCAGATGCAGGATCCTTATGCTCTGTTTGGCCTTGCTCCGCTCGGGTCGGCGTTTTCATTCCAGGTCAATGAGCCTCAGGTTATTCACCATCATCAGTACCCCCATAGCTGGATATCTTTTCTGTCCCGTTGCCAGCTGTCTCCAGCTAATTATCGCTAATTCGAGCCGCCTGCAATGAGGGAGGAGTTTCCTCTCTTTCGAGTGACCCGCACGCTAGCTCACTTCTCTGCCTACGAATTTCGGGTATATTAACTGAGTGTTCTCGAGATAGTCAGATGAGGAAAGTACTCTCTCTCAATTTCAACTATTTCGGTGGCATTCAGTGCGTTACTATAATCGTTTAAGATCTCTGAGTTTAACTCTATGAAGGTATGTCCCCATTTAAATTTGTCCAATATCCTTTCTGACTGATTTCTCCATCCCAGTATGAACAGGGATGCTGCTAATGCTTCAGCAGTAGTTAACTTTGATAATTTACAGTAATTGTTAGGGTTTCCAGCCAATAAAGCCGGCAAGCGTCGGCAGATGCCATTTTTTAACACTTTGCCCTTCAGTAATATGTCCATTGCCTTTTCCCAAGAGCAGTCAAGTGCACAAACCGATTTAATGAGACTTTTGTCGTCGTTTGACAGAACGACTTTACAAAAAGGATCTAGTAATAATGTATTTAGGCGGATAGATCTAACGGATTCAGCCAGACCAAACTTGACTAATTTAGCTGCGGTGCATTTGGCAGGATCATCTTGCCTGTACATTAGTACTTGTACTCGCATTAAACATCTTCACTTGCCTATGATTTAAGCTGCGATCGATCGTTGACAACACCGTTAAGGCGCGGTGTTTTCTTGTTCCATTAGATAGCATCTTCAAATTCATTGACCTTCAATTTACCACAAAAGGCTAAAGTTCGCTTCGCGAATTGATTAAACTAGAGACCCATTTCATCCCTATTCACAACATCTCGTCGTATTTCCACTAGTTTCATCAGTCAAGCTAGCTTTAATATTGTGTCAATACGATCTTCTTTTTTCGTAATTCATAATTTGCGATAAGTCTATAAAACAATTGTTCATCGGCCGCTGTAAATTATACTTGACATTGGCATCATAAGGCGGACCGATTCGAAATAAGAATCCACGTCCATCTCGATTACATTTCCTCTATCTACGTCTATTATATAGATCATATGTATCCTTCCATTAACAATTTCTTCCTCGCTTACGGGGGGGCTCCGGTAATATTTATCGCAAAAACTCTTGAGCTTGGCTACTTCCTGATTTGTTCTATCACGTGGCGGTCTCCTGAACATCTCAGGTATGGGAAGAATACTAACGGGGGTCGTTGCGAGAACAAACTGATTCGCGAAATTACTATATCGGGCTATTTTGCTTGCGAGTCTTGCATAATAGTACGAAAGGGGATCAAGGGCATGATCAGGAGGGACAAATCCTGTTTCAATCTCCACGACCGTCTCTCCGTTTCCTTTAGTCCCATGGAGATCACATACAAGAGTGTCTGTAAGTTGCCTTTCGACATCCACCGCATAACCATAGCGAATGAGGTGCTTGGCGCAGACGAGCTCCATTACAGAATGGTTTATTTTTACCAGGTTTTTCGTGTATAATTCAATCAATCTGTTTTTTACAAAATTGATTCGCTGCTTTAGTTCTACTCCTTCGCCAGATGTCATTTTCTCTGAAAGGCCATTTACGTCTGCTGTGAAACGGTCTATATCCAAATATCAATATAGCATGAATTGGTCCTTTAATTAAGCTGTGCCTTTACAGTAAAATTAAAAATCTAGCAAAATCTGTTGATATTCTGATATGCCGTCGATAAGTAAAATAACCGTCCTCGGTTCGGGAATTATGGGTCATGGAATTGCACAAGTATCTGCAATGGCTGGCTATCGTGTAACTTTACGTGATATAGATCGCTCTTTATTGGATAAAGCATTGGAGAAAGTAAAATGGTCTCTAAATAAACTCGTAGAAAAACAAAAGCTCACTCAAATAGAAGCCGAGAAGATATTCCATAGAATCACACCAGAAATAAACCTAGAACTGTCTTTGAAGGATGCTGATTTGCTTATAGAAGCAGTACCGGAGAATCTCGAGCTAAAAAGAAAAGTGTATGCTGATGTGGATAAATATGCAGAAGAGAAAACAATGTACGCCTCTAACACCAGCACGTTGCCAATAACTGAAATGGCAGCACTAACTCGTCGACCTGAAAGGTTCATAGGATTGCACTTTTTTAATCCACCTCAATTGATGCGACTTGTAGAGGTCATACCAGGACGAAACACCGATCAGTACACCATCGACACAGTGCTGGATTTCGTAACGCGAGTTGGTAAGGAACCTGTATTATGCCGAAAAGACGTTGCCGGTTTTATCGTAAATCGGATTTTCATACCTTTGGTACATGAAGCCGCGTACTGTTTAGAAGCAGACGCAGTTTCGATGACTCAGATAGATTCGTCAGTAAAGTACAAGATGGGTTTTCCAATGGGTATTTTTGAGCTTGCCGATTATACGGGCCTTGATGTAATATTTAAAGCCACCTCAGAGATGTTTTCCAGAGACAAAAGAATAGTTAAGCCGCACCCAAAAATAAAAGAACTGGTTGATGCTCAAAATCTTGGGCAGAAATCAGGCAAGGGTTTTTATGAATACAGTAAAAGCACTTACGAACGGATAAGTCTAACACCAGAAGAGGCAGCAAAGTATAATCCGATACGTTTGGTGGCTGTTTCTACTAATAATGCAGCTTGGCTAATTTCAAATAATGTATGCACAAGAGAAGACCTGGACAAAGCACTGAGACTAGGGATGGGGCTAAAGACAGATCTATTTAACACAGCGGAGAAGTTTGGTATGAACAATGTTGTAGAGAAATTGCGAGAGATGGCGTCAAAGTATGGTTCGAGATATGAACCTGATGTTTATTTAGAGAACTACAAAAGCAAATGAACTTCATTTGTTGTCCGAAAATATTTGCACTGCGGAACGAGCATCCTTAGCTACCATTATGGGAACACGATTCCGTTCATCCAAATATTTTCCAGCATATGTATCCGCCACGCCACCGCTGCCTGCTATCACAACAATAGCTTTCTTTGACATATATCCTGCCGCCATCTCTATTAACGTCCCGACGCCACCACCAATAGCGATAATTCCATCAGCGGAACTAGCTATAATGAAATCTCTGGCAAATCCAATACCTGTACAGATGACGACATCGCAAAAACCATTGGCGAAAGAAAATTCTTCTTGCGGTATTATGCCAATTGTAAATCCATTAATCTCCTTTGCTCCCTTGCATGCAGATTCCATAACTCCTCCCAGTCCGCCGCAGATCAAGACTGCACCTGCACGCGCTACTTCTTTTCCTACCTCATATGCGAGATTTCTAGCCTGTTCAGTACACCTGTCTTTATTATATCCGACAACAGCAATTTGAAACTTACGCACAATATCCGACTATTGCTGTTTGTCTTATACTTTGTGATGAAAGTTTTAAAAAAGAATGAACCTAATTTAGATTAATTGAAATTTAGAGACAGAGTGCATGCAGGCGAGATGATTGCTCAAAAATTGAGTACTAATCCTACACTTAACTCTCTAATAGCAAATCAAGCGATAGTTTTGGGTATTCCTCGCGGAGGAGTAATCATAGCGGAAATAGTCGCGAGGAAACTCTCTGCTGAGCTGGACGTTGCAATAGGAAGAAAACTGGGAGCCCCGGAAAATCCAGAACTTGCGATTGGAGCCATTATGGGCGACGGTACAACCTATACTAACGAGTATCTTATCAAAGCATTGAAATTATCAGAAGACTATGTCGAACGCGAGAAAGCAAGACAGCTATCGGAGATAAGACGTCGTACTACACTCTATCCAAAGAAACGCGATTACAAGATTAGAGATAGGATCGTAATCCTAACAGATGATGGCATTGCGACTGGGGCAACAATTATTGCCGCAGCACGATGGATAAGAAAACAAAACCCAAAATATTTGATAATTGCTGTACCTGTGGCCCCCCCACAAACTGTGGAAATCCTTAGGCAAGAGGCTGATGCTGTAGATGTGATTCTTAGCCCTGAGACCCTTAACTCTGTCGGACAATTCTATGAAAAATTTGATGCTGTTGCTGATGACGAAGTTAAAGAGATTCTAAGCAGAGAGGTCTCTAAGTAATTATATTATAAGATTTTTCATTGCTAAGTCTAGCCGATTTGAAAACATTGTAGGACATTGGTATAACAAGTATCACTAGGACGCAATGATAGCAATTCGACATATAATGATGAAGAACAGCAATATCAATTTTTCAAGGCATATTTGAAGTAAGGGCTGTCTTTTATTGAATTTTCGAGTTTTCAGTATCCTTAAAGTATAGGGAGTGCTTTTTTTAGCCTATGAATTATCGTGTTAAAGATATTTCTCTGGCAGACGAAGGAAAGAAAAAAATAGATTGGGCAGAGGCTCATATGCCTGTACTTGTCGCTTTAAGGCATAAACACCAGGACGAAAAACCACTTAAGGGTATCAAGATCGCAGGATGCTTACACGTAACAAAAGAGACAGGCGTACTTGCAAGAGTACTTCAGTCGGTTGGTGCGGAGCTAGCTTGGTGCGGGTGTAATCCACTCAGTACTCAAGACGATGTGGCTGCTTCACTTGCTACTAATGAACACATCTCAGTATTCGCAAGGCGAGGAGTATCGACAAGGGAATACTATGATGATATCCGATCTGTGATTGGTATCGAGCCGAATATTACAATTGACGATGGTGCTGATCTGACCGTCGAGATGCATAAAGATATGATCGGCAAGTCAGTTATTTACGGTGGAACAGAAGAAACAACGACTGGTGTGGTTAGACTACGCGCATTACAAAATGCAGGTAAGCTGAAATACCCGATTATAGCGGTAAATGACGCTGAAACTAAACATGATTTTGACAACGTATACGGAACTGGTCAATCCGCACTAGATGGAATTATCCGAGCGACGAATATTCTGTTAGCAGGTAAGAATATTGTAGTTGCAGGCTATGGGCATGTAGGAAAAGGAATAGCAAAACGAGCAGCAGGAATGGGTTGTAACGTTACTGTGACAGAAGTAGATCCTATAGCTGCTTTAAAGGCGAAGTTGGATGGTTTTTCTGTTAGCCAAATGTTGAGTGCGTCTGGGACAGGAGACGTCTTTATAACAACTACGGGTTGTAAGGATGTGATTTCCGAAGAAGATATCCTAAGGATAAAAGATGGCGCCATCCTTGCTAATGCAGGTCACTTCAACGTAGAAATTTCAATCCCTACCATAGAGGCACAATCTACAAATTCAACTAGAATTAACGAGCATACGGTTCAATACAAATTGAAGACCGGTAGTAGAATCTATTTGATTGGTGAGGGAAGATTAGTAAACTTGGCAGCGGCCGAAGGTCATCCATCGGAAGTCATGGATATGAGTTTTGCTAACCAATTTTTATCGGTTATGAAACTTGCCGAATCTAAAGGATCAATGAAACCACTGGTATATAATGTAGACATATCTCAGGACAAGGAAATTGCTCTTGCTAAATTGGAATCCATGGGAATCCAGATTGATCACCTGACAGATGATCAGAGACTATACTCCGAAGGATTCAGCGAAGGGACATAAAAGTTGTATTGCTTAAATCTCCTGATTAGACACGGTCCAAGCTGTACAAAACACCATATCAAGATATTAATACCCACAATTTGTTTCATGTTTGATTCGTGGGCAGCATTGATTACAGAAGTAGTAGGATGGGTGGTCTAGCATGGTTAAGATACCTGTCTCACACACAGGTGATCGAGAGTTCAAATCTCTCCCCATCCATTTTATTAAAAAAGGATTACGAGAAAATCAGCATCGTAACAAATACCGCTGAGGTAATAGCTAGGAAAATCTTAGTTATGTTCATAGATCTGTTGAGAGCTATCGCGTAATCATCGAACTGTCGCTTACCCATTACCTTGATCATCGATATGGATGATGCGAGCTCAAATCTAGCTGAAGTGGCTTTCTCAATAGATTTTTTTGATAACTGTAGATAAATCTCAGCAATCTCTTCATGTTTGCTAATATTACCTAGGGCATAATATCCATGTCGTGTTCTCTTTCCAGAAGTAGAATGCGTATCTGAAGTACAGAGTTCTAGTGTTTGAATTCCATTCCGGGCCAACTTTGCAATAACATTATCTCGTAG
>Ga0153924_1001016_pt1 | contig 15656 bp, 14 predicted proteins | sample TSNJ008MetaG_FD_104709 | JGI IMG/M metagenome (GOLD analysis project Ga0153924, IMG submission 104709) | Attine ant fungus gardens microbial communities from New Jersey, USA - TSNJ008 MetaG | ecosystem: Host-associated > Fungi > Mycelium > Unclassified | place: USA: New Jersey, Wharton State...
GGTGCGGTAAGTGCGATTTTATCCTATTTATTCGGATGTACTATGCAGGCACCTCACGGAGGAGCATTTGTAATTGCATTATGTAATAAACCGTTAATGTTGTTCTTAGCATTATTAATAGGATCTCTGGTTAGCGCAGCTTTGATTCTGGTATTTAAAAAAGCACCCGAAAGTGAAGAAGCCCAGGCAGAGTAGCTGACGATCTATAATAAGGAACTGTCTGGAAATATGCCGCCAACTCGTACGGTTTACTTCCCGACAATTCCTAAATACCTGAGACTGTGCAAGAAGTCAGATTGCACAGTCTTTTGCTATCTCCCCGAGTCATAATCTTGCGAAAGTTTTCTTAACGCAGACAGCTGAAAATTCAGACCAGTAATTCCCATAGGTATTTAGAGGACGTTGTACTAGCCATCGCACTGACGATTTGGTACAATAATTATTAGAAAAATTGAAGAGCGGCAGGAGGTGATAATGATGGCAGAGAGAAAATGGAAGGTTATGATTGTGGATGATGAATTCCGCATCGGTCAATTAATTCGGAAATTGATCAGATGGGAAGCGCTTTTTCTTGAATGTGTCGATGTGCTGGATAATGGTGAGACTGCTTATGAGATGATTTTGGAAAAGCGGCCGGATATTGTAATTACAGATATCCGCATGCCTAAAATCAATGGTTTGGAACTGGTTCGAATGACTAAAGAAGTGCGGGAGGATATAAAGTTCGTAATTATCAGCGGGTACAAAGAATTTGAATATGCCCATAAAGCACTGCAGTATGGTGTGAATGACTATTTGCTGAAACCAATCAATGAAGAAGAATTGAACGAAGTTATGGATAAGATAACGGCAGAGCTGGCTGAGAATAATGCCGCCGTTTGGCAGCAGGCGGAAATGAAGAAGACCGTAAATGTGAGTAAGCAGATCATCAGGCGCGATCTTTTGAACCACATTATCGATAAAGGACAGCCGGAATCATTATCAGAAATGGAGCAGGAATATCATGTGAAACTGAATGCTCCGTTATATCGGGGAATTGATATCAAATTAGATTATTCAAATCTTGAAAAAACCGATAAGAAACAGGATCGGATCACAATTGACAAGGTTCTCTCAATTGTGGAGCAGCACCTTCAGGCTTGTGTCAGGGAAGAATTAATCTGTGAAAAGCCGGGACTTCACATATACTGTCTGTTCAACTATGAAGCGGACAAGGTAAAAGATATTAAGCAGCATATCAATGATATTTTGTCGGAAATACAGGAGTATCTGCTGGGATTTGAACAGTATGTCGTTACGATTGGAGTCGGAACCGAAAAAAGCGAATTTGCTTCTATCGGGGCCTCCATGAATGGAGCCCGAAAAGCGGTGGAAAACAGAATTAAACTGGGAGTTGGCCGTTTGATTTATGCAGAAGGACTGGACGATATGGAGGTCATAGATGCGGAGGCTTATTTAAAACCTCACCGGGACGGTTTTCTGGCAGCAATGGAAGTGTATTCGCAGGAAAGCCTCGATCATATTATCAATAAAATATTCAGTCCTCTCCAGTTGCGGGAAGATATTGATTTTTCCGTTTGTTATACAATCACCGGAAAATTGATTGCATTGTTTTTTGATAATGTTGAAATGCAGGACAAATCCGGGGATGACGTAAAAGAGTTTTTGCTGACCTCCTTAAATCAATGTTATACGATTGTAAACCTGAAGAATTTATTGAAGCAAAATCTGGGTGAATATCTGGAGACCAGTCTCAAACTCCGGGAAACAGAATTAGCCAGACCAATAAGGCAGGCCAAGAAATACATTAAGCAGCACTACGCTGAGAAGATTACATTGGAGGATCTTGCAGCTTTAGTAGACTTAAATCCGGTTTACTTTAGTGTTTTATTTAAAAAGGAAACAGAAATGAACTTTAGTGCTTATCTGGTCCATGTGCGTATGGAATATGCAAAAGAGATGCTGCGCAAAGGCAACGAGACGATTGCCGCAGTAGCAGAGCGGGTGGGATATAAAGATGCCAGATATTTCAGTCAGATATTTGCCAGGACGGTCGGGGTTAAACCGGCATTATATAGAAAATTGCACACGTAATATAACCTTACACAAGCAAAGCGGATTCCGAATATCTGACACGATGTGGGAGTGGATATGGACATAACAAAAAAGATTAAACGGTATTTAATTATTCAGGGTATACTGGTAACAGCGGTAGTGTTGGTGATGATGCAGTTCAAACTGTCTCCGATACTGTTTCTGATTATAGCAGCGGCGGAAGGCGTAATTATTGTGAATGTTGTCTTGACCATAATGAAGCCGTTGAACAGCCTGCAGAAGATATTGGAAAAATCCATATCCGCCGGTGAGCTTGAAAGAAAATCGCTGCCGCCGGCAGAGGAACTTCCGTTTTTAAACGAGATCATGACCTTGTTAGCGCTATGTGCACAGGAGACAACCCGTAGAAATTCGGCGGAGATATTTGATAAGCAGGCTGAGCTTACAGCACTCCAGAGCCAGATTAATCCACATTTTCTTTATAACACGCTGGAATCAGCACGGGGGCAGGCATTGATTGACGGGAATATGGAAATTGCTAAGATGATGGAAGCACTTTCTGCATTTTTCCGATACAGTATCAGCCGAAAGGGAAGCCTTGTCAGGCTCCGCGATGAACTTGCAAATATTGAAAATTATATGATGATTCAGCGTTATCGTTTTAATAATCGGTTTACGATGGAAATTTTGATTGATGAAGAGGATGAAGAAGCGTATGATTACAAAATTCCGAGGCTGATTATCCAGCCGGTGGTGGAAAATGCCATCTTTCACGGACTGGAAGAAAGTCTGGAGGGCGGAATTGTCTCAATTGAGGTTATTGTTACCGAAAAAAATCTAATCATTACGGTATCTGATAATGGGAAGGGAATGGATGCGAAAACACTGGCTGACCTGAATCATAGAATTCATTCGCAGATCATGCCATTGGATCGTCAGGAGGGAAAAGGGACGGCCAATACGGGAATCGGTCTGCTGAATATCCACAAGCGCATTCAGCTTCTCTTTGGTGAGGAATATGGGTTGAGTGTATACAGTACTGTGAATCAGGGAACTGATGTGGAGATTACTGTACCGGTAAATTATGAGAGGGTGCAGGGTAAAGATGAGAAAAGAGATATTGCGTATACAGCATTTGAACTATCAAACCAAAGCGGGAAATGAATTGAAATATATATCTTTTTACCTGCTGGAAGGAGAGGTCACCGGATTTCTTGGTCTGGAGAATTCCGGAAAGGAAATTCTGGTAGATATCCTGTCCGGTGAATTGAAATTCAAAAGAGGAATTGTAAAACTATGTGGAGAACGACTGATCTCATCGGGAGATCTTGCCGGCTTTGTTTATAAAATGAAAGATTCAAACTATTTAATCGAAGACTGGTCTGTGGCTGAGTATATAAACCTGGTTGATAGCCGTTCGGTTTGGGGAATCCTGCGTCAAAAGACACTGATTGCTGAGGTACAGGAGTTATTTGAGGTTCTGCAGATAGGGATTGATGCAAATAAGAAACTGGGTGATTTAAGTGAAGTCGAAAAACGCCTGGTTGATGTTGCAAAAGCATATAAAAAGAAAGCTAGAATACTGATTATTGAAGATGAATTTGACGTGCTTTCCCAGCAAGAGATCGAGTACTTTAAAAAGGAACTGGTTCGCGTGATCAGCGGCAAAATGACCGTGATTGTCAATAATCACTCCGATATGGTTACCGGTATTCTGGCTGGAAAACTGATCATTTTTAAAAAGGGTGCGATTGTAAAAAAATGCAGCACAGAATATATACAAAATCCGAAATACCTGGAGCGGTACCTTATGGCTACCAATGTGCGTTCCAGAAAAAAAACACTGGACAGCATGAGGCTGAATCAAACCGGAGAATACGAGATACTCTACCGGGTTGCACATGTGAACACCTCACACGATACAAACATGGAGTTTTCATTTCGAAAAGGTGAGATTACGACCGTTCTGGCACTGGATCGAAAAGAGAAAGAAGAGATATTTGGCATTCTTTCGGGACGGGTACAAAAAGCTGGTGTTGAACAGCAGATCGGAGAGGAAGTATGCAATTTTGATGATATTTCCGATTATGTAAGAAATAAAATAATTTCCATACTGCATTTGGGAAACCTGGAAGAATTGCTGCCCAGCATGTCGGTTGGTGAAAATATATTAATGCCTTCCCTGAATAAGATTACTTCACTGGAGTATACGCTGGCAGAGCGCAGAATAGTTAAAATGCTGGAAAAAGAAATGTCAGATACGGGTATTTTCAAAGGGGAAAAGATTAAAAAACTTGGTGTCAACGATCGCATCGCACTGACTTTAGAACGCTGGCACGTATACAGCCCGAAAGTTATCGTTTTATTTGAACCTTTTGCTCAGTGCGATACATATGGTGTATCGCTGGTAAAGTCATATATAAAAAAATTTGCCTCCGGCGGTTCGGTGGTCATTATAGTAAAATCAAGAGAAGAATATATGGAAGAACTGTCTGACCGGTTTATCCAAATATAAAAAGTCCTGCATTTCTTTTTAAGCTTAAAATTGTCTCACTTAAACTAAATTCTATCCCATTGATAAGTATATGAGTAAAATTTATAATGAAGTTACTTTCAATAATGAAAAAATATTAAAGTAAAAAAAAGGAGGAGACACATGAAAAAGAAAATTTTATCAATGGTACTCGCAGCAGCGATGACGGCTGTATTTCTGATGGGCTGTAATTCTGGTGCGGGGCAGGAACCCAGTACCGACACTACGGCAAAAAAAGGAGAAGATTTAACCTTTGTCGTGGTACCGAAATGCGTGCATGCCTGGTTCGATGAAGTAAATAAAGGTGCACAGCTGCAGGCAGACGCGCTTTCCAAACAGTTAGGCGTAGAAGTGAAGATCGATTACCGCGCACCGCAGAAAGCGGATGTTGCAGAGCAGAACTCGGTTCTGGAGCAGGCAGCAGCGACGAAACCGAACGGTATCGCTCTTGACCCGGTTGATTATGATGGCAGCAAAGCGGTAATTGAGGAAATTCAAAATCAGGGTATTCCGGTAATCTTATTCGATGCACCAACACCGGAGGGCAGCGATCTTACTTCGGTTGGAAATGATTTTGCAGAGCAGGCAACGATTGCTGCAGACAAACTTGCACAGCTTATCGGCGAAGAAGGAAAGGTTGCCGTTATGCAGGGCTTCCCATCAGCACCGAATCATGCAGAACGCTATCAGGCACATTTGGATGCACTCGCAAAATATCCGAACATTGAGGTAATTGACGGTGGAATTGATAATGATAATGTTGAAGAAGCACAATCACAGGCAGCAGCAGTTCTGGCAGCAAATCCGGATCTGAAAGGATATTTAAACTGTGATGCATGCGGCTCCGGGCTTGCAGCGGCTGTAGAAGAAGCCGGTAAAAAAGGTGAAGTCACCGTGGTAACTATGGACAATTTGATTGAAATTCTGGATTATGTTAAGTCCGGAACGATTTCGGCAACATCTTCAACAATTCCGCAGATGCAAGGTTCCATGGCAGTATTGATGCTGTGGCAGAAACATATCGGAATTGAGATTCCAAAGACGGTTGATACCGGCATAGCTTATATTGATGAAACGAATATCGATGAATGGATTAAGACTGTAAGCGAATAAATGACTGGAAGAGGGGTCGCTGACTGAAAGCTTCAGGTCACGGCCCCTTTTTAGAAAGAAGCAAAAGGAGTATGCCCATGAAAGTTTTAGAGGCACATAATATAACAAAAGTATTTCCAGGGGTTGTGGCCCTGGATTCTGTAGATGTTTCCTTTGAAACCGGCGAAATTCACTGTGTCATTGGCGAAAACGGCGCTGGAAAAAGCACATTAATAAAATGCCTTACCGGAGTATATGAACCTGAAGATGGGGAAATCCTGATTAATGGTCAGGATGCCAGAAAAAATAAAAGTCTGTATGATAAAATTGCTTATGTACCGCAGGAAATTGATTTATTTAGTCAAATGTCGGTTGCGGAAAATTTGTTTTTACCCTATCGAAAATCAGGTTTTAAAGGCTTGATAAATCAAAGACAGCTGGAAGATAAAGCGGTATCGCTTCTGGAGCGTTTCCATATTCCGGCAAGGCCGGATGATCTGGTAAAAGATATCTCGGTATCTGCCCGGCAGCTTCTGCAGGTTGCCCGGGCGACAGTTCACGAAGGCTATGAGGTATTGATGCTGGATGAACCGACAACCAGTCTGACGACAGAGGATGCGGGGATTCTCTTTGATATTATAAAGGAAATTAAAGCTGAAGGGAAAGGGATTATCTTTATTTCGCATAAATTAGAAGAAATCTTCACCCTCGGTGATGTGATAACGGTATTTAGAAATGGGAAAAAAGTAGCTTATTCGGCACTAAACGACGTAGATGTACCGTGGGTGATAGCTCAGATGACCGGACGTAAAGTAGTGCAGGATCAGTCATTCTGGTCTGAAAAGGTGAGCGAAGAGGTTCTTTTGGAGGTTAGAAATCTAACCGGAGAATATTTTAGTGATATTAGCTTTGATTTGAAAAAAGGAGAAATATTGGGCTTCTCGGGTCTGGTGGGAGCCGGCCGCAGTGAGCTGATGCAGGCCATCTTCGGATATCTGCCGGTATACTCAGGTACAGTCAGGCTGGATGGAGAAGCGTGGAAATTGGGTGATACCAGTTATTCGGTCAGAAACGGTCTGGTCTATCTTCCGGAAGAGCGGAAGAAGCAGGGAATTTTACCGGTATTGAGTGTCCGCGAAAATATTTCGGTATCAGCTTTAGAGAAACTGCAGTCCGGCATTGCGATTTCCAGCCGCAAAGAAGCGGAACTGGCGCAGGAAATTGTCGATGTATATGATGTGAAGACTCCTGATATTGAAAAAGAGGTTCAGTTTTTGAGCGGCGGTAATCAGCAGAAGGTAATTATCGGACGCTCCATGTCCTGCGAACCTAAGATACTGGTATTCGATGAACCGACGAAAGGGATTGATGTCGGTACGAAAGCGGAAATCTATCGATTAATGAAAGAACTGGCGGAACAGAAAGGGATTGGCATTATTCTGATTTCATCGGAGATGGAAGAAATAAAAAAGTGCTCGAACAGAATTATTGCTCTTTATAAAGGGAAAAAAGCCGGAGAGTATGATGCAAAGACAGACAAGGAAACGATTTTAAGTGCCATTATAGGTGTTAAGTCTTAGATAAAGAGGAGTCGTTATTATGAGTAAACAAAAAACAAAAAGCGGAAACGCAGTAATAAATGCGTTAAGGAAAAGTAATATGACAGCCATGGGTGTAGTGTTGATCCTGATGATTATTATTGCCAGCGTTTTATCACCGTATTTCCTGGACATTTATAACTTACAGGCCCTGATCCGGGATCTCGCTTTCATCGGTATGATCGGTATCGGCCAGTCGCTGCTTCTGCTTATCGGAGAGCTGGATCTTTCGGTCGGAAAGATAGCTTCACTATGTGGTATTCTGGCCGGTATGATGATGGTAACCTATGGACTGAATCCATATTTGTCGTTGGTAATAGCATTGCTTCTGGGGCTTGTATTTGGTGCCATTAATGGAGTTATTATCACAAAACTGCGCCTTAATTCAATGGTAGCTACCATCGGAATGCAGGGTGTATATGGCGGTATCAACCTGGTTCTTACGAAAGGCAAGGCGATCACCGGGATACCTGAGAGTATTTATATATTTGGCAAGGGCAATCTTGGCCCGATTCCGTTCCCCTTTGTATTTACCATTATTGTATTAATATGTGTGTTGTTTCTGGTAAAGAAAACCAAGACAGGGCGTTATGTCTATGCCATCGGCAATAGCCGGGAAGCGGCAAAAATTCTCGGCATTAGAGTGGATAGAATCCGCATCATGATCTATGCTATCGTCGGATTCATTTCATCTCTGGCAGGGATACTGTATGTGGCCAGACTGGGTTCTTCACAGTCGGCAATCGGTGAGAGCTGGCCGATGAATTCTATCGCCTCATCTGTGATCGGCGGTGTGTCGCTGACCGGAGGAATCGGCAATCCGGCCGGTGCATTGATCGGTGCCGCGGTAATCAGTATTATCCAGAATATGATTGTATTATTTGGGGTTAATGTATACTGGCAGTCAGCGGTATCGGGAATCGTAGTGGTACTGGCAATTTCATTCAGCTCTATTTCTGATATTGTCAGAGAACGGAAGCAGCGAAAGATTAAAGTGAACTAAATAGAAAAAAGATTAAAGTGAACTAAATAGAAAGGGTGATATTATGAACATAGGATTGAACCTGTCATTTGCCGTTAAGCGGTGGATGAAGCCGGATCAGTTGGCCAGGATGTGCAAGGAAGATTTCAAGGTGGATCATGTACAGTTTACCTGGGATCTGATCGATCCGTGGTGGCCGGACGTACCGCGGGATCAGATGGCGCTTGCGTATAAGACGGCATTTAAAAAAGAAGGTGTTCATATCGATGCCGGTTTTGCCGGACTGGCAGCCTATAGCTATGCAAATCTACTGGCACCCTCCGCGGTTCAGCGGGACATTGCCTTTACATATTTTAAAAGAGCGGTTGATTTAACAGCTGCAATGGGATCAAAAGTGCTGGGATCCCCGGTGGGCGGGATGAATTATGATGATGCCCGAAATGAAGAGAAACGCAGTGAATTATATCAGATCATGCTGGATTACCTGCGGCAGCTCGCTGCATATGGTGAGGAGAGAGGACTGCAGGAAATTCATATTGAAGCAACGCCGCTGTGGACCGAATTTCCCCATAGTCCGGAAGTAGCGGTGCAGATGATGAAAGACCTGGAAGGGACAGCAATACCGGTAAAGCTCCTGATCGATTGGGGGCATGCGCTTTATAAGCCGCTGCTGAAAGCCGAAGCGGATATGGAGCTGTGGCTGAAAAAATGTGCGCCCTATGTCGGTTCTATCCATTTACAGCAGACCGATGGGATGCTTGACCGGCATTGGGATTTTACAAAAAAAGGAATCGTGACACCTGAGTATATTAAGCGGGCAGTTTCTGCATCAGGGTTGGAAGAAACGCCTCAATATCTGGAAGTAGTTACAATTTTTGAAGAGGAAGATGATGCTGTTTATGAAGGCATCAGGAAAACAATGGATTATCTTCGGCAAGAGCTGAGCATTTAGGAGGTATTCTACATATGGAAACAGAAAAATTATACCGGTCAATACTGGCGGAACATAAAGAAGTATATGAAAAGATAGATCAAAAATCCATGCGCTCATTTATTGATGCGATTCAGCAGCACAACCGCATCTTCTTAATCGGTGTAGGCCGCGAAGGTCTGGCCACCAGGGCATTTGCCATGCGGCTGATGCATATGGGTAAAGAAGTTCATTGGATATGGGATGATACCACGCCGGGTATCCATCCGGGCGATTTAGTGATTGCTACACTGGGAGACGGACAGATTGGACATATTAATTATATCTGTGAACGGGCAAAGGAAGCGGGCGGTTTCATTTATGTGGTAACCGGCTCGCCCAGCGGCAGAACAGCTGCAGAAGTTGCAGATGCGGTATTCTTTCTTCCGGCGGCGGTATACCGGGGCAGGGATGATGTAGTCCGTTCTTGCCAGCCGATGGGAAATCTGTTTGAACAGGTTCTGTTTATCACCTTTGATGTGATTATTATGATAATTGTAGCAGAAACAGATGAGCTGACCTTTGAAAAGATGTCAGAGCGGCATAGAAATGTTGAATAAATAGAGGGAGGTATGCGGTAAAGATGAAAAAAATATTGAATGCAGACGTATCAAATGTAGTAGAGGAAATGCTTGCGGGATATCTCCAGGCATATAAAAAGTATTATAAAAAAATCGGAGAATATAATGCCTTTCAGTACAGAAGAAACCGGAAGGATAAGGTGGCTCTGGTCATCGGCGGCGGAAGCGGACATGAGCCGCTGTTTTCCGGATTCTGCGGAGCGGGCCTTGCGGATGCGGTTGCATGCGGCAATATCTGTGCATCGCCAAATCCGGAATTGATCAGTGAGACGGCGAAAGCAGTAGATCAGGGCAAAGGAGTTTTGTTTATATATGGCTGTTACGCAGGAGACAATCTGAATTTTGATATGGCTGAGGAATTATGCCGGGAAGAAGGAATCAAAACGGCCCATGTGCGGATATGGGATGACTGTGCTTCGGCACCGAAAGAACGTATTACCGACCGCCGCGGGATAGCCGGTGATGTGTTTGTGATTAAAATAGCCGGTGCTGCCTGCGATGCCGGTCTGGAATTTGAAGAGGTAATTCGTATTGCTGAGAAGGCCAGAGACTCTATCAATACAATCGGGGTGGCAACTTCACCGGGAACGCTGCCGGGAAATGATAAGCCGACCTTCGAACTGGCCGATGATGAAGTTGAGTTCGGGATGGGACTCCACGGTGAGCCGGGAATCGAACGCACGAAAATGAAGCCGGCTAACGAGCTGGTTGACAGAATGTATTCAGAATTGAAAAAAGAGCTGGAGCTCAAAGATGGTGACGAGATTGCTGTTTTAATAAATGGTCTTGGCTCAACACCGCTGCTGGAGTTGAATGTTGTTTATTACGAATTAAACAAACGGTTAATGGCCGACGGACTGAAGGTTCATGACGCAGAGATAAAGGTTTATTGTACCTGCATGGAAATGGGCGGTTTTTCAATTACTATTCTAAAACTGGATGAAGAATTGAAGAAATATTTAGATGCCCCCTGCTATTCGCCGTATTATGCGAAAGGGGAACTGACCAACACCGTTTATCAGAATGAAGAAGCAGAAGAGGAAGCAGAAGAGGAAGCAGAACCGGAGTTTGATGAAAAAGATACAGAACCGGCAGAAATCGTGCGCAGCAAGGCCGGAGAATTAGCCGTGCTTCATGCTGAAGATGCGAGAAATATGCTTTTATATATTGCTGATAAGGTGATTGCCAATAAGACATATCTAACCGAAATTGACAGCGCAATCGGCGATGGCGATCATGGAATCGGCATGGCTGGCGGCATGCAGAAGGTAAAAAAAAGACTGGGTTCCATGGCCGGCGAAGAAAATGCGTATGCTGTATTTGAAGCCGCCGGAAGAGCGATGTTAATGTCCATGGGCGGAGCTTCCGGTATTATATTTGGCAGTCTTTATCTGGCCGGTGCGGAATCGATGACACCTGAGAATATATTAACCGCAGCCGATCTTGCCGGGATGGAACGTAAGAGCCTTAAGGCAATCCAGGAGCGGGGGAAAGCAGAGATCGGAGATAAAACCATGGTAGACGCTTTAGAACCGGCAGTGATTGCAATGGAAACCAATTGGGAAAATGGCCTGTTGGAAATGCTGAAAGCCGCAGAAGATGCAGCGAGACAGGGAGTGGAAGACACCAAGAAGTATGCTGCAAAGTTTGGCCGGGCTAAGTCGCTGATGGAAAGAGCGATTGGCTGCCAGGATGCAGGAGCCACTTCGGTTTGGCTGATATTTCAGGGAATGCGTGAATTCGTGGAAGGAAAGATTTGAGATTTATATGTCGAAAGCCAAAGGAGTTAATTTATGCAAAAAAAGATCTATTTAGGCAGCAATTTAAAAATGTATAAGACGATTGCCGAAACATGTGAGTATTTGCAGCGGCTTGCAGCAAATACTCGGGACATCAACCGGAGTGAGATGGAATTATTTATTATACCTTCTTATACGGCATTGGAAAGGGCTGTAAACTGCATTGATAAAAACAGTATCAAGCTGGGCGCCCAAAATATGTGTTGGGAAGGGCAAGGACAGTATACCGGTGAGATATCGCCTCTCATGCTGAAAGAAATCGGTTTGGACTTGGTAATGATCGGTCATTCGGAACGGAGACATATATTTGGAGAAACGGATATAGAAGAGAACAGAAAGGTTCGAAAAGCTTTGGATATGGATTTGACTGCATTGCTGTGCATAGGGGAGACGGCAGAGCAAAAGGAATTAGGCATAAGTGCGGAAACCCTGCGGATACAATTAAAAGTTGGACTGCATGGGGTAACGCAGGAGCAAATCTCTAAACTTTGGATCGCCTACGAACCGGTTTGGTCAATCGGTGTAAATGGGATTCCCGCATCGGCTGACTATGCGGAAGAGATGCATCGAATAATAAAAGCCGCATTAACAGAAATCTATGGAAAAAACGCTGACGATATTCCGGTGCTGTATGGCGGCAGTGTAAATCCTTCAAATGCGAAAGAGCTTATAGTACAACCGTCTGTTGACGGGCTGTTTATAGGGAGAAGCGCATGGGATGCGGATAATTTTGATAAATTGATCAGAAGTGTATTGAAAGTCAGTCAATTGAGTTGAAAGGAGAAATTAGGATGAAAATAGCAATTGGATGCGATGAAGCAGCATATAACCTTAAGGTGGAGATTATGAAACATCTGGAAGATAGAAATGACATCCGGTTAACTGATTTTGGGGCAGAAGAGGGAGATGTTGTTTTATATCCGGATGTGGCTTACGCAGTGGCAGATGCGGTAGCGAATGGTGAATATGACAGGGGAATTCTCGTATGTGGTACCGGAATTGGGATGGCGATTTGCGCAAACAAAGTTCCGGGCATTCGTGCTGCCGTTTGCCACGATCCGTTTTCGGCAGTACGTTCGCGTAAAAGTAATGATGCTCAGATTATGTGTATGGGAGAACGGGTAATTGGAGTTGAACTGGCAAAATATTTAGTGGATGTCTGGCTGAAGGAAGACTTTTCGGGGGGTGGTTCAGCACCGAAGGTAGCACGTATTAGTGAGCTGGAACAGGAGCATTTTGTAAACAGAGAATAAAGGGTGCATGTTTTGAAAGTGGGAGTTTATACATGTTGGCAATTAGGACGCCACTATGGGAGGCAATATGCTTTACGCAAACAGGGCAACGCTCTGGCAAACTAACTGCTAACTCCGACCAAATCAACACCCAGGAATGCCTGGGTGCCGAGGTCTGCGTAAGCAGTTATTTCGCCGCCGCTAAAAACGCCCTTTCATCGTTTGCTTAAAAGCATATTGCCTCCCACAGTGGCTGTTTTCGGCAATATTTAAGTTCTGTGCAAATCACATACATACTTTTAAAAGCGCATGTTTACAGTTCAGTGGGGCGGTATATAGCCTGACGAAAATTCTACGGTGCATGAATAGATCATTCACCTGGTTTATTTCTGTGAGCTATTTCCATGCTCTTGCACTTTCAAAAGCGCAGAGCAGATTCGCCCAAAATTAAAATACTGCCAAAAAAACAGCCACCGCGGTGGCGTCCTAATTGCCAACATATATAAACTCCCACTTTTAAAATATGCACCCGGCACTAAAAAATATGCACCCGGCACTAAAAAATTACTTGCATAAAGGCATATAAAGAGTTATAATCCCGTTTTCGACAGTTGAGAGATTATAAAAAGCCAATAACCCTTATAAAATATGAGGATTAGCGGCTTTTTTTGAATCTCCAAATGTTGTATGTAGAGTCTACTCCAACATTTTTTTTATTTTTCTATTCAATTCTTTTGGTTTGTAATGAAGCCTGTCCAGGTCCAGGGATGTCAGCTCCACCAGTGCGTCAAGTGCCTTGCTTCCATGGTAGAGCGCCATATATTCAACGTCATGTACATTGGTGACATTCATGTTTTTCAATGTGTTAATCAGGTTTTCTGGTGTCACATGTGTATTTTGGTCATCCAGCCTGGCTTCCAGCAGACGGTACACCAATAATGCCGTATAGCAGATCATGAAATGCGCCTTGATGCGTTCCGGTAATCTATGGTTTACAGGCCTCCCTGCGAGATTGGTTTTCATAATCCGGAAGCACTCCTCAATCTTGTATCTCTTGCGTTGCACCGCCAGCACCTCTTTGGCGGGGTCCCGAAGATTTGTGGCTGCGGCATAATAGCCATCATATTTCTCCTCCTCAGCAATCTTTTCCTCGTCAATCACATATTCCACAGTTGCTTTTTCGCCGGATTTTGCGCGGGTGACTCTTTTCATGAATCTCTTCACGTCATTCGGCCCTTTCTTTATTTCTTCCGGGTCTTTCATGTTCACCAGTTTCCGCGCACGTTCGACCTGTCGGTCACGCACCGTCCTCTGGTATTCCATCATCTTCCGCGAGAAGGTTATGATTAACCGCTGCTTCAGAATCCCGGTTGCCTTTACGCGTTTCGTCGTGCCATTTTTTAATGTCTTTTCTTCATATAAGCCAAGGTCGACTGCCTTGTCTGCGGCAATCACCTTATAGGCGAAATCATTGTACAGGCTCAGGTTTTCTTTCTGGCGCCTATCAAAATCCTTCATGTCGCTGATTGTCACGGGGGCGTCATCTGAAAGCAGGCGGTAGCCAAAGTCATTGAAGACAGCCTCCTTCAGGGTGTCGCTGAGTTTCTTGATTGACTGCGTGACAATAAAAGCCCTGCCCCCCATGCTGTTGAACTTGCGGATGTTATAGGAACCCAGCCCGGCGTCCGCGCAGTAAATGAATTTGGTGCCATCCAGCATTTTAAGGATTTCCTTCTCCAGGGGGACAGCCGTGACCTGTTCGCTTGTGTTCCCGGAATGCAGGCTCATGCTGATCGGAATGCCCCTGCCGTCCATGAAAAGCCCCATTTCCACGATAGGGTTTGGCCGGTGCTCTTTGCACATGCCGAATTTTCTCAGGCCATTGATGGTTTCACCAGTGACTTCATCAATGACATCCTCGTCCGGCTGCTCGCATTCAAAGTAAAAATTTGTACAGTCATAGTAGAGGATGGAAGCATCCCGCTTAACGACGGAGTTGCTGTTCTTATAGAGCCATGCCAGATAATCGTCATAATTATTTTCCAATATATCCATGAACCGGAGGATGTGCTGGTAATCAAAATCCGGCTGCTCATAATAAGAAGGCAGGCGGGTCCAGGTGGAATGCTTTGATCCGGGATCCAGGATCCTTGCATAAGTAAGGAAACGCGATATTGTAAAGCAGTCGTAGGTGACTTTCCGGTCGCAGGCTTTTTGCCGGAAGAATTCCTTAAGGTCAAGCCCTTTCATGATGTATTGGAGGATAAAATACCCGATATTTACCCAGTTGGGGGCTGATGATTCATCGTCCGTATGTCTGACTTTCTCGTTGAAATCAGCAGTCAGGCTAAAGGCGACCTTGCCAACACGGTACTCCTCGTTCATTTTTCTGATCTCTTCCCTCACATAGGCTTCCGGGTCATCTGTTATTTTCAGCAGCTCGGAATGTCTGCCGAAGTTTTTTACATTTCTGGTAGTGGTTTTTTTGCCATTTCGGATTCCTTTTTGGGCATAATAGGTAGGATCCTTGAGACGTTTATCAAAATAAAGTTTCATAAATGCATCACCTCATAAACATTATAACACAAACATACAGCACATACAACAAAAATATGAATAAAATTTGACAAAAAAATACAGGCTTAATGCAGCCTGTAGCGATTTTTTCTTTATACAACTGTCGAACTCCCGGGCCGATGCAGCCCCGAGTAAGAATCCATCACGAAAAGATATTTTCATAGCGATTCCTCCATATCATCTTTATATAATTGTCAGTATTTTGTTATAGTTTAACATAGTTTCTGTTGGAAAAAC
>Ga0153924_1001017_pt1 | contig 15631 bp, 12 predicted proteins | sample TSNJ008MetaG_FD_104709 | JGI IMG/M metagenome (GOLD analysis project Ga0153924, IMG submission 104709) | Attine ant fungus gardens microbial communities from New Jersey, USA - TSNJ008 MetaG | ecosystem: Host-associated > Fungi > Mycelium > Unclassified | place: USA: New Jersey, Wharton State...
ACTTCGTCGGCTTCCTTTAGAAATCAATCCGGCAGCTGCCGCCCGGCAGCCGCCGGATTTTTCTATGCAACTTCACTTGTTCATACAAAAAGTTTTGATGGATCAGCAAGTGCGGTTTCACATGAATTTTAAGCACTGGCGCCTTATTTTTTGGGACTTCTGAGCTACGTCTTCAGACATCATCAGAGGCAATTCCCGTTCTCAAAAAATGCTCTAAAAGCATTATTTCAACTGTAGCAAGTTATATAGGCAGATTTTCCTATTTACTTGCTCAGGTCTCTTGGTGGTGACTTTCGCACCATCCCCTCTGCGCTCACTGTTTTGATGAGGCTGCCATGCTATAGCAGCTGCCGAGCTACTAACTCATACAAATGCATTTTCTAAGTCCGCATTGCCTCCCATTACACGGGAAATAGTCTCATTTTAATTACATCAATTTTCTGTCCTCAAGATCCCATTAACCAGAAAATACCTATTAATTACTGGACGATTGTAATAAATACATTCCCCATCCGCCTTCTATATCTGCTCAACTCGCTATATCAAAATCGGTTACATGCACAATATCAGGTATGTTCCAATGTTGCTTTATTACCCAGGAAGCGCACCAACTGCGCAGATTGAAAATTTGAGAATTAAAGAAGAATGTAGTTAATTATGGCATGTGGAAAATTGAACCGACAATAGAACAAAACTTGTTCCTGATCGCATCAGATTTTTCCACACGCAATGACTCAGGATTAATTCTTACCATTCACGATCCGCGTTATTGCAACTACCATATAAATGGGCGATTGATATTAATATGTATGCATACTATTGTATAATATGTTTATACAAACGCACATTCAACTATTCAATTGAAAATCTAGAGAACAATTTTCTCTTATTTTCTACTAACTAAAAAATATATTCAATAATATAATTATGTTAACTCCTATACCGTCTGCCATAGTGCCTGCCCGCAATTTTGTTGCTCCAGGAACTCAGAATGATCCAGCTCAGTCCGCAGCTCCTGCGGCAACAGATACGGAAACTACAGACCGGAAAACTTCTGCCGTAACGGGTCGCGTTGCGCAGAATCAGAATGTACATCAGGATGTACTCGACAGGGCCCGTCGTAACGCGCCTGCCACTGGTCCCATTTTCAAATTGGACACTGCTCAGAAAGCCCATTTAAAAGCCCAAGCAGAAGAGCTAGCATCGAATATCAAAAATTTGAAATCTGAACTTGTGAATAAAACTACTGGCAAACGTCCGCATGTATTAGGAACAGCTGCAATAATGATCTATTGGATGACAAGTCCTCAACGGATAGTGGCCGATATCGTAAATGAGCTGAACAAACCAGAACCCAAAACGGTGTACATCCGACTCCTTTTGGAAGATTTGCAAGATCTGATGGAGCTTGCGAAAACACGAATTCCAACGGCTATCAGCACCAATTTTGGTGACGAAGCTGGAGACGTATCTGAAAGAAGCGATGCAGTAGCATTATTAAATATGTGTCTGGACGCTAATCTAAAAATAACAAATTCAGAAATACCTAAGTATCCTTCACAAGAAGACTATTTACATGCAGAAAATGAGTTTAGAAAACATGGTCCGGTAATAAAAAGTGATACATTGTATCACATTAAACCAAAAGCTGAAAGTCCCGTAAAAACAACGCTCAAACTAGACGATGAGGAAGGAGGCCTGCAATTGGAAGGGCAAGATAACCCTATGGAAGTGGCTCCGGCAGAAACACACAGATGGACTCGTACGCAGACGGACTGTACTAACTATGTCGTAAAATTGGTACGGGATGTGAAAGCGCGTAAATTTAGTATGACAAATGAATTTAAGCCGGTGCTTCGTAGGGACTTTCATGCGGATGCGAATAAAGTCGAGATACCAAATACCGGGACGACGAGTACGCTACCTCAGCCTTCGGATCAAAGGATAGAATACAGCATTGACGTTCCACAGAGACGAGAAATAAAGCTGGATCGTAATCAACTCATTCATACTCAAGATAGTGAGAAAGAAGCGCTGAGACATCTGCCTGATAATGAAGTATAATTATACTATAATATAGAACACTAAATACAACATTTTGCGCTTGCGACAAGTAATTAAGCTATTATGCATTGTCCAAGCGCGGAATGTATGTGCATGATCAGTTAAAATATTAATAGATAATACGTTTATAAATTCAAAACATACTACATAAGTCATTATTTATAAAATAATAATAATTATTGATCGCGCAGAAATATAATATGTCTGAAATAAATTACGTACCTCATAGGTCTCCTGTAGCTGCTGATGGAGCAAGGAGATTAAATCAGCAAGAACGTTCTTTTCAAAACGAACGATTTAAAGAAGCAAGAGAAGGGAAAAGCGAAGTAAATGTCCATTATCATCAGTCTTCTAACCGACCGCGTCAACAACGAAGCGTAAGCACAAGTGTGCAAAAGCGTAACATAGAAAGTAGAGCGAGGGAGCTAAAACGATATATGGTAGAGATCGTAAACAAAGATCGTGGTATTTCTTCCGATGTTTATCGATCATTTAATATGCAGGTTAATGATTTGCTAGTAGAAGTAGCAAAATGGACTGATTCCAATGACAAACAACAATCGCAGAAAGTGGAAGATATGCTTTATGCAATGCAACAGATGCCATGGGAGCCCAATTATCAAGAATCACAAAAGTCTGATCCCGCCTCGCGAAATTCTTACTTGGGTGTGGCTGAGCGCTTGTCTGATATGCGAGCAGTCAGACACATTTCATATGTTTCTCCGCCCCTAACCGGAGAGCAAATGATGGCAAATGGGAAGAAAAAATTACAACACGAGATCACTCATATAATCAATCAATTAAGCGACTACATCCTGAACAATCCCTCCATGGGAAATCGGGATAAAAATTGTATACTCCTTGAAATAGAGAAACTAAAAGAATCCATAAATACTATTTCTCAGTCGTCTAGTCCAGGGCAATTCAGAAGCCGTCTTGACGGTCTGAGAAAGCAAGTGTTTGCTCTACAAAAAATTCAAATGTGTAGTATGATGCGAGCAGTGGATTTGGAAAGAAAGATGCCCGTAAAAGAAATAATAAGCAATTATTTCGGCGCTTTGATTGATCAAATCGATAAAATTAAATTTCCACCAATCGTTGAAAAAAGAACAAGGGTAATAATTACCGGAGACCAAAAAGTTCTCACAACATTGCTTTTAGATGACGGATCATCCATGAAAAGCGAGTGGATCATTCCGGGAGCAACAGAGGAAATTCCATTAGTTTGATAAAAATCGGTCAAATGGATATTTAAAACAGGGGTCAGTCAAACTGTTCTCGTTCATTCGAATGGGAGATCAGTATGAGGATAATCGGAAAGATTTATTTCAGAACAGTTACATTGTTTGTGTAACATTTACACAAAAATAATTAATATTATGATACGTATAATAATAGTGACGTTATTTGCTTTATTTATGGGGACATCGATTCATGTCATACATGCTAATGCTCACACGGAGGTCCAAAGCAACGGAAAGAATAAGGTTTCCGACGCGGCACTTATTATGGGGAAATACTTTACCTCAAACCCGACAATATATAATTCACAAAATACGAATCAAAATATAAAGATAGATGGTACAAGGGATAGTATAAAACTGGATTTTCCGGAGGATTTTCATTTTTCAAAAAATATTAGTGGTAATGGAATCGTTATAAAAGAAGGTCCGGGAAGTCTTACATTAAGTGGAGAAAATAGTTATCGTGGGGGTACGTATATTGACGACGGTAAAATGATTGGGACAACAGGCTCTTTGCAGGGTGCATTTTATAGTCGAAAATATGCTGCTTTGGTTTTCGATCAGGGATTTAATGGAGAATTTCAGGGAATTATTAATGGTCCCGGAAAAGTGATCGTTAAAAATGGAGCAATTAAATTTAATTGGAGTAATTCCAAAGCTTACATCGGATCGATGGAAGTAGAAGGAGGGCAGGCAATTATAAACTCAAAACAGAATATTGAGCATGTTATGATTCATCAGTCTGGTATCCTCAGTGGTATGGGGATAATAGCTGGGAAAAATGAAGCAAAAACGCGAGTGATAAACAGTGGCATTGTCAATCCCGGAAATTCGCTGGGCACCCTCCGCATAGAAGGTGATTATCAACAGACGGCGGGAGGAAAATTAATCATAGAGATTGCGGAACAAGGTCATGATAAGCTGGAGGTGGCAGGGAGGGCGACATTAGATGGCACATTGCAGGTCAATGTGAATGAATATGTTCCCCCTAAAGAACCGAAAGAATTTACAGTGGTGGAAACTACCGAAGGAGTAAAAGGCAAATTTTCCAGGGAAGAATTGGAAAAGTCTCAAGGTGCCTTGAAATTGAAGGTGATTTATGAAGACCCGAAGGACGGTAAGAGAGTCAAAGTTGCCATTGAACGGGAGCAGTCATTCGAAGGGAAAACGCCTATGCAGAAAGAGGTAGCTAAGGCTGCCGAGAAAAAGGGAGCTATGGACAAAAAAGCAGCGGATCCTGAAGGAGGAGCTACAGGGAAAGCACCAGATGCTGAATTGAGAGCTAAAAGAGAAGCACGGGATCCATTAAAAGAAGCCGTAGTGTCACTGCAATCTATCCCGCCAGAAAAGCAAGGTCCCTATCTTGAACAGCTCATCCCAACTCTGGCATTGAGCCTCAAGGAAGTATTTTTTAACGCGGCTAATGTACAGTATGCACAACTTGCCGATCGCTTAGGGGCAGTTCGAGAAGGAGTAGCCGGAATGTCACTCAATGGATTGAGCCAAGAGCCGATGACGCAACAGATGAATAGTCATGAGGAAAAACTCATGAAAGGGGGATCTTTCTTGGAAGGTCCGAAAACCTCGCCATGGAAGATATTTGCAAACGCTTCCGGAATATTTTCTAAAATTACAAGCGCTGCAGATCTTCCCAGACAAAGCGCCGTCACCGGTTATTTTAGTGTGGGGGGGGACTACCAGATCAATAAACACATGAGCGCAGGAATTTATGGAGGCTATCAAGGGATCCGTTCATGGTATGCAGATGGTTCATGGCTAAAAAGTAATGGCGTAAAGTTCGGACTCTATGGGACAGGGGAATGGAATCATTTTTATGTCAATACAATGGTCGGTGGAGGGTTCAGTGGGGTAGAATTAAAGCGAGCGATTTACACGGCAGGAGGGAAGCAGTGGATGGCAGGAAGTCGGCCAACGGTATGGGAAATTAATTCCTTGTTAGGCGGAGGATATGAATTGCCGTTGGGAGCATGGAGAATAGGAATCAATAATTCCATACAATATACTTATTTGGGGATTTCATCTTTCAAGGAAAGTGGAGCACGCAACCTGGGTGTCCAGCTAGGCAGACAAAATCCGAATTCTTTGGTAACCACATTGGGAGGCAGCATAGCGTATCGCTGGGAACTAGGCGATCACTGCGCGATCGTGCCTAAGATTGGGTTGTCTTGGCAGCGTGAATTTCTCAACTATGGGCAGTGGATTCCCGGAGCATTTGTGGGCGGACCAGGTTTTTACCTGACAAGTACAACAGGAGCCAGGAATAACGCATTTGGAACAGCTGGATGCATGGCTCAGTTAGGGCGTCACGTCGCAGCTTATGGATACTATAATCCCCAGTTTGGGGGCGGAGATATCGTTGCCCATGCATTTCTGATAGGTCTGAATTACAATTTCTGATCCAGTAGATAGAGCGAAAACCCTTTAAAATGAGCATGAATTTGCTCAGAGTTTGTGCCTCAAGTGAGGCGGCAAGAGCAATACCATATCCGAAGCGGACTTGCTTTTCCAACAAAGCTTGGTCCAAAAGGAACGGCAAAGTCGAACTCGGTTTAAAGATATTTTGCTCTGCAGCATGAGGCCGTAGCCTCTCAATCCGTCGGTAGTTCTTCGCTTCACCCATTCGTGCACCTTCTGTCGGGGATTTGGCAACGCATCCGGCCGGAGAAGAGCGCCTCTCCACGAACCATCAACCACAAAACTTATCTTCAACGGGTGGAAACGACCAAAGTAGGGAGCCGTTGCGGATAAAAATTTGGGAGGGGCGGGACAAAATATATCAAATCTTGATTATTTTAACTAGTGCTTCGCCGACCGGCAGTGAATTGTTTGGAGCAGTTTCATTTGTATCATAATTGTTATAAGCTAGTTATGTAATTCTTCCACCCTTGCCCTCGGTGCCTTTTAGACTTAACTGTTAACTATAAATATCGCACTGACTGTTTATGTTCAACCCTGGAGCTTCTGTGTAAGCCTCTGGGTATGAAACTAACACCGCCACACACGGAAACGTTATTTAATTTTGTTGCTCAGGGGTCTGGTCGACGGAGCAGCTGCCCTTATGGCTGCGAGGGAACAAAATCCTTGTTAGAGGATTCTATCGCCTATTTCGAAAATCTCCTAGAGGGCAAGGACAATGCCCAAATGGGAAGCCAAAATATCTTTATATTCGGAGATTATTTTAAAGAAGGAAGCACCTACCATGGATCCTTCAATAAAATCGGAAACGTGGCAAAGCACGCCAGTATACTCAGTCACAGCGTATTTTAATGCTCTGCATCCAATATGGGACTGTTAACAATATGAGCAGGTGATCTGGCCGCCGCCGGATCAGAGAGCGACGCCGAAACTAGGCGTGAGCCGCTGCGATATTGACTGGTCGCAATCTGGAAAAAAGCCGCAACCCGAAGATGTTCTCTGAGCGGCTCTCTACGAACTACGAACTACGAACTACGAACTACGAACTACGAACTGATTCATGTTTCAGTTCAGGGGTGTTAAATTAAACATCGTTCATTATTTGTTAAGTACAGATACTAAATTGGACCGTTTATTGACAAATCTATAACTAGCAATATATTTACAACCAGCGTCCAATGCGTCGCTTTATAATTAATAGTACAAAAAAATTATGCTTAATAATATTGTAGCTCATAAAATCCAACACAACTCACTACTTCCAGATCAGAATGGAATGCCTGGGTCGTATTTACAACAAACGGATGCTGCTTCGGAGTGGAAAGAACTCATCTCTCGCCCGGAATTGATGACATTGAGAGATGTGTTGCGCAATAATCTCAGAGATTTGATGCAAGTCCCAGACAATGCGGATAGTAAGCGTGAGCAATATCAAATAAAAGTTGGAGGAAATATCTTTGAAATTAGAAGGACCGCGAAAGTATTAATTAATGGAACGTCACATAAAGAGGTCAAGCGATTCTTTCGTGAATTTCTGAATAGTCATTTTTCTAAGGCAGAAAGGCAGGAAATCAAGCAGGTAAAGCAGAAGGGGCTGATTGCGCCCCCACCGGAATATGATGCGGAAAAGAGAAGCGCTATTAACAAAAGGGCCATTGCAAATAGCCATCCTATTCCCAGAGATGGGAATTGGGTGCAAGCAGATCAAGGGCAAAGGGGTGAGTCATCTGCAACAAACACCCAATCATTGAATATTCAGGCCGAAATCGATGCTATCAAGTTAACATGCAACAGTATCGAAGATATTAAAAAGGTACTTCTAAACATTAGCCATCTTTTCGGAAATTTCCAACAAGGGTTGAACACAACGGATGGGAAATTGGACGCGCTGCAAAAAGAAGTGAGCAATCTGAAGGACAGAGTGGATGCGTCTGTGAACGACTCAAAAACAGATCTCAGTTCCATTAAAATCCTGGTACAGGAGACTCAGAGATCTTTGAGCGATCTATTAACAAGGATCAGGGGCTTGGAGGCAGGCGCATTGACGACTGAACAGAAAACAAAACTTCTCGTTTTTAGTGAGGGGCCTCACTCGGTCATAGCAAAACTAGAATTTGCAATGAATGGAATTGCTAATCTGGAAAACAAGATGGGAACTGCGGACCAGAATATTCGAAACCTGCGGACCAGTTTGACGCAAGTAACGCAAGATGCGGCTAAGGCTCAAGCGACGGCAACGGCCGCTCAGAATAGTGCGACGAATGCTGGAAGTAATGCGGATAAGGCGATCGCCACTGCTAATAATGCTCAAGCGACACTTCATGGAGTACAGGGGCAACTCACAAACTTGAAGACTCAGGTGACAACACTTGAGGCGGCTCTCAAAATTGCACAAGATGCATCGGAAAAAACCAATGCGGACTTAGCAATAGCCAAGGAGCAATTAGCACAGGCTATTAAAAATTCAAATGGAACTTCGGATTTGGGAATTCGGGCAGCCGAAGACACAGCTAATGAAGCAAAGAAAGCTGCAAACGCAGCCGAAGCGAAGGTGGAAACGTTGAGGACGCAAGTAACTGAGCTACAGGTGCAAATCAATGCCCTTACGGAGAAAGCGGCGGCAGTTGAAAAAGAGGCAAAAGTTGCGCAGACGACAGCAGACCATGCAAATCGGGAAGCAGCCGCAGCAGTTACAAAGGTTACAGCAGTCGAATGTGCGGTCAATAGTGCTAACGAAAAAATTGCGGTTATCCAAACAGAACTTGAAAATTTTAGAAATCAACTGAGTTGGGATAGAACCAATATTTTAGAATTGTGGGATCGGATTCTTGCCCTGGAAAGCCGGAGTACAGAGATTCACAACACCGTACAGGACGCTTTGAATAAAGCAAACGAGGCTAAAACTGTTGCTGAAAAAGCTGCGGAGACTGCCTCTCAAGCTCTAACGAACATCCAAGAACTCCTGACTCAGGTTCAAGTAAAGGCCAAAGAAGCTCAAGATGCAGCTGACAGAGCTAATGCTGCGGAGGCTAAAGCGAAAAGCCATGCGGACAGAGCTGAAAGTGCGGCAAATAGAGCTGAGGAGTCAGAAAAAAGGATTCAGGCAGCGACTTCTCGGTCTAGCGACTCAAACCCTCAGATTGCACAAAAAACCGGACATCTACTGAACAATAAGAGTGGAAAGATAGACGGTAAGGTCCTGTCAAATTACCAGGGCATCTACCAGGCAGGAAATCGTACCGCTTCATACAATGAATTCGGTGATGTGGAATCGGCGGCTACGGTAGCTTCTGAAAATCGTATTCAAGCCCAACTGGCAGGGACTCCATCCAGCGTTTTATCCGACAATACAATAGGCAAAGCAAGCCAAGTAGGGCATAGCGCACGGGTATTGTCCGGCTGGAAAATGGAGGAAACAAAATCTGTTGAACCAGGAGGAACTCCAGTCAGCGTTTTATCCGATAATAAAATAGGCAAAGTGGGAAATAATGCACGGGTATTATCAGATTGGCAAGTGGATGGCGGAGAGTCTTTCGGATCAGGTAATATAATCGGAGATATCGGTGACGGAGCAATGTTTGGACAGGCGCTCACTGAATGATTGACCTAACCTAGTGGTTCAATAGTTTTTGGTTCACATATCGCATGGGTGTGAATCCAATAAGATACTAACTCCCAAGATTTGCTATCGGAAAACAAAGGGAAAAATGCCATCGAAAATTTGTTTCAGGCAACCGATACAAATCTTGGGAAAATATCTCAAATAAAAAAATGCGTTGCTCCATGAATGTTGTAACCCTAGCGAATAATCGTAAATGAAAAATGAAATATTTTTATGAAAGTACTACAGACTGGCTCTGATATGAGGATGTATCAATGGAATATTGATCAAAGCAAGGCGGAAGACATGCGTTCGAATGCGCACGGAAAAAATACTGAAATTCTTGAGGATGTAAAAAATATTCATCACCCAAAGGCAATGGTGGGTGTCGAAAACAGTATTGGCAAAAAGGAAATCGGTGCCAATGTTCTATCGGGGAATAGCATTGCGGCAGATGTAATTCTCCAATTGAATAGAAAGAATGACATGAGAATATTGTCCTACAACAAAATTGGAAACGTAGGACGAGGTGCTGCTGTATTATCAAATTGGAAAATGACATCTTTACATGAATTTGCTTCGGGTAATGACATTGGGGACGTTGGGGATGGAGCAAGATTTGGTGTTTGTTTAAGTGAGGACGACAAATAGCAGCTACTGCAAATAAGTTATAAAAGTTTATTGCGAAATAAAAAGAGTAGCATTCATTAGATCAAATGACGGAATAAAACAGTGTATCGAATATCAAATCTCCATAGGGATTTGCGCTATGTTTGGGAGATCGGGATCCATCAATTTATTTTTATGTTGTCAGATCGGCTTGAGCGAATGGATAGAAAAACTAAAAGAAGCAAGTCTTTAGTTGCGGAATGCGCAAACAAACCTCAATGAGTTATGAGTAAACGGTCCGAACCAAACAAACCAACTTCGTTGGTTTCCTTTAGAAAGCAGTTCGGCCACTGCCGGACAAATGGATATTTTGTGAGCTACAATTAGTTATTTCATTGCGAAATCAGATCTAAAAAGCGTGTAACGCGCTGAGGACCGTGCGTGCGGGAGGGGATGCGTGATGATGACCGGTCATTCGTAATGATTTCATGTGAGGACCGTGCGTGCGGAGAGGATCCAATTCGCCGATGCCGAGATGGGCGCACAATTCCTTGCAAAATTTGCAATATTGTTGATTAGCATCCGGATAGCGGAATCGTCCCTCGATGAGCTGAGTAGCCTTGCCGGAAGAGAGGATATCCCGTTAATTGTGTGGGATGTACCGTCCATTTCAACAGAAGTCGGTTTCATACATGAGGCTGGCTCCTTATCGGAAAATTTTTCGAGAAGGGGTTCCTATTTTGACCTATCATAGAATTGGGAAGCCATCCGAGATCCTGCCTCGGGTATTCGAAAGGCAGATGAAGGAATTTTATGGGGCCGGGTTTCAGACGGTGAGATTGGAACGGTGGTCGGAATTTAGGGGCTTCAACAACCGTCAATTTGTCATTACTTTCGACGACGGCAGCGCCAGCGTTTTTCAATTTGCTCAGAGATTGCTTGGGAAATTTGGATTCTCCGGTATCCAATATTTGGTTGCGAATTATATAGGCAAAAAAAATGATTGGGCTACTACGGGTGCTGAAGTGGGGGAAACTCTCATGGATGAAAACGAAGTGCGTGTGTGGTTAGCCGCGGGGCATGAAATTGGGTCTCATACCTTAACGCATCCTCATTTGAGCCTTGTGGACCCAAAGCAGGCGCGAGAGGAGATTTTCTCCAGTAAAAAAAAACTGGAGGACCTATTTGGAGTTCCTATCCGACATTTTTGTTACCCCTACGGCAATTGGCGGCCATGGGTGCGAGATCTTGTGGAAGAAGCTGGGTATGAGTCAGCTGTGACAACGGAGGCTGGAATTTGTAGAAATGTCCCGGATCCATTTGTGTTACCCAGATTGGATGTGGGCCGCCGACCAAGAACCCTGGCCAACTTTTTGAGTAATTTTCTTCCTTGGACGCTTTAAGTGACCTTCTTTATTAATCCTTGGGATCAGATTGAGGAGGAAGCGGATGGAAGTCTGCCGCGTGATAAGAACTGCGTACCAAAGGCCCGCTGGCTACAAATTCAAACCCTTTTGCACGAGCGATGTCTCCGTACGTTTGGAACGTTGCAGGGGGAATATATTCGACCACTGGAAGGTGTTGTGGGCTTGGTCGAAGGTATTGTCCGAGGGTGAGGACTTGGACGCCGGCATCGCGCAGGTCATCCATTGCCTGAAAAAGTTCATTTTCAGTTTCCCCAAGACCTAACATCAAGCCACTTTTTGTCACCGTTGTAGGGCGGAGCTGTTTGGCCATGGCGAGGACTTTCAAGGAAAGTCGATATTGGGCTCGAGAACGAACGAGGGGCGTCAATCTTTCCACAGTTTCGAGATTGTGATTAAAAATATGGGGAGCAGCATCCAATACGATTTGAAGGGCCTCCTGTTTGCCATTGAAGTCCGGAGTCAAAACTTCAATGATCATGCTAGGATCTGTTGCTTGGACCGCTTTGATTGTGAGGGCAAAGTGATTGGCTCCGCCATCCTTTAAGTCATCACGGGCGACCGCTGTGAGTACGACATGTTTTAACTTCAGGCGCTTGACGGCTTTCGCGACACGATCCGGCTCATCTGCTTCTAATGCAAATGGTTTTGCTGTGGAAACTGCGCAGAATCCGCAAGCGCGAGTGCAGCGATCCCCCGCGATCATGAAAGTTGCGGTTCCTTGGCTCCAACACTCCCAGCGATTCGGACATTGTGCGCTCTCGCAAACAGTGTGAAGCTTCAGATCGGAAATTAACCCCTTGGTAGAAAAAAAGATCGGATTGGAAGGAAGACGCACTTTAATCCAGTCTGGCTTCTCAGGTTGGTGAAGACTAGGATCGATCTTGGGTTTTGGCATAACGATATTTCCCTAAAATAGCCTTAGTAAAGTTTTGAATCAAGGACTCCTCGCTGGCTCCGCTACCTTTATTTGTAGGTCAAACAGCCAAAAAAGCTGCAGATTCATCCCATGAACAGTGCAAATTCTCTACTGTTCATGGGCAGAGCCCAAGACCGCGAAAGTCTCGAATTGCGGTCCCAAGAACCGGGAGCAGGGGCAAAGAACCCTCCAAAATCAGGCCCAGTTCCTGGGTAGCACCCAAGACCGCCAAAGTCTCGAATTGCGGTCCCAAGAACTGGGAGCAGGGGCAAAGAGCTTTCCAAAATCAGGCCCAGTTCCTGGGCAGTCCAAACGGGTTTCATTTGTCCGGCAGTGGCCGGACAGCTTAAATAGAAACCAACCTAGTTGGTTATAATTCGTGGCGACCGGCTAAGGCTTTGGAAAGCGTGATTTCATCAGCGTGTTCCAAACCACCTCCCGCGGGGAGACCATGGGCAATGCGACTGACGAGGATTCCTGTTTGAGCAAGGAGTTGAGTCAGGTAATGTGTGGTTGCTTCTCCTTCGACATCAGCGCTTAAAGCAAGAATTAATTCTGGAGGATGCTCGGTTTTTAATCTTTCCAAGAGAGGGACTATGCGTAACTGGTCTGGACTCACTCCGTCCAACGGAGAGAGTTTGCCACCCAAGATGTGATAGGAACCCTGAAAAATTCCCGTTCGCTCTATGGCAATCACGTCGTGGACGGTTTCGACGACACAGAGCGGATGTTTCTTGCGCTCAGGATTAGTGCAAATTTGACACAGATCGTCCGTGGTAAAAAAACCGCAGAGGTTGCAATTTTTTAGGAGCTGTTGAGCGTCGTGAAGCGAGCGAGCTAACCGCAGTGGGTTTGCGTTACGTGATTGTAAAAGCCAAAGCGCAATGCGTTCCGCGCTTCGAGGGCCGATACCGGGCAAGCACTGCAATTCCCGCATTAAGAACCGGAATGGGACTGGATAATCGATTTTCAACTCAGAAACTGTTCCATTTTGTTATTGGAGCGTCAGTTGTAGTTCAAAAAAGTGTCTGTTTACAATTTCTGCGGCCTGGAAAGAAACCGACGAAGTCGGCTAACTACGTTGGTTTCTATTAGAAGCCAATCCGGCCACTGCCGGACAAACAAGGCGCTTTGGGACTACAAAATCAATGCTCACATGCAATTCAAACTATCTGAATTCGTTGATTTTTTAACTTGTAGTCCAAAAAATAGGTTATTTTCAATCACCGGTTTTTAAAAGACACCGTCGGAGTCGGGGCTATTGCGTCGGACGGATTCCATTCGTTCTAAGTAATAATCCAAAACAGGGTCAGGAATGCCTTTGATTCTGGCAAGTGAAAATTCTTCATTGGCTTGATCGAATTTTTTTTCGCGAAAATAAATCACTCCTTTCCAAAAATGATCCCGACTGCGGGTCCGTTCTTCCGAAAGGGTATGCTTGGGAGCGAGTAATTCATAGAGTTCCAAGCGGTTATTTCCCTTCCTCAAACGGATCAAGTCAATGGGGCGAACTTCGTAGCTGTCGTGAGTTAATTCAATGGTATCGCTAGCGGTGAGAATGCGACATCCGTAAATCGAACATACGGCACAGAGTTTGCGAGCAAAATCGGGAGTGTTGCCAGCGACACTGAATCCGCCAAGTCGAGAGCCTCCAAAAACACCTGCGATCACAGGCCCGGAATGGATTCCGAGGCTAAAATCAATATGCCGCTGCCAACGGGAGTCGCATTCTAAATTTAATGCATCCAAACGCTTGAGGAGATCCAAAGCAATCCGGCAGGCTTTAATAGCGTGTTTTTCATCGGCAATGGGCGCGCCAAATACAAAGCGCATGCTCTCTCCGTCGCATTGCTCCAAATAACCGCCGCTTTCCACTACAAAATCCGAAGCAATCCGTAGGCAAAAGTTAGTCATGGCTACACAGGCTTCAGGTGACATCATTTCCATAAGCTCCGTGTGATTTTGTACAGCAACCACCACTATGGTTGCCTCGGTTGACACCCCCGGAAAAAGGACGGATTGGTTGGAATCAACAAGTTGAGAGAGTCGTGATTGTGCTAAGCGTCTCTCGAACAGACGTTCCAAAACCAGTTTTCTTTGACCGATCTTTGTCGCGACTGCAAAAATGGTTCCCGTGATGAAACTGAGTAGAATAGCGACGCAGGGCAGGAAAGGGGAAATAAATACTTGATAGAGCGAAAGTACCCAAGAGGCCCCCAGGCAAATCAAGAATGCCCCTACCGCTACCAGGAACCGCAAAGACATTTTGGTGATGTCCAACGTGACCCACGCAATTGCAAAGGAGAAAAAAAAGGCGAGAACAAGGGAAATGTATGGTGGCGAGAAGAGAATTTTTTGTTTCAGAGAATAAATTTCGTGTAGCACATGATCTGGCACCCTCAAAAAACCTGAGGCTAAAAGAAGAAGTGTGACGCCTGCAGAAAATGCCCCGATTAAAATGCTAATGCGTGATTGCCGGCTCATGGAAGTGATGAATGGAGGAGTTAGTAACTCAGGTTACGCACTTTTAGCAGCTCTGGGAGCAAAAAAACCATTTTGGCCAATCCGGCAGCCGCCGGATTGCGGAGCTCTGTTGCTCAGTCGGTCGAATATATCCCCGTGGATACTCTCTCTCCTGCCCCTTCTCCATCCGTAATCTCTCCCGTTTTCCTTGAAGTGCCCACGGGGCATTTATTAACAGTTCCATATCAGGCGCAAAAAGAAACTAGCGAAGAAAAGAAACTAGCGAAGCTAGCGGCTTCTCAAGGAAACTTAACGAAGTCGCATCACGCGGTCGCGCCGTCAAAAATAAGATGTCCCTCGATCAGACCTTGCCGCCACCCCCCAGGTTCTCCGTGCGATAAGAGCGTATCACTAGTTCGCTCAAATATCCTTCCGGATTATTAATTGCATCTTCAGGTAAGACCAGGTTGGCGCCGGGATTTCCTTTTTGAATCAGCTGTAAACCGAATTGATAGTCTTTAAACAGTCTTTCGCAAAGTTCGGACACGGAAATTTCCTCGCTTTGTGCACGCCGAACCAATCGTTCCAAAGCGGCCTGAGAAGGCTCCATGCGAACGCCGTGTTGTTCGCTGAAACGCCGGAAAAATTCGACTGCAGCAGTTGCCATGGCGCGTTTCTTTTCCACCGATCCCGTTTGCAAAAAATTCGTCAAATGTTGAGGTGCGTTTTTAACAAACGAGGCATTGACGGTGAAGGATGTGACTCCCGAGTCAGGAAGTTCGTATTTGAAATCACGAAGCAACTTTTCCAAAACAGTCAATAGGCCGCGGGCCCCGGTTTTTTCTTGGGTGGCTAACCGGGCGATTTCTTG
>Ga0153924_1001018_pt1 | contig 15606 bp, 11 predicted proteins | sample TSNJ008MetaG_FD_104709 | JGI IMG/M metagenome (GOLD analysis project Ga0153924, IMG submission 104709) | Attine ant fungus gardens microbial communities from New Jersey, USA - TSNJ008 MetaG | ecosystem: Host-associated > Fungi > Mycelium > Unclassified | place: USA: New Jersey, Wharton State...
GCGGCGACGGAGGCGTTCGCTGCCTTCTGGCCCCACTCGGTGGCGGCCTTCTTGTCCTCCTCGTGGTCCTGCTCGAGCAGGCGTACGTTGCCGATCGTCTGCGCGATCGCCGTCTTCGCGTCCGCGATGTTGTTCGTGTAGTCGCGCACGAGCTGGTCCAGCATCTTCTGCGGGTCCTCGGCGTTGTCGATGAGCTGGTTGATGTTCGCTCGGACGAGGGTCGAGATGCGTCCGAAGATCGTCTGCTTTGCCATTGCTGTTCCCTTTCGTGGAAGGTCTGGTGTGGTGCTGTCGATCTGGTCTGCGGTGCTGCGCGGGGCTAGAAGCGGCCGCCGCCGGAGAACCCGCCTCCGCCGCCGCCGCCGCCCCCGCCGAAGCCGCCGCCGCCGAAGCCGCCTCCGCCGCCCCCGAAGGAGCCGCCCCCGAAGCTGCCGCCGCGTCCGCCGAGCAGACCGCCGAGGACGATGCCGGTGACGAGCCCGCCGAGCTGCGCGCCGTTGCCGCCCCCGCCCCCGAAGCCGCCACCCCCGCCCCAGCCGCCCATGTCGTCGTTCGCAGCGTCCATCGCCGCGGCCGCGTACTGCTCGGCGGCCCGGGCGGCCTGCAGCGCCTGACCGGGGTCGGTGGTGGCGAGGTGCACGGCATCGTCGAGGGCGCGTTCGGCCTCGGACAGCCGGGTCCGTGCGGTGGGTCCGACGCCGCCGCGGTGCAGCGAGATGAACTCTCGGGCCTGGCTGATCCGGTTGCGCGCGTCGCGGAGGGCGTCGTCGAGGGCCCGGGCCGCCCGCTGCTGCTGTTCCTGGGCACCCCGTGCCGTGGCGATCGCCTGGTCGATCTCGGTGTTCGCCTTCGTCAGGGCGTCCACCGCGGCGATCGGGTCCTTCGGGTCGAGGCCCTGGCGCAGGACGGTCTCGGCGCGGGTGACCGCGGCGGCGAGTTCCGGGCCGCCCGCCTGCAGGGTGCGAGCGGCTGCGACGTCGCCCTCGATGTCGATCCGCATGGCCTCGGCCCGCGCGGTCGCCTCGGCGAAGGTGGACTCAGCGGCGACGGCGCTCGACGTGAGCTGCTGCACCTGGGCGAGGGCGTGCTGGGCGTCCCGCACGGCGACGACCGCCTCGCCCTTGTCGCCCGACGCGATGGCAGCGGTGGCGGCCTGCGAGCGTTCGGTGGCGTACGCCAGGACCTGCTGCGCCTGGTCGACGCTGTCGGACACGGTGGCGAGGGTCCGGCCGCCGTAGGCGCCCCGCACCCGCTCCAGTGCTGCCCCGGCCGCGCTGACGGACGACGGCGCTTCGGCGACGGCCTCGGCGAGGGCCACGGCCGCCTCGTCGACGCCGTCCTCGAGCGAGCGGAGTTTGTCGAACGAGTCCGTCTGCTCCTCGATCGACGCGTGTGCCTGCTCGCAGATCGCGATGATCTGGTTCGCCCAGTCGGCGCGCTGCTGCGGGGTGTCCGGGATCTCGTCATCGAGCTGCTGCTGGAACGTGAAGGCCTTGCGGACGTTCTGCTGCGCGGCTGCCACGGCCTCGGCGAAGGGCTTCGCGGCGTCGGCGCCGAACTGCGCCGTCGCGAACCCGACCTCTTGTTCGGCGGTGCGCAGCTCGTCGTCGATCGTGACGAGTGCGCCGCCGGCGGTCCGTTCGAGGTCGGCGAGCGAGGCCTCCCGTGCCCTGGTCGCGGCGGCGGTGCGGCGCTTGTTCCGGGCACGGATGACCAGCACGATGACGACGAGCGCCACGACGACCACCAGGAGCAGGATCCACAGCCAGGTGAGGTTCGGCGGTGCCTGCGTGTCCGTCAGGCCGTTCGCGAACGCGAGGGCGGCTCCGGCCCAGTCGCCGTTCTTGAGTGCGGGGACCGCGTCGTCGTTGTACGCGGACTCGGCGTCGCTCGCCGAGATCGAGGTCTCGTTCGTCTGCTGGACGTCGGCGATCCGGTCGTCGACCGCGATGGACAGCACGATGCTGTCGGTGTCGATCTGGTTCCGCTGCATCGTCGCGTCACCCCACGCGGCGTGTTCCGACGGGTTCGTGAAGGTCGGCACGAACACGACGTACAGCTGTGTCTGCGTCTCGTCGTAGAGCTTCTTGATCGCGCTCTCGATGTCGGACTGCTGCGAAGAGCTCAGCACGTTCGCCTCGTCGAGGACGTACGCACCGCCGAGGTCGACCGGCGCCGTCGCCCGCGCCGTCGTCGCCGGCGCCAGCACGAGGAAGACGGTGAGCAGCGCCGCGGCGAGGCGTCCGATCAGTCGCGATGTCCCCCTGTCCGTGCTCGTCCTGGCCGTGGCCGATCCGCCCTGGACCGCTCGCATCCGTCCTCCGTCCGTCGCCGTGGTCGCCGTCCCGAGGACCCCCGGAACCGCGCCCCGGAGCGCTGTTGCCCGGAGTCTATCCACGCTGCGCAACGCTCGGACAGACTCCGGGCGAACCCTCGTCGAACCCGGGATCTGTGGACGGTTTGTCCCCCGGACCGGGGTATGCTCAGGGCGCGTTCGACGACGAACGAGACAGGGGAACTGCAATGGAGCGAACAACGAGTACCGAGGTCGTCCCGCTCGAGGACGGCTACCACCGCGTGTCGACGCCCGCGAGCGGCGTGATCGGCTTCGTGCGCGAGCACAACGGTCGCTACGAGGTCCTCCGTGGCCGCGTCCGACAGGCCACCCGTTCCGAGGGCCTCTACAGCACCATGAACGTCGCGCTCATCGCGCTGACGCACGCCTGATCCCCTCGTAGGCTCGCCTGTGTGAGTCTCCCGCGCCTCCCGTCCGTCGTCGTGACGCTGGCAGCGCCGGGCGCGACCGCGGCGGACGACCGGGAGGCCCTGCTCACCGCCGTCGCGGCGGCTGCGGCGGTCAACGGATCGGCCGTGCGCGCGGGGCGCGTCTGCACCCACTGCGGCGGGACCGACCACGGTCGTCCCTGGGCCACGGTCGACGGCTCCGCCGTCGGTGTGAGCCTGTCGCGCACCACGGACCTCGTCGCCCTGGCCGTGGGACCCACTGCCCTCGGCGTGGACGTCGAACGCGTCTCCCGGGTCGCCGCCGCCCCGCTCGACGCGTTCACCGACCGTGAAGCAGCCCGGACGAGCGGCGACGCCACGGAACTCGCGGTGCTCTGGGCGGTGAAGGAGGCCGTGCTGAAGCGCGATGGACGCGGGCTGCGTGTCGACCCGCGGTCGGTCGAGGTCGACCTGGACCGCATGGTCGCCGTCCTCGACGGTGTCGACCACCCGGTGACGGTATCCTTCCCGGCGCCGGACACGGTCCTGGCCGTCGCGGCCGACGGCGTGCCGGTCACCGTGGCAGGGTCAGCACCTCGACGCCGTCCTCGGTGATCGCGACGGTGTGCTCCGAGTGCGCGGTGCGTGCCCCGGTGGCGCTCCGGAGCGTCCAGCCGTCCGGGTCGGTGACGAGCACGTCGGTGTCCGCCATCACCCAGGGCTCGAGCGCCAGGAGGAGTCCGGGCCGGAGCGTGTAGCCGCGTCCGGGCCGGCCGGTGTTCGACACGTGCGGGTCCTGGTGCATGGTCGACCCGATGCCGTGGCCACCGAACTCGACGTTGACCGGGTAGCCGGCGCCCGCGAGTACCGTTCCGATCGCGTGCGAGAGGTCTCCGGTGCGGACGCCGGGCCCGGCGATCGCGATGGCGGCGGCGAGGGCGCGTTCGGTGGCGTCGATGAGGGCGAGGTCCGCGGGGTCGGGCGTGCCGACCACGAAGCTGATCGCCGCATCGGCCGCGATGCCGTCGAGGGAGACGGCGAGGTCGAGGGTGAGGAGGTCGCCGTCCGCCAGCACGCGGTCGTGGGGGAGTCCGTGCAGCACGGCGTCGTTCACCGCGGTGCAGATGTGGTGCCCGAAGGGACCGCGGCCGAACGATGGCGCGTAGTCCACGTAGCAGGAGTCGGCGCCGGCGTCCTCGATCATCGTCTTCGCCCAGCGGTCGATCTCGAGCAGGTTCGTGCCGACGCGGACGCGGTCGCGCAGGGTGTGCAGGATCGTGCCGACGAGGGCGCCGCTCGCGCGGGCCTTCTCGACCTCGGCAGGGGTGAGGATCTCGATCATGGGATGATCATACCGGTACAGGAAGACCGGTATTAGTATGGCCGCATGGTCCGTCTCCCGCTCAGCCCCGACGAGGTCGCCCGTGGGCGTCGCCTCGGAGCGCTCCTCCGCCGTGCACGGGGTCCGCGTTCCATGCTCGACACCGCGCTCGCGGCCGGGATCTCGCCCGAGACGCTCCGGAAGATCGAGACCGGACGCATCGCGACGCCGGCGTTCTCCACGATCGCGTCGGTCGCCGGGGTCGTCGGGTTGTCGCTCGACGCCGTGTGGGCCGAGGTCAGCTGTGAGCCCGACCTGGCCGGTACCGCAGCCGCGGGTTAGACGGCTTCGGGGACGCCCGGTTCGTCGATCCACGGCGCCGTGACCGCGCGCACCGCGTCGACGGTGGTCCCCGCAGCGCCGGCGAAGGCGCTGAGCACGTCGTCCGGCTGCACCGTGCCGTGCCGGTGCCGCTCGGTGATCGTCCGGAGCCCCGTGAAGAACCCGTCGTCACCGATCGACCGGCGGACGGCGTGCAGGGCGAGCGCGCCGCGCTTGTAGACGCGGTCGTCGAACATGTCCTTCGCGCCCGGGTCGCCCACCACGAGGTCCTGCGGCTGCTCGAGGAGCCCGTCGCGGTACCGCCGTGCGAGGTCGTCCGCGGAGGCACCGCCGCGGTGCTCGGACCACAGCCACTCCGCGTAGCAGGCGAACCCCTCGTGCAGCCAGATGTCCCGCCACCGGGCGACGGTCACCGAGTTGCCGAACCACTGGTGGGCCAGTTCGTGGGCGATGAGTCGGTCGGTGCCGTGCTCGCCGTCGACGTGGTTCCGGCCGAAGACGGCGAGGCCGTGCGCCTCGAGCGGGATCTCCAGGTCGTCGTCGGTGACCACGACGCCGTACGCCGGGAACGGGTACGGCCCGAACCGGTCGGCGTACAGGGCGAGCATGTCCGGCACCTTCCCGAAGTCCGTCTTCGCGGCACCTGCGAGGTCGGCGGGGTGGTGCAGGGTGACGGGGACCTCCGAGCCGCGGATCTTCGTGGTGCGGTACCGACCGATCTGCACGGTCGCCAGGTACGTCGCCATCGGGTCGGTCGTGGCGTAGGTCCAGGTGGTGCCGGCACGGGCACGCTCCTTGCCGAGCAGGTCGCCGTTCGCGAGGACGTCGTAGGCGGCCTCGGCGGTGATCTCGAACCGGTAGGTGGCCTTGTCGTCCGGGCGGTCGTTGCACGGGAACCACGAGGGGGCGCCGGTCGGCTGCGCGGCGACGATGACGCCGTCGGTCAGTTCCTCCCAGCCGATCTGGCCCCACGGGCTCCGCAGCGGGTGCGGGGTGCCGCGGTACTTCACGTGGACGGTGAACTCGGCACCGGCGGCGATCGGCTCGGCGGGGGTCACGGTCAGCTTGTGGGTCGCGGTCGAGGTCTTCTTCGCCCGGCGGCCGTCGACGTCCACACGGTCCACCGTCAGTCCGTGCAGGTCGAGCACGATCCGGTCGAGGGCCGTGTCGGCCTGCGCCGTGACCGTGGCGGTGCCGTCGAGCCGGTTCGTGGCGACGCGGTACTCCAGCCGGAGGTCGTAGTGGCGGGCGCTCCACCGCCGGTCGCCGCTGTGCGGGGTGTACGGGTCGGCGTCTTGGTTCGTCGAGGCGGGCTTCACGGTGCCGGCAAGTCTGCCACGCTGACGCCGGCCGCGGACGGCGCGGCGGGCACGGGCGGCGCCGATGTCCACGGAGCGATCGGGTTGCCCGCCCAGTGCGTCCCACCGGGCACCTGCTCACCGCGCATCACGAGCGACGCCGGCCCGACCGTGGCACCCGTGCCGATGCCCGCCGCGGGCAGCACCACGCTGTGCGGACCGAGCGTGGCACCGGCGTCGAGGCGGACCTCGTCGAGCTGCATCACCCGGTCGTGGAACAGGTGCGTCTGCACGACCGTCCCTCGTGCCACCGAGGCACCGTCGCCGATCGTGACGAGGTCGGCCTCCGGGAGCCAGTACGTCTCGAGCCAGGTGCCGCGACCGATCGTCGCCCCGAGGCTCCGCAGCCACGCGGCCAGTGCCGGGGTGCCCGTGGCCTGCTCGGCGAACCACGGCCGGGCGACCGTCTCGACGAACGTGTCCTGTACCTCGTTCCGCCACACGAACGACGACCACAGGGGATGCTCCCGCGCGGCGATCCGGCCGACGAACACCCACTTCGCGATCGTCGACACCACGGCGGCCACGGCCCCGGCGACGATGAGGACCGGCCCGGCGAGCAGCACCGTCCACCCGATGCCCACTGCGGACCACAGCGCGAGCAGCGTGCCGACCACGCCGAGCGCCAGCCCCGCCGACACCATCGGGGCGACGAGCCGCAACAGCTCCCAGCAGCCGCGGGCGACCTTGAGGGACCGCGGCGGCCGGAACGTGCGCTCCTCGTCGAAATCCGCCGTGGCACGCCGGAGCCGCACCGGGGGAGACCCGAGCCACGACGAACCGCGCTTCGCTTTCTTCGGCACGGCGGACAGCACCGCCACCAGGGCCTCGCGCGGCACCGAACGACCGGCCCCCGTCATGCCGCTGTTGCCGAGGAACGCCCGCCGCCCGACCTTCGACCGCCCGATCCGCACCCGACCGCCGCCGAGCTCGTACGTCGCCACCATGGTGTCGTCGGCCAGGAACGCCCCCGACGCGATCTGCGTCAGCGCCGGGATGAGCAGGACCGTGGAGATCTCGGTGTTCCGCCCCACCCGTGCCCCGAGCAGCCGCAACCACACCGGGGTCACGAGCGACGCGTACAGCGGGAAGAGCAGCGTGCGCGCGGCGTCCAGGACCCGCTCGGTGCACCACACCTGCCAGCCGATCCGGGAACGCACCGGGTGCCGGCCCTCGTGCAGGCCGATGCCGAGCAGCCGGACCGCACCGACGACCAGCGCCGCGTACACCGCGCCCGCGACGACCGTCGCGAGCGGCACCCACACCAGCGCGCGCAGCACCGCGTCACCGAGGGAGGACGCCGACCCCACGAGCAGCCAGGCCACCGCCACCCCGGATGCGACACCCAGCACCGGCAACCCGGCCACGGCCACGGACCCGGCCCCGTACGCCAGCAGCCACCGACGTCGCGACGGCGGCCGTGCCTCCCGGTCGTGTCGAGCCGGCCCGACGCGTTCCGCCGGCGAACCCGCCCAGCGCTCCCCGTCCGGGACCCGGCCGGCGACGGCCGATCCCGCCTCGACCTCGGCACCCGCACCGACGTGCGCCCCCGGCAGGAGCGTCGTGCGGCTGTGCACCACCGCGTCGGCGTCCACCCGGACGCGCCCGATCCGGAACACGTCGCCGTCCACCCAGTGGCCGGCGAGGTCCACCTCGGGCTCGATCGACGCACGCTTGCCGATCGTCAGCATCCCGGTCACCGGCGGCAGCGTGTGCAGGTCGACGTCCTTGCCGATCCGCGCCCCGAGGGCCCGCGCGTAGTAGCTGATCCACGGCGCCCCCGAGGTCGACGGGCCGTCCACCGCCTCCGCGATCCGCTCCGCCAGCCAGACCCGCACGTGCACGGACCCGCCTCGGGGGTGATCGCCCGGACGGACACCGACGAGGATCAGCCGCGCCAGCACGACCGTCACCGCCATCTTCCCCACCGGGGTCACGAAGAGCAGCAGCGCGACCACGAGCACCGGCCACGGCAGCACCGGGACGAACGGCAGCGTCGTGGCGTGCAGCACAGCAGCCACCAGGGCGGTCCACGTGAGCACCCGGAGCCCGCGCAGCACCTGCACCGGCACGCCGAGCAGCGTCATCACCAGACCCGTCGCCGGGGACACCGGACGGACGTCGCGAGGGACCGACACCACCGGGCCGGAGTCGTCCAGTGCATCCGCCAGCGCCCCGATCCGCGGGTGGTCGTACACGTCCGCCACCGTCGTCGTCGGGAACCGCTCCCGGATCGCCGACACCAGCTGCGCCGCCGTCAGGGACCCGCCACCGTGCGCGAAGAAGTCGTCGTCGACACTCGCCACCGGGACCCCGAGGATCGCCGACCACCGCTCGGCGATCCACGCCACCGTGTCCGGCAGCATCGCGGCGTCGGAGGACCCCGGCAGCGGCCACGGCAACGCCGCCCGGTCCACCTTTCCCGAGGTCCGCGTCGGCAGCGACTCCACCACCGCCACCAGGGGCACCAGCGCCGCCGGGAGCTCCTCGCGCAGCCGGGCGTTCGCCGCCGCCACGTCCACCGACCCACCCGCCACCGGAGCCACGTACCCCACCAGCACCTGGTTGCCCGCCGGCGTCCGCTGCACCACCGCGGCCCCACCCGCGACGTCGTCGAGCGCCTGCAGTGCCGCGTCGATCTCCCCGAGTTCGATCCGCCGGCCACCGAGCTTCACCTGGTCGTCCGCGCGCCCCTGGAAGACGAGCCCCTCGGGGTCGTACCGCACCAGGTCGCCGCTCCGGTACGCCCGCTCCCACCCGAGCTCCGGGAACGGCGCGTACTTGTCCGCGTCCTTCGCCGGGTCCAGGTACCGCCCGAGCCCGACACCACCGATCACCAGCTCACCGACCCCACCGGGCTCGACCCGCTGCCCCGCGGCGTCCACGACCGCCAGGTCCCACCCGTCCAACGGGAGGCCGATCCGGATCGGCGTGCTCCCGTCCAGCAGGGACCCGCACGCCACCACCGTCGCCTCCGTCGGCCCGTACGTGTTCCAGACCTCGCGGTCCCGGCTCGCGATGCGCGCCGCGAGCTCCGGCGGGCACGCCTCGCCCCCGAAGATCACCAGCCGCACCTGCTCCAAGGCATCGTCCGGCCACAGGGCCGCCAGGGTCGGCACCGTCGACACCACCGTGATCCCGTGCGCGATCAGCCACGGCCCCAGGTCCACACCCGTCCGCACGAGCGACCGCGGTGCCGGGACCAGGCACGCACCGTGTCCCCACGCCAACCACATCTCCTCGCACGACGCGTCGAACGCCACGCTCAGCCCGGCCAGCACCCGGTCCCCGGGACCGATCGGCGCCGGCTGCAGGAACATCCGCGCTTCGGCGTCCACGAACGCCGCCGCGGAACGGTGCGTCACCGCGACGCCCTTCGGCACACCGGTCGACCCCGACGTGAAGATGATCCAGGCGTCGTCGTCCGTCGTCGGGGCCTCGGCGCTCGCCGCGGGGTCGACGACGGGGGAGGGCTCGGCGTCCGGTGCTCCGTCGCGACGGAGCACGCCGCCCGCGCCGATGACCCCGACCACCCGGGCCTCGCCGAACACGAGCGTCGCCCGTTCCTCCGGGTCGTCGGCGTCCACCGGGACGTAGGCGGCACCGGCCGCGAGCACCGCGAGGATCGAGACGTACAGGTCACGGCCGCCGGACGGGATCCGCACGCCGACCCGGTCGCCGCGCCGGACACCGCGTCGCGCCAGGTCGTCGGCCTGCTCGTGCACGAGTCGCACCAGCGTGGCGTAGTCGATCGTCCCGGCCGGGTCCTCGAGCGCGAGGGCGTCGGGATGATCCTCAGCCGTGGTCGTGAGGACGTCGAGCAGCGTCCGCGGTGCCGGTGCGTGCTCGCCGCGAGCGAGTTCGAGCTGCGGGTTCCCGGTGGCGGTGGTCATCGAGTCCTCTTCCCGGTCGCGTGCAGGACGACCGGCCGGTGATCCTAGGGGGTCGACGTGACGCGCTGGGGAACAGCAGGGATCGGCCCGAGTGCGGCACGTGCAGCGTCGAGCGCGGCTGCCACACCGACCGAGTCGTCGAGCGAGTGCACCGGCGACTCGGTCCGTCCCTCTTCGACGTACCGGGCGAGCGCGGCGGCCTGCCAGACGAGCCCCTGCCGACCGCGGAGGCCGCTCGGGTCCCCCCAGTGCTCCGCGTCGGTTCCGTGGTGCAGTGCGAACGACGCCGGGAACACGAAGTGGTCGGTCCACCGGACCGTCGCGCGGCTGCCCGCGACGACCGCCAGGCCCGGAGTCCACGCCGTCATCGACGTGGTCACCACCGCCTGCGCGCCACCGTCCGCCGTCGACACGGTGACCGACTGGAGGTCCACCCCGCGATCCGACAGCGCCCCCGTCGTGCTGCTGGTCACCGGGGCGCCGGTGGCGAAGCGTGCGAACCAGTGCCCGTAGACACCGGCGTCGAGGAGCGCACCCCCGCCTGCGGCGGGGTCGAACATCCGGTCCGACGGGTCGGGGTCGTGCGGCCAGCCGACGTCGACGGTCGCGAGCTGGACGTCACCGAGGGCACCGTCCGCGAGGAGCCGCGCCACGACGGTGGTGCCGGGAAGGTAGCGCGTCCACATCGCCTCCATCGCGAACACCCCGGCGTCGCGGGCCGCCGCCGCGAGGGTGCGCGTGTCGGCCTCGGACGTGGTCATCGGCTTCTCGACGAGGACGTGCTTGCCGGCGGCGATCGCGAGCAGCGCGTGTTCGAGGTGCTGCGGGTGCGGGGACGCGACGTAGACGACGTCCACCGCCGGGTCGGCCACCAGTGCTTCGTACGAGCCGTGCGCGCCGGCGATCCCGTGCCGTGCGGCGAAGGCGGCGGCGCGCTCGGGGGAGCGGGAGCCGACGGCCACGACCCGCTGGTCCGAGTTGGCGTGCAGCGTGCTCGTGAAGTCGCCCGCGATCACCCCGGGCCCGATCACACCCCACCCCAGCACGGACCCGCCGCGGAGCGGGTGGACGTCAGCTTCGGGAAACGTCGTCGTCATGCTCTGACGGTACCGGAGGGCCCCCGGCCCAACCGGCCCCGGAGGGAAGGTCGGCGAAGCCGACATCGCGCGCAGCCGACTGAGCGAAGCGAAGACGTCTGCTTGCGCGGGAGCTTGACTGTGCCCCCAGGAGGATTCGAACCTCCGCCCCTGCCTCCGGAGGGCAGTGCTCTATCCCCTGAGCTATGGGGGCCCTGGGTGGGAACAACCGTAGCAGGTCGGCGCGGGTGTCCGAGACCAGGCGTGTCGGTGACCGACCAGCGGACTGGAGCGCGGGGCGGGCCCGCACCGTGCCTCCAGTCCGGATCGTGGGCGCGTCGGGCGCGGGGCGCGCTCGGTGCCGGTCCTTCCCAGAACGCGTGCGATGGCGGGTGGAATCGGGCGTACATGGTCGGGAGAACCGACCATGTACGCCCGATTCCGTCAGGTGCTCCGGCGACCGCTGCTCCGTCGACCGCGGAGCGGGCCGGTCAGCGGGTCAGCCGGCCGGCGTCGACGACGCCGACGGCGCGACGACGCCGCGCACCGCGTCGATGACGGGCTGCGCGCCACCGGGCTCGGTGAAGAGCGTGGACGTCGCGGTGATCCAGTACGGGTCCGCGAAGGCGTCGGCGCGTCCGACGCCGTCGGTCAGTGAGAAGTACCCCTCGACGCGGTAGGTCGGCACGGAACCGCCCCGCTCGTAGAGGGCGTCCTTGAGGTTCGTGAGCGACTTCTCAGGCAGGTCCGCGACGGCCAGGGTGATGGTCGTCGAGGCGCCGTCGGCCGCGGTCCAGTGGCACACGCGGCCGCGCTGCTGGGCGATCCGGGCGGCCGGCGACCCCTTCTCGGGTTCGTAGTCGCGGTCGATGGTGAAGGTCTTCCCGTAGACGTCGAGCGATCCCGACGGCAGGAGCTCGCCGCAGGTCTGGGCGACGCGCTTGCCGACCGGTGCCGCGGTCGCAGTGGGGCTGGCGTCGTCAGGACCGCCGCCCCCGGAGCACGCCACGAGGGCGAGGGACGCGGACACGGTGAGCAGGGCGGTGCCGATCGCCCGGACGCGGCTGCGGGTGGTCATCCCGACATGATGGTGCACGGGCTCGGGCATCGGCCCGGAGCCGCCTGCGTGTCCCGGTAGACTCGATCCTCGTGACTCCTGCCGAACTCTCCGCTGCGTACCTGTCGATCCTGACCGGGATCGTCGAGCGACGCGGCGCGTCCGACACCGTGACGATCGAGGAGTCCCACGTGGCCCTCGAGCGTCCGAAGAACCGTGCACACGGCGACTGGGCGTCGAACGCGGCGATGCAGCTCGCGAAGCGCCTCGGCACGAACCCGCGCGAACTCGCGACGGAGATCGCCGGGGAGCTCACCGAGCTGGACGGCGTGGCCTCGGTCGACGTCGCCGGCCCCGGGTTCATCAACATCACGCTCGAGGCCGCGGCCGCCGGTGAGATCGCCCGCACGATCGTCGAGGGCGGCGAGTCCTTCGGTCACGGCGACCTCTACGACGGGGTGCGGATCAACCTGGAGTTCGTGTCGGCGAACCCGACCGGCCCGATCCACATGGGCGGCGTGCGCTGGGCCGCGGTCGGCGACTCGCTGGCGCGGGTGTTCCAGGCGCAGGGCGGCCTCGTCACGCGGGAGTACTACTTCAACGACCACGGCGCGCAGATCGACCGGTTCGCCCGGTCCCTCGTCGCCTCGGCGCTGGGGGAGCCCACGCCGGAGGACGGCTACGGCGGCGCCTACATCTCGGACATCGCGGCGCGGGTGATCGCGACGCTGGACCCCTCGATCGACGTGCGGGACCTGCCGCGCGACGAGGCGCAGGAGGTCTTCCGGCGCGAGGGCGTGGACTTCATGTTCGCGGACATCAAGACCTCGCTGCACGACTTCGGCGTCGACTTCGACGTGTACTTCCACGAGAACGCACTGCACGAGTCCAAGGCCGTCGAGCGCGCCATCGAGCGGCTCCGTTCCGCGGGTGTGATGTACGAGGCCGATGGCGCCGGGTGGCTCCGGACGACCGACTTCGGCGACGACCGCGACCGCGTCGTCATCAAGTCCGACGGCGAGCCGGCGTACATCGCGGGAGACCTGGCGTACTACCTCGACAAGCGCGAGCGCGGCTTCGAGCGGAACCTGATCATGCTCGGCGCGGACCACCACGGCTACGTCGGCCGGATGATGGCGATGTGCGCCGCGTTCGGGGACGAGCCGGGCAAGAACCTCGAGATCCTCATCGGGCAGATGGTCAACCTGCTCAAGGACGGCGAGCCGATGCGCATGTCGAAGCGCGCGGGAACGATCGTCACGATGGAGGACCTCGTCGACGCCGTGGGTGTGGACGCCGGCCGGTACTCGCTCGTCCGGTTCGCCAGCGACACCGCGATCGACATCGACCTCGACCTGCTCGTCAAGCGCACGAACGACAACCCGGTCTTCTACGTGCAGTACGCCCACGCCCGCACGAAGTCGGTGGCCCGCAACGCCGCGACCGCCGGGGTCGACCGGTCGGCCTTCGACGCCTCGCTCCTGACGCACGACACCGAGGGGGCACTGCTCGGCGCCCTGGCGGAGTACCCGCGCGTGGTGCGCCAGGCCGCCGAACTCCGGGAGCCGCACCGCATCGCGCGGTACATCGAGCAGCTCGCCGGCCTGTACCACCGCTGGTACGACGCCTGCCGGGTGACGCCCCTCGGCGACGAGGCCGTGACGGACCTGCACCGCACGCGCCTCTGGCTGAACGACGCCACGGGCCAGGTCGTCCGCAACGGTCTGGGCCTGCTCGGCGTGAGCGCGCCGACCCGCATGTAGCGACCGCTGCGCGCCGCGCTGCCGATCGCGCCCCCGCACGAACATCGCGCCCCGTCACAACGGGGCGCGATGTTCGTGACGGGGCGCGAAGCCGCGCACCCGCACGACCCGCCCACCCGGGCCACCCGCACGACCGCAGCCGACGCGCCGGGCCCGCGCCGCGCCTCCAGGCCCGCCCACGGGACCACCTGGCAGGGTGGGACGCATGTCCGCCGCCATCGAGACCCCCCGGAAGCGCCGTCGCTGGCCCGTCGTCCTGATCATCGTCGTGGTCGTCCTCGCCGCGCTCGTCGTGATCGCCGAGTTCGTCCTCCGCGGGGTCGTCGACAGCATCATCGCCCAGCAGGTCGAGCAGTCGCTGCCCTCCGGCGCGACCGGTGAGGTCGAGGCGCACGCGAACGGCGTCGTCATCCCGCAGCTCATCGGCGGGAAGCTCGACGACGTCGAGATCTCCTCGCAGAAGCTCACCATCGACGGGATCCCGCTCGCCGCCGACGTCACCGCGCACGACGTGCCCATCGACGGCAAGGGCGACGTGCGCGACGTCGACGGGCACGTGACGCTCGCCGCCGGGTCGGTGAGGGAGCTGTCGAAGTACAGCCCGCTGTTCGACCGGTTGAGCCTGGTCGACGGCGGCGTCGAGCTGTCCGGCAAGACCGCGGTGCTCGGCTACGACATCACCTACGCGGCGAAGGGCGACGTCGTCGCGCAGGACGACGGCACGGGCATCACCATCACGCCGAAGACGGTGCGGATCACGAACTCGGCCCTCGGGCTGAAGGTCGACTCGATCCCTGGTGTCACGAACGTGCCCGTCCAGGTCTGCACCGCGCAGTTCCTGCCGTCGCAGCTGCGCGTCCGATCGCTCGACATCACCGCGTCGGACGCGTCGGTGCGCGTCACGGCCGACTCGCTGCCGCTCAACGAAGCAGGGCTGCAGACGGTCGGGAAGTGCTCGTAGTCGCCTGGTCGCGTAACGCGGCCTGGAGGCACGGCTCGGCTCGGTAGGATCGGGTCCCGTGAGCGAGAACCCCCTTGCCCCGCAGCGACTGCGGTTCCCGACGGACCCCTCCGCGCTCGAGGCGCGCATCTGGCCCGCGTCCGCGACGCGGACCGACGACGGCGACCTCGTCGTCGGCGGTGTGACGGCGTCCGACCTCTTCGCGCAGTACGGCACCCCGCTCTACGTGGTGGACGAACGCGACGTGCAGTCCCGTGCCGTGCGCGTGCGGAACGCGTTCACCGAGGCGTTCGAGCGCATCGGCACCCGGGCGCACGTCTACTACGCCGGCAAGGCCTTCCTGACGACGCAGGTCGTGGCGTGGATGGCCGAGGCGGACCTCCGCGTCGACGTCTGCACCGGCGGCGAACTCGCGGTGGCACTGGCCGGCGGCATCGATCCGGCGCTGTTGGGCTTCCACGGCAACGACAAGTCCGACGCCGAGATCGCACGCGCGGTCGAGGTCGGCGTGGGCACGATCGTCCTCGACAGCCACGAGGAAGTGCAGCGCGTCGCCCGTGCCGCGGCGGACGCCGGGATCGTGCAACGCGTCCGCATCCGGATCAACAGCGGTGTCCACGCCTCGACGCACGAGTACCTCGCCACCGCCCGGGAGGACCAGAAGTTCGGCATCCCGCTGACCGAGGCGGTGGCCGCGGCCGAGGCGGTCCGTGCGGAGTCCTCACTCGCGTTCGTCGGCCTGCACTCGCACATCGGCTCGCAGATCTTCGACGACTCCGGCTTCCGCGAGGCCGCTCGGCGCCTGATGGACGTCCACGCGACGCTCGTGGCGACCGGCCCGGTGCCGGAGCTCAACCTCGGTGGCGGCTGGGGCATCGACTACACCGAGGCCGACTCGGCGTTCGAGCCCGAGGACGTCGCCGAGGCGCTCGCGACCATCGTCGCCGAGGCCTGCACCGAGCGGGACATCCCGGTGCCGGAGGTCGCGGTCGAGCCCGGGCGGTACATCGTCGGGCCGGCCGGCATCACGTTGTACCGGGTCGGGACGATCAAGCCCGTGACGCTCACGGACGAGTCGTCCGACGCATCCGGCGCGCGAGGGGGCTCCGCC
>Ga0153924_1001020_pt1 | contig 15597 bp, 14 predicted proteins | sample TSNJ008MetaG_FD_104709 | JGI IMG/M metagenome (GOLD analysis project Ga0153924, IMG submission 104709) | Attine ant fungus gardens microbial communities from New Jersey, USA - TSNJ008 MetaG | ecosystem: Host-associated > Fungi > Mycelium > Unclassified | place: USA: New Jersey, Wharton State...
ACTACTGCCACTACTACCCTGCATATGCAAGACCTCCTCTACTGTCTTGAGTAAAAAAGTCTCCATTGCAGGGTGTTCTCAATTTAGAGGGGTCCAGGACAATAATGAAATGGTGTTCCAACCTTACCAATATTCATCATTGCTACATCATCAATGATAATTCATCAATCTCCCACTTTCAATCAATGATATTTCACAAATGCTTGATATGTCTGATTTTTACGAAATTGCGAAAATATCTATTCAGATGCATTCATAAACAGATTTCTTCAAACAGGATTTCGTAGATGATATCTATCTCGTGTATCTGAATTCAACAGTAATATCATGATTCTAAAGAATAAATAAATACTCCTTTAAGTTCTTGTAGCTGCATGCCTATCGATCCTGTATGCGGGATAGAAATGGATGAAAAACTTGCCACAATATATGAGCACAAGGGTAAAGACTACTATTTCTGCTCTGAAGGCTGCAAAAGAATCTTTATTAGAAAGCCAAAAAAATATACTTGATAGGAATTGTTTTCTCATCCTTTGAGAATCAAACTATTTTCGCTTCCTTTGCAATGTCTCAAATAACTCTTCTAATATGGACAGCTCGGCCATAGACACATAGAAGTAACTCTGGTAAAATGTTTTTTGATAAAAAATGCGGTACCAACTTGCATATACATCTCTGGTCTAGGGTACTATGCCGGAGATCACAAACCATTAACGCCCATTGTCGAGGGGTCTGAGGTATGGCCTATATTGATATAAAGATGCGTGAGGAATCCATCCTGCTGTGGGCATGAGAAACTCAAATGATGCAGTTTTTCAAGTTTCCTTAATATACGATTCACTATTCTCATTATCATACAATTGGTTGACGATATGTGCCAATTTGATATCGTAATTGCTTATTCCTTCAACATCATGAGTTACTAACTCAATTATAACCTTATTGTAAACGTTAAACCACTCTGGGTGATGGTTCATTTTCTCTGCTTCCATTGCTACCTTCGTCATGAAACCGAATGCATAAACGAAGTTGTTAAATTCAAAATTTTGATGTAATTTTCCATTTGCTACTTTCCATCCTTTAAGTTTGCTAACCTCTCTTTCGATTTCTTGTTCTGATAATTTCTTGCAAGCCTCTTCTTCGGACATAGTTTAATCTCTACTTAACTATCTATTACATGTTTCTCATTGGTGGTTTTAATCAAGGGTATTATCGAAACATAGGACATACGCATCTTACAATTTAATTCGTCGTCGCCATAGTCTGGATCATTGATATACTACCTGACTTTTTGCCCTTATTGTAGAATAGAAATGAAATATCGCGTTTATTATCATACCATTCAGCTATTTTTGATGCTTATTTTTTGGACCACAGCAGTTTACAAAATAGATAGCCAGAGTGGCTAGCACGATCTTGACAATAAGTTCAACGCTTTTTCGACAATTGATTGTTTGTCTAAATAGAAAATATGTCCGGCACGCGAGATCCATTACACAAACAATGCCTACGCAAAAAGGCAAACATGGCAACATGGTTAATGGAAATATATAAGTAGGATTCTTTCTCATTTTTATAACGGACAAGTAAAAAGTAACGATTAATGAAAGCAGTTTTCGTAAGAAGCAAGAACAAGGTGGCAGTTGACGATATTTCCATCCCAAATCTTGGCGATCAAGATGTTCTAGTAAAAATGAGAGCATGTGGATTATGCGGTTCTGATTTAGAGAAAGTTTATGGTGATTACGGAATGTCGTCTAGTAGATTGGGTCATGAACCTACCGGATACATAATAGATGTGGGAAAGTCAGTCAAGGGTTTCAGCGTGGGAGACCGCGTATTTGTACATCATCATGTCTGCTGCTATGCATGTCATTATTGTTGGCACGGTGATTTCACTATGTGTAATATGTATCAAAAGAGTTGTATCGAACCATGCGGCCTATCGGAACAGATCTTGGTGCCTGGTTTGAATATTCTCAGAGGTGGACTTGTTAAATTGCCTGGAAATGTAACGTTTGATGAAGCTTCTCTCATAGAACCATTAGCGTGTTGCATAAGAGGTCTGGCCAAATGTAAATTCCAAAAAGGAGATGACATTGCAATATTGGGTGCAGGGCCAGCTGGATTAATGCATGTAATCCTTGCAAAATTGATCGGTGCAGGAAAAATTATGGTTCTCGATATCAATCAGTTCAGATTGGATTTTGCCAAGAGACATTTTGATGTTGATACGTATAATATTGGTAGGGAGAAGGATATCGTTAAAAAAATACGAAATATTACTGATTGTAGAGGTGTAGATACTACAATTGTGGCTACTGGGAGTTCTAAAGCGATTATCCAATCATTTGATTTGACGCGAAAAGGAGGTAACGTCCTGCTCTTCGGGGTCCCGACCGAAGGAACTGTTGTCTTATGCGATATAAGTAAGGTGTATTCGAACGAGCTATCGATCATTCCAAGCTATGCATCTTCAGAAATCGAAATTAATCAGGCCATTAGGCTTATTTCTTCAAAGAGGATCAAGATAAGCTCGCTGATAACCCATCGCTTCGATATTGCAAACGCGGACAAGGGAATAAAATGTGCTTATAAAGCAAAAGATGCTATGAAAGTAATAATAACTGCAAAGTAGAATTATAGAAACTATAAATAATTACAGTGTAATCAAATAGTGCAGTAATAAATAAGATGGACTGGGGAATGAAAAACAGAATATCCAAGATCGTCCGCCCTGAAGATGGCCGATGTGTTATGCTTGCAGTTGATCACGGGTACTTCTTGGGACCGACAGAAAAATTAGAAAATCCTGGTAGAACGATAAAGCCTCTTTTACCTTATGCTGACTCCCTGATGCTCACAAGAGGTGTTCTCCGAACGTCGATAAATCCAAGTATGGATGTTCCCATCGTATTACGAGTTTCGGGAGGAAGTAGCATAATTGGAGAAGACCTATCAAATGAAAGTATCACGACGTCGATCGAAGATGCCATCAAACTAAATGCTTCGTGCGTTGCTCTTTCGATCTTCGTTGGAAGCAAGTATGAGCATCAAACGTTGACCAGCCTGGCAAAACTTGTTGATGAAGGTGAACGATTCGGAATGCCTATTCTTGCTGTTACTGCCGTTGGTAAAGAGATGGCAAGAGATCACCGATACCTCGCACTTGCATGCAGAATCGCTGCCGAATTGGGGACACATATAATAAAGACATACTACTGCGACAACTTCCAAAAAGTCGTCGAAGGTTGCCCTGTTCCTGTGATTATTGCAGGAGGCAAGAAACTGCCTAACGAAATTGACGCCTTACAGTTGGCGTATGATGCAGTTGATAATGGTGCGACAGGAGTGGATATGGGTCGAAATATTTGGCAATCGGATCATCCTGTGGCTATGATTAAAGCGATCAGGGCAATTATACACAAGAATTTGAACGTAAAGGAAGCTCATGAAATATTCATAAAAGAAAAAGAACTAGAACATCAGAAGGTATTCAAGCCCACATAGCAAAAACGCGGTTCTTGAAAATTCATCTGCCACTATCGTGCTTTAGACGATTCATGTACTACGGATTGTCATCCAGACGAATAACGCTGGATACACAGACCGATAGGTGTTCAATTATGTTTGAATAATAAATTTGGCCTAGATTGGACACAATCTTTATAAATTGTATTGACGCAACCCATTTAAAAAATGCCTGATGCTAACGGTGAAGAGTATCCCGTAGATTTTCCTCAACTGCAACCACTTGTTCCAAGTGCAGCAGTTGGCATGATGCTGTAAATAGAGCTCTGCACGTTGTTTTAGCAGGGCGTTGTTTGAAAAAAAATAGGTGAACTATGTAAGTGGTAGAAATGATCGGCGCAAAAGCTTTGATTCGGGCTCTCGAAAAGGAGGGCGTGGACATAGTCTTTGGATTGCCAGGTGGGGCGAACCTGCCTATATATGATGCTCTCGTCGATTCTAACCTTAGACATATACTTGTTAGACACGAACAATCGGCGTCCCATATGGCTGACGGCTATGCGAGAATCAAGCGAAAAGCAGGGGTATGTTTTGCAACTTCTGGTCCTGGTGCTACAAATATTATTACAGGTATCGCTACCGCATATGCGGATTCTTCTCCAATGATAGCTGTAACCGGACAAGTCCCGCTGGCAATGATAGGCAAGGATTCTTTCCAAGAGACAGATATTATTGGTATTGCTAACCCATGCACAAAATATGCTTTCCAACCACGCTTGGCTCATGAAATACCAGAGACGGTTAAAAAGGCCTTTTACATTGCAGAAAGTGGAAGACCAGGACCTGTACTGATAGACATACCAAAGGATATACAACAGTCAAGCGCTGATATGAACTTCCCAGAGCTTATAAAAGTAAGAGGGTATAGTCCGGTGATAGACGCAGACCTTTCCCAATTAGGAAAGGCGGTGGAAATATTGCTTAAAGCTGAAAGACCCATAATAATGGGAGGAGGAGGTGTCATTCTCTCGGGGGCTTTTTCTGAATTACAGGCAGTTGCAGAGATACTGATGGCTCCAGTTGTGACTACTTTTAAGGGTAAGGGATCTTTCCCTGAAAATCATCCCCTTGCCATGGGACCTATTGGTATGCATGGACACGCAGAGGCGAACAAAATGATTTTGGAGGCTGATTGTATATTGGCAGTGGGTGCAAGATTTTCGGACAGATCTGTCGGAAGGTACGATGAATTTGGGAGGGGTATGAGCATAATCCATATGGACGTAGATCCTGCAGAAATTGGCAAGAATAAATCAGTAGATGTAGCAATTATAGGTGATGTAAAGTCATCTTTGAGAACCTTTGTAAAAATGCTCTCCAAGGTTATGGTAAAAAAAGATCCAGATAACCCATGGTTGATGAGAAGAAGAGAACTTATAGAGCACTATGCAGAGACGATAAAAGATTATCCAAGGGATCTTACTGCTAGAAAAGCATTAAAAAAACTTAGAGAAATTTTGCCCGCTAATTCCATTGCAACGACTGAAGTAGGCCAATGTCAGATGTGGGCATCACTACACTTTGACGTTATATCTCCAGGTACTTTTTTCAGTTCAACTGGACTTGGGACGATGGGGTTTGGTTTTCCAGCTTCGATCGGTGCAAAGGCTGCCATGCCAGAAGTACCTGTCGTCGATATAGCCGGCGATGGGTCATTTAACATGACCGAGAATTCTCTTGCCGTGTCTGTGCTTGATAACTTGCCTGTAATTGTCTTTTTAATGAATAACTACATGCTCGGGATGGTGGCACAATGGCAGAGAACTTTTTATAACAGACGTTATAAAGGGGTTCACCAGCATAACTGCCCAGATTATGTTAAAATAGCACAAGCGTATGGTGCACAGGGTATTAAAGCTCAGTCTTTGTCAGAATTAGAGAAAGCGATTAGATCAGCTCTTAAGATGGAAGTTGCCACTGTCATTGATATTGTGATAGATCCTGAAGAAGATGTTTATCCTTTCGTAGTACCAGGCACAGGTCTGAAAGACATGATCACAGGATCGTGAAAAAATAGTGACGGGAACCACAATTACACCGATAGCACCAACGCCTCCGATTACTTCTGAAAAAATCGGAAGGTGGCATATACTGTCTGCCCTGCTAGAAAATAAACCCGGTGTCCTATTCAGGGTGACGAACCTTTTTCGGGCCAGGAATTTTAACATTGAAAGTATAACGGTGGGTTCCACCGAACAACCCGATCTGTCAAGGATGACAATTACACTTAATAGCGATGAAAGAACGCTTGATCAACTTGTAAAGCAGCTCAGGAAGTTGATTGATGTGGTAGAAGTAAAAGTACTCGACGCAGAAAAAACGGTTTATCGTGAGCTTGCCTTGATAAAAATGAAGGCTGGTGACCCAACTACTAGAATGGAAATAGCCAATTTCGCATCTATTTTTAGAGCAAACATACTAGATATTGGAAAAGAGACAATCACTGTAGAGCTCACTGGAACACCCGATAAAATCGAGGCATTTAGAAATCTTGTAGATCATTTTGGAATCACACAGCTGGCGAGAACTGGTGTATCTGCTCTTCCACGGGGTGCAGAACTTTAGGTGTTGCATGCCGACACTAAAGTGAGGATATTTGATACAACATTAAGGGACGGCGAACAGACGCCTGGTGTGTCAATAACCCCGGAGCAGAAAGTACAGATTGCAATCAAACTTGATGAGCTTGGAATTGATGTAATTGAAGCCGGCTTTCCTGTTGTGTCTCACGGAGAATCAATTGCAATCAAAAAAATAACCAAACAAGGATTAAAAGCAGAAATTTGTGGCCTCGCTCGTGCTGTAAAATCAGACATAGATGCTGCTATAAATTGTGACCTGGCCTATATCCACACTTTTATCGCAACATCAGATATTCATATGCAATTTAAGTTGAGAATGAATCGGGAGCAGGTGCTAGAAAAGGCTGCATGGGCTGTAGAGTATGCCAAAAAACATGGTATTCAAGTAGAATTTTCAGCCGAGGATGCTACACGATCCGATAGAACGTTCTTAAATCAAGTTTTCAAGGCCGTGGCGAATGTCGGTGTTGATAGATTAGACATTCCGGATACGGTGGGATATGCTACTCCCCAATATATCGAGCAGATCGTTAAAGATGTACAAACAAACATCGAGCTTCCGATTAGCATGCACTGTCATAATGATTTTGGTTTAGCAGTAGCTAACTCAATATCTGGAATAAATGCGGGTGCAGCTTGTGCCCATGTAACAATAAACGGATTAGGTGAGCGAGCAGGTAATGCCTCGCTTGAAGAATTTGTTATGGCACTTCAATGTCTCTACGGTAGGAAGCATAATGTCAAGACTGAGTTGCTCTATGAGACCTCCAGGTTCATATCAAATACGATGGGAATAATTGTCCAACCGAACAAAGCCATAATCGGTGAAAATGCCTTCGGGCATGAATCCGGTATCCATACTCACGGAATTATAAATAACCCTCTTACTTATGAACCAATTAGTCCTGACCTTGTGGGTAGAAAAAGGTGGCTGCAGGCAGGTAAACATGCTGGAGCTCATGGTATAAAGGCAATGTTGGAAAGTTTTGGCATCAAGCCTACAGAGAAGGAGCTTTATGACATTGTAGAAAAACAAAAGAATCTTGCAGACAAGGGGAAATCTATCACTACTGCAGAGCTCCTATCAATAACGAGCGACATTATGCATAATAATAAATTCGAAGAGAAATTCAAACTGTATGATTTTCATATTGTTACCGGGCTGAATATAATACCCACCGCTGTCGTTAGATTGAACACGGACGGTAAGGATTTCATTGCTTCAGAAATAGGGGTTGGCCCTGTGGATGCTGCTCTGAAAGCTATACAAAAGATTGCAGGAGAAATGGCCAATATAAAAATCCGGGAATACAGGCTAGACTCTATCACTGGGGGTTCAGATGCATTAGCTGAGGTATCCGTGAAGGTGGAGGACAAAAACGGCAATGTTGTTTCAGCTAGAAAAGCTGGTGAGGATGTCGTGGTTGCTTCAGTTCAAGCCATGCTAGACGCAATTAATAAAGTCATGTTGCAAAGAGTGCTAAACACATAGAATTAAAGTTTATACCTTATTAAATAATTTGATCATTGACTCTTAATTGGGGAGGTATAGTGTTGCCTTAATACCAGGTGACGGAGTAGGACCAGAGCTCACTTCGTCTGCAAAAATGATACTTCAAACTATAAACGATAACAGTAATACTAAATTTACTATAAGAAAAGCAGAGGCAGGAGATGGGGCTTTAGCCAAATATGGTAAGGCCCTTCCCAAATGCAGTGCTGATATAATACAAAAGTCACAAGTATGTTTAAAAGGACCTGTAGGAGAAAGCGCTGCAGATGTGATCCTCGTTTTACGGCGACTATACGATCTGTTTGCAAATGTTAGACCCGCAATGTCGTATCCTAATATTCCAAATCTCTCTCCCAGCGTGGATCTAGTGATAATAAGGGAAAACACAGAGGACGTTTATTTAGGGTGGGAATTCGACGCTGATGAGAATACAGTGGTAGCACTGAAGGTAACGTCGGAAAAGGCATCAAGACGTATCGCAGAGTACGGCTTTAAAACAGCAATGCTTCGGAATAAAAAGAAGAAGGTCGTAATAGTACATAAAGCCAATGTATTGCCCAAAAGTGATGGATTATTTGCAAGAACTTGCAAGTCAATCGCACAAAATTATCCCGAAATTGCTTGTAGTGAATCATATGTAGATACATGCGCCATGAATTTGATACGGTTTCCCGAAGAATTTGATGTTATTTTAACAACAAATCTTTACGGTGACATATTGTCAGATGAAGCAGCGCAGGTAGTAGGGGGACTTGGTTTGGGGCCAGCTGCTAATATTGGGGACTCTTTTGCATTGTTTGAACCGGTTCATGGAGCCGCATTCGATATAGCTGGAAAAGATATAGCAAATCCATCTTCCATTTTACTATCAGTAAAAATGATGCTAGAATGGCTAGCCGACAAATATGATGATAGGGGCGCATTTAGAGAGGGACAGCGGATAGAAGCCGCTATGATTGGGCTACTAAGAAAAAACAGAAAAACCAAAGATATTGGCGGGAAGCTCACAACTACCGACTTTACGAAGCTACTATCTCTTTCAATGTACTAAAGATTCATTGACTTGCTAACGACAATCATTTTGCGAAAGGCCATCGAAGTCTCAACTCATAACAGCGGGACGTGAAGGATAGTCGAGCTGCTTAAAAGCGGTACTGGCTGTTCATTTGTCAGCAATGGGGATTGGTTCCTATAGAATTCTGAATTTGATGTGTTCGGCCATTTTAACCTCTAACAAGAGTCTTATTAAGAAGATCTGCTTTCAAACACTGTTCGTTTGAGAAAAGTATTGAAACAAGTAATCTGGTAATGGATATGATCGTGAATATGACCACGTACTAGTATGAGATGTACTCGTTGGACTTAAGGTTATATCTGCAAGATATGAACATGTACCAGTACGAAAGACGTGCTGGGATATAGAAAGCAAATGACAGGGTATATATATATTGTACTCAAATCTTACCTCCTCTATGCGAAGAAAAATCCGAGTTGCCATTGCTGGTGTGGGAAATTGTGCTTCTGCTCTTGTCCAGGGTGTTTATTACTACACTAATGAGGGTAAAGATACAACAGGTCTTCTTTCTTACAATCTAGGAGGATATGAACCAGGAGATATAGAATTTGCAGCAGCATTTGATGTAGTGGATTCAAAAGTCGGAAAGGATCTTTCAGAAGGTATTTTTGCCATACCCAATAATACGGTCAAGATATCTAATATAGATACCATGGATGTAAAAATACAAAAGGCAGAGGCTTTCGACGGAATAGGTGAACATTATGCGGAAATTGTTAGGCTTTCTGACAAGCCGCCCGTAGATGTTACAAGGACACTTAAAGACACACAAGCTGATGTGCTATTAAACTATCTTCCTGTTGGAAGTACCTTCGCAACTCAGTACTACGCTGAAAAATGTCTGGAAGCTGGAGTTTGTTTTATCAATGCTATCCCTGTATTCATAGCATCCACACCAAAATGGCATCAGGCATTTCAAAGCCGAAATATTGCTTGTGCTGGCGATGACGTCATGAGTCAGTTGGGTGCAACAGTTCTACACAAAACTCTTGTAAAATTATTCGTAGATAGGGGCGTAAAGATAGAACAAACATATCAACTCAACGTCGGTGGGGATATGGATTTTTACAATATGCTAGATGAAGAGCGATTGCACGATAAGAGAGTGAGTAAGACCAAGGCGGTAGAAGCGATGGCGCCATACGGCATTCCCATGCGTATAGGTCCGTCAGATTACGTGGACTTCTTACAAAATGATAAGATATGTTATATATCTATGAAGGGAAAATATTTTGGCAACATGCCGGTAGAAGTCGATGTGAAGCTTAGGGTGGTTGATGCATATAATAGTGCTGGTGTTATGATAGATGCTATCCGCGGAACAAAATTAGCGTTCCAGAGGGGCATTTCGGGGTCACTTGAAAGTCTCTCCGCTTATTGCTTTAAACATCCTCCTGTACACATGTCTTATTCTCAAGCGAAATCCAATTTCACAGAGTTTATTGAGGGTAAAAGAGATAACTGAAGATATGTTAAGAGCCTGGTCACATACAAACATATCATCATGGAAACATAAATGGAGTGGTAACACTGTAACTGGGTATTCGTGAAGAGTATGGTGTTTCCGGGAACACGTACTACTACATCGAACAGGAATGACAAGGATGGTATAGATATAGTGTACGATAAAGACTAAGATTGGGATTGTATATGAGTAACAGAACTATTTACAGGATATTTTTCTATTTGAAAAAATACATTCGACGAAAATAGTGAAACTGCAAATCTCAGATTAGAATACAGTCAAACGAAATCGAAATCGCAACGCCTAACCTACTTTGTTCTCACACGTCACAGTAGTTTAGAACTCATGCCACGACTAACAGAGTTCTAACTTATGGCAGACGAAGCAATGTCGGGTTCGTTTCTATCCCGTCCTCTGGTTGAGATTTGGGGCTTTCCAAATTGTTCTGATATTCTCTTGTACATATTTAGTTCTTGAGTCGATAACGGTCTAACCTTCTTCATTGCTTCTTCAAAATGCCGCATTTGAATTCTTAGTTCTTCTGAATGCTTATCTGCTTCTTTTGCATTTGCATATTTTGAAATATGTTCCCGTAATGCCATCATAGCCGCAGCCGACGAAAGCGACGCAATATCCGCGCCCGTGTAACCATCTGTATGGTCTGCTAATTCTTCAATCTTCACATCCTGATCTAGGGGTTTTTTCTTTGTATGGATTTTGATTATCTGTTCCCTAGACTCGCGGTACATACAGCAATCTGTCAAATCTTCCTGGCCTCAACAGTGCTATGTCAATGATGTCAGGTCTATTGGTAGCTCCAATTACTATAACATTAGTTAATATTTCAAGCCCATCTAATTCGGTCAATAGTTGGCTTATTACCCTTTCGGTTACGTGCGAATCACTAAAATCTGTTCCCCTCGTGGGTGCAATGGCATCAAGTTCGTCAAAAAAAATGACACAAGGCGCAGCTTGTCTGGCTTTTCTGAATACTTCTCTTACTCCTTTTTCAGATTCGCCGACCCACTTTGAAAGAAGCTCTGGACCCTTTATACTTATGAAATTTGCTTCACTTTCGTTTGCAGTTGCTTTTGCCATCAATGTCTTTCCTGTTCCTGGAGGACCGTAGAGCAATATTCCTTTTGGAGGTGTAGCATCCACACGGGTAAAGAGTCCTTGGTACATGAGCGGCCATTCCACAGCCTCTTGCAATTCTTGTTTTATCGATGATAATCCTCCTATATCTTGCCATTGCACGTTGGGCACCTCCACAAATACCTCCCTCATGGCTGAGGGTTCAATTTCATTGAGCACTTCCATGCATTGTTACAATGATCTTCCTCAAAGTGTCTCCAGAAATGTTTTCAGAGGATAGATCAATTTCAGGAAGTACCCTTCTCAATGCTCGCATAGCAGCTTCTTTTGATAAGGCCTGTAAATCAGCACCAACGAAACCATGGGATATATCGGCTAGTTTTTCTAAATTCACATCTTTTGCAATTGGCATGCCTCTTGTGTGTATTTGTAAGATCTCTAATCGTCCATTCCTATCAGGTACACCTATCTCAATTTCTCTGTCGAATCTACCTGGACGTCTTAAAGCAGGATCAATTGCGTTGATTCTGTTTGTTGCGCCTATTACGACTACCTTGCCTCTTGAAGACATACCATCCATTAATGATAGTAATTGGGATACTATTCTCCTTTCAACTTCTCCACTCACTTCTTCTCTTGTTGGGGCAATAGAATCTATTTCATCAATAAAAATAATTGAAGGAGCATTCTTTTCTGCCTGTTCAAAAACGTTACGCAGCCTCTCTTCAGATTCTCCGTAATATTTGCTCATAATTTCAGGACCGCCGATCGTATAAAAGCTCGCATTTGTTTCATTGGCGACCGCCTTTGCCAGCAAAGTCTTACCTGTCCCCGGTGGACCGTGCAGTAGGACACCTTTTGGTGCTTCCACTCCCAACCTTTTGAATAATTCTGGATGGCGTAGGGGAAGTTCTATCATTTCTCTAACTCGAGCAACTTCATTTCTAATCCCACCAATATCTTCATATGTGATAGCTGGCACACCACCTTCTTTTGATATTTGCACTGCCTTTGCACTTTCTTCAGAAACCGTAATTTTGGTAGAATCGTTGATAATAACTGGGCCTGATGGACTCGTTGATATCACTACAAGATCAATGCTCTGGTCCATCACATTGATGGGGATGGTGTCACCCTTGGACATTAAGGCTCCGTTGAGGTAATCAGTAAGATACTCTTCAGCACCTACTATTCTAAGGGGTTCAGTAGGAGCCAGCGTTATGCTTTTGGCATCTTTTGATTCTACTTTTCTGACCTCTATCGTGTCATTGATTCCTACATCAAGCTTGTTTCTAGTGTAGCCATCAATGCGTATCAGGCCTTTGCCCCTGTCGCTTTCCTTCGCTGGCCAGCTCAAAACAGTACTTTTCTTCCCAATTGATGACAGTTCTAACGCGTCACCACTGGAAATATTTAAAAGTTCAGCTGTACGAGGATCTATTCTGCCAATTTTTCTGCCTACATCTCGTTGTTCGGCTACTTCTGCAACTCTCAGACTTGTTACTTTCGGTGATGCTTTGGTATTCTCTGTGTTATAATTACTAGTTCCAGTAGCAGGATTTTTATCTTTTACACGATCATCTGTATTTGAAGACATATCTTTAGGCTATCAGCTTTTACTTCCTTACTATCGTACTTAAACGTTAGTTGGTCGTTTTTTCGCCTGAAATATTCAGATTACCGGAACGAATCCTCATTAATGAACTCATGTTTTAGGAGCAGCCGATAAAATAAAAGATCCGTCGCTTCAAAAACTCACTGTAATTGAGACCTAACCTTTTCCGTATAGCTGATTTATAGCTAAACAATAAAATTATGGACATTGCGAAAAGAATAATCAGAAGTAAGTTCGTTGGAGGTAATCAGAAATCCTGTCCTGATAGTTAATTTGGTTGAGAGGTTGTAGGGGACGAATTTGGCTAACAAAGAGAACTCAATAGAGTTGCGCAAAAGTGGACTTAGAGTTGTGTTTGTAGGGATGATTTCGTTGATACTAGCTTTCGGTATCTATTCAAGATTCACAATGGTTGCAGGCGAACATTTGGTCATGTTAACATCAGAGCTAAAGGCACTAGCAAGCGTCATTCTTGCAATAACCTTTGCTTCTATGGCATCCATTACTTACGGATTAGTTAAAATATTTAAAGCCGAACAACAGGGATCGAGGAACTCTAATAGTCTATTGTATTATATTACCAATGCATTTTCGGAAAAAAAATATTGGAAAATCATGGTAATAGCTGCGATAACATACGGCATATTTTTTGGGTTTTTATCTCGAATACTTATTTATAACAAGGATGTTTCATTCAGCCAGCAGGGAATCTCAATCCCCTCCATCAATATTATTCCTTGCTGCAACATTCCGGGTTACGTACCTATGTTCTCTGCTTACGTTACAAATCATTTTTCCATCCTGGTGATACCACTAAATATTATCTTAGCAGTAGTAGTCTCTGGGTTGGTAGGATTTAACACAGCCCTAGGTGTATACGCATTTAAAACATCAACAAAGATCAGAAGTACCAAGAAAATATCTTTTATTGGAAGTGTGGGAGCCGCAGGTGGATTATTTGTTGGCTGCCCGACGTGTGCCGGTAGTTTCTTTTCAGCTCTTTTGGGATTTGGTGTTGTGGGAGAAAGTATTTCTGCACTAGCGTCATTTCAAACTTTGTTCATTGCTTTAAGCATACCAGTTTTAGTTATTACTCCATTCCTTGTTGCACGATCAATTCGAACAAACCGTCGTACTTGTAATGGATCTGTTAAATTAGAGGAATAAGAATTAACTTAGCTCTGGATTTTAAAGGGTACTCCTTGTGGTAACGATCCATACAAGGAAAGCGAGGCAGTTGTAAAATATAATTAATCAAGATATGACGAAATCAGAAAACGTGACTAAAATTACAACTTAAAAAAAAATACAATGATAGAGTGATAGTAAGAACAAACTACTCATTTTTTAATAGACGTATCCATTGTAATGAATTGTATTTCTAGACTACCGACTTGCAAGTCATTTCTTTAACTTCTCAATAACTATTTTATTATCGTCTATTCTCGCTAACAATTCTTCGCTAGGTTTGAAAGGAAAAGCGCTGTCCCTAACAAATTCACTTGGTAAGTTGATACTATGACGAGATTTGAATTCATAAATTTTTACCCTAATCCTATCTACCATTTATACACACCTACCTTTGTATCTTAAATATATAATACTTGTGCGTACCCACAATGACATAAAGTCATAAATACCTCCGTAGATAAATTTTAGTCGGTATATTTCATCCCACTCTTTGTTCAACCATAATTTTCTTCAGCTGCTGCAGCTCATTCCTAACGTGGGGCGCGCATCACATCCACAACAAGAGTGAAATCAGCAAGAAAACTGCGAGTCATCCGGAATTTTTTAATTGTTTTCAGGACTACTAGAAATCGAAAGATTAACGTAAAGAAATACATATTCTTAATTAATTGAGAAAGATCATAAGTACGTGATAATTGCCCCTCTAACGTAAAGTAAAAATAGTCCAATCACATATGGAAAATGGTAACAAAATGGTAGGAGTCTGTTTAGGCAGCCTCGCGCTATTGGCAGGCGTCGTTGGCGTATTCGGGCTAATCTGGTATAAAGGGAAATCGAACGAACGGAAACGAAAGAAATTGAATCAATACCAAGAAACACAAACAAGTGAGCTAACAGCCTAGTAATATGTTAGATCACAATTCGGCTAGGGTATTTTAGATAAAATCTACTTAATCATTCGAATCAGGGAGAGATAAGTCGCATTTATAGTCAGGTAGTAGCTGATCTACTGGTTTTTTCAGATGTTTGGTTCGCTTCTATCGCCAATAGCTTGGTAACTATCCCGTCTTTAGATCAATAGTTTGGCCCAAGAAGGAGGGATGTTGCAAATGACCCCGCACCTACCATTGAGGAGACATCGAAACGATGTGACGTTGACGATTACTTTAACACAAATTCTAGTAGTATATTGGAAATAACTTGCTAAAAAGCTGAACGAATGCCCAGCGGGTAAGTAAAGTCACAACCCCAAATAATATAAACATTTGTTCCAAGATATCTGACAAGTATGTGACCTAACGCATCTATCATCCTTATATATCTATATATATCCGGTCTCTCAGTGTTAGATGAGACTTAGACAATGTTGACCATTTTTATCGATAGTGATTTAGAAATTTGATTTAGACGGGTAACATAGCTGACTGTTTGCGTTTTCCTGATTAAATCGTGTCTATCTACTTTTACAAGATAGTCCATTGGCTATGATAGTATCAAGCTGTAAGAAAGTAGTTATTCTTATGAGATATG
>Ga0153924_1001022_pt1 | contig 15581 bp, 9 predicted proteins | sample TSNJ008MetaG_FD_104709 | JGI IMG/M metagenome (GOLD analysis project Ga0153924, IMG submission 104709) | Attine ant fungus gardens microbial communities from New Jersey, USA - TSNJ008 MetaG | ecosystem: Host-associated > Fungi > Mycelium > Unclassified | place: USA: New Jersey, Wharton State...
CACCACCAGAATCAGGAGACGCATCAACAATACCTTCTTTCGTATCCTCCCTCAAAGCAATCATATTCGGATGATGTTGAGGAGGATGGTGATGGTGATGGTGATGAGAGTGGTGGGGATGTTGATGAGTGGCAGGAAGCGCATTCGCCCCACTCAACGACGAATAATTAGACGCAGTCGTCCTCCCTCCTCCAGCAGCTTGTTGCAGCATCTGCGACGCAACAGTCGCACATTGCACCATCTTGGCTAAAAGATCCGCAGGAGGCTTGGCACCGTTCCGGATACAATCTCCATTATCGAGTATCAATTTATACATATCCAAAAGCTATTTTCAAGATAAAAAAGCGAGGGACATCAGCTTGTGCGGAAATCGACACGATTCCCAAACAAACTCACCTTGAAAAAGTCTAGGCTCCCCGAAGGCATGCCAGGAAGAGAGACGGGGGGAGGTGGACTAGTGAGCGGAACTAGTGGTGCCGGTGGAGGTGCTGGTACTGGTACTGGTACTGGTGGTGGAGGGGGCTGCGATGGCAGAGGAGGTTGCGAGGGCGGAGAATCTCGCGGTCTGATCGTCGTCGCACCCGCAATAGCAGAGGAGGACGAAATAGGGATGGGAGTAGGCGCAGAAGAGACCGGCGTCGGGGGCGGGCGCTGTGATGATGGCGGCGGTGGTGGCGGTGGTGGTGGATGGTAGTGGGGCACATGACGGGCCGGCGGGATGTAACTGGCAGGGGGTCTATGGTCGGCCGGAGCAGCAGAATGGTCAATGGCTGGACGTGTGTCGGGGGGTGGCGGGGGTCCATACCCGACCTGGTGCTGATTCCAGTGACAATCATTATTCCAGCTGTATGAATACGGAGCTGGAGGAGGTGGATAATACGAAGCGTGATGCGTACTGCTCCCCGGTGGCGGTGCGTAGCCCGGAGGGGCGGTATGAGCAGCAGTCGGGGGATGGGGGGAGTAGGCCGGGGACTGGGTGTGGGTGCCGCTCAGCGGGACTGCCGATCGGGGAACCGGGGCACGGAGCGGGGGATGTGGGCCGGAATAGTCGTAAGGAACAGGATAGACATAACGACTCTCAGAAGACATTGGACAAAGCACACTCAAACCAAATTCACACGGTCCTGCCATTATTACAACAAGTCTTTTTTACTATCTAAGCCACCCGGGCCGCCCCACCCGCCCCACCGTCACTCTCAGCATCCGACTTGTCCCCTCCTCCAGCTGCATCTCGCATCGCTGCCTTGACCCCACTGGCAGCAGCAGCAGCACGTTCACGCGCTTTCCTCCGTCGCTTCAGTATTTTCTTTCGGTTGCGCACAGCACGCTTGTACTCCCCGTCATCTCCGTAAAAGAGACTGTACTCGCAGAACGAACAGATCCACTCGTCCTGTGGAACGACATGCTGACTGCTGCCACTAGCATCTTGCCGTCCGCGTGATCGCACATCTGCAGACAAAAACGTCAGCGCTAGCGGCCACTCCGAGTCCACACTTCCAGCTTGTCCATGTCCTGTATGAGGCAACCTCGACGGAACATAATTCCTCAGATGATGAGGATTCGACGCATTCGCCATCGTCGACCGCTTCTTTTTCTTCCCCTTCTTCCCTCCAGGCGTCACCGGAGTCCCTGCTGCTGCTGCTGCCCCACTACTTCCCGGTATCTCCAAAAACTCTGCAGGCTGTTCTCCGCTCTTCGCGTTCATAGTCGTCTTGACTCTCTGCTGCGCTCGCCTTTTCCCCGTCTTCCCAGATCCTCTGCCACCACCACCACTACCGTGCTGTCCACTCCCACCAACAACCTCTGTCCCTTTGGGACTTTGCCTAGCCAGTTCCATCGCAAATAAGTTGTGCAACTTGGCAGTTTCCTGCTCCATAACTACCGAGCGTTCCCCAGCTAAATTCCATAAATCATTTTTCCTCCTCACCATAAAAAATAAAAAGTCACTCACAGGCACTAGCAACAAAATAGGTAAACTCCCCCGTAGGAAACGGCGCAGCATCAGGATGTCTTCCAAGCCTTCCACCTCCCGTCCGAGCTGCTCTCGCTGCCCTCATTCTCTCTCGTCTCGACAATCTCACTTTACCATCCCCTTCATCCCATCTATTCCGAGTGCTGCCCCGATTCTCCCCTCGTTTTCCTCCAATCTTCAAAAACGCCGGCCCAGTACGATGTTCAAGCCCCATGATCGGCGACTCTAGAGGTGATATATCCGGAGACGAAAACATGGAATCCAGAGGAAATATCCTAGACAGCGCCAGTTCCAAAACCAGAGAATCACTCGCCGGCAGGTCTCCCATAATAGCCTCTAGCCGTTTCTTCCTATTCCTAACCACTTCTTTCCTATACAGACCCGCAACAGTCGCTCGACTCAGCTTGGGCGCTCGGTGCCATTGGCGTGGCGCCGCTGGTAGTAACAGTGCTTTTGATCCTCCTGGCTCCACCTCCAATGGCGTCTCATTATGTGACCCAAAAATGTCAGACTGGACACTACTCAGCGTCGTTCCTGAATTGGAGTCCTCCACTGTTGCTTCAACCCCAAGTTCCAGACCAAACCCTAATCCAGGATCCAATTCTTTCTCATCACCCTGAATTCCATCTGTGATTTCCCCAAGACTTACACCGCGATGCAAGGCGTAGTGGTGGTGGTGATGGTGGTGGTGATGGTGGTGGTGGTGATGGTGATGATGATGATGAGGCGGCGAACTACCAACGTTGGCTGGTACTTTCCTCTTCTTCGTATTTCCATGGTTAGGATGATCTATAAGGTCTTCTCTCCCATCCTCGTCATGCCCCCTTGCAATACCGAGACCAACATGCCTATTCCTTGGTACCAGTGATCGTACAACACTACTCGCCGTAGCATCCCCGTCCCCATTTCCGTCCAACGGCGGTGTAGTCACATATTCCGTCACCGTACGATCTACACCAGGTTCAAGAGGTGGTGCAAAAGAAGCACCCGTACTCGTACCCAGCCCAGATGTACTGTATCCCATTGAATGATAATAACTTCGTAACGCCATCCTCGCGGATAGCGAATCTGTCTGAGCTATCAATCGATCTGTTTCTGCGCGTAAGAAGAATCGATCTTGTAATTCCCCTTCTGTAAATTCAGGATCAAAAGGTTCGTCCAAATTGAGCCTTTCACGTATAAATTGTCTGGCCGATCGATAAAATGAGGAAGGTCGGAAGGTTGTTTGTGTAAGTTGAGGTGAATCTCCGTCGTAGCTGGATGTCTCAGAGGGAGGAGGAGGCGTGGCTGTCGTTGTTTGACGTTCTGAAAGAAAGGCTTCGTCGATGTCACCATCATCGCCACCGCCATCGCCCGCATTACTATGACTACTATCGATACCGATACCGATACCACCGCCACCAACACCGCCAGCGTCTTCGTCTTCGTCATCATCATCAATCCCAGAGAGAGGATCTCTCGCAGGAAGAGCAGAAGCCACTCGAAGAATCTCCTCCGATAGCAAAAGGTCAGGCCAATGAAAGTGCGATCGCTGTTGAGGATCGATCCCGGGCGATACAACATCATCTGAAATACGAGCGAGGTTCTTTGACACTGTCGATGCTGTTGATGCTGTTGATGGAACCGGATACGTTGAATCGGCGTTCATCGTTGCTGACTGAGCTGGGTTAATTTCAGAGTTCGAGTTCGAGTTCTCCTTCGCGTCCTCGTCGTTCTGATTCTTGTGATTGTTGACGCTCGCATTCGCATCGACGTTCTCTTCAGGATTGAGTGTGCGTCGACGTTTAGGTAGTGGTTTGATGCGACGAGACGATGAAAAAAAGCCTGAAATATCGAATAGCGGAGATGATGGGCGATGATGGTGATGATGATGATGATGCATAGCAGTAGTCGTCGAAGTCAAAGTCAAAGTCGTGTCCGCAGTCGCAGCGGCGGTGGTGGTCGTTGCGGTATCGGTATCCCTATGATTTCTCGTTTGATCCGTATTCTTGTATGTATCGTGAAAAGCAGTAGTTGAGTAGATGAGACTTCGAAGAAGTCGGTCGAGCCATTGCACAAAAGTCATTCCAAGAAGATAAAACATGTATGATTGAAAAAAATATATCAATGAGTTGAAAAAAGAGAAGAATCAACTCGGAATCTTCAACTCACCTTGCTGTGAAAACGATAGTATATAAAAAATCGAAAGAGAAAAATAGGGTTGATATAATTTTCGCGAGAGGGGATTTGGTCAGGTTTTTCTAGTTGGTTGGGTGTGTGATGCATTAGAAATCAAGTCTGACTTTTTTTATGTAAGGTGAAAATTAAAACAATTAAAAAAAGAAGGATCAAAGAAAGCGTGGGTGGTGAAACAAAAAGCGGGAATGATGAATAACTTATCAACTAGCGCAGATAATGACATCTGCTGAGGAAATCACGTCTGCAGAGAGAACAACGAGAAGAAGAGAGAAAGCAAAAGGGAAAAGAAAGTAGAAAAGAAGGGGAAAAAAAGCTTGGTCTACGTGCCCTCCCGGAGGAACTCGTATCTTTGACCACCTATCACATGAATACCAAACACAAAAAGGCCTCCGACACGAAAAATAACGGACAACACGAAAATGTAAAGAAAGAGAAGTCAAGAACACGACGTGGACTTACAGGTAACCGACCAAAATGACAAAATTCTGATTATCTACCCGAGGCAGATTTTTCGTCAGAACACGAAAGAAAGAAACAGAGCAGAGAGCAGAGAGCAGAAAGCGCGTGTATGTGTATGGGTGTAGGTGCGGGTGTATGTGTGTGCTTTGTGTTGTTAATTGGGAACTTGGAAAAAAAACCAAGAAGTTGGCAACTCTCTCGAGATGGAAGGGGGAAGAAGAAAGAAGATGAAACAAGAAAAGGGTCATTGTTTACGCACGCAAAGATGTCACGCTTTTTCAGAAAAAGGGTGGGGTTGGTGGCTCCCCCAACTAATTTCTTATTGTTTTATTTTCTGACGACTGATTTCTTTTTCTCGTGCACTGCTATCACCCAAGACTCCTGCCATTCGATCGATAGCCAGCCATAAGAAAATGGGGAATTATTTGTAGCCGTGAAAATTTTTGGTCATTAATATGGCTATCATTTCGCTCAACGCTTTCTTTTTTCGAAGCTCGTTGTTATTGAATTGAATGAGTCACCGCTCAATCCTGGACCCTCCCAGATATATTTATGCTTTATTCGGAACATCCACAGTGGCGCAGAGGTAGGTTTGTCTTAGCGCCGGTGGCTTGTCCTCGATACAGAAAAAAGCGCACAAGGATATACACCGACGAGGCATATCTAATCTTCTCTACTACTTGCTCTCCCCCTTTTCACTCCGAATAAACACAGCCGAAATACCGCCTTCCCCTATGTGGTCCTCCTAGCGAGTACTTCACCTCGGTGAGCCTATGGACATCCAGCTTTTTCTCCTCAGCGAAGAAATCAATATATCAGTCACCTTTACTCAATGCCACTACAAAAACTACGCTTACAGACCAAGCCTTCAAAATCCATCTTCGTAATAACCTTTCTTAAATATTGAAGAGCTGAACTAGAAGTCAGGTGTTCGCGTTTTTTTTTGGGCATTCATCAAACCTTCTCGATTCTCAGCTAGTTGAAGAGACGTACCATCCCTTCACAGATTGATTCGCCGCTTCTCGGTTAACTCAGGGAAAGCGGTACCATTGTTTATCCCTTTTTGTTTTGTTTCTGTTCCGTGAAATCGATGACATCAGAAAAGAAAAAAAGAAAAAAAGTCCAAAGGATCTCGATGCAGCGTGTGTTTTAGCATGTATATGTAATCACCCAATCATAATGAATTGACCACGGTACTGTCTAGCGTTGTCACCATCTTAGGAATATAATATCCGGATGAAATGGTTCGTTCTTTGTTTCTGAAGGGCAATGGTATTATATTCAAAGGAAAAAGCGCGCGATAACCGAGATCAAGTTGCTATTCGGTTCCTCATCCTTTCTCTCACAAAGAAAGGAAAGCGTTCATGTTGTAACAAACGATTCTTGTTCCAGATGCGACCTCAGTTTCCGGCAAAACATTGTCTGTCCAGGCCTTTGTGGGATACAATTGACCGGAGTGTCCGAGCTTCGTGATTGTGGCGTTCAGGGTTGTCAAAGAAGCTTCTTTAAAAGAAACAAGAGGCAGGGAGGGGTCTCTCAACGTGTTCACGATATTCTCATATCGCATCTGCAAATAAACATTTGATCACGGACCCAAGGTGGGTATTCTGCTGCGGGTACACCGGTCCAGATGTTATTACGGGATTTTCTGCGCTTAAAGCTGTACTTACGGAAGCAGGGAGGCAATCGTTAATTTCTGACCCCTTAAGTGATGCATCGATTAGAGGGTCGCTTAACTTATGCAGTTGGTCTTTTCCAGGCTCTAATTAACGCCACTATTCAGTCGCGGAGGTTGCTGAAATTTCCACGTAACGCCTCAGATGCTAAACAGAATTCGATTGAAAAACAAGCGCAGTTCATTGAGGGGGGAGATATAGGTTTTACTATAATTGGCTCCTAAACTGAGTGTTTGTCATTCGCAGACATTCAGACAACTGATCAATTCACTGGCAAGATCAATTCAATTGGCTAATTCAAGAAGCTAGAGCACATCGTGACGCAATTTCACTTGGATCCTCGTGTCATCTCTGGTGAAACCTTGTTTATTGGAGTTGTGGTCTGCAACTAGACTCGGAGAACGAAGCTAGCTAGCTGCCCTTGTGTCGTCTTGAGCTAGGGAAGTCTGCAGAGCCGTCATTATTTAGACAATCATGGGAAGCATCTGTCCGTCTCTTGTCAAGTGATACAAGACTAGCATGCAAATATCGTCGATTTGGACCAGCCGATAGTGAGATCAACGCTGGGCAACTCCCTTGAACGTGGCATAACTACCCTCTTATGGCAGCACCCAGTATGGTTGAATAACTTGGTGGTTGAGATGGCCATTATGTGGAGCGACCTGGAAATTTTAACCTGGGGTCATATACTAATATGTGGTTGCAATTTAGACGTTGAGCGTCGTTGAGCGAATTTAGGGTCCCTGAATCCAACGTCCTCTGGATGATATCCTCGTCAATAGAAAACAACCTCAAGCAAGTGTTCAGCTGAAATAGACATTGAATCTCTTAAATCTGCAAGATTCTAGTTGTCAGCTCCAGGACGATACTACAAGCTATCAAGGTTTATGGACGCGAAACCAATGTTCCGATCTTCATTTGATCCCAGTCTATATTCTTTTTCATCCGCCAACATTATCTTTGATAGCTGTTGCCGCCGATCACAATGACTGTGTTGCTGCTGCAATCCTGCTGGCATTGTCGCTCAAAACAGGCACCTGGGCCTACATGTAATATTCTGGTTTCCGACAATTGATTCCATACTCTGCAAGGGCAGCACTCAGATCCTCCATCGTTAAAGTCGTGCGTGTTTTATCCTTGCGAAGTGAGAGAAAAGCAACGCAAAAATAGATATATTGATACCTTGATATGACCTGTTCCAGCGAATGGTTGATTTACACGAGCCCTTCCACCGCCAGCATTGGTTCGAATTCTTGCATGCTGATATGCATCAGCCGCGATGTCAGATACAAATTTTTGAGCAGCTAAAGCTAGGAGGCGCTTTCTGGGTAACGAGGACAATCAGCTCTGAGGAGATTAAAGTCAAAACAATGGACGCACAATCTCACGTCCTCACATTCAAACCCAACGCGTTGCAAGTAATAATCAGTGACTTCATTTGGTACCTGCAAGTTCCAAGTATGTGAGTGACGCGTTCACATGAATACTTGACAAGCAGCTCACATACGAGAGGTTCGTAGTCATCCAACATGAGCATAAATTCTGCTAGGGTACGATCTTTGCGAGCATCCTCAGAGACCTGTCGTGTCTGTGTTTGGGTGAAGACGGAAGCTGCAGATTGACTGTTTAATTGCGCAGGCGTAGCTGCATTTGTTACATGTGTTTCCACAGGAGGATTGCCAGTAATTGGATAAGCAAATCCCTGACTTTGTTGTGGAGTCGACATGCGTTGCTTGACATCCACAACATTGCATAATATCGGAGTTATTGTCGGGGTTTGAACTCGCTGTACACCTCCACGCAATTTTGTGTCTCTCTCCTCTTGCCTGTATACAAAGTAAGTTGTCGTGTCCCTCTGGTCCTTGTCTATCGTTTTGTCCATGATGTTTGAGGCATTTGGCTTTATGCAGGGATACGCCTGCACTGCAGAAAACCATCTCAGCTACCTTCGGAGAAGCTACTTTGGTAGTGAATCCGTTTTGTCTGACTCCTTTTTTATGATCCTTGGTTGTACTTGTATTTACTAAGTTGTCAGATTTTCCGCATACAAAAGAGTAAAAGGCTCGAATGGTCGAAATTTCCAACGTCATCATCAGCGACCACTAACTCGTCAGGTTTAGCTCAAGATCATCAGACCTGCCAACACAATCTTCATTCAAGAATCAATGCTCAAGGTTCAGCATTAGGGAGTGGTAGACTTGAAGCAGCTACTTCAACTTCGCAAGGCTCGATCACGACCATTGCATTGCTTCCGACGCCAACGGCGACTTCTCTCAATTTCTAGCCTGAGGTTGATTGGCAGTTTAAATCCGGAATCTTTGCAAGTCCCGTACAATTTCCAAGAATGCGCGCGCGATCGGTCGGTACCCTCAGGAATCTGTATGTCTGTTTAGGATTGTGTTCATGATGTTTCGCAGCCGGTCATCTATATTCGAGAAGCAGATGCTACCTACATAGACTTCTCTAATTACGAAAAGCTAGGTTGCCCTTGTTCGGCCAATATATCAACTATTCTCCATCTGTCGGTGTCTCGTCGAGCCTTCAACTCCAAGCATTTCATTGGAATCGGCTACTTTGCTGTAGCATCATATTTAAAAAAATTAGAATCTTGAAAATCTAGATTACTGCGTCATTGCAGGATGGATTCACTTTTATAAACATCACATCAATTTTTGGCAGAAATAATACAAGATGATCATTTTACTCAATTGAAGGTTATCGGGCTGAAACTCCTAATAATACATAACTTCACTGCCGCATTTTCATGAATGCGATGACCTACGTGGTAAATGGTTCTCTAAGTTTCTCAGCTCTGCCTGAGTTCCAATACATGTCCACATTGGCTGATGTGAAATAGATACTGTGGTTGACGAGTATCTCATATGTATCCAACCACCCGTTGTCACACGCTTGATACATAAATCATCTGGAGGAGCTGCTGGAAAGTCGAATGAATAGCAAAACGGCGAAGAACAATTTTTCACAGATTCCGAGAACATGTTGATTTACTCCAAAACTTACGTGGCCAATTCTTCAAACTGTGGCTGCTCTTCTTCGTCTTGAGTTTTTCTGCTCCCTTAAGTTTTTCTGCTGCCTTAAGTTGTTCTGCTGTTCCTTGAAGATCACGTCTAAACCTGATTGCTCGACCACATCGGCAAACCCGTATGTCCGCAAAGCATCTACCCCACTTTTCATGACATATGAAATACGAGAGTCAGCTATCCTTTTATCAGGATCTCGCTGAGCCTTCTTAATCGTTGGGCCTCGAAGGATGAGAGGATATCGCTCTATTGCCACACGCATGACGGCTTCGAACATGGTGGGACATATCTTGAGAGCTGAGACACTGAAAGTGTCTCGAGTTTTGTTTCCAGCCCTGCGATTAGTAGTTCGAGTGTTGTAAATTGGGTGTGTGGCATGAACTTTTTCCGAGTGTACACGGATGAAAACATGGTCACCAATGTCTATGTCAATTTTCAGAACGAAGCTTCATCTCTGGAAGGGAAGAAGGTATACAATGATGGGGTATCATGAAATTATTGTCGAAGACAAGTCGAGGACTTCGTCCTCGAGGGATCCCTCTATCACCTAGAAAGACTGATATAGACTTCCAGGATAATACGTAGATGACCTACTTATTTCTGGCCAATCTTGGGAAGGAATTTTGTACACCATTCCAGAAGCCATTTTAGGGTTGATGATGCGACGATCAACCTGCTAGGATTTCAGTTGTACACAACGAGTGGAACAGGACAACATACATAATCCTCCCAGGTTCTTTGAGAAAACTTGTGTTGCCGCTGAAGACCTATCCACCAGCAACCAATTTCAGACGCATAAGTTTGTCGAAGTTGACTGTTATGAGGGGCGAAGCTGAGTTTGATATATGGATAACGGAAGCCTCTGGCTGCCTTTTCAATGTTCGAAAAATCAAGATTCAGAAAAGTTGGATGCTTGAGCTAGAAAAGTTGGAGATGATTCAATAGACCACAAGTACTCAAGTGATATTTACTAGCTCTTGCACCCGCACATAGCCATCCTCCCTTGGTGTTAACCCTTCTGTCTTGGCATGCTCTAGGAGCCAAGTAATCGCGTTCGCAACTCGTACAGGACGTTCTTCCCATCCAAGGGTCTTAATACTAGACTGTTCTAACAAATCTGGGGTCCATTTTCGGTAGAGATTAACAGTCCTTTTAAGACTCGGGGAAAAAGATTTCATGGAGGAGAACGTGACATGACGGCATGGCACGGTCATCAAAATGGATAAATATGCGTACATAAGTATTGGGAACAGACGACCAGAACCGGGGTAGACTCGACCATGAAAGGAGACTCGATTCTGGAGCATGGGCATGGGCATATTCCCTTCCGAACTTGGATCCCGCCTGCGACAGGTAGACTAACGTTGAATTCTGTTCAATTGATGATTCAGGCATTATGAATTTCAGTGCTACTTAGAAATTGTGCTCTAAAGTCTAGGGAAAGATTACTTGGATAGCTTTTTCTACAGCCCGCTTCCCAAGTTTTAATCAACAAACCCAAGGTAAGAGCTGCCGGGGAATCGAATACTATATACAAAATCGAGACTACAACGGATCGCGATTGCCCAATAGATGAAGACGCTCAAGTGAGGGGAAACATGATGTAGAAGGACGAGAAGTATGAAGGAAAACAGTCACAAGATAAGGCGAGTAGTCAAAGTAAGGAGCGTAAGGGTTTCTAATGTTGGTGCCCAGAAGACAGTCACCAGGTGCAGGAGATGGGAGTGGTAAGCTGAAAAAATAACCAGGGAAGAGGTTGCGCTGGTGGAGGCGGGAGAAACAAGCTATGTCAACTTAGCCTACAAGATTCTAAGAACTCAGAATGCTACGTGGGAGTAGAAGCAGAGTACACAAAGAACGTGGTGCCTTGAGTCTACCTACTTCTTCGGCCGAGAAAGCTAACAGTTGTTGATCTTGAAGTAATGTGTATGGCCTGGCCTCCGCAATCATATAACGACAGGTTTCCCAACTACCCAGAGACCTCCTGTTTGAGACAGAGATCATAACCACTACCACCGGTCAACATTGGATAAATATGAAGCAGCATTTTAATAATTCCGCTTGACGCACAATGCCAGAGATTGAAACTATGTTGCTGACTTCCGAGAGAATAAGATGCTTCCTTGAGCTCGGAATCCAATGCACCTTCAGTAATTCAACAACTGTTTTTATTTCTGCACTAGATACAGCACCTCAACAATATCATTCAAAGCCCGCTCAAATTTTACGAGTAAAGCAAGCCAAACCTAGCCACAGTGGAATCACTGGGTAAGCTATTCAGCAGCCGCATTTGTTGGATTCGCAGTGGCAACTGGACAGAAGGGAAGAAGGTCAATGATTAGTGTGGCCATCGAGTCAAAAGCGTTATCTCCTCACGTTTCCTTGCAGTGGCAGTGTTGACCAACGCAACCGTTCTGGTCAATACGGACGAAGGTGATCTATGGACATGTAAGCCACCGGAGACACTACAACACTACGACGTGCATGAAAGATATCACTTACAGTGTTCATGGCAATGCTGAGAAGTAAGTTTTTAGAGGTCAAGTGGGTGGATGCTCTTCAATAGTCGGTGTGCTCAACTATTTATGCTCTTCAAGCTTGGAGATCAATCCATAAACGACGTTCCTTTCGGTGGTTACTGAGATCTTATTTCTGTTTCAGATAACACCTGATGGTGGAAACCTGGATGTTTTCCCTTCTATGATCGCATTGAACAATACTGAAACAAATTATTGACATCCGTGGCTACGGTCAGACGCTCGTTCCACTTCAGCAGAGACCGTTGTTAGTACACTGTTCGCATTGTACATGTTCAGTTGCCGTCTATCTGCTAAGCTGGATACAGTCTGGATAACATCATCTAGGCTGTTAAACTCACGATCTATTTCTAGCCAATTTTATCTTTTTTGAGAAATAGTTACGAATGTCAAAGACTGAGTGAAGTCCGGTGAACAGAGATACTGTCAGGTGGCTTCAGAAGTAAGTCCATTGACAGTTTATCTATATCTGACCTAACCCCAGCTTTTTCTTGCACAGATTCAATCCAAAAAAATTGATCTCTCAAAGGAAGCATTGACAGGTGCAACCGGGTGAGGAAAAATTTCAAAAATGAAGATAGCAGGATGTCCAGCTTGAGCAACGAGTCGATAAAATTCGGTTCCTTGTAGCCAAGAAGAGGAGCTGACAATACCTTGTGCCGAAGCGAGCTCTGACATAACGAGCGAGTTGAGGAGTTGATATAAGGTGGGGAAAACAAATCTACTTGGTCCGTCAATCGATGATGCTGTTTGAATCAAGTAGTTGATACGAGATGCGCGAGTGTTGATACCTGAGCGAGCAGGATCACCATAGCAGATGATTTGTGGCAGAAAGACAGATCAAAACCCCCCATCTGGCCTAGACTGAGCCATATGACTTTGGTCATGAAAGGACCACGTGAGATTGATGCGAGGGTCAATTGAGCTCAGAGAGTCTTGAGAAAGACACTTGGAAAGCGATGACGGCACGTAGATTGTGACAGATATCTCGAAACGTAGAATCCCTAGAGCAAAGTAGAAAGGAGAATCCTCGACGGAATCACACTGTTGGATGGCCATGAACATGGTCTGAAGATAGCCCGATGGTATGGAGTGTGGATTGAGTTCAATGATTTATTCGGTCAAAAAAACACACCAGCAGTATCTCCAACAGATATAATTACATATCCCCTCAATCTAGCTTCTTTCGGCGAGAACATGTGTCAGGCAGCATCCAACTATTCTAGGAACGCGCACAGCCTTCTCGCTCTTCTCAAACAACGGACGGACTTTGTCCGCTTTCTGCATTTCTTGTATATTCATATTCACTTGACAACTGTGCTTGAGACGGTTCCTGGTAGCATTTGTTCTGTCGGGTATGGTTTGAATCGAAGTTGAGACGAGTTTGGTAACGTTTGTTCATTGCAGATCAATCACACCAAAAGAACTCTTATGCGTCTGATGCTGGGCGCTGGCTGGCAGAATCTAAAACCCATGTGAAACTTGACAAGAATGAACTCTTGTTCTTTTTTCCCTGCAGCATCTCGTTCTGCAACCAACAAAGAAACACATTGTCAGGACAAGGACCGCGGGAAAGTTCTATGGTGTGTGCCGATCTCACCAGTGCGCCTTTGTTTTGATCTATTCTTGTCTTGCTTCCTATGAGTTATCTCTCATACCCTAGACCAGCATGGCATCAAGCCATATCTCACATCACACTCAGCTGGGGACGCAGTGATTCTAACAGAGTGAGGGGCCCATAGTTCGTTTACGGCTCCGATCGTCTCTTAGCGTAATGCTCTTGATGCTACATTCTTGATCCCCCACTCCATCTACCGTGCTCTTTCCATCGCCATTGGGTTCTCTCTATCTCTCACATACACACACGCACACAAACCAGATCACAGGATGACGGAACCTCCTGTTGACTTTCCTCCTCAATTTATCAATGGTCCGATCCCACAAAGATGGTAGGAAGCCACACCTCGTTCAGACAGTTTTCAGAGCTGAGATAGAATGCGGGACTAGGATATCCGACCGAGTATGGATGAATGAATGTTGAGGAGTAGCTCTGCGAAGAGCTGGAGGACGACATCTTAGGATTATTCTACCGACTGTGGCTATGCACAAGGCCGCGCGTACATTAAAAAGGCGCCTTTCGATGCCCTCAAAAATCCTGATCACTGGATACGATGGCAGTTTACACTTGTCAAAATTGCCCATTAATAGTCTGGATGATCGCTCTCAAACGCAATCATAACCAACAGGTCAGTCATGGACCCCCGTCCCCCTCGCAGAAACATTCCCTCCTCCCGTTCTTGACATTTTGCTGAATCCAGGAGTATGACGAATGTTTGGCCCTTGTCAGGAAATGTGTGACACATGTATAATCCCACAGATGCGGACAGTTTTCGTTATCTTCTTTTTTTCAAAGTTTCTATTCCACAACCTAGTCGTCTCTCCTGATGCTTTTTTTTGAACAGGCCATTTCCCCTTGGCGATGTTCCCATTGCTCATGATGCTACATCGACGAATACCAAGAGCAAAGTGGTGAGTCCGTGAAACTAGCACCGGCAAGCACTGGCTAGAACAGGCAAGGGCCACTACCTTAATCCTCTTTCTCAATTCGAGTTAATGAAAAACCTTTTAGCTCTCTCCCCAGAAAAATTCTTTCACTCGAGACCTGGCTCAGGATCAGTCTTTGCTTGAAATGATCACGGCCCAGGGGTCACAGAGGGACGTCATTGACATCGGTCTCAGTATTCTGGCTATGAGGGGATACCTGGGGACACTCAGCTGTCATCCTATATCGAATCTCAACAACACAAGATAAACGTGAACACCTCTCCTCCCTTCTACTACCCCGACTATGACTGACTTTCTTTTCCCATCTCAGCCCACGTTGGAGGCTATCACTTAACCAGAGGCACCAGGCCATGTGCTTCGCACGTTGTGTATCACCCTGACTCTCGAATCGTCGTATGCTCGGGTGATTGGATGATGAACCTCTGCGTTTGACTGGCTACGACTTGAATTTGGTATTGATAAGGAATGTGCAATTGTAGATGATCATATATGGAGGGATTGGGAATTCCAATTCTATGCTGCCAAGCTTGGAGTGGAGAGGAATATCAATGTTGTTGTGCATTTTTTAGAAGGTGTGAAGAGCTCAAATTGTGTGGTGGGGTGATCTGAAGCAATTGGAGACATGGGTACAGTTCTTTCACATTGACCAGATGACAAAAGTGATACTCATGTCTCCAGTTGCTTTGGACCATTATACCACACCAATTTGAGGTCATTACACCCTCTGAAAAATGTACAGCAGCATTAATATTCTTCTTCAGTCCATGCTCAATGTTTTGTCTTGATCATCTTTATTGTGCATGTCTTTTGTCATTCTTACCTCTAAGCTTATGCATAAGCTTTTTCCAACTTTACTTGAAAACTTGATTTTGAACTAGGGTTTTGGTTTTATTTTTATCACCCTTGATTCCACATCTAGAGCACCATCTGTCTTGGACCTTGCTTATCTTAACTCTCATAATCTTTTCAACCCTCAATGTTATGAGATGGTTCCAAGAAAGGAAACTATTTCCTGTGTATTCATCAATTTAGTGGGAAACATCCAGGAGTATAACACAAGAGGGATATAAACAGTATGGGAAAGCTTATGTAAGATATATATAGTTATTAGTAAGGGTCATGTGATTGCAGGAGCTGGGTGCACAGACCAACA
>Ga0153924_1001024_pt1 | contig 15541 bp, 12 predicted proteins | sample TSNJ008MetaG_FD_104709 | JGI IMG/M metagenome (GOLD analysis project Ga0153924, IMG submission 104709) | Attine ant fungus gardens microbial communities from New Jersey, USA - TSNJ008 MetaG | ecosystem: Host-associated > Fungi > Mycelium > Unclassified | place: USA: New Jersey, Wharton State...
GAATGAATTTCCTGCTATTTCTATTTTTAAGTTTTTTTTATTTACTGCTAAAGTCAGGCTACTTTGTTACCTTTATATTGCCGCGTTTTCCTTTCAGCAGCTTTCTGTAAGCCGATACCCTGGATGCCGGAACCTTTATGGTTGCCTTGACTTTTACGAAGACGTGTGTACCGTTAACACGCTTCAGTTTGGTGGATTTGATGGTAATGGTCTTTAGTTTTGTATCATGGCAGAACACGTGGCCTTTCATGGTCTGAAGCCCGGTACCAATGGTGACGTTCTTAAGCGCCGTGCACCGGCTGAATGCCCCATAGCCGATGGTCCGCACGTTATTGCCGATTTTGACTGTCCTGACCTTTTTATTCCCCTTGAGGGCGTTTTTGCCCACTGCCGTTATTTTCATGGTGATGCCCTTTATTTTAACGGTTTTCTTAATGTTCAGGGTGGTGGTTGTTTTCCTTTTCGCCGCCGTCAGTCCGATAAACGTTACCTCTTTTTTATTGTTTGTGATGGACGTGACTTTATACCGGTATCCGGAAACGGTATAAGTTCTTCCCTTTTTAACCGGATAGGAAACCCTGGCTATGGCAAAATAATTGCCCTTGGACAAATCGAAAACGAGCTTGCCGCCCTGCGCGGTTACGCTTGCAGTATTTTTGTTTCCTGCGGCGTTTACAGTATAAACGGCAACATCCACGTAGCCCTGCGGCTTTGTGACGGTTACTGTGTATGGTTCCTTAATTATCACCGTGTTTCCGTCCCCGTTTTTGAAAACCACGTAATAAGCCGTAAATTCACCGCCGCCGATTATCCCGGACAGCCAGCTGTACGCGCCCTTGTCCGCTTTTGTCAATTCAATCAGGTATGCGGAATAGCCGTCATAATTTTTTCCGGCAAAGGTGAGAACCACGCTTGTTCCCGATGTGGCGGTAAATGCGGCTTTACCGCCCGTGATCTGCGACAGGTGCATATTTCCGGGCAGGCTCAGTGTACCTTTCGCGTATACGTCAATATCATTTTGGCCGTCCGGATTTAATGAAGCCTCCGCCGCATATGCCGAAACCGGGGCCGCAAGCGCCATAACCGCAATCAATAAAAATAAAATCATCTTTTTCATAGCTGTCATCCTCTTTTCTTTACTGAACATTCAATTTGGTATTCAAGCCTACCGTACCCATGCTGTACCATGTATCGGGCTGATAAGCGATAATCTTCAATTTTACGGCTGCCGTGCTGCCGGGAATGCTGTCTGACTTGATTGCCTTTACATACTCACCGGGTTTGATGACGCCGGTTTCTCCGAGCGTCTTTCCGCTTTCGTCCAGCAGCTTCAATTTCATCCATACCGCGTTTTCAGCGGGAGAAGTAAAATATACATCCACGCTGCCGTTCACGGCTTTTAATTCGCCGCAAACGAACGCTTTATATCCCGCTTCTACTTCAATGGGGGTATATCCCATGTTTTCGGGAACATCGGGCGATCCCAATACCGCCGCGCTGTCAAATTCAGGCGGCGTAAAGCCTGCGCTTTCCGGTTCGTTTCGTGTAATAGCAATAACAGTCAGCATTGCAATGACTGACAAAACGCATATGATGAAAGCAATGATTACAGTCCGGTTTTTCATTCTCAATTCTCAACCCTCCATTCGTGGTTTTTCAATCGGTCATGTGTATTCAGTATCTGTGTACTGAACACAGATCAGCGATTGAACAATCGCTTTTTTCCAAACTTTCTGCGCGGTCAAAGGACGAACAACGCATTTTTCGCGCCGTTCACCGCGGCAGAGATTCGGATCACGGGTAACACCAACAGGCGACAGGCTTCCGAGGGAGTAGGTTACAGGCGGAAACCCGCCGCCTGTAACCTGTTATCTGCAACCCGCCTTTGCCGCTTAGGATAACGTAATGGTGATGGTTCCCACCTTTGTGAAATTCGTTGCTGAATTGGCAAGTGTTCCCGAAAGGGTCAGCGTGCTTGTGCCGGAGGGCGCGGAACCGACAGCGGTGCTTTCAGCGGTCGCAAGCGGCAGGGACACGCTGCTGAACGCGCCATCTACGGTTTCAAAGCCGGTCGCTTTTCCGTAAGCGAAGGCTGCGGTAACGGCCGCGTTGGAATGATTTGTCACTGTGATCGTATTGCCCGAAGCTGTCCATGACGTGTTGACATTGACGTTATAGTCGTGGGTTGCCGGGTTCCAGTTTTTTGTGCCGGAAGCGTTGTAGGTAAACTCCATCGCGCCCCACGTGAGATCAATGCTGTAAACAGTGGGAGTCGTAACGCCGTCCGCATACTTGGCTTTGACGTCAATGTCTTTGTTTCCCGCTCCCACGGTTTCCGCAAATGCGGTCATTGTGCCGAAGGAGAGGACGAGCATAGCGATCAATGCTAATGATATTACCTTTTTCATGGTATGATCATCCTTTCTTTTACGATATGGTTATTGTAACAGTGCCTATTTTTGTAGCGGTGGTAACGCTGCTGTCAAGATCGCCGGTGAGACTCAGAGATATCGATACAGAGTTGGGATCGTTAGCTGGTTTGCCGACGGCTGAAACCAACGGTATCGCCGTTAGTGTATCCGTATTTATACCCGACGCACCGATTGCGGAGAATTTGCCTGAAATGCCGGTATACGCGCTGTCTTTTGTATATTTTGCCTGCACGCCGACGGACGTGTTGGAATGGTTGCTCACTTTTATAATGTTGTCACCCGTCTCTGTTGACCATTTGGCATATTCCAAACCGTTATATGTGTGAGTAGCGGGATCCCATTCTCCTTGTTTTTCGGCTGTATAAGTAAATTCGAGGGAACCCCATTCTATGTCAACACTGTACACGGTAGAGGCTGTCGATCCGGCTTCATAGGTCGCCTTTACATCGGCCGAATCCGATCCGGGAACTTCATCAATGTTGGTCGTGGCCGCGAAAACGGAGATTGATCCCATTGTCAGGATCATTGCGATTGCGAGGGTAATGGTTAAAAACTTTTTCATAATAAGTATCCTTTCTGATTATAAATTTTATATGTTAATTTCCCGCCGCCGCCTTTGTCAGCGGAGGGAAAGAACATCAGGGTTTATTTGACTGTTATCGTCAAGGGGATATTCGTGTTGACAATGGCGCGTTCGCCGCTGTCGGGGTCGTAGTACAGCACATTGAATTTGCCGTTGTAGCCGCCCGCTGAGAGCTTTGCCGTATCGAGCAGCGTCATCGTGTTCAGCATATATCCCGCGGGGAGTAAATCCGACTGCGCCATCACCACTTCCTTGCCGTCGCTTTCAATGATGAGCTGTAACACAATATCCTTTGTGGATTTACCCGGATTTTGAAAAACAACGTTTGCTTTTTTATCTGAGAGGGTAATTGTCACCTCTTTGGAGTATGTGAGCGATACCGCACCGCCGCCCTCCGCCGCTTCCAGCTTTGTGTTATCATCGTTTTCAATGGGCTTCGCGTTATCGTCGGTATCCTGCGGCGCGTATTCCGGCGCAAGCACGGGTGTGTTATCCCGGTTCAGCAGCACAATCACAGTGGTCGTCACCGCGCCGACAGTAATAAGCGCAAGCAATAAAATAATGATCAAATTTCGCTTTTTCATTTTTCGTTTTTCCATTCTCGACCCTCCTTTCTCAATTCACCGTTACGGTCACGGTTCCGATTTTGGTACTCGGCAGAACGGCGTCCGGGATACCGGTGAGCTTCAGATACGCCTCCGCCGTCTGCGACACCGGCAACGTGACCGGGTCGGGGAGTTCCTCGCCGCCCGCATCCTCAAACTTGCCGGAAATTCCGTCGTAATCCGTTTTAGCTACGTAGTCGAAGGAAACGCTTACTGCCTCGGTACTGTTATTTGTGACTTTTATGAGGTTGCCGTTATCATTACAAGTCCATCCGGCAGGGGAAGCTCCGTCATATTGGTGCGTTTCGGGATTCCATGTACCCGCTGTGGCGTCTTTGTAGGTAAACTCCATCGCGCCCCATTCCACGATTACGCTTATCACTACCCTTGGCACACGGACGCTTATCCTGGAGGCAATTTCCCGTTCCGTCGCAGGATTTTCTTTATAGAACACCGAAAGTTCGGGATAATAGCAGAAATCGTTATCATTATCGCGCTTGACCCACGCGTTGCCCAGCCCGGACATATCGCCGGACAGCACATCGTCTGCCGTCATCTGCTCCGTGGACAGGCCGGTGACGCTGGCCGTGGTGCCGGGGTCTGTGCCGATGCCATCGCCGTCGTATGTGTCCGTGTTCCAATAGCAGTCCGTGATCGCGGCGGTGCCGCCGAAGACGGCGTTGTTATCCCCCGCGACGCCGCCGACTTCGTTGCCGTTTCCGCTGACTGTGCCGGTGTTGTAGCAGCTTGTGATCGTGGCGGTGCCGTCATAGCCTAAGTTATACCCTGCGACGCCACCGACATTGCTGCCGTTTCCGCTGACCGCGCCGGTGTTATAGCAGTTTTCGATTGTGCCGGAGTTGTTAAACCCCGCGACGCCGCCGACATTGCTGCCGTTTCCGCTGACCGCGCCGGTGTTGTAGCAGTTTGCGATTGTACCGGAGTTCTGCCCTACGACGCCGCCCACACGGTCGTTTCCGCTGACCGCGCCGGTGTTGTGGCAGTTTTGGATTGTGCCACCATTAGACCCCGCGACGCCGCCCACACTGCCGCCGGTTCCGGTGACCGCGCCGGTATTGTAGCAGTTTTCGATTGTGCCGAAGTTCTGCCCCGCGACGCCGCCGACATAGCTGTATCCGTTAATCCCCGCCGCGCTTTCCTCAACGCCCAGATCGGAAATGCTGCCGTCCGTGCCGATATATCCGAACAGCCCGACGTAACTCGTGCTCCCGCGGCTGATCCACAAGCCGGTGATTTTGTGCCCCGCGCCGTCAAGGCTGCCGGTGAATTGGCTGCCGGAAGTGCCGATCGGTAGCCAGCCCGCGCCGTTGTTGTAACCGGGGTTGCCCACGGTTAAAAATTCGGTCAAATCAATATCGCATTGCATTTCAAAATGCCCGTCCAAATGGCTGCGTACATGGTTTAATTGCTTCGCTGTGTAAATCTTCCACGAATTGCCGATTATGCCGCCGCCCTCGGTGAACACCTCTTCGCCTTCCGGAACCGCCCTGCTCATTGTCGCGGTTACCGATTTTAGCGACATGTCCTTCGTATTTTCATCATCGGAATCCGCGAACACTCTAAGCTGCGGGTAATAGGTCGTATCGCAGCAGTTTGCCGCGTTCACTGTTTTCCAATCGGCAGAAAAGTTAAAGCCGGTCATCGTGGTTTGCGCGTTTATTCCCGTCATCTGCGCCGTATTCAGACCGTCGACATTGCTGACACTGCCGAATCCGCCGCCGATTGCTTTGCCGGTATATTTGTCTGTGTTATAATAGCAGTTTTCGATTGTGCCGTCGTTAGACCCCGCGACGCCGCCGACATAGTTGTTGGTTCCGGTGACCGCGCCGGTGTTATAGCAGCTTGCGATTTTAGCATTTGTGCCGGTGTTCCACCCCGCGACGCCGCCGACATTGTTGCCGTAGGTTCCGGTTTGGGTGACCGCGCCGGTATTGTAGCAGTTTTCGATTTTAGCATTTGTGCCTTCGTTACCCCCCGCGATGCCGCCGACAGCGCTATTTCCGCTGACCGCGCCGGTGTTGTAGCAGTTTGCGATTTTAGCATTTGTGTCGGTGTTATACCCCGCGACGCCGCCGACAATGCTGTTTCCGCTGACCGCGCCGGTGTTGTAGCAGTTTTGGATTGTACCGCTTTCGTTATACCCCACGATGCCGCCGACACGGTTGCCGGTTCCGGTGACCGCGCCGGTGTTGGTGCAGCTTTCGATTGTGCCGGAGTTCAGCCCCGCGACGCCGCCGACATTGTTGCCGGTTCCGGTGACCGTGCCGGTGTTGTAGCAGTTTGCGATTGTACCGACGTTAACCCCCGCGACGCCGCCGACATAGATGTTTCCCTTAATCCCCGCCGTGCTTTCCTCAACGCCCAGCTCGGAAACGTTGCCGTTCGTGCCGATGCATCCGAACAGGCCGACATAATCCGTATCCGTGCGGTTGATCCACAGGCCGGTGATTTTGTACCCCGCGCCGTTAAAGCTGCCGGTGAATCGGCTACCGGAAGCAGAAGTGCCGATCGGTTCCCAGCCCGCGCCGCCCTCGGTTAAAAATTTTGACAAATCAATATCGCATTGCATTTCAAAATGCCCGTTCAAATGGCTGCGTACATGGTTTAATTGCTCCGCTGTGTTAATCTTCCACGGATTGCCGCTTGTGCCGTCGCCCTCGGTGAACACCTCTTCACCATCCGGAACCGCCGTGTCGGTTGTCGTGGTGACTGATTCCCGCGACATGTCCGCCGTATTTTCATCATCCGCGAATACCTTAAGCTGCGGATAGAACGCAAATCCGCCGCAGCAGTCGTTCATTTCATCAGCGCTTGTTTTCCAAACGTCATCGGTAAAGCCGGTCATATTACCCAGCGCGGCTGTTCCCGTCATCTGCGCCGTGGTCAGGCCTACGGCATTGTTTACGTCGCCGTTTCCGCCGCCGATGGCGCCGCCGTTATATTTCTCTATATTGTAATAGCAGTTTGTGATTTCGCTGTGACGTAATCGTTGGCGTTCTGCCCCGCGATGCCGCCGACGTTACCGGTTCCGGATCCGAATCTGCTGACCGCGCCGGAGCTGTAGCAGTTTTGCATTATGCCGCCGTCATAATTCCGCCCCGCGATGCCGCCGACATAATTCTTTCCGCTGACCGCGCCGTAGTTGTAACAGTTTTCGATTGTGCCGGAGTTCGACCCCGCGATACCGCCGACATAATTGGAGCTACGGTTCACGTTTACGCTTTGGGTGACCGTGCCGTTGTTGTGGCAGCTTATGATTTTAGCGGTTGAGCCGATGCTCCGCCCCGCGACGCCGCCGATGAAGTCGCCGGCTCCGTTGACCGCGCCGGTGTTGCGGCAGTTTCGGATTGTGCCGCTGTTATCCCCCGCGACGCCGCCGACCATACCGCCGCCGGTCCGGTTGCCGCCGACCATACTTTCGATTCCGGTGACCGTGCCGGTGTTGGTGCAGTTTTGGATTGTGCCGCTGTTAATCCCCACGACGCCGCCGACAAAGTTGCCGTTTACGCTGACCTCGCCGGTGTTGCGGCAGTCTTTAATTGTGCCGCCGCTGCTATTAGACCCTGCGACGCCGCCGACATAGCTGTTGTTTCCGGTGACCTTGCCGGTGTTATAGCAGTTTTCGATTGTGCCGCCGGTGTTTTCCCCCGCGACGCCGCCGACATAGCCGCTGGATGCGGTTCCGGTTTGGGTGACCGCGCCGGTGTTATAGCAGTTTGTGATTGTGCCGCCACTATACCCCGTGACGCCGCCGACACGGTATCTTCCGTTAATCCCCGCCGCGCTTTCCTTAACGCCCAGATTGGAAACGCTGCCGTTCGTGCCGATGCATCCGAACAGTCCGATGTAGTCCGTATCCGTGCGTTTGATCCACAGGCCGGTGATTTCGTACTCCGCGCCGTTAAAGCTGCCGGTGAATCGGCTGTCAGCGGGAGAATAAGCGCCGATCGGTTCCCAGCCCGCGCCGCCATTATAGCCGGGGTTGCCCGCGGATAAAAATTCGGACAAATCAATGTCTTTTTCCATTACAAAATGCCCGTCCAAATGGCGGCGTACATGGTTTAATTGCTCCGCCGTGGTAATCTTCCACGGATCGTCGCTTGAGCCGTCGCCCTCGGTGAACACCTCTTCGCCGTCCGGAATCGCCGTGCCGGTTGTCGTGGTGACCGATTCCCGCGACATGTCCGCCGTATCTTTATCATTGGAACCCGCGAATACTATAAGCTGCGGGTAATAGGTGACCGTACCGCAGCAGTCTGCTGCGTTTGCTGTTGTCCAAACGTCAGAAAAGTCAAAGCCGGTCATAGTGGTTTTCGCGGCTGCTCCCGTCATCTGCGCCGTGGTCAGGCCGCCGGTCTTGTCGCCACTGCCGGTTCCCTCGCCGATGGCGTTGCCGTTATAATTGTTTGTATTATAATAGCAGTTTGCGATTTTAGCATTTTCGCCGGAGTTCTGCCCCGCGACGCCGCCGACACTGCTGTTTCCGTTGACCGCGCCGATGTTGTAGCTGTTTTGGATTGTGCCGGAGTTATACCCCGCGACACCGCCGACATTGGTGGTTCCGCTGACCGCGCCGGTGTTGTAGCAGTTTGCGATTTTAGCATTTGTGCCGGTGTTCCACCCCGCGATGCCGCCGACATTGCTGCCGCTTCCGGTTTGAGTGACCGCGCCGGTGTTGTAGCAGTCCGTGATCGTGCCAATGTTATTCTGTCCCGCAACGCCGCCGACATTGCCGGTTCCCTTGACCGTGCCGGTGTTGCAGCAGTTTTGGATTGTGCCGGAGTTATACCCCGCGACGCCGCCGACATTGTAGGTGTTTCCGTTGACCACGCCGGTGTTATAGCAGTTTTGGATTGTGTTGTTGTTAAGCCCCGCGACGCCGCCAACACTGCCGTTTCCCTTGACCGCGCCGGTGTTGTAGCAGTTTTGGATTGTGCCGGAGTTATACCCCACGACGCCGCCGACATTGCCGTTTCCGCTGACCGCGCCGGTGTTGTAGCAGTTTTGGATTGTGCTGCCGCTGCCATTAAACCCCGCGACGCCGCCGACACTCTCGTATCCGTTAACCCCCTCTGCGCTTTCCTTTACGCCCAGATTGGAAACGCTGCCACCCCTGCCGATGTATCCGAACAGACCGACGTAGTCCGCATCCGTGCGGTTGATCCACAGGCCGGTGATTTTGTACCCGGCGCCGTTAAAGCTGCCGGTGAATCGGCTGTCGTAATCAGTGCCGATCGGTTCCCAGCCCTTGCCGTCGTTATAGCCGGGTTTGCCCTCGGATAATAAATCGGACAGGTTAATGTCTTCTTGCATTTTAAAATGCCCGTTTAGATGGCGGCGTACATGGTTTAATTGCTCCGCTGTGGTAATCTTCCACGGATTTTCGCTTGAGTCGCTGCCCTCGGTGAAGAGCGCTTCGCCCGGAACCGTGTCCTTTGTCACGGTGATCGATTTCCGCGACATGTCCGCCGTATTTTTATCTTCGGACTCCGCGAATACCTTAAGCTGCGGATAGAACACAAATCCGCCGCAGCAGCCGTGTATTTCATCAGCGCTTGTTTTCCAAACGGTATCGGTAAACCCATTCATATTATTCAGCGCGTTTATTCCCGTCATTTTCGCCGTGTTCAGGCCTTCGACATTGCTGACACTGCCGCCTTCGCCGCCGATTGCGTTGCCGGTATAATTTTCTGTATTATAATAACAGTTTGCGATTGTGTTGTTGCTATACCCTGCGACGCCGCCGACATTGCTGTATCCGCTGACCGCGCCGGTGTTGTAGCAGTTTTGGATTGTGCCGCTGTCGTTATACCCCGCGACGCCGCCGACATAGTAGCTGTTTCCGCTGACCGCGCCGGTGTTGTAGCAGTTTGCGATTGTGCCGCCGCCATTAAACCCCGCGACGCCGCCGACATTGTTGCCGTTTCCGCTGACCGCGCCGGTGTTGTAGCAGTTTTGGATTGTGCTGCCGCTGCCATTAACCCCCGCGACGCCGCCGACATTGCCGGTTCCGGTGACCGCGCCGGTGTTGTAGCAGTTTGTGATTGTGCGGTTGTTCCAACCCGCGACGCCGCCGACATTGTTGCCGTTTCCGCCGACCGCGCCGGTGTTGTAGCAATTTTGGATTGTGCCGTAGTTAAACCCCGCGACGCCGCCGACACTGTAGTTTCCGCTGACCGCGCCGGTGTTGTAGCAGTTTGCGATTGTGCCCTGGTTATACCCCGCGACGCCGCCGACATTGCCGTTTCCGCTAATCCCCGCCGCGCTTTCCTTTACGCCCAGCCCGGAAACGCTGCCGCCCGCGCCGATGTATCCGAACAGGCCGACGTAGTCCGTGCTCTCGCGGTTGATCCACAGGCCGGTGATTTTGTGCCCTGCGCCGTCAAAGCTGCCGGTGAATCGGCTGGCGGAAGTAGAAGTGCTGTTATTCCCGATCGGTTCCCAGCCCTTGCCGTCGGTTTGGGCGTTGCCGGTGTCGGTTTCCGCGGCGTTCCAGCCTGCGAGGTTGATATCGGTCATCAGTATGAAGCTTTTATTCAAATTCTGTCGCACATGGTTGAGCTGCTTCGCCGTGTAGATTTTGTACGGGTCGGCAACTGTGCCGTCGCCGTGGGCGAAATATTCCTCGTTCGTGCCGAGGGTGCAGTCGCCGTCCGCCGCGACGCTGATCTTTGACATGGCTTTGGTGAAATCGTCCTCGCTGTCCGCGAAAATCGCAAGCTCAGGGTAAAACGCCGTCGCGCAGCCGTTGCTGGTATTTAAGTAATCCGGCTTGACGAACGCGCCGCCCAGCCCGGACATACCATCTGAATCTGTCAGCACATTGTTCGCCGTCATTTGCGCTGTGGACAGGCCGCCGGTCATGTCGCCGCTGCCGGTTCCGCCGCCGATTGCGTTGCCGTTATAATTGTCTGTATTATAATAGCAGTTTTGGATTGTGCCGGAGTTCCGCCCCGCGACGCCGCCGACTTGGCTGTTTCCGCTGACCGTGCCGGTGTTGTAGCAGTTTTGGATTGTGCCGGAGTTCCGCCCCGCGACGCCGCCGACATTGCCGTCTCCGTTGACCGCGCCGGTGTTGTAGCAGTTTTCGATTGTGCCGCTGTTGTTATACCCCGCGACGCCGCCGACATTGCTGTTTCCGCTGACTGCGCCGGTGTTATAGCAGTTTTGGATTGTGCCGTCGTTCCGCCCCGCGACGCTGCCGACAAAGTTGCCGGTTCCGTTGACCGCGCCGGTGTTATAGCAATTTGCGATTTTAGCATTTGTGCCGTAGTTCCACCCCGCGACGCCGCCGACATAGCCTTCTCCGCTGACCGCGCCGATGTTGTAGCAGTTTTGTATTGTGCCGATGTTAAACCCCGCGACGCCGCCGACATAGCCGTTTGCGCTGACCGCGCCGGTGTTGTAGCAGTTTTGTATTGTGCCGGTGTTATACCCCGCGACGCCGCCGACATAGCTGTATCCGTTAATCCCCGCTTCGCTTTCCTCAATGCCTAAATCGGAAACGCTGCCGTTCGTGCCGATGCATCCGAACAGGCCGACGAATTCCGCGCTCCCGCAGATCCAAATGCCGGTGATTTTATATCCCGCGCCGTCAAGGCTGCCGGTGAATTGGCTGTTGTTATTCCCGATCGGTAGCCAGCCGGATGCGCCCCACTTTGCATACCCCGCGCCGCCCTCGGATAAAAATTCGGTCAGGTCGATATCGCTCGCCAGCTTGTAATGCGCGGAGGTGTCATTTCGTACCGCGTTAAACTGCTCCGCTGTTTCTATTATGTAGGGATTCCCGCTTGTGCCGTCCGCCGCCGCCTGTGCCGTCAGTGTTCCCGCAGGTATGCCGGTGAACGCCATGCTAAACAGAATAGTAATAGCCAGCACAGCGGCTATCACCCTTCTGCCTTTGCTTCCTCTCATATAAAATTCCTCCGTTTGTATTTTGCGATATCCGGTTCCTCCATAGAATTTATATTTCATATCGCCGCCTCCGTTCCTTTTTCGGTTTGCAATATGGCGATCGTTTCGTCAAGGGACAGGCTCGCCCCGTTGTCCCAATACACGCGCTCACCATCCGTTTTCGGTTTCTCGCGGTATCTGCCATGCAGAATATCCGCAAAATGGGGATCGTCAATTTTGGAATCGAGGGAAATCACGAAGAACGACCCGTTATCCAAGGTTATGTCAAGAGCTGCACCCAACCCTTTATCGTCGCAGCAGCCGGTGTTTAGCCAAACCTCTGTAATCTTTACTTTTGATGATCTTAGCATAATATTTGCCTCCCGTAAGCGATATCATTATCAGCCGCTTTCATTATAACAATTCAAAATAAAAAAGCGTCAATTGTATCGAAATTGATACAATTGACCCTTGCATTCTTAATTATTTACGGCTCGCCGCGTTCAAAAACATACCCATTTCCATAATCCGCAGTAATCGTGTAGCCGCAGCCCGTCAGTTTTCTCCGCAACCGGGATATGGCGTTGCCCAACGCCCGCGAGTCTCCCGCCATAGGTTGACCCCAAACGGTTTCATAGATATACGCCATCTGCATGATGCGTCCTTCATTTTGAACGAAAAACTGCAATAAAGCATAATCTTTTGGCGTTAAATCTAAATTATTCCCGCCAACGAAGGCCTCCCGCGATGCAAGCCGCAGAGTGAGCGACCCCCGCGATACCGTTTCCGGCACTTGTTCCACCCTGTACAGCAGCCGCTTTATCCGCGCCAGCAATTCCGTAAACTTGTACGGCTTTTTCAGATAATCGTCACATCCGCTGTCGAAGCCCTTTAGCACATCCGAACTTTCGCCGTAGCCGGTGAGCATCAGCACAGGGATGGTTGAGGTGCGGCGCAGTTCTTTCAGAAAATCAAGTCCATTGCCGTCCGGCATACCAATGTCAAGAACGATGATGTCCGGCGTCTGCCGCGCAAGGAAAGCCCCCACGTCGGCAAGGGTCATGGCGGTTTGCACCGCGAAGCCCTCGCCCGCCAGCAGGCGTTTGTTGAAGTTCTGCACCTTTTTATCGTCCTCTACCAGTAAAATTGTTTTTCCGTTCATAATCTGTGTCCCGCCTCCTGTCCGCCGTAGACCGGGACGGTGAAGATTACTGTCGTACCTTTCCCCGGTTCGCTCTCAATTTTTATCGTTCCGCCGTGAGCCTCCACAATGGTCTTGCTTATATACAAACCGTAACCTGCGCCGTCTCCGCCGGATACACCGCGTTCAAACGCGTGGGGCAATATTTCCGGCGATACTCCCTCGCCGGTATCTGTCACGCTCACGGTGATATATTCGCTGTCAAAATCCGCCGCGACCAAAACTTGCCCGCCTCTTGTATGATGTGTCACATTTGACAATAAATTTGTCATAACTTGAGAAAATTTATCCGCTTCGACATATACGTCGGGCAAGTGGGCCGCTATATCCTTAAGCAGCTTGTTGTCCTGTTTTTCCAAAGCGAGTCTGAACACCTCCGCGCTGTTATTCAAGAACGCAGCGAAGTCCACCCGCTTCCGGTTCTCGGCAATGCCGCTCATGGCGGCAAGGCTGATCATGCCGCTCACCATGCGCCCCAGCCGTTGTGTTTCCTCCCGAACGGCGTCGAGGGCGCTGCGCGCTTCGGAAAGGTCGCCGCCATCCATGCCGATCTCCCGGTCGGCGAAGTCAATGCCGGTGGCGATAACGGTCAGAGGGGCTTTCATTTCATGGCTCATATCCTGTAAGAACTCCGTCTTGGTTCGATTGAGGTTATCCAGCGTGACGTTGCGCTCGGCAAGACGCTCGTTGGCGCAGAGTAGCTCCGCCGTGCGCTCCGCTACCTTTTCCTCCAGCGCCTCGTTCGACCGTTCCACAGCGGTAATAGCCCGCGCGTAACGGTCGGACAGCAAAACAATATGAGCGATGACAAACACCGTGCCGGAAATGACCGGCAGATGCGGAAACGAATCCGTTAGAAGCGCGGAAAAAACAGCGCTGACTGCGTAGAGTAAAAGCGAAGCCAAATACAAACGATTCAGCTTGTTTTCTCGCAGGTTCCGCGAAGTAACCACCACGAAAACACAGTAAGTGTCTATAAAAACCGCCAACAGTAAAAGCAGCAGGTTTACCGTTAGCGTACTCCAGTCATTATAAACAACAACGGCGGCAAGGGCGTACACGATTGCCATAGTCGCGTTCAGATATGAAAGCCACCTCCTGTGCTTCGGCGCGGCGAATATTTCAAAAATAAAGCTCATTACTCCGATGAGCGTCAAACCGATGGACGGATAGCGGATGCAGAGCGCAGCGCCATAAGTTATACCCGGCACTAAACCCATCAGCGTCATGCTTCCCTCCATCACAAGGAAACGCACTCCCGTACCTACGCAGAGCAGTGCGAAATACAGAGAAGCCTTCTCGCCGCGCCGGAACAGATACAGCGTTGACGCGTATACCGCCATTATAATCATGCCGCCCGACGCGAACCCGGTGATCGCCCATATGACCGCCGGGTTTCCGTCCGCACCCCCGGGACGGAGCGTCAGAAAATATAATAGGAAGCCGAGGTAGGCGAGAACGAGTATCGAATACAGCGCAGCCTGTGCGCGGCGTCTCATACCGTCACCCCGCTTCCCGGAATATATCTGCAACCCCTGCCGGTCAGGTATTCGTGATTGGCCGCTTGTATTTCGGCGTTGTTCTCAATGTGCAGAATTTTATTCATGCGCGGTCTCCTCCTTGTGTTTGATAAACAGTAAAGCGCTTTATTCTCTCTTTGCGTCGGCCTCTTTTTCCGCCGCGTATTTCTCACGCATCATTAAGGCTATTTTAAGACCTTGCGGGCCCAAGTCACGCACCTTTTTAAGCTCCTCCACAGACATAGCGCACAGCGCGCTCATTGTTTCGATTCCACTGTGGCATAATGCAAACCATGCGCGATTTGTTACATTTTTCTTTTTCGGCGCGTACTTATCGAAATATGCCTCAAGCAAATCCTCACCCGCCGACAGTAATTCGGCTTTGTGAACGGCAGCGCGGTATTTTTGACGGGCGTCACCGGACAGTTCGAAGCCTTCTTCATCCAATACCTTTTTTCCACTCTTTTCGCTAACAAATAACCATAAAAGCCATTCGTACTCTTTTTCGCTAAAATCCCGCATGGTTTTTACTCCGTTTTTCAGTAAAACGTCAACAACGCGGTTCCACACCTCCACGTTTGGGCCGGACTTGGGCGCGCGTTCCATGAAATACGACCGTACATCCGCATCCTGGCTCACGCTCCAGTCCTTTCCCACGTTTATTCTCTTGCGCAAGCATTTCGCCACCCTTGCCAAGAGCAGTTCGTTGTCAAAAGGCTTCACAAGGCGATCATTCGCTCCGGCATAAATCCATCTAAGCCAGGCGTTAAGATCGCTTTTCGCGGTCATGATTATGATACGCGAGGTTCGCGAGGATATGGTTTTCCGTATTTCCCGGCAGAAGTCAATATCGCTGCCATCTGGCAGATTAACGTCCAGCAGTATCACGTTCGGCGCGGCGCTTTCAAGCCGCTGCCTCGCCTCGGCCAGCGTAAACGCCGTCAGCACTTCGTATTCCGCGTCTATCAGCGCGCGGCAGCAGATGTCACTAAGATTCTCGTCGTCCTCAACAATCAAAACCAGTTTTTTATCATTCATTTCTTCTCACCTACTGTTCCCTCGATTTTCCACTCGCCACCGATCTATCAATTCTCTTTCCTCGCGCCGTCCTCTCCGACCGCGCTGTTTTTCACGGATGGATTCATCCTGTAAACATCTCCTCTCAATCATGACCACCCGTCAAACGGGTGGTTTGCTCTTCGGCTATAAGCCTCTGTTACCGGCCAGCGTCTAAAGGCGCTGGCTTTCACTTTGTTCAAGCCTCTATTGCCCTTGACTCGTTGCCA
>Ga0153924_1001026_pt1 | contig 15520 bp, 12 predicted proteins | sample TSNJ008MetaG_FD_104709 | JGI IMG/M metagenome (GOLD analysis project Ga0153924, IMG submission 104709) | Attine ant fungus gardens microbial communities from New Jersey, USA - TSNJ008 MetaG | ecosystem: Host-associated > Fungi > Mycelium > Unclassified | place: USA: New Jersey, Wharton State...
ATTAGTTGATTTTATTATAGATAAGCTAGGGTACTAGTATGAAAATAATTAGTATAAAAAGTTTACAAAAATTACATTCTAGTATATAATTTAAACCATGCTAAAATAGGAAGACAAGATTGTACGTGTGCTAAAGCACACAGATGGGAGCTTAAAAATGACTAAAATTAAGATGACAACACCATTAGTTGAGATGGATGGAGATGAGATGACAAGAGTGCTTTGGACAATGATTAAGGACAAGTTGTTACATCCATTTATTGAATTGAATACAGAGTATTATGACCTAGGATTATCATATAGAGATGAGACAAACGATCAGGTTACATATGATAGTGCTGAAGCGACTAAGAAATATGGAGTTGCCGTTAAATGTGCAACAATCACTCCAAATGCAGCAAGAATGCCAGAATATAACCTGAAAGAAATGTGGAAAAGTCCAAACGGGACGATTAGAGCGATATTAGATGGTACAGTTTTTAGAGCGCCTATTATTGTAAAAGGGGTTGAGCCATATGTTAAGACTTGGAAAAAGCCAATTACAATAGCAAGACATGCATATGGTGATGTATATAAAGCATCAGAGATGAAAGTACAAGAAGCTGGGAAAGCAGAATTAGTATTTACCGCAGAGAATGGTGAAGAGACAAGAGAATTGATTCATGATTTTAAAGGAGCAGGAATTTTACAAGGACAGCATAACTTAAATGACTCAATTGAAAGCTTTGCGAAAAGCTGTTTTAATTATGCCTTAGATACGAAGCAAGACTTATGGTTTGCAACCAAGGATACGATTTCAAAAAAATATGATCATACTTTCAAAGATATCTTCCAAGAAATCTATGATTCTGAGTATGATGATAAATTTAAATCAGAAGGAATTGAATATTTTTATACATTAATTGATGATGCGGTAGCAAGAGTCATTCGTTCAGAAGGCGGATACATATGGGCTTGTAAAAATTATGATGGGGATGTTATGTCAGATATGGTAGCTACAGCATTTGGATCTCTGTCGATGATGACTTCTGTGCTTGTTTCTCCACAAGGATACTATGAATATGAAGCAGCACATGGCACAGTGCAACGACATTATTACAAACATTTAAAGGGAGAAAAAACATCAACTAACCCAATCGCAACTATTTTTGCCTGGACAGGAGCTTTAAGAAAACGCGGTGAAATGGACGGCTTAGGTGAATTAATGTCATTTGCGGATAAGTTAGAAGAAGCTTGTATAAAAACAATTGAAGATGGAAAAATGACAGGGGATTTAGCTATTATCTCAACTTTAGAAAATAAGACAGTCTGCACAAGTGAAGAGTTTATTTTAGCGATTAGAGAAACTCTGGAGAGCATTCTATAGTTATTGATTATAAGAAAATCAATATCAACTAATATATAAATAACGAAAAAGTTTGAACAATAGTTTATTGGAAAAAATGCTTGCGTTCAAACTTTTTTTACGTTATAGTATTTAACTATGGATAGAGAGTTGGAACAAGAAAGGAAGACAACTATGTTAAAACTTGCAAAATATATGAAGAAATCGGCTGGTATGATAATTTTGATTGTTATATTGTTGTTTGTTCAGGCTTACTGTGATTTGGCATTACCGGGATATACATCTAATATTGTTAATATTGGTATTCAGCAGAGTGGAATCGAGGATGTCGTAGCAGATGAGATAAGATCAGAATCAGCAGAAAAACTGTTTTTGTTTATGACAGCCTATGATGTGAAATTGTTTCAAAACCATTATGAACTAAAAGAAAATAGATATGTATTAGGTACAATCTCTATAAATGACAGAGAACAATTAAATACAGCAATGAGCAAAGCAATAATGATAGTATCCGGATTAGCTGAAGGTACGGAACAAAACATCAGTATAAAAGCACAGATGCAGTTGCCGGAAGATGTGAATTTGCTTGATATGCTTGCTTTTTTACCAGAGGAAAAATTAGCTGTAACAGTCAGTGTATTAATGAGCAAAATCGAAGATGTACCAGAAGTGATTGCCACTCAAAATGCCATTACGTATATTAAAGAAGAATATAAAGCATTAGGTATTAATATAGATAAGCTGCAGCAGAATTACATTTTATGGTCAGGTATTAAAATGCTGGGTCTGGCATTGGTCATTATGATTACCGCAGTAATTGTTACTTTTTTATCATGTAAAGTAGCAGCGGCACTTAGCCGTGATTTAAGAGTTAATGTATATAAGAAAGTAATGTCATTTTCAAATGCGGAATTTAACAAGTTTTCAACCGCTTCATTAATTACCAGGAATACCAATGATATTCAACAGATCCAAATGTTCATGACCATGATTTTTAGAATCGTATTATATGCGCCAATACTAGGTATTGGCGGTGTAATTAAAGTAATTAATACAAATGTTTCGATGGCATGGATTATAGCCTTAGCTGTGGGATTAATCTTGACATTAGTGCTTGTACTTTTGATTGTAGCAATGCCTAAGTTTAAAAAATTGCAGGTTTTAATAGATCGCCTAAATCAGGTCACAAGAGAGATTTTAACAGGTATTCCTGTAATCAGGGCGTTTAGTACCCAAAAACACGAGGAGAAGCGTTTTGAAGATGCAAATCAAATACTTACAAAAACAAATCTCTTTGTAAATAGATGTATGGCATTTATGATGCCGGCAATGATGCTGATTATGAATGGTATCACGCTTCTAATTGTATATAAAGGAGCTTATGGAGTTGATAATGGTGATATGCTGGTTGGTGATATAATGGCATTTATCCAATATGCAATGCAGATTATAATGTCATTTTTAATGCTTACGATGATGTCTATTATGATGCCTAGAGCTACAGTATCAGCAAGTAGAATCAATGAGATATTAGTAACAGAGCCAACAATCATCAATCCCCAAAACCCAAAGATACCTAAAAAGTTTGTTGACAGTTCGGTTGTATTTAAAAATGTATCATTCTCATATCCGGGTGCAGATGAAAATGTCCTTGATAATATTTCATTTACAGCAAAAAAAGGTGAAACAACAGCATTTATTGGGAGCACAGGCAGTGGTAAATCAACCTTAATAAATTTGGTTCCCAGATTCTACGATGTGACAGCAGGAGAGGTTCTGGTGGATGGTGTCAATGTAAAGGATTATGACAAGAACGAACTATGCAAAAGATTAGGATACGTTCCGCAAAAGGGTGTGTTATTTTCCGGAACGATAGATTCCAATTTAAGATATGGCTGCGAAGATGCACCAAAAGAAGTGATTCAGAAAGCAGCCGAAATTGCACAATCAATAGATTTTATCAATGAAAAAGAAGATGGATTTGATTCTCCAATCGCCCAAGGCGGTACTAATGTGTCGGGCGGTCAAAAACAAAGATTATCCATTGGCAGAGCGATTGCCAAAAATCCGCATATTTATATCTTTGATGACAGCTTTTCGGCATTGGATTTTAAAACAGATATAACACTTAGAAAGGCATTGAAAGAAGAGACAAAGGATGCAGTAACACTAATTGTTGCCCAAAGAATCAGTACGATACTTCATGCGGAACAGATTGTGGTATTAGATGAAGGTCAGGTGGCAGGTATCGGTACGCATAAAGAACTTCTTAAAACTTGTGATGTCTACAAACAAATTGCTGACTCACAATTATCAAAGGAGGAATTGGCTCATGAGTAATAGAGGAAAAAGAAGAGGTCCTATAGGCGGCGGTCCAATGGGTGGTATGGGAACTGTTGAAAAGGCAAAGGATTTTAAAGGAACGACAAATAAGTTAACGAAACATATGGGTAAGTATAAGATTAGGTTAATTCTTATGCTGCTATTTGCAATAGCAGGAACAATATTTAATATTGTTGGACCGACTATTCTGGGTGATGCAACAACAGAGATTTTTAATGGATTAATGAGGAAAATAAGCGGAACCGGCGGAATTGATTTCGATGTAATTACTAGGATTATATTGCTATTAGGCGGTTTATATGCAGCCAGTGCATTATTTTCATTTATTCAGGGATTTATCATGAGTGGAATATCCAATGATGTAACTTATGTATTAAGAAAGGATATTTCAAAGAAGATAAACCGGATGCCGATGAATTATTTTGAAAGCCGGACACATGGTGAAATATTATCAAGAGTAACGAATGATATTGATACGTTAGGACAAAGTTTAAATCAGAGTATTACACAGCTGATTACTTCAGTTACCACTATTGTCGGTGTATTTATTATGATGATACGAATCAGTGTATCTATGACACTTTGTGCACTGTTAATACTGCCTGTATCTATGATTATTATAACAAGAGTTATGAAATACTCACAAAAATTCTTTGCCGGGCAGCAAGAATATCTAGGTGACGTAAACGGGCAGGTCGAAGAGGTATTTTCAGGTCATAATATTGTAAAAGTTTTTAATAAGGAAGATTCTGTAGTGAAAGTTTTTGAAAAAACAAATGCTAAATTATATGAATCTGCCTGGAAATCACAATTTTTCTCAGGTATTATGATGCCGGTTATGCAATTTATAGGTAATATAGGATATGTTATGGTTGCCTTGCTCGGTGGGTTTTTAACAATAAAGGGAAGTATAGAAGTAGGTCAGATCCAATCTTTTTTCCAATATATCAGAAACTTTACGCAGCCGATTCAGCAAATTGCTCAAGTAACAAATATGCTGCAATCCACTGTCGCAGCATCTGAACGTGTATTTGAATTTTTAGAAGAAGATGAAGAAGATTTAGAAGCAGCGAATCCGGTATCTATTAAGCATGTGGAAGGGAATGTATCATTTGAACATGTGAGATTTGGATATGATGCTGATAATATTGTTATAAAGGATTTTTCAGCAGAAGTGAAGCAAGGGCAAAAAATAGCTATTGTTGGACCAACCGGTGCAGGTAAATCGACGATGATTAAGCTTTTAATGAGATTCTATGATGTAAATAGCGGCTCTATAAAAGTAGATGGACATGATTTAAGAGATTTCAACAGAAATGAACTTAGAGAAGCCTTCGGGATGGTATTGCAGGATACTTGGCTGTTTAATGGCACGATTATGGAAAATATACGGTATGGACGATTAGATGCAACTGATGCAGAGGTCGTTGCAGCATCTAAAGCAGCACATGCTCACCATTTTATCGCGACACAATCGGAAGGTTATAATATGGTACTCGATGAAGAAACAAGTAATATTTCACAAGGTCAGAAACAATTACTTACTATTGCAAGAGCAATTTTAGCTGATCCGGAAATATTGATTCTGGATGAAGCGACAAGTTCAGTAGATACCAGAACTGAAATAAGGATTCAAAGAGCGATGGATAATCTTATGAAGGGTAGGACCAGTTTCGTAATTGCCCATAGACTATCAACAATCCGTGACGCAGATCTGATACTTGTAATGCAGGATGGAGATATTGTCGAACAGGGAACACATGATGAGTTGATTGCGGCAAAGAGTTTCTACGAAAAGCTTTATAATTCACAATTTGAGAGAACTGAAGGGGTAGAAGCCTGATGCACAAAATTTGCAATGAAGGCAGATATAAGAACTAAGAGAGAACGATATGAGTAAAATAATGCATATGAATGAGATGTATTACATCTATGAAACACCAATAGGAAAAGTGACCATTATAAATGAAGAAGGAGCCATCACTGCAATACGATTGGGTGAATGGAGGACAGAAGATGGAATCTGCCGGCAGACAGAAGCTGCTGACAAAGCGGCTTTGCAGCTTGAAGAATATTTTACAAAGAAACGAAGGACATTTGATCTTGTGCTTCGTCCAACCGGAACAGCATTTCAAAAGCAAGTGTGGAATGCTCTTTTGAGAATTCCTTATGGTGAGACGAGAAGTTATAAACAGATTGCTGAGGAGATTGGAAATCCAAAGGCATGTCGGGCAGTTGGCATGGCGAATAATCGGAATCCCATTTTAATTGTAATCCCTTGCCACCGGGTTATTGGTGCAGATGGATCTTTAGTTGGATATGGCGGAGGTTTGCCGGTAAAAAGACAGCTTTTAGATATGGAAAGGAATGAGAGAAGATGATAAACCTCAATTAGAATCACCATATACAATTAGTAAATTTGCTAGTACCTATAAGCATGAATTAATAGGGGATTAACAAAATAAAAGGGGGCAGTCGGGAAATAAGGTAGTCCTAACAATTATAGAGATGGTATAATCATGCTAGTGATACCATCTCTATAATTTGTAATATCCGACTTTCCCACGTTAGACTCTGTATCGCTGCTTTGATATGAACTCTAAAAAGAAGAACAATTTTTATTTTTGTGAATAGTATATCATAAGAATTTAACTATGTTTTTGGAGCTTTTTCAAGAACAAATCATATAGATAGGTGATGAAATGAAGTGCGATAATTTTTGTAATAACTGTTGTCATCGTCCTTGTTGCTGCTCTTTTCCAGGTCCTATAGGTCCTACAGGCGCTACCGGCGAGACGGGAGCGCCTGGAGCCACCGGCCCCACGGGAGCGCCTGGGACTACGGGCGCCCCCGGCCCCATGGGAGCTACCGGCGCTACTGGCTCCACCGGCCCCACGGGAGCTATCGGTCCCACGGGCGCCCCCGGCCCCACGGGAGCTACGGGCCCCACGGGCTCCACCGGCCCCATGGGAGCTACCGGCGCTACTGGCTCCCCCGGCCCCGTGGGAGCTACCGGCGCTACTGGCTCTCCCGGCCCCGTGGGAGCTACCGGCGCTACTGGCTCTCCCGGCCCCATGGGAGCTACGGGTCCCACGGGCTCCACCGGCCCCACGGGCTCCACCGGTCCCATGGGAGCTACCGGAGCTACGGGCCCCACCGGCACCTTTGCTGCTTATGGCACTTATATATCCACTGGGGCAAGAACCGTCTCTGTTAACGCATTAATCACGTGGAGTTATTCTCTATCCGAGGAGCCTATAGGTATGGAAGCCACCTTGCCTTCCACTACGGTCATCCTCACTACTGCCGGCGTATACCGCATTGATTACAGGATTATAGTCGGTCCTAGGATCATTGGCGAGAACGCCTCAATAGAATTGGTGTTAGGCGGGACGACCGTCCTTAACAGCGCAGTACTCGTCACGGACAATGTTGAGATTGCCGGCGTTGCCGTCGTATCGACTGCTGCGGAGGATACGTCGGTAGCCCTCCGAGTCATCGGAAATGCGGTCAACTTGCCTGCTGGGACCAACGCATTCCTGGATATTATCAAAATTGCGTAGCTGTCGGGTTCTATAGCAATCCTCTACAAGCACAGAAAAGGAATCAAAGGGGCTGTCAGAAAATAGATAGTCTAAAGAATTAGGGTAGATTTAGCAAAACCGAGTTATATCTACCCTATAAATTTTAAAATAGAAAAAAGATGGCTAACGACAACCATCTTCCCTCCGTTACATATACGTTGTATAATGTAACTATTATTAGATTATATTATAACGAAATTTTCGAATTAGGGCAACATGGCGAGAGCAAAAAATATACCTGAGGTGTTTTAGTTTGTGGTTGAGGGGCTAAAATCGGGTATTACCCAATTGCCTCCTACTTAATATTTTATAATCGTACCAACTTGCTCACGAATACCATGTACTGCTTTATCTAAGTTAGTAATAATCGCTCTACGTTCACTGCCTGATGATACAAAATTAATAGAAGCGTCCATTTTAGGAAGGGTAGTAGTAGGATTAAAATGTCCTTCATCTATCAAATCCTGTGCTTCTGAAATTGTCAGTTTGCCTAAAGCCTTTTCCTCAGAGGTGTCTTTATTAATTTTAATATAATCATTTGAAGTTAAAATAAGTAAAGTTGAAGCGTCTATCATATCAGCCAATTTAGCCGCAGTATAATCTTTTTCAATAATGGCACTGGCACCTTTCAATCCGGCTCTTTGGTCTAATACCGGAATACCACCACCTCCGGCGGCAATTACTAGCTGATTTGCATCGACTAAAGCTTTTATAGAATCTATTTCGTAGATATCAATTGGCTTTGGAGAAGCAATAATTCTTCGATATCCGGAATCATTTTCCGCTTCTTCATATGTGACATAATTACCCTTTCGTTCTTCTAAAGAAGCATCGTCTTTCGTCATATAGCGGCCAATTACTTTTGACGGATTATTAAAGGCTTTATCAAAAGGATCGACACGAACTTGGGTAATTATTGTAGATACTGGCTTATAGATACCACGATTTAATAATTCTGTTCTAATTGCATTCTGTAAGTCAAATCCAATATAACCCTGACTCATGGCACCGCAAATCGACATTGGGGCAGCTGTATGATTATGATCCAAACGGCTATATTCGGTCATCGCGGTTTGAATCATACCAATTTGAGGTCCATTACTGTGGGTAATGACTACTTCGTATTTTTCTTCCACTAAATCAACGATTGCTTTTGCAGCTTTTTTAACATTTTTTTGCTGCTCCGGAAAGGTAGAACCAAAAGCATTTCGTCCAAGAGCAACAACAACTTTATTGTTTGGCATAATATATTCCTCATTTCAATGTATTTTATCTTTATAGACATTCTCTTGTAACTAATTATAGAATAAATTGATGAAAAACACAATTAGAAATTATATTTTGTGCTACAGTTCAGCCATGCAGAAAGATATGTACAGTTTGCTCGTGACTAATTTCAACCCGGTCAGCCCCTTTGTTGTTTAATCAACTTATAATTATTTAAGTTATTTCTACAAAGTATGTTATTGCTCAGGTATATCAGTAGGATTATCATCTTGTGCCGTCGGCTTTTCGGTTTCGTAAGGCTCACCAACTTTTACTTTTTTACCGCTTTTGTCATATTTCGAGAGATAACGGTCTCGATTATATTTTATTTCATTTTTTATTGCTGTTTTATAAAATTTCGTTACGTTAGAATTTATTAATTGGCTTTTTACCTTTTGCGTTTTTAGTTCACTTTCCTCTAAAGCTTCATTCATTGGTACACAGCTATTAGGGACTCCACAATATAACCCGCCATCTGTTTTTCCTGTTGCTGAAAAAAGGTATAGCTCTCCGACTTCCAGTACAATATCACCCTCCATAAGGCTGATATACTTACCATTTTTCGCTATGCCGCCTATTTTTTGAAGTTCTACTGCCGTCTCCTGTGTTAATACACCTTTTATATTCTCTACTACTGTTACAGAATAATTGGTTAGTGGCGCACCATCTATATCATCTTCAGGAATCCGATACTCTGTATCCAGTTTATCTTCCACATATCCAATAAATACATAATCCGCTAATCCAACAACTTGCTCTGGAATTTTATAGTCTATACTACAAGAGCCATAACTCCATTCTATCGGTAATTCTTTATCTTTTTTTAATTGTTTTACTAAAATAACTGAGATTACGACAATACAGACTAAAACACATGAACATATACTAATATACAATTTTTTCTTCATTTATACCCTTCCTTTCCTAATAAGATTTCTTTGCCTCATTATAAGATGCTATATCGTTAAGACTCGGTTTAATGTGTGATACAATTAACTGATCTCTCATAACATCCCAAGAATGAGTAGTGTGTCCTAAACCAAGTGCATGACCAAGTTCGTGCAACATGACGTCTTCTTTGAGAGCATTACTGACATAAGTGTTACTATCATTTAAGCTATCAATTTTATAGATATTAAACATTATATATCCGCTTTTTGTTGTGTATGCTTTATAGATATCATCTTTACTGCTGTAATCTTTGATTGTTACATCATTAATTGTTGTTGCAGTATCTTTACGGATAATTCCATTGGTATATGAATTCCATGTCGCAACAGCATTATTGAATAACATTTGATACTTTGTACTTCCACTCCAGTCCATATGCTTCCCGGAGTCCACTAAGTCCCATGAATTAGTAGAAGCTGTAATTGTTGTACTTTCCAAATTAGCTAATCAAATCGTGCTATAGATTTATAGTTTAATTAATAGTTACATTAGATATAAATCATGGAATAACTTACATTTGCTGGTCACTTATATACCATATAATAACATTAATGAAATTATTTATCAATATAAATAGTTCACAAAATCGTCACATTCCAAGCATTCATATCAGAAAATAAAATGTAAATTCGCCGAATTATGAATGGCATGGCTGAACCGAAACTACCTTACATCCACATCTGAAGATTTGAAAGTGGATAAGTGAAAAACGTTGAAAATTCGTTAGAAAATTAAGAGGATAACTATGGTGGATAAGTTATTTTGTAAAAATTTAAAATTCTTGACAATACATGTATAATTGTATACAATTATACAAATGATTGGATTTTGAATCATTATTGTATAACCAACGGAATGACAGAGAAATGGAGCAATAAATGAATGAGAAAACGTTACAATTAGAAACATCAGACAAGTATTCTTTAAGAGGTCAGGTTTTTGATAGATTAAGAGAAGACATTTTATCGGAGAGATATCACAGGAATGATGAATTAAAAGAATTGACAATTGCGAATGAATTGGGCGTAAGCCGTACTCCTGTGAGGGAGGCGCTTAGGCAGCTGGAGTTGGAAGGACTAGTGAATATCATTCCCAATAAAGGTGCTTATGTGGTTGGAATTACATATAAGGATATTAGCGACATTTATGAAATGCGTTCAATGCTTGAAGGCTTATGCGCCAGATGGGCAACTGCCTATATTACCGATAAAGAGATAGAGATGTTGGAGGAAATAGAAGATTTGGCAGAATTTCATGCCTTTAAGGAACGTCATGAAAAGGTACTGGATTTAGATAATAAATTTCATAATATTCTGTATGCGGCCACAGGCAGCAGAATGCTGAATCTTACGATGACGAATTTTCATCACTATCTGGAAAGTACACGAAAAATCACACTTTCTGCCAATGAACGTGTCAGGCAGTCGATAGAAGAACATCGCGCAATTATATCGGCAATTAAGGCAGGTGATACAGAAGCTGCAGAAAGAGCTGCGATCAATCATATGAAAAATACAATTATAAATATTGAAAATAAGCATATTTTGGTATAAATTGTATTGTATAAACTAGAATTGATTATGAAGCTGTTCCCAATCAGCATATAAAACTTCTAATTGGGCATGATTTTGATCTAGTTCATTTTGGATTTCCTGTAACCTGACTGCATCAGTTGCAATTGTAATATCACATATTAAGGTTTCTAATTGATTGTTTCTTTTTTCTAAATGTGCAATTTCATCTTCCGCTTTATCAATTCTGGTTTGAAGTTTTCTGAGATGAGATTGTTGTTCCTTGAGAGCTTTCCATTCATCCTTTGTATTTGGAGCATTTACATTATCCGGCTCATAATGTAAACTGTCCGCTTGCTCTAAAGAGGTATTTGTACAGGTCTTCGTTAATTGTTCTGCCTTTTCTAGATAGTAGTCATAATTTCCAATATAGTTGACTAAAGTGCTGTTTGTTAAATCTAGTATCCGGGTCGCTGTCTTATTAATAAAATATCTGTCATGCGATACATATAAAACAGTTCCGGTATAGTTATTGATTGCATTTTCTAAGATTTCTTTAGATACAATATCTAAATGGTTCGTAGGTTCATCCAATATTAAAAAATTGGATTCAGATAACATTAATTTTGCTAAAGATATACGCCCGCGCTCTCCGCCGCTTAAATCCTTGATTAATTTATATACATCATCATTTGTAAATAAAAATGCTGCTAAAACATTACGGATCTGTGTATTTGTTAGAGTAGGGTAGTCATCTGATATTTCATCAAATAAAGTCTTTTCGGGATGAAGTATATTGTGCTCCTGATCATAGTATCCAATATGTACTTTAGATCCTAATGTAATTTCACCCTGATCCGGTTTTAACACATGGTTAATCATCTTAAGTATTGTAGTCTTACCTGTTCCATTATCACCGATAATTGCAACTTTTTCTCCACGTTTGATTTCAAAATCAAGGTTTTGAAACAAAGTTAAGGGGGGGAATGATTTAGATAGATCAGTGACGGTCAATACATCATTACCACTTATTAAGCGCGGCGACAGATTAATCCTCATCTCTGCTGTATCGTGAATCGGCTTTTCTAATACATCTATTTTACTCAGCATTTTTTCGCGGCTTTCAGCACGCTTAATAGACTTCTCTCTGTTAAATGATTTTAATTTTGTAATAACTTCCTCATGATGTTTAATCTCTTTTTGCTGATTCAAATATGCTCTCATTTCTGCATGACGGAGCAGTGCCTTTTTTTTAGCATATGCACTGTAGTTACCGATAAAAGCAGATGTCTTGCAGTGGTCAATTTCAATGATTTTAGTAACTACCTTATCTAAAAAATATCGGTCATGGGATACGATAATAACTGTACCGTCATAGTTTGCCAAAAATGTTTCCAGCCAAGCTACAGAGGAGATATCTAAATGGTTTGTTGGTTCATCCAGTAGTATAATATCTGGTTTAGAAAGCAGCAATTTTCCCAGTGAAACTCTTGTTTTCTGTCCTCCTGAAAGCTTAGATACGGATTTGAGAAAGTCATCTTCTTCAAACCCTAAACCTTTTAAAACTCCAGTGAGTTCACTCTGATAAGCATAACCGTTTTCAAGCTCATACTGGTGATTTAATCGTGCATATGTTTCCAGCATCTGCTCAAGTACTTGACCGTGTGCGTTCTTCATATCCTGTTCGAGTGTACGCATCTTAATCTCCATGTCGATAATATACTGCTTGACTTGAAGTAATTCCTCATATATCGTACATTCGCTGTCTAAATCTTGATGCTGTGCTAAATAACCGATTGTTTTGTCTTTTGATATAACAACATCACCTTCATCAGCATTTAACTGATTCATAATGATACGTAGGAGTGTTGATTTACCGGCACCATTCACTCCTACAACAGCTGCTTTTTCCTTATCCTCTATGTGAAAGGAGCAGTTGGTTAAAACCGGTCCTGTTACAAATGCTTTACTAATATTGTTACATGCTAAAATCATGGGTAACTCCTTTGATTATTATTTCGTTAGAATCTGTCATTAGTCTATCAGAAAACAGAGTAAAAAACCATGATTTTTTTTGTTAAAAATTTGACAAATGAATTTATCTCTAATATAATAACACTGAGGATAAACTGAGAAATTGGAGGGAACAGTTTTGAAAAAAGAAATATCAAGTGCAGTGATTAAAAGACTGCCAAGATATTATCGATATCTTGGCGAATTATTAGAAGAAGGCGTGGAGAGAATCTCATCAGGAGAATTAAGTGAGAAAATGGGCGTTACTGCCTCTCAAATCAGACAGGATCTTAATAACTTTGGTGGATTTGGACAACAGGGATACGGATATAATGTTAATTATTTATATAAAGAGATGAGTAAAATATTAGGTATTGACAATAATCATAATATAATCATTGTAGGTGCAGGTAACTTAGGTCAAGCGATTGCAAATTATTCTAATTTTGCAAAGCGTGGATTTATTATAAATGCAATATTTGATAATAACCCGGATATTGTTGGTAAAGAAGTTGGCGATATGAAGATTATGGATACGAATGAGCTTGCGGATTATGTTATGAATAATCATGTGGATATTGCGGCACTAGCCATACCCAAAGTCGAATCTACCGTAATTGCTCAGGAATTGGTGTCACTTGGAGTAAAAGCATTTTGGAACTTTTCGCATATAGATTTGAATTTACCTGAAGATGTGGTGGTAGAGAATGTGCATTTATCAGAAAGCTTAATGCGATTATCATATAACTTAACCAATAAAGAAAAGACCTTTTTATAAAATTAATGTGAACCAAAGTTAAAAGAAGGTGATATTTTGAAGAGAGTTATTTTTGGAAAAGACATGAAGTCTGTTGATGAATATGCAATCAGTAAAATAGGGATTCCTTCTCTGGTATTAATGGAACGTGCTGCCTATAGTATTTTTATGCAGATAGAAAAGGCATTTACAAAGTATGATAAGATACTTATTGTAGCAGGATCCGGAAATAATGGCGCAGACGGCGTTGCTTTATCCAGAATGCTAAGACTTCGCGATTTTAATGTTGATTTAATGATAGTCGGAAACGGCGATAGAACAAGCGAGTTTATAGCACAAAGAGAAATCGCAGATAATGTTAATATAAATATGGTTCGAAATTCAAGATATATGGAATATGATTTAATAGTGGATGGATTATTTGGAGTAGGATTGACGAGAGAAATAGGGGGAGAATTCGCGAAGATAATTAATGATATCAATACCGTGAAGATAACGAACCCAACAATAGAAGTATGGGCGATAGATATTCCTTCCGGTATTAATGCAACGAACGGAAGAATTATGGGAACTGCAGTATATGCGGATCGTACGATAACATTTGGAAATGCCAAGACGGGTATTATGCTGTATCCGGGTGCAGAATGTGCCGGAGAAGTATATGTTGAAGATATCGGATTTCCCGAACAGGCATACGCACATTTAGATTATAATATGTTTTATTATGAGTTACATGACCTGGTAAAACTTCCAACAAGACCAGAATATTCAAATAAGGGGACTTATGGTAAAATATTAATCATCGCAGGATCAAAAGATATGTGCGGCGCGGCATATTTATCCGCCATGGCGGCATACAGGAGCGGTGCAGGGATTGTAAGAATATTTACGGTAGACGATAATAAATTAGCATTACAACAATTGATTCCAGAAGCTATTCTTACTACATATAGTCAGAATCAATTTGAAATTGATGTATTGACAGAAGCGCTTGAATGGTCAACAGCAATTGCGGCAGGCCCGGGATTGGGATTAAATGATATCGGTATATCCATAGTAGAAGAGACCTTGAGAGCGAATAAGTTGACTGTATTTGATGCTGATGCACTTAACATTATAAGCAGGAATCCTTATTTGCAGAAATATTTTCACAAAGAAGTGATTATCACGCCTCACATAGGCGAAATGGCAAGATTAACCGGTATGATGGTAGATCAAATTCAAAGTGATTTAATTCAAAGTACAATTGATTATGCAGATGAAAATAAAATTATCTGTGTACAAAAAGATGCCAGAACAATAGTTGCAGATTATAAACGAAATATATATATTAATACATTTGGTAATTCGGGTATGGCAACCGCCGGATCAGGTGATGTATTGACAGGTATCATCATTGGAATAGCAGCTAATACTGACAGTCAATCTTGTTTATTCGAAAAAGTCACACTGGGTGTAATGTTACATAGTATATGCGGGGACCAAAGTAAAAAGCAGATTGGGTCAGTTTCTATAATGGCCAGGAATTTAATTGACTGTATCGAGGAAGTTATGGAAAAGAGGAATGACGAAAGATGGAAGAATTAGCGCAATATTTTAGAGTATATGCGAATGTTGACTTAGATGTAATGAAACATAATGTGATCAAACTAAAGAATAATACTGTAAGCGGAACCCAGATGTTAGCGGTGATTAAAGCTGATGCATATGGACACGGTGCTGTTCCGTCCGCCCATATTTTGGAGAGAAT
>Ga0153924_1001027_pt1 | contig 15519 bp, 12 predicted proteins | sample TSNJ008MetaG_FD_104709 | JGI IMG/M metagenome (GOLD analysis project Ga0153924, IMG submission 104709) | Attine ant fungus gardens microbial communities from New Jersey, USA - TSNJ008 MetaG | ecosystem: Host-associated > Fungi > Mycelium > Unclassified | place: USA: New Jersey, Wharton State...
AGATCTATCTGTGGATATTGAATACTATATTTTAAAAAAGTGCTGCCATTACATTTTAAATCTTCTTTTAACTCATAATTACGCATATGTTCTTATCTCTTCTTCATTCTTCTATTACAATATTATATGAGATAAGGTTACTAAATGCCATATGATTTAATCATCAATATACATTGCTTTTTCCAATGCTTCTCTTTCTTCATCCCCTAATGCAATATATGATTCTCCTTTAATAATTTCTTTAATATAAGTATAACATGCTTCTCTACTATGCATAACATTTAATACAAATCCATTATTACCCGCATCTAACATTGCTAATACAAAGCTTAACTTTCCACCCATTTCTTTAAAAGCATCATATTTTACAATACCAACTTTCTGATACGTATTCCCTAAGCTTTTGCTAATTAATCTAACTTGTTTTTCTCTCTCCATATCAGCTAAAATCAATTTATCTAATTTTGAAAATATAGAGCCTAATGAATCTTCAAGGCTTTTTGCATCTTTTCCCAGCATAAACCTATTATATCTTTTGGACATATTTCCCACTTTAACCATCAACATGATTACGACAATAATCAATAGTACACATAATACCAGTAATCCGATTATCAAAATTCCCGGATCAATTCCGAGCTTATTCAATATTTTACTTTCCATAATTATTTTTTCTCCTTGTATATTAAGACTAGTTGCCTGCGGATATAAGATCAATAATTCGTTCTAATTCATCTGATGAATAGTATTCGATCTCTATTTTACCTTTCCCATTTAACTTGCTATTTATTGATACCTTACTACCTATAATACTTTTAAGTTTTTCTTCCACATCTTTATAAAAAATACTATGCACCTCTTCTACATAATGCTTTTGCTTTTTAGGATTCATAATACTTTTTACTAATTTTTCAGTTTCTCTTACACTAAGCTTTTCATCAAATATTCTTGATGCAAGCTGATATTGTAAATCCTCGTCATCAATTGCCAATAAGGCTCGTCCATGACCACTGGAAATCATATCATCTATCAGCATTTCCTGAACTTTACTGCTTAATTTTAATAGCCTCATAGCATTCGTGATTGCTGTTCTGCTTTTTGATACTTTTTCAGCCACCTCATCCTGCAATAATTCATACTCATCAATTAATCTTTTATAGGCTGAAGCTTCTTCAATCGGATTCAAATCTTCTCTTTGAATATTTTCGATCAGCGCTACCTCCATGATTTCTTGATCTGTATACTCTTTAATTATAACCGGAACCTCTTTGATTCCAGCTAACTTAGCTGCTCGCCATCGTCTCTCACCGGCAACAATTTCATAATAGTCATCTCTTTTCTGAACTACGATAGGTTGTATCAGTCCTACCTGTTTGATAGATTCTGACAACTCTATCAAGGCATCTTCATCAAAATTTCTTCTTGGCTGTTCCCTGTTCGGTTCAATCTCAGTGACTTTCAGTTTCATCTCCTTAATCACCTCTTTTACTACTTCTTTCACGACAGGGTCTTTCTTTGCAGTTGTTTGCTTTGATTCGGGTCTAATTCCAATATCCGGAATCAAAGAATCTAATCCTTTACCTAATCCACTTTTTCTAGCCATCTTGTCCTCCTAAATAGTACGGTCTTTATGTTATGTAAACCAAGCTGCCTATCAAACTTAATTTTCTTCTTCAATAACATAATTCACAACTTCGTGCGCTAACATTTTATATGCCTCTGCACCGGCAGATTTTGCATCATACAAATTAATTGGTATCCCATGACTTGGCGCTTCTGCCAATCTTACATTCCTTGGTATAATAGTTTTATAAATATTTTGTTTTAAGTTGGATTTAACATTCTCAACTACTTCTAATGACAAGTTAGTTCTTGCGTCATACATAGTAAATACAATTCCTTCTATTTGAAGGTTTGGGTTTAGTCTTGCTTTTATCAGATCTATTGTATGTATTAATTGAGATAATCCTTCTAATGCATAGTATTCACATTGAATTGGTACTAACACTGTATCCGCGACCGTCATTGCATTGACAGTTAATACATTTAAAGATGGGGGACAATCAATCACTATAAACTCATAATTATCTTTTATTACTTCTATTTCTTTCTTTAGGATAAATTCCCTGTCTTCCATGCCAATCAGATCAATCTCAGCACCAGATAAATTTACATTAGAAGGTATTACAGACAAATTTTCAAGTGCCTCCTCTAGTAGACATTCCTCAAGTGTGCAATTTCCTATAAAAAGTTCATAAACTGTATTTTCTAACTCGTTTTTATCAATTCCTATACCACTAGTTGCATTCCCTTGGGGGTCTATATCAATTAATAGTGTCTTTTTATTCAATTCTGCCAAGCATGCTGCTAAATTCGTAGCAGTCGTTGTTTTACCAACTCCGCCTTTTTGATTTGCTATTGCAATAATTCTTGCCATATTATACTCCTTAGTCTTTTGCTTCATTTGATTTATACTTTATCTATTTTACCACAGTTTCATATTCATTTCTATAGTAATTGTAATAAATTTTTGTAGTGAATGTTTCACGTGAAACATTTACTATTTTAATTATATATTTTATATTAAGATGGACTCGATACAAATCAAACTAGTACGACAATCCTTATTAGGATATGCTCAAGACAAAGATTATGATAAAGCCCTTTCTTTATTCTGTATGTCAGAATGTTTCACGTGAAACATTCCTTAAAATACTAATTTCATATCCTAACTAAACATTAGTACTAGCTCAAATATAAATTGGATAGAGCCTAGTGCAGTCAGCCATATTCAAAACTATATGCAGTCTTACGATATATTTATTAAATAGTAAATTAAATAATTTTATAAGTATAGTATTGCCTGAGTGTAGCTAGTCTTCCAAGCACATGAAAATCTTATCATTCAAATTTACTATTTTAATAATATAGTAAGCCAAATCTGTTTCAAATATGGCAGTCTCACTAAGCTCTATCCAATATAGATTTTTAAATCAGTGCAACGGCTTAAATAAACAATAGTAGTAGTACATTTTCTATATTTCTTAATTATTATTAATATTTATTATAAACGACTTTAAATTCATTATACTTTTTTCTTCTACTATTCCGTTACATATACTTAACAAATCAGAAATAAGTAATCCTGAATCTGCTACCCCAATATTAGCATGTACTAATTTTTCAATATCAAGCATATCAAAATCTTTCATGTCAAATTTTATATTCGCTGATTCATTATTTACATATAGACTTATAACAACATTAACTTTTGAATCTGAATTCAGTATATGCATCAATATCGCAATAATTAGCTTAGTAAATATGCTCTTATCAAAAACAGACAGATTATCACTGATTTCTTGATAAAATACACCAACTCTATCCCCATAAGACTTGTTAATTTCTTTAATTTCAGCTTCAAGATTAACTGCCAATGTAGAATTCTTATCAAATTGTTTTATATTGTTTATGTTACATTTCATATTGTTTATAATGTTTTTTGTTTTTGTATTGGCAACGGATTCTATTTGATTTAGTAAATTATTCTTGAATTCCTCCATTTGATTTTGGATATCCATATAATAATGTTGATAACATTTTCTTTCAATAATACTATTACTTAAAATAGAACCATCATCAATAAATTTTACTGACTGTCTAATTTTTTCCTCTTCCATTTCAAGATTTTTAGCCTTTTCGATCAACTTTTCACTTAATTCTTTTAATTCATTTTGCTTCTCTGCCAAAATTACAATTTCTGTTTTATCATATTCACTGTTTCTTGGATTTGGTGAAAAAATCTCATATGCCTCGTCAATTTTATCCATTATTTCAAGCATTCTGCTATTTAACTCTAATATTTTATTTTGGTTTTTTGCACTACTAGCGATAAGATCGTTTTTTTCTTGCTTAATATTCTCTAATCTGCTGACTAAATATTCCTTGGCATGATTTTGTATCTCACTCATTACATATTTCCTCACTCGTTACTATTAATTATGGCAATTGATATATTGTAACATAAATCTACACCGATTGCATTACACTTCAGAAATTATTCATCAATTTTAATTGTATATCCAATTAGAATTATGTTATAATAACAGAAACATAAATAATAACTTAAATTGGAGGTTTATATGAAAAAGACTGGAAAAATAGTTACACTTGTTTTTCTCGCATCTGCCGCAACAGGGGCAATACATGTACTTAACAAATCAATTTCATTTTTATCTGATAGATTAAAAGCATTACCATATGATAATGGAAATAATTATTCCTGGAGATTTGGAAATATTTTTTACACAAAACAGGGGAGTGGCAGCCCGCTTCTATTAGTCCATGACTTAACATCCTACAGCAGTAATATGGAATGGAAGGAACTAGTGGATCAATATGCAAAAGAACATACTGTGTATACCCTTGATTTACTTGGCTGCGGACGTTCGGACAAGCCGGCCATGACATATACAAATTATTTGTATGTTCAGTTGGTTTCTGATTTTATCAGAGAAGTAATTGGCACCCGGACGAATGTTATTGCAACCGGCGATTCTGCATCCTTTATAACTATGGCTTGTTTTTTAGATCAAACTCTATTTGATAAAATAATCTTTATCAATCCAACTTCATTATCTGTTTTAAATCAAGTACCGTCACATAACAGTAAACTGGCAAAATTTTTATTTGATATACCTGTCATCGGTACCTTACTTTTTAACATATGTAATAATAGGACAAATATTGAGAAAACGATTAAAAATAAATGCTATTCTAATCCATATATCGTCAGTTCCTCTACCGTTGATACTTTTTATGAGGCTTCTCATAAAAACGGATCCGGCTCCAAATATTTATTTTCAAGTGTTACAGGAAAGTTTACAACTGTAAATATTTTGAGAGCATTAAGAGAAATCAATAACAGTATGTGTATCTTATACGGAAATGATGAACCTAATATGGAATTAGTTGTTGAGGAATATGCAACAATCAATCCAATTATCGAGTCACAAGCTATCTATGGAACAAAACATTTACCTCAATTAGAAAAGCCAAATTCAGTCTATGAGGCAACAAAAATTTTTTTAATCTAAAAATATATTGATATTTGTTTTAAGTTATGCTATAATTTCAAAATTAACTTATAAAATAAAAGGGAGTAGCTGGCATTAAAATTTAATGTATTCCTAGTCGTCAATACGATTATAATAACCCTATGGTTATAATATAATCCGCATGGTGTTTAAATAGCGAGACTTTTATTGTAACAGACCGTTGCAGTAGAAGTCTCTTTTTCTACGCGCACGGTGATTGTGTTTTCACAATCTTTGCTCTGAGAAGAAAGGATGTTTATTATGGAATACTACCAAAAAGAAAAACAACTATTATTAAAAGAACTAGATAGTCAAATAGATGGCTTATCCAGTTCATCCGCAAAAAAGCGTCAGGAAAAATATGGACTTAATGTATTTGCTGAGACTAAAAAGAAAAACTATTTTATTATCTTTCTAGAGCAATTTAAAGATTTTTTAGTAATAATCTTAATTGCAGCACTTATTATATCTGCATTCTTGGGAGATATTGAAAGTTCTATCGTTATCTTTGCAGTTATTACTTTAAATGCCATACTTGGTACTGTTCAGCATGTCAAAGCAGAACATTCATTAAGCAGCCTAAAAAGCATGTCAGCCCCAACAGCAAAAGTATTACGTGATGGGGCAATGGAAATCTTACCATCCTCCCAGATAACAGTTGGAGATATTGTTTTACTTGAGGCTGGTGATTATATCTGTGCAGACGGACGAATTATTGAAAATGCCAGCTTAAAAATAAATGAAAGTGCCTTAACAGGTGAAAGCGTAAGTGCTGAAAAACAAGATACAATACTTTCCAAACAGCTTCCTGTCGGAGATCGTGTAAATATGGTATTTATGGGCAGCTTCGTAACCTATGGACGTGGACATTTTGTTGTCACATCAATTGGTATGGACACTGAAATGGGTAAGATTGCTTTATTACTTAAAAATTCTAAAGAAAAAAGAACACCTCTACAGATAAGTCTAGATAAATTTGGACAAAAGCTTTCTATTATTATATTGGCTATATGCGCCGTTTTATTTGGAATCAACATCCTCCAGGGGAATTCTACCATGGATGCCTTTATGTTTGCTGTTGCATTAGCTGTTGCAGCAATTCCTGAAGCATTAAGTTCTATCGTAACCATTGTATTATCTTTTGGTACACAAAAGATGGCAAAAGAACATGCTATTGTACGTAAACTACAAGCTGTCGAAGGTCTTGGAAGTGTATCTATCATCTGCTCTGACAAAACAGGTACATTAACACAGAATAAAATGCAGGTTAAAAAATATTATTTGAATAAAAATATACTAGATGCCGTCGCGGATGATTTTAAAATACCGGATGCAAAACGCTTATTAACATACAGTATTCTCTGTAATGATGCATCTAACGAAAATGATACGATCATTGGTGATCCAACAGAAATTGCATTAATTGACTTAGGTGATGCCAAAGGATATTATTCTTCGAAGCTCAGAGATGCATATCCGCGGGTTTGCGAAATACCATTTGATTCTGAGCGAAAACTTATGTCCACCGTCCACACAATAGACGGACAAAATGTTATGATTACGAAGGGTGCTGTTGATGTATTGCTGGATCGTCTTAATATAGATGATAAGGCTAAATCAGAAATAGAATCTGCCAATAGATCATTATCCGAAAATGGATTGCGTGTATTGGCTATTGCATATAAAAATAATATTAATAACAGCATTACGATTGAGGATGAGAATAACTTTAATTTTGCCGGTTTAATTGCTATGATGGATCCTCCAAGGGTAGAATCTGCCAAAGCAGTGGAAGATTGCATAAGCGCCGGTATTCGTCCAATTATGATTACTGGTGACCATAAAATAACCGCTGCTGCCATAGCCAGACAGATCGGTATTTTAACAGAATCCTATATTGCAGTTGAAGGTGCTGAGATAGAATCGCTATCCGATGAAGAACTTCAAGATTTTGTTGAAAATGTCGCAGTATATGCTCGTGTTTCACCTGAACATAAAATTAGAATTGTGAAAGCCTGGCAGGAAAAAGGCAATGTTGTTGCTATGACCGGTGATGGTGTAAATGATGCACCGGCATTAAAGCAGGCAAACATTGGTGTTGCCATGGGTATTACGGGAACAGAAGTAGCAAAAGATGCTGCCTCAATGATTTTAACAGATGATAACTTTGCTACTATAATAAAAGCCGTAGAAAACGGAAGAAATGTATATGCGAATATTAAAAGAGCAATACAGTTTTTATTATCGGGAAATGCTGCTGCTATTTTAGTTGTATTATTGGCTTCGGTTCTGAGGCTTCCGGTTCCATTTGCTGCTGTTCATCTATTGTTTATTAATTTGCTGACAGATAGTCTGCCTGCAATTGCATTAGGATTAGAACCTCATTCTAAAGCTGTGATGAACGTAAAACCGAGAAAGTTAAATGAAACGTTTCTTACCAGAGGATTTTTAAGCCGTGTTGGCTTTGAAGGCTTGATTATATCTGTCACCACCTTTGCTGCTTTTTATATTGGATTAAGAAGTGGTGGGGGTACAGATAATGCCGCCGTTGGAAGTACAATGGCCTTTGCAACACTTTGTCTTTCCAGACTGGTACATGGCTTTAACTGCAAAACTAAGAAACCTATTTTATTTAAAAAGAAATTTGTAGATAATAGTGCCTTAATCGCTGCATTTTTTGTAGGAATATTTTTATTAGAAGCGGTTTTATTTATACCTGGATTGTCCGGCATCTTTAAAATTGCCAATTTATCTATATCAGAAATATTGATTATCCATGGATTAGCTGTTTCTAATTTACTAATAATTCAACTTATAAAATTTTTAACATATAAAAGAGCCTGACTAATAATAGTATGATTTAGGAATCCAACTCAAGGAGTAGCCAGTTATTGGCTCCTGAACTTAAGTCAAGGGTTCCTTTGTTGGTAATCCAGCTTTCCTTGGATATAACCTGCTGATTGGTTTTTCTTTTTTTATTTTAACTAAAACACGTTTAATATCCGAACCGGGCAGCATAAATTCTTTTTTATCTACTATGCTGCTGCTTAATTTATGGATGGCAGTAGCAGCAGTAGTTAATTCTTTATCCACATCGCTCGCTTTATAAGATATAAAATATCCACCGACTTTAATAAACGGTACACAATACTCTGATAATGTAGATAAATTTGCTACAGCTCTGGATACTCCTAAATCAAATTGTTCTCTATAATCCTTGTTCCGGCCGGTTTCCTCAGCTCTTCCATGAACCGCGTAGATATTTTTTAATCCCAATTGATCAATTACATCAGTTAAAAATTTAACTCTTTTATTCAAAGAATCCAACAATACAATCTTTAAATGCGGATATGCTATTTTCAGCGGAATCCCCGGAAAACCTGCTCCAGTGCCAATATCAATCATTGAATTGACCTTTTCCAGCTCTACTATTTTAACGATAGACAGGCTGTCTAAGAAATGCTTTAATACAACCTCATCAAACTCTGTAATCGCAGTGAGATTCATCACTTTATTTTTTTCTATCAGTATTTCATAATAAGTAAGAAACTGATTGATTTGTAGATTTGATAATACAACGCCTAATTCCTCTAAGCCTTGATAAAACTGATCCAAATTTCTATTCATCTTTTACTCCATTCCGCCGAGCTAAATGTCAGATTTGGCGATGGCATCACTAATTTGTGACGCTCGTCGGCACAAATTTGCTGGTTGAATAAAATATTATCAAATATTTTATTCAACCTTGATTTCTCCTTATTTATTTTGCTGCAAATATACCAGTAATACTGATATATCAGCAGGTGATACTCCTGATATTCTGGACGCCTGTCCGATAGACATTGGTTTATAATCATTTAACTTTTGTTTTGCTTCAATTCTTAAACCACTAATCTGATTATAATCAAACTCTTTATCCAGCTTTCTGTTCTCTAGTCTTTTAAATTCCTGAACCTGCTTTAACTGCCGCTTTATATAACCATCATACTTAATATTAATATCAACCTGTTCGATTACATCCTGTGCCAGAGGTTCTCTGTTCGGGTCAAATGATTCGAGTAACTCATAATTTAGCTCCGGTCTTCTTATTAATTCGGCTAAACTACTGCCTGTCTTAAGCGGAGTACTACCATGAGATTCCAGATATTCTTGTACTTCCTTATTTGCACCAACCGGCGTATTCTCTATTCTTTTTATTTCCTGCTGAATTTGCTTTTCCTTTAACAAAACCTTTTGATAGGATTTAAAATCTACTAAACCTACTTCATATCCAATCTTAGTTAACCTTAAATCAGCGTTGTCCTGCCTCAATAACAACCTATATTCAGCACGGGAGGTCATCATTCTATAGGGCTCTTTATTCTCCTTTGTTACCAAGTCATCTATCAATACACCGATATATGCCTGTGAACGGTCTAATATGATAAGGTCTTTTCCTAAAATACGGAGGCTTGCATTGATTCCTGCGATTAATCCTTGTGCCGCAGCCTCTTCATATCCAGAACTTCCGTTAAACTGCCCGGCACTAAATAATCCTTTAATCTCCTTAAATTCTAATGTTGCACCTAATTGTCTGGCATCAATACAGTCATACTCTATGGCATATGCGTTTCTGACAATATCAACATTTTCTAGCCCCGGAACTGTCCGATACATCGCATATTGAACATCTTCCGGCAATGAACTGGACATGCCTCCAATATACATTTCATTCGTATAACAGCCTTCTGGTTCCAGAAATACCTGATGCCTGTTTTTATCTGCAAACTTAACTACTTTATCTTCTATAGAAGGGCAGTATCTCGGTCCTGTCCCCTCGATCATTCCTGAAAATAACGGAGATCTATGTAAGTTTTGCTTAATAATATCATGTGTCTTCTCGTTCGTATAGGTTAACCAACAAGATACCTGCTCTTTTTGTATTGACTCCGGATCTGTAGAAAATGAAAATGGTACAATTCTTTCATCGCCGAACTGTTCTTCCATTTTACTAAAGTCTATACTTCGCTTATCCACTCTGGCAGGCGTGCCTGTTTTAAACCGATACATCCTTATACCTAAAGACTTTAATGAATCAGTTAAATAATTCGCTGCTTTTAGACCATTTGGACCTGTATGGTCACTTACTTCACCAAAGATACATCTGGCCTTTAAATAAGTACCTGTGGCCAAAATAACTGCCTTACATTGATATATCGCACCTGACTGTGATTTTGCACCTGTAACCATTCCATTTTCCACTACAATCTCTGTAATCTCACCTTGTCTGATGACCAAATTTTCTGTATTTTCTAAGACTGTTCGCATTGAATTTGTATATTCTCTTTTATCTGCCTGTGCTCTTAAAGAATGTACAGCCGGACCTTTTGACAAATTCAGCATCTTAGACTGAATAAATGCTTTATCAATATTCCTTCCCATTTCTCCGCCTAATGCATCAATCTCTCTAACTAAATGTCCTTTAGAACTCCCTCCGATATTGGGATTGCATGGCATAAGCGCAATACTGTCTACACTTACAGTAAACATTATGGTACTTAGTCCTAACCGTGCTGAAGCCAATGCTGCTTCACATCCTGCATGTCCAGCACCTACTATTAAAACATCATAATTTTCAATTAAATTGTTCATGTTACCAATCATGCAGCGTATATAATTGAACGCATCAAAACGCTGCACGGCTCCTTTCCTGTATTTCACAATCCAAACTTCATCTAAATCCCATTTTAATACCCATGCATTTCGCAGGTTTGCCTGCGAAACTGCCCAAATAGGAATGTGAAAAACTTGTTTTTCACACTATTTCCCCATACAAAATTCATTAAATATTTTATCCACCAAGTCATCCTCGACTGCTTCTCCGATTACCGTTCCGAGTACTTCATACGCATTCATTAAATCGATTGAATAAAAGTCTTCCGGCATATTATTATGGATACTTTCCTCTACCATTCTAAGACTTTCATATGCATCTTGAATTGCTGCCTTATGGCGGATATTTGTAATATACAACTCATCATTAAATCCTATTTCATTATTATAAAACATCTCTTTTATTGCATGTTCTAATTTATCTACTCCGGTATTTTCTTTAGCAGAAATAGAAATTACCTCACACCTGCTTAAATTGCTTAATTCTCTTTCCGCTACAACAGTATGGAGATCACTTTTATTTAAAAGAATAATCGCCTTTTTATTCTTTATCAATTCAATGATTTCCATATCATTATCATCTAATGGAACAGACGAGTCTACGACATAAATAATTAAATCTGCTTCTTTTGCAATATTAACTGCTTTCTCCACTCCTATTTTTTCGATAATATCTTCTGTCTTTCTAATTCCTGCTGTATCTATTAGATTAAGACTGATTCCATTTATATTAATATTCTCTTCTAAAGTATCGCGGGTCGTGCCAGCAATATCGGTAACGATTGCTCTCTCTTCACCTAGCAATATATTTAATAATGAGGACTTTCCTGCATTCGGTTTACCTAAAATCACGGTCTTCACACCTTCTGTCCGAATCCTTCCATTATCATAGTTATCCAGTAAGCTTTTGAGTTCACCTGATACTTTACTCATAATATCCATTAACTTAACCCCATATCCCAAGGTGGATATATGTTCCGGATCATCTAATGCCGATTCAATAAACGCAATATTATATAAAATAATCTCTCGTATCTCTTTAATTTTATTGGATACAGATCCTTTTAATTGACTCAGTGAACTGCTCAGGGCAAATTCATTCTTCGCATTGATTACATCAATTACAGCCTCTGCCTGGGAAAGATCAATTCTTCCATTTAAAAATGCTCTTTTTGTGAATTCACCCGGTTCAGCAGGTCTCGCTCCATATCGAATAACAGTTTCTAATATTTTCTTCATTACAAGTACACCACCATGACAATTAATTTCCACAGTGTTCTCTCTGGTATAGGTATTCGGTGCTTTCATAATAAGCACCAATGCCTCATCGATAATAATATCTCCATCGAATATATATCCATAATGAACCGTATGACTTTTTACAGCCAACAGATTCTTGTTTTCTTTATTGGATTTAAAAATTTTATGAATTACTTCTAATGCATTTTCTCCGCTTATCCTAATAATCCCTATTCCGGAATTACCGACAGCAGTAGCAATTGCAGCTATTGTATCCGTTATCTGATTCATATTTGACCTCATCTCTAAGATTTGGAGTGCATTTAATCATAAGGGGTGTCACACTAAGTACCGGGACGGAGCCGGTCAGGATTATCATGAATATATGCAGACTGAAAGAAATACCATTAGTCGAATCGTTCACTATAATCCTGGCCGGCTCCGTCCCGGTACATTTTGAACTAGTGCGACAGCCTTCTATATTAATAACTATTTTTCTTAAATGAAACAACTACATAACGATTTGGGTCTTCCCCTTCACTGGATGTAGTAACATACTTATCATTTTGAAGAGCCGCATGAATAATTCTTCTTTCATATGGATTCATTGGTTCTAATGATACGGAACGTTTTGTTTTTTTAACCTTAAAAGCTATGTTTTCCGCTAAGTTTTCAAGCGTTTGTTTCCGTCTGTTACGATAGTTTTCGGTATCTAATTTAATACGATAAAAAGCATCAGTCTCTTTATTCACCACCAAACTCACCAAATACTGTAATGAATCCAGAGTTTGCCCTCTTTTTCCAATCAATACACCCATATCATCACCAACTAAGTCAATATTAATATTTCTGTCTTTTACCTCAATATTTACAATCACTGTTAATTTCATAGCGCTGCAAACCTTTTTAATAAATTCTTCAGCAATTTTTTCTACTAAATCTTCTTTCTTTTGTTTAATATTTGCTCTGATAACTGCAGGCTTACTTCCAATTCCCATAAACCCTTTACTGCCTTTATCAATCACTTCATATTCTACATTGTCACTGGTTGTCCCAAGCTTAACAAGTGCCTCTGTTAAAGCTTCCTCGACTGTTTTTCCTTTAGCCTCAATAATTTCCATAACATATCACCTTCTATTTCTTTTTGTTGGATTTGTTTGCATTCTTTTTGTCATTCTTTTTATCATTCTTTTCATTATACATTTTAACCATATTTGCCTTTGATGCAATACTTCCGGTATTTTGATTTCCTTTTGAATAATATTCTGTTGACTTTTTAATTTGTTCTTCTTTATTATCCTTAACCTTTGATTTTTGTTCAACTACTTTACTCTCAATATTTTTTGCATTCACATGGGCAATATTCGTAACTTTTTGAGGAGGTAATCCTTTTTTTGCACGCTTTTTATTCTTCTTTTCGATATTTTTCTTAATAATATCGTTTATATCTGCTTTTTTAAAATAAGCATTAATAGCAATTTGCTGAATAACCTGAATGACACTGCCCATGATCCAGTATAGACCTGCACCTGCCGGCATTGTTAAACAAATTACACCTGATATAATCGGCATAGTCATATTCATAACCTTCATAGATGAACCCATTGGATTTCCTTCCATTGATGTCTGCTGACTGGAAGTCATTAATTTTGTACTATACCATTGCGCTAAAGCTGACATAATTGGAATTATCAACGCAAACCCCATCATTGAGATTGGCGACTGGCTTAAATTAATTCCCAAAAAACTATTTAAGCTATCTATTTTATCTTGGTTCTGTATAATAACATCTGAAGAAGCAGCAAAAGTCTCTTTTAATTTATTCCAATTATCCGGTCCAAATGATGTTAACTTATCAATGATACTATCAGCACTTTGCACCTTTTCATCATCTAAAAAGGTAATTAAGTTACTTTCACCGACAGAATTTACAATGTTCATATATAAATTCTTAATCTGCGGTACATATGCCGGAATATTCAAAATAACTCTGTATAGTGCAAATAAAATAGGCATTTGAATTAACATCGGCAGGCAGCTGCCTGTTGGTGAAGTTCCATACTTTTCATAAATCGCATTCGTTTCTTCACGCATCTTCATAATCGAATCTTGGTCTTTTTTATCCTTGTACTTTTTCTGAACTGCCTGAAGCTCCGGGTTCATAATAGCCGATACTTTTGTAAATTTCTGTTGCTTAATTGTAAAAGGCAGCAATATTAATTTAACAACAATTACAAATGCTATAATACATAATCCGATATTTGCAATTCCCATCATGTCAAAGAAGCTATATAACCATTCCATGATCTTGCCAAGTGCTTTTGCAATTGGTCCCAGGAACGCTCCATCATATTTTGTTAAAAACATATTTAACACTTAATCTTCCTCCTTAAGGGACAGGATCATATCCACCTTTTGAAAATGGATTACACCTTAATATTCTTTTTATTGATAAAAATGACCCTTTAAATGGTCCATATTTTTCTAATGCCTCTAGGGTATATTGTGAACAGGTGGGTATATATTTACAATGACTATTTTTTTTTAGTCCCGATAAATATCTCCTATAGAATTTTACAATACTTATAAGCAATATTACTAAAAATCTCTTTATAATACTATATACCTTTTTCAAATTATCACCTTTTTCATCATCAGATAATTAAGTGCAGCCTGCATAAATGAAGAAATGCACTTTCTATCTCTTTATAACTCCTATGTTTCGCACCCACTCGTGCTACTATTACTATGTCAAGACTACTACTCAACTTATTACAATTTAGCCTATAGCTTTCTCTAATCAATCTAGTTATATGATGTCTCACTACACTATTTCCCACTTTTTTGCTTACGGATATACCTAGCCGATTATTGCCTGATTCATTTTTCAAAACATACATCACTAAATACTTATTTGCATAAGACTTACTATTTTGATATACATTTTGAAAATCTCTGTTATTCTTTATTGAATTTACTTTGCCCATAATGTCACCCCTGAACACTTTTTAAGAGAAGAAAAGGCCACATTGCTGCGACCTATGCTGATAATTTTTTTCTTCCTTTTGATCTTCTGGCTTTTATAACTTTTCTACCGCCTACGGTACTCATTCTCTTTCTAAATCCATGAACTTTTGATCTAGATCTCTTTTTAGGCTGAAATGTCATCTTCATTAATAACGCACCTCCTTTTTCTGTCCATAGTAAAACATCATTCACATTATATTAGAAAAAAACACTACAGTCAAGCAAAATGTACAAATAGAGCAAAGTAGGGATTTAGATACTATTTATTAAATTCCATCATTTTATACTTGTATACAGCATTCAAATTTAAAATTACTATTTTTAATTTACATAATGCATTTTATATAATTAACATAATGTTATCCACACGATGTGGATAACTGGTGGATAACTAGTGGATTTTATACCAATTTTAATCTAATTTTAGTAATTTTCAAGCTTTTTATAGTGGATAACTAGTTTTCCTCAATTAAATAATTTGTCGCATTATGTAAATTCTATATGG
>Ga0153924_1001029_pt1 | contig 15513 bp, 15 predicted proteins | sample TSNJ008MetaG_FD_104709 | JGI IMG/M metagenome (GOLD analysis project Ga0153924, IMG submission 104709) | Attine ant fungus gardens microbial communities from New Jersey, USA - TSNJ008 MetaG | ecosystem: Host-associated > Fungi > Mycelium > Unclassified | place: USA: New Jersey, Wharton State...
TGCGACCCAACTCCACAAGGCAGGGGTGGATGCACTCACTACAAAATGGCTTATGGGGCATTCCGCAAAAAGTGACGTGACCGCATCCTACACGCACGAATCACTGAAGGTGCTAACTGCCGCGATTCGCAAACTGGCATAATGCACAATAATAGGTCGTTAGTAACGTACTAGTAACGTACTAGTAACAAATTTGGCATGAAATGGCTTGGTTCCGGGCTTTTTCCAGTCTTCCAATTTAAGGTTCAATTAAGGGTAGCTGAAAGATGGATTAAGGTTGCAAACTTATACTCTGACTCAGAGTTAGAAAGTTTGCAGCCTTTTTGTTTTGGGCAAGGGTGGTGGGAAAATGAAAAACAAGCAAGCGCGAAATATTGCGATTGCCGTTGTCATTCCTTTATTGGCGTCTTTCGTGGTTGTTGCTTTATTGCTGCGGCCACGCACCTTAGACATGGGACGGATTGATTTGAACACGGTGGAGGACGGAACATACATTGGCGTTTGTCAAAACAAAATCCTGTTCGCTGTCGTCAAGGTTGAGGTCAGCGGCCATGAAATCAGGGGGATCGAAATACTGGAACATAAGAAATCCTATTTGCCGCAAGCGGAAATGATTGCCGGTGATGTGCTTGCGGGGCAGTCATTGGAGGTGGACGCTATATCGGGGGCTACCCTTACCAGTGACACGGTTAAAAAAGCGATCGAGGATGCTCTGTTGCAGGGCATCCAATAAAAGAGAGAGGCGTTTCAATGAAGATCATTTTGAAGTACATTCTAAACAATATCAGGGACAGAAAGATGCGAACCGCGGTTATGCTGCTTTCCATCGTCCTGTCTATTACCTTGCTGTTTGTATCTCTGTGCATTGGTGACAGCTACGCCGAAGCACAGCGCAAAATGTCCCGTGGTATGGCCGGAAGCGCCACATTGTCGGTGTCCCTTGTTTCCGATGCGGAGGGTAATCAAAACTGGATTACAAGCGACAGTATTCCGAACTTCCCTTCCATAAATCATGCCGTGGGCATGGTAGAGACGATGGCGCTGTATAAAGAGGATGGCTATTATGAAAACTTTGATGTGATTGCCGCTGATATTGAGGAGCTTGCAAACATCAATCAGCCCCGCCTTTTGGATGGAGGCGAACTCACCAATTTCACAGGAAACCAAATTATATTACCGGATCGGTTTACATCGAAATTCGGCGTGGAACAAGGCGACAGCTTTACGCTATGGATTAACGGTGAAGCATATGAATTTACGGTAGCTGCGATTGCGGCTTATGACACGGTTTTTCTGCGGCATACACGGGGTTTTAATGCTCTTATTCCAGTTGAAACCTTATCCGCCATTCTCGGTTCCGACGAAGGATATAGCGAAATTCTGATTGAGCCTTCGGATGGCGTGGGTACAGCCAGCTTACAAACAGAGCTGAAAGAAGTCCTCCCTCAAAAATGCAATGTAAACCGTGTTATAAACGAGGCGCAGGTAGAGGCGGACGCCCGGCAAAAGTCCATGCCATTTTTCCTGATTAGTTTTTTCTCCGTGGCAATAAGCGTATTTATTATTTTTAGCAGCTATAAGGTCATCACACTGGAGCGGCTGCCTGTGATCGGCACATTCCGAAGCATAGGGGCAACGGAAAAAACCGTTACCAATATCCTGATGCTGGAAAGCCTTGTCTATGGGGGATTGGGCGCGTTGTTGGGTATCCCTGTTGGGTTTGCGGTACTCCGGGTTTTACTGAACGGTCTTGGCGATTCCCTGTCACAAGGCATCGACATTCCCATGATCGTTTCGCCGGGAAGCGTTATCCTGTCCTGCGCCGTGGCAGTTATCGTATCGGTACTCTCTGCCTGGATTCCCGTAAAACGGGCCAGCCGCCTTCCGGTTAAGGATGTGGTGCTGGGTAATGTGGAAGAAAAAAAGACGTCCGATATAAAATTGTTCCTGTTTGGCGCGATATTGCTTGTGCTTTCAATCATTTTGCCGCGTGTGGGCCAACATTTAGGCGATACCGCCTTGTTCCTGACCGGAGGTTTTTCACTTGTCGGATTTCTGGCCGCAACCATCATTACCATCCCCATATTTACTTCCGGTGTATCTGTGGTATTGGAACGCATATACGGCGCTTTGCTTGGAAATGAAGGGAAACTCGCTGCTCGAAACATGCGTGGCAATAAAAACACCGAACAAAACATAACTTTGCTGTTTATCAGCATCTCCTCAATTATTGCGGTCACGGTTGTCTGTAATTTCGTGCAGGTATATATCGGCGATGTTTTTCGCGGCGCTACGATGGACGGATTTACCGATGCGACCATGAGCTCCAAATTTGTAGCGGAAATCGGGCAAATTGACGAGATTGACGAAATGATCGCCATACGGGTAATGAACAATATGATTCGTCTTAACGGCTCCACATTGTCCCGCGTGGAAGGAACGGAGGATATATCCCTATATGGTGAAATGTTCGCTATGTCCTATGAAAAAGAAGAAGATCGCCTGCGTGTTGAATCTACCTTTGGAACCGGGAGGTTTATCTTACTTTCATCGGATTGCATGAAAAGGGCGGGTGTTCAGCCGGGCGAAACAGTTACCCTTACTTCCGGTGGGCAAAGCTATGATTACACGATATTGGGCAGTTTCAAAATCCGTTCTACGAATACCGATGCGCTAATTCCCTCTTTCTGCGCGGCAGACGATTTCGGCGCTCAAAAATACGGTGTCGTTGGTTACACCGCATCTGACCCCGATGCGGTAATGGTTCAGATACGGAATTTATTTGGCACTACGAATCACTGGAGCCGGACGGTTAAGGAGTTTACCGAGGACGGTCTTGGGACAGTCAACGCGTTCTTGCAGCCGATGCAAAACCTGACATGGTTTATTCTCATTCTGGCTACCGTGGGGATTATCAACAACCTTATAATCAACTATATCCAAAAGCAACGCGCCACCGCGATGTATAAATCTGTGGGCATGAGTAATTGGCAGAACATGATTATGACGTTGACGGAAAGCATTTCATCCGGGCTGATCGGCGCGGTCATCGCAATGATAATCTCTTGGCTGGAAATAAAAACAATATTCCTTGTCGCGGCGCCGAAAATCGCCATGCAGCCGGAGCTGGAATTAAGGACTTTCCTGGTTGCCGGCGCACTGGGTGTTGGTATCACATTGATCGGCTCCATCGTGCCCATTGCAAAAAACAGAAGTATGAAAATCGTTGAAGAACTCAAATTTGATTAACGGAGGCCATCTAATGAGCGGATATGCCATTGAAGCGAGAAATATCATTAAGGACTATGAAGTTGGCGGCATTGTATCACATGTTCTACGGGATGTATCGGTTGGCGTTGCAACCGGTGAATTTGCTTCCATCATGGGGCCGTCCGGCTCAGGGAAAAGCACACTGCTGTATATTCTCGGTGGGTTGGATAATCCAACCCACGGCAGCGTTTTGATGAACGGACGGGACATCACGCAGTTTGACGATACAAATAAAAGCATCATGCGCCGCAGGAATATCGGCTTCGTATTCCAATTTTATAACCTGATTCCCAATCTGAATGTTGCCGAAAACATCCTTTTGCCCGTGTTGCTGGATGGGAAAAAGATTGGTGAGTATAAACTACAGCTAAAAGAGATTTTGGAAGTCATCGGCCTAACGGAAAAGCGCAAACACACGCCCCGCGAATTATCAGGCGGACAGCAGCAGCGTGTAGCAATAGCCCGCGCGCTTATCAACAATCCTGACATTATCTTTGCCGATGAACCCACCGGGAATCTTGACAGCAAGACCGGCTCGGAAATTCTGGCTCTGCTGCGTGAAATCAACCGGGAGCAGGGAAAGACAATCCTGATGGTTACACATTCCAAGGATGCGGCGCAATATGGAACCCGAATGATTTATGTGCGGGATGGAGTGGTTGAGTAATGGAAGCTGCAAAGAAAATCCTGTTAATAGAGGATGACAGCATGATTAGTTCCAGTCTTTCGTATGCTTTGTCCAAAAAAGGAGACGAAGTAATTGCCTGTATGCTCCTGCGCAACGCGGCGGGTTTATTAAAATCCAACACATTCGACCTGATTATCAGTGACATCGGGTTGCCGGATGGTAATGGTCTTGATTTTTGCAGTAACTATCAGCAAATCCCATTTATAGTTATGAGCGCATTAGATTGTTCGGAAATGGCAATAGCCAATGGTGCAAAATCCTTTATTGAAAAGCCATTTCTTATTGATGATTTGCTGGATGCTGTGAAATTGTATAGCTCAATATAGCTTTTAGTGTCTAGTGAGGATGGATTAAGGAAGTTGAACTGCCAATGTGCGTATAAAAAAACCGCAGTTTTGGCAGTCGGTTCCTCGCGCTAAAATTGCATAGACAGTAGCCAAGCGGCGGGTTTGATCAAAATGATCAAACCCGCCGCTTGACGTAACTATGTCACCGCAACGATGTTTTTCTTTATTCTGTTACCTGGCAAACCTTAGTTGGTAATGACAATTCCTCCGCTTGCACCCACATCAGCGTCAAAGCCGCTATCCGGATAAGTTGTGGTAAGCATATAAGCTCCATCTTCGTAAAGGTACAGCGTAACCGTTGCGCCATCTTCAATATCTTTCAGCTTTTCTTCGAAACTCTGGCGGTCAAGCTCCATATTCGCCTTGGAATATTCGCCGCGGTCAACCTTCTTTTGCGTTTCTTCAAGCTGAGTGTCCGTCCATTCCTTAAGCGTGTCATATCTCATGATCTGCTTTGAGATGTAACCGTTCCCCGTCAGATTAAGCGTGACGTTTGAATCCGCATCAACGATTGGCTCTCCAGCATCGGATGTATCCTCAACGTCCCAAAGCGTTTCAAGATACTGTTGCGCTTTTTCCGGGTCGGCAAGCGACTTATCAATAGGAAGGTTAAAGACTACGCTTGAACCGTCATAATCGGGGTTGGCCCTAAGTTCGCCCGTTTGCTCATTGAAAATGAACGCCTCTGAGTGATTGCCTATCGAGCCGGTGTTTATACCTAAGTACACGCCCCGGTCGGCAAACATCGTTACTTCATCGCAATCGAGTATGCGATACATAACGCCGTCCACTACCATTTCGGAATAACCGCCTTTCATGGTGTGTGCATTGACCTGCCACGGCTTCAAGCCCTTAATATAAGGGGACACATAGAACGATGGGTTTCCATATTCATCATCCTGAGTGGTTGGCATGGAGCTTCCGTCTGCTTTCTGTATGGCGACTACGGCGTATGTACGTTCACTGCGGATATCACCGCTATAGTAAACCGGGTGGTTTGAAATGTCTTTACCCGACACGATGGCAAGCAATGTAAACGTATAGTCGCCGGAAGTAATGGATTCGTTGATATTAACGGCTGTTTCACTGTCAAAGGCGGCGCTTAACGCGCTATCCTCGAATTTATTGGCAACCTCGCTGGGTTTTAGGAAATACCATGCCGCAAATGTGGTAGTCGTGATAAGCACAAACGCCATGACAGCAGCGGCGACCGTGCTGAAAGAACGTCTTATTGCAGTTTTTTTCAAAACAGATTCCTCCTTGATTTGTTTGTATTTTACTTTTTGCACCAGTTCCGGGTCGGGTGTTTCTGTACTGCTCATGGCGCTTTTAAGCAGCATATCTACATTGAAATTATTATGTTTCATAATGAATCGCAACCAATCCTTTCTGAACAAGTTTCCGCGCCTTGAACAATCTGCTTTTGACTGTGCCGACAGGCAGCTTTAAGGCTAACGCTATATCCGGCACGGCCATTTCTACGGTGTAGTACAGGATGATCGGGATTTTGAATTTTTCAGGCAAGGCTTCAACCAATTCTCGAACAATGCGGGTTTCTTCCTGCGCCATAAAGCGATCTTCCATGCAGGCGCCGCTCACGACAGTTTCATCTAACGGCAGGATAGGTGCCAATCGCTTGCGACGGGCGTACATGCGTTTCCAACCCTTCCAGATGTAAACGCATGTAGAGAAGAGGAAACCTTGAGGATTGTCCGAATCACTTATTTTCGGTAGCTGTTCAAATGTCCTTAAAAAAGTTTCTTGAAATAGATCTTCCGCGTCCTCTTTGGAATATGTAAGGCTCCGGCAAAACTTGTAGACCGGACCACTGTACTCATCCACCAAATTTGTATACATATAACGCGGGGTTGTTTGAGGAACGGGGGTGTTCCCTTTAATTGCGCGCAATATTTCCAAATTGACCTCCTTTCAAAATCCCGTACACCCGTAAATAGTCGCGAGATCTCAAACGGTTCATTTTATTAGAAAATTTTTTCATCTACAATGGAGAAAAGCTAATCGTAAAAATCATTTCACCCCTTGACAACCGTTGTTCGGAATGTGTCTCTGGCCCTTTTTATCTGGTGGCTGTTTCGTTCCTGCAATCCGGCCTTTCTTTCATTGCGTTGGCTGGTGTTTATTTACTCATGGGCGGGACTTTGGATGTCTCCACTTTTGTAATGTTTCTGTTTGTGGGAACACACATTTTTGGCCCGCTGATTGGTGCGATTACCCGGCTTCCCGTTTTCGTCTACAAAAAGACCGCTGGGCAGCGCATAGTTAATTTGATGGATGAGCCGGTAATGGTGAAGTGCCAGAAAAGCACGACATCCAGTTTGAACATGTAGACTTTGGCTATGAAAAAGATATGGTATTACATGATGTAAGTGCGTCTTTCCCGCCCAACGCCATGACGGCCATCATCGGACCTTCGGGCAGCGGTAAGAGCACTATGCTTCGGCTGATTGCACGGTCTTATGACCCACAGAAAAAAGGCGTTGTGCGTTTCGGTACTATCGATGAAAAGAGTATAGACCCGGAATCATATATAGCTCTATCTCTTCCGGCCCTTGACCGTGCTCTTTTGGCAACAGAGCGTTCTTTCCTGCTTCTGTGTCCATACCAGCTTATAAGCGAGGTGTCGATGTATGAGTTTTCTTGTATGACGTCTGTCGCAACCGAGGCGTCAATAGCGCAAACGATGCTTTCGACAAAGCTGCCCATGTATTCAGAAAACAGCGCCTTAATTGCCGAGGATAATTGAACGCTCTTAATATACACGCTATCATCCGAGCCTGAGCGACCGCCCTTAAAGCGGTGCTCCTTAGCGCGGGAAAAGGCCCTAAAAGCTGCTCTACATCTTTGCGTGTAAAAGCGTCTTTTTCATCGGAATGCTCGATGCGGTGCGGGAGATGCTACGGATGCTTTGAGGATACCCAAAAAGGTAATTTACAAACAGGAGACTTAGATATAAATAGCGGGCTGGAATGGATTGTCTATCATGCCAAAATTCGGTCATTTATTTTGGCAAAATAATGTATTGTTTTATTGCGGAAAATTGATTATCATATTATATCATGATATAATATGATAATCAATTTTCAGATATGAAAAAGACTGCCAATGATTAAGCGGCGGGCGGGCATCGTCCCCCTCCCGGGCAACATAATTGGGCGGAAGCAGTTGATGGAGATGATGGCAAACGCCAAAGCGGTGGTGTGCACCGGTGATTTTGGAAGCTGCTGCTCCATGGTACTGTATTCCGCGTCAGGAATGGATCGATATTGTAGACAAGTTTAATCCTTCATGTTCATATTTGAGGGATTATCTCCATGTTAAGTGTAACAGATTTGGAAGTGCGTGGGGGCGGAGTGTACGATAATTACCCTGTTCCCGGAATCGTCACTACCGCAGCCGGAACCATTTTGGTTTACTACGAAGGGCGTGGAACAGACATAAACCAACGTGGTCTGATTTTCAGGCGCAGCGAGGACGGCGGCGAGTGCGCCAAGGAAGCTTACCGCTCTGCCGGTCTGTACGAGTCTGCCAAATATGTGCCCGAGGCAGACTATGCTTATCCGATGGAGAAGATCAGCTTCTCCACCAAGTTTTGGAACAGCCTCTCCCCAGAGGATCAGGCCATCATTGAAGAATGCGCGGCCGAAGCGGCCGCCGCCCACACAGCGAAGATTGCCACCCAGTGGGAGCAGGATAAGGAATTCCTGATTAACGAGGGTGGAGTGACCTTCTGTGACATTGACCGGCAGGCTTTCATCGATGCTGCGGCTCCTCTGGGTGCGGAACTCCAGGCAAGCGACTTTTTCTCCACCGAGAACCTGTATGACTTGACGCGCCAGTTCAACGGTTAATTCACCTCATCGGAAAGATGAATAAGTGAAAGGATGCTGCCGCCAAAGGCCTCTGCATAGAAGGATAACGTGCCCTGCATCTGTAGTCTTGGCGGCAGCCCCTTTTTGCTCTGGAGGGAATTTATGTGATTAGAGTATTGGGGATTGGGGATAATGTGTGCGACATATACCTACATACCGGCACCATGTATCCCGGTGGTCAGGCACTGAATTTTTCGGTCTATGCATCGAAGCTGGGGGCCATGTCCGACTTTATGGGTGTTTTCGGGCAGGACGCTGTGGCGGAGCATATTCAGGCCACGCTGGATGTTCTCGGGATCGGGCGCGGTCACTGTCGGAACTGGCCGGGTGAAAACGGGTTTGCCCGGGTGGCGTTGGTGGATGGCGACCGGGTATTTAAGGGCAGCAACTGTGGCGGCGTCCTCCAGCGGCACCCCATTGTGTTGGAACCCGCAGATTTGGATTATGCCGCAGAGTTTGATCTGATTCACACCAGCAACAACAGCTTTCTGGACGGACTGCTCCCGCAGCTTCATACCCTGCCTGGGCTGCTGAGCTATGATTTTTCCATCCGCTGGAACGAGGAGGACCGGGTGGAGCGGGTCTGTTCCCATATCGATGCTGCATTTTTGTCCTGTAGCGGACTAAATGACGAGGAAACCAAACATCTCTGCCGGCGGGTATGCGAAAGGGGCTGCACAATGGCGGTGGCCACCCGGGGCGATCTTGGGGTGACGGCATATGACGGCCTTCGCTTTTACCATCAGGCGCCCGACTATGTAGAGCCGGTGGATACCATGGGTGCGGGGGACAGCTTTGCGGCAGCGCTGATGATGACCATTGCAGAAAAGTTGAAAGAATTGCCGGACGACTCCTGGCAGACTCCGGAAGTGCGGGCGCGTCTGATTCCACAGGGACTGAAACGGGCGGTGGCTTTTTCTAGGGAGATATGCCTGATCAACGGGGCCTTCAACTATGGAATACCGGTGCCGGAGCATCTTCGCCCGCGCATCTATGCGGAGGAGTTGTCATGAACATTTCAAAATCCCGCTTTGCCCTTGGAAGTTACCACTATTTTGGCGGGAGACGGGGCCATTGGCACCGACAGCATGTTCATCTTCCATGAGGTTATTGCCGCGTCAGTGACAGACTATCCGGGGTGCAGGTGAACATGACCAATCCCTCCAATATGCCCATTGAGGCTACCGAGATGGAGTTTGCCAAAATCCTGGCCCGGAAATATGAGCTGAAGGCGGACACCGGCGGAGCGGGCGAGATGCGCGGCGCTCTCGGCATTGAGCGTGAACTTGAGGTATTGCAGGACAATGTCCTCTATACCGGCTTGGGTGACCGACATAAATTCCGTCCTTGGGGACTGGCCGGGGGCCGGCGGCTATGGAGACCCGAAGAAGCGGCCGGTGGAAAAGGTGCTCCGTGATGTCGTGGAAGAGAAGGTCTCTATAGATGCTGCAAAGCAATGTTACGCAGTCGTGATTGCTTGAGAAAAGGGATATTATACAGTAGACGCGCAGGGCACTTCCGTTTTGCGCATGACCGGAAAGGAAGCAGAATGATGATAAAAGGGATGCAGGAAGTTACTACAGTGATGGAGCAGGCTATGGCGGAGCTTCAGGAAGCGGGCGGATTAAAACAGGTTGTTTTTGTGGCCTGCGGCGGTTCCTTTGCCTCCTCTTACCCCGCGCGTTATCTGCTGGACAGCGAGGGAAAAAGCCTGCGGGTATGCGGATACAACAGCAGCGAATTTGTTCAGGCAACGCCAAGCTTTGTGGGGAAAAACACCTTGGTAATTGCAACCTCCACCAAGGCAACCCCGGAAACGGTGGCGGCGTTGGAGACTGCCAATGCCAGAGGGGCGATAACCATCGGACTGAGCGGTTTTGCGGACTCCCTGACCGCGCAGACGGCCAAATACTATATTATCTATCACCATAAGGATGAGTGGTATGAGGATCCAACCCTTGTTCACTGCAACAGTCAGGGGACCGCGCTGAAGATCGCCTTCTGGCTTCTCAGGGAGTGCGATGGCTATGCCGGTTATGATGCGGCACTGGCGGCTTTTGAAAAGTTTCCTGAACTTTATGGAAAGGCGCACGAACAGATTAAAGCGGATGCGGCGGCCTTTGCCATGACTTACAAGGATGACACCGTGTGGAACGTGATGTCCAGCGGAGCCGCCTGGGAGGTTACCTACGCGGACGCCTTCTGCTTTTTCCAGGAGATGCAAACCGTCCACTGCGTTCCCATCCACTCGGGGGAGTACTTCCACGGGGCGTTTGAGACCTGTGATAAAGATCTGGCAATTCTGCTGTTTAAGAGTATCGGCCGTACCCGTCCCCTGGACGAACGTGTGGAGCGCTTCCTAACCAAGTTTGGCGGGCACCACTGGATCATCGATGCGGCGGAGCTGGGCCTGGCTCAGCTGGACGAGGTTGTTGCGGAGTATTTCAACGCACTGCTGCTCCATCCCGTTTCCAAACAGTATATCACGGCCATGGCCGATGTGCGCATGCACCCCATGAGCTACCGCCGATATATGTGGAAATTTGATTATTAACCAGTCTATGAAGGGGCGCGCTACACAGCGGTGGATGCGCCCCTTCATTTAGGCAAATTCCGCAGAGCATCGTGTCTTCAAAAATAAACAGTCCCATCCTAACCCGTTGTTTTGCTGTTTTTAGGTAGTTCAACATATCCTATGAAGGTTCAGAATTAAGGTTGAAAAAAGGGCCTGACTATAATAGTATATAGTATAAGGTATCATGAGGCATTGTTTGATATGAAAGATGGATTGTCATGAATAATTTAGATTATGATAGTATTGTTCCGTTATATGAACAGATAAAGCGGCTGGTTAATCAGGATATTTTAAACGGAAACCTGAAACCCAAGCAGCGAATCCCGACCGAGGTTGAGTTAAGCAGCCAATATGGTGTGAGCATTGTTACCGTCCGACGTGCAATTCAGGCGCTGGTCGATGAGGGATATATTGAAAAACGGCAGGGAAAGGGAACCTTTATTGCTGCGCCCAGCTACCAGAAGAGCTTTGCCAATAAGGTGATGAGTTTTTCTGAAACCTGCGAGGCGAATGGGCTGCACCCCGGTGCTAAGGTGTTGGCGTTGGATATGAGGGTTCCGGACACCCACATATCGAATTTTTTGCAGCTCCCGAAGAATACAGCGGCAGTTCATATTTTGCGTCTCCGCTATGCAGATAATATTCCTCGCGTCATTGAGGAGAACTATTTCCCGCCGCAGTTTCAGTATTTATTGAAGGAAGATCTGGAGGATACGTCCTTGTACCGGCTGTTGAGAGAAAAATATAACACACAGATTCTTCCCGGCAGATTAACGCTGAAAGCGGTTCGTGCTGATCGAAAAACGGCGGCTTGCTTAAATATTGAATCAAATGCTCCGCTTTTGAAAATGCTGGGTTACAACTTTCAAACATCAGGAGAGCCCTTACATTCCTGTGCCCAGATTGGGTACGGAGAGGATTTTGAAATTGTTATCCGTTAGATATGGGCAATACAAACGCAACGATTTTGTGCCCCCCTGCCAGAGGAAAGCATAAAAGGTTGTCTCACCCCTCCCCCCTCAACCGGGCAGAATAAAAAGAGCCTCTCCAGTACGGTGGAAATGCTCTTTTTGGCAAGCAAACCTATAAAATAAGTTATAAAACTAAGAGAAATGGATGAAGATTGTCTATAAAATCGATAAATCAATCGTATGTAATTTTTTCTTAATTTCGGTACCGATATTTTTCATTGCCGTTAATTCCATATAAACAACCACCTTTTCTACAACTTTTATCTCGAAAGTCTACTACCGCTTGGCCCGCACCCTTCCGAGAGAACCCGCCAGTCACTTTTACGCTCTGACTGGCAGTATAGCCATTATGTTTGTCAGTTTTCCAACGCAGCGCTTAACCAAACAAATCATAACACACAGGCGATGTCCATGTACATGCGGTAGACCGTGTTCTGCTCGGCTTCCCGCAGACGCTCAACCACGCTTTCTTTCATGGCTCCTGAACATGCGATGTTTGGAATGAGTAATGAGATCAGAATAAAAATCGGCCAACAGATGGCGAGCGGCATGATAACAAACTGGTAACTGAAAAACCACAGTCCTCCTGCCAAGCCCCTGACAATAAAAAGCGAACTCAAAATTCCCAGAGTCAGTGAAAGCACAATTGTTCCCACTGCGTAATACAGCCCCTCTAAACAGAGCATACTTCTAAATTGCCTTTTTGTCATACCGATGCTTTGCAGCATGGCGAACTCCCGGCGTCTTGTGATAATGCTGGTCAGCATGGAGTTTACAAAGTTCAAAATGCCAATCAGCCCGATCATCGCGCTGAGTATGCCGCCCACGGACAGAATGAGGTTTCGCATACCGTTGAACTCGGTGACCTGCACCGCTTTTGAATCATAGTCCATAAGCGGCGATACCGTCTCCGTGTAGTGTTTCAGGAATGCTTCCATCTCCGCTTCCGAGGCGTCCGCTGCGTTAAAGGCGTAGCTCATGATCGCTTTTTCATATTGCAACAAGGTGGGATTTGCACCTGTGAGCGTGTCAAGTAACTTTTCAATCTCGCCTTCGGTTTTCGCAAGAGTAGCGCGGGCAGCGGTCAACTTTGGGTTGCAGTTATCAGGCTTGCCATCCGCCAGCGTTTGAAATACCTGCGTTGTCTGCACCATTTCATTATAAATGTATTCCTCCATCACATGCTTTGTCAGGGTGCCCGCGCCTTGACAACTTTTATTTTCCATGCGTTGTCTGCACCGGAGGTATGTAACATCGTTTGGTGCGTGGAGCCTTATCAAGCACTTGTGGGATGAGGTCGGTTAGACGTATATAGCGGTGAACAGTCGCCTGACCATCGCCGGAAGATTCGCCAATAACAGCAAGCGATTTTTTACCGGCTGACTTGTTATCCAATGGATAACAAGTCAAATCTGTCCGTTGTCCCTGCCGTTTCATAGCATCCAGTTTCATCTTATAAGCAAACGCTTTTTCAGATGGCAGAATTTTTTCCCGCTGTAAATTGCTATCCACCATGATAATGGTCGCTTCATCGTCCGTTAAACTGCGGATAATGCAGGGAATAGTACCGCGTCCGGATAATTCGCTTGCCATTTTACGGCGGTGTCCGGCAACCATTTCATACCCGCCGCCTTCTTTGGGATGTACAAGACCGGGAACTAATACGCCGTATTGTTTAACGCTCTCGGCCATTTCCAACATGACCTCATCCATCCTCAGGCCTCATCCATCCTCACCTTGAACGGATGATTGGGAAAATCTTCAATTTCTGACAGCGGAATATCCATTACCTTTTCCCGCTACGCATCATCGCGGCTCTCCTGCGTGGAAAAGAGGTCATCTGCTGAGGGCAGATTTAGCTTGATTGCGTTGTTTTTCGCCATTGGTGCGCATGTCGGCCAGCGTCAATAAAACGCCGTCCACCTTTCGTCCCGGATTGATCTGCTTTCTTATCTTGCCGATGGTTTTCATAAGCCGCGTCATGCCCTTTGCGGGTAGATACTGCGCCTGCACGGGTACGATCACGCTGTCGGCGGCAGCAAGGGCATTGATCGTAATCATGCCCAGACTCAGCATACAGTCAATCAGCACATAGTCATAATTCTTCTTGACATCGTTTAGGTAGGCGCGCAGGGTAAACTCACAGCTCATGGCGTTTACCAGCGTCATTTCCATAGAGGGCAGTTCAACGCTGGACGGTATTAATTCAACATCTTCCTCATGGCGCAAAATACCCTCATTCGGCTGGATCGGCTCATCATGGATTACCTTTTCCATGAGGGTGACAGCCAGATTGTCTTCTTCCGGCCATCCCAAGCAGGTTGTCAGGCCGGCCTGCGGGTCCGCGTCCACCAGCAGCACCTTTTTTCCCTGCATAGCAAAACCGGTGCCAAGATTCGCCGCCGCGGTGGTCTTGCCCACGCCGCCCTTCTGGTTGGCGATGGCAATTACCTTGCTGTTCGGCATTCCGGTTTGCCGCCTTCCAGATAGATTTTGCCGCCCCGGGCGGAACGGCTATGCATCGGAGGAAATGAAAAAAGCATACTCGCGGCGGTCAATAAAACCGGCAAAGGCTTGCTCAAATATGTTGGGTTCCATGGCCATCACTCCACGGCTTTCACCCGCTTGACCGGGGCTTTTACCGCCTTTAGCATGACCTCATTCAGGAACAAGCGTGTCATTCGCGCTCATCTCAGTAAACTGAACGGGGATAATAAACTCTGCCGCATTTGCCAAATTGCGGGCAAAACAGGCATTTTCCCACAATAAATCGCCAATATTTTACTGAAAAACAGCTTTCATAAAAATATAAAAAACCCACAAAGCCTTGTGCCATGCGGGTTTTCGATGGAGCTCTCAAGCAGATTCGAACTGCTGACCTCGTCCTTACCAAGGACGCGCTCTACCGACTGAGCTATGAGAGCATATTCAATTTCCGGACAGAAAATCTGCCCACAATTCCGCCCACAACGGGGATGAACTTAGATAATACAAGATAAAACAGGATGTAATTTCCAAATCCAGAAAACCCGCTTGTACCAAGGGTTTTTGAACTCCTTGCGTTTGGATGAAACTGCTTATCATAGCTTGTTTATCCTTACCAAGGACGCGCTCTACCGGCTGAGCTATAGTAGCGCATAAGTTCTCTCATATACTTTTATATTAAAAAGGCAAAACCTTAACATTTAAATGGCGACTCGGAAGGGACTTGAACCCTCGACCTCCGGCGTGACAGGCCGGCGTTCTAACCAACTGAACTACCGAGCCATTTAAACTATAAAAAAACAGATTCAACTGTTAACCAACATTGGCAGGGGCAGAAGGAATCGAACCCTCGGCACGCGGTTTTGGAGACCGCTGCTCTACCTGCTGAGCTATACCCCTATGTGGTGGGCCTTCACGGGCTCGAACCGTGGACCGACCGGTTATGAGCCGGTTGCTCTAACCAACTGAGCTAAAGGCCCATATTCCGCATCGCATGTGACTTTTAGAAAAAAAGCTTGCCGTCACTCTATGTGGCGACAAGCCGCATTCACTGGCTCCCCAAGTTGGACTCGAACCAACGACCCTGCGGTTAACAGCCGCATGCTCTACCGACTGAGCTATTGAGGAATATAAAGGAGTCCGGTCCGGTCGGACCGGACTCCTATTATGTTGGCATTACCTATTTTCCCGAGCCGTCTCCAGCTAAGTATCGTGGGCAGAAGCGAGCTTAACTTCCGTGTTCGGAAAGGGAACGGGTGGACCCTCGCTCTAATCAACACCAACTACA
>Ga0153924_1001031_pt1 | contig 15471 bp, 17 predicted proteins | sample TSNJ008MetaG_FD_104709 | JGI IMG/M metagenome (GOLD analysis project Ga0153924, IMG submission 104709) | Attine ant fungus gardens microbial communities from New Jersey, USA - TSNJ008 MetaG | ecosystem: Host-associated > Fungi > Mycelium > Unclassified | place: USA: New Jersey, Wharton State...
AGGACGATGGAGAATCTGTGTTTAAATATCATGGAGGGAAGATCTTTATTAATTTCTTGGGACCATCATAAGCATAAGAGAGAGTGAATTAGTAATCTTGGCAAAAAGAGTTGCAGATGTAATAGTCGACTCGCTAATAGCGTCTGGAGTTAGGAGGATATACGGAGTAGCCGGGGATTCTTTAAATGGTATTACAGATGCTGTAAGAGATCGAGGCAAAGAAAAAATCTCCTGGATTCATGTTCGCCATGAGGAAACAGCTGCCTTTGCAGCCGGAGCCGAGGCTCATCTTACTCGAGAGTTGGCGGTATGTGCAGGCAGCTGCGGGCCAGGGAATACGCATTTAATAAATGGGCTTTACGATTGTTATCGGAGCAGAGTTCCTGTCTTGGCAATTGCTGCACATATACCAAGCAGAGAAATTGGAAGCTCGTACTTTCAAGAAACACATCCGGAGCTTTTGTTCAAAGAGTGTAGTCACTTTTGCGAGCTTGCCTCACATGCAGACCAAATTCCGCGCATTATTGATATCGCAATGAGGACGTCCCTTTCCCTCTCTGGAGTTTCTGTCATTGTCCTTCCGGGCGATGTTGCACTGCAAGAAGCTGTATCTGCTAGACCTATCACACGCGTAAAACTAACTGAACCAGTAGTTTGTCCTAGTCCGCAAGGAATTGCTGAACTTTCAGAAGCTCTCAATTCGGCAGAAAAGGTGACCATCCTAGGTGGTGCGGGTTGTGCTGGAGCACATTCAGAACTGATAAAGGTTGCAGGTATTCTGCAGGCTCCAATAGTTCATGCTATGAGGGGAAAGGAGTTCATAGAATATGATAACCCATACGATGTAGGAATGACTGGATTACTCGGCTTTTCTTCAGGTTACTATGCCATTATGAATTCTGACCTACTACTCATGCTTGGCACTGACTTTCCGTATCAACAATTCTATCCTCCTCATTCATATATTGTTCAGATAGACATTCGAGGCGAACAGATAGGTAGGCGTACAAAAGTGGATTTGGGATTAGTCGGAAATGTCCGTGAGACGCTCGTAGCACTGATACCATTGCTTAAGCAGAAAGAACCAGACAAACGTGATCGTCATCTGAAGAAATCCCTTGACCACTACAGAGAGGCGCGGAAGGATTTGGACGCGCATGCAATCGGGAAGACAGGACAGAGGCCAATACATCCTCAGTACGTGGCAAAGCTAATTGACGAGCTGGCATCACCTGAGGCGATATTTACCTGTGATGTTGGTACCCCTACCATTTGGGCTGCGCGTTATTTACGCATGAATGGAAAGCGGAGGCTGCTGGGATCTTTTTCGCATGGCTCGATGGCAAATGCTCTGCCACAAGCAATTGGAGCACAGAAAACTTTTCCACATCGTCAGGTGATTTGCCTCTCTGGGGATGGTGGTTTTTCTATGCTGATGGGGGACTTTATATCATTAAAGCAATTAAATATGCCTATCAAAGTAGTTGTTTTTAATAATAACTCTCTGAGTTTTGTAGAACTTGAAATGAAGGCAGCCGGATTTCTCCCCTATGCGACTGATTTGGTAGAAACTGATTTCTCAAAGCTGGCTGAAGCGGTTGGAATCTTGGGGTTACGAGCTGAAAGATCGGAGCAGGTAAAGACATTGCTAAGTCAGGCTTTAGAGCACGACGGTCCAGCCTTGGTTGATGTAACTGTGAACAGGCAAGAGTTGGCAATGCCGCCAACGATTACTTTGGAACAGATCAAGGGCTTCACACTCTATATGGTAAAGGCGGTACTGAATGGCAAAGGAGATGAAGTTGTAGACCTAGCGAAGACAAACCTGTTCACATAACATTAACTCTTTGCTGTTCAATCATTATATGCCTATGTTAATGTCAGGCATAATGAGGTCGTAGAAATTTGATTTGAATTCTGACAATTAGTCTAGACCGGCATAGATCACGACTAGCACTAAGGTAACATATTTTATAATCATCGATTAGAAACCGTTTAGTATCGATGGAGAGCATTTCGAAAGGTATCCCTATGAGCTCACCGTCTGGACATCAACACAGAATTAATCAACACAGAATTAACTATGTCATACATAAGTTGAGTAGTACTTATGACAAAAATATGATCGTAAAAAATGTCATACGGAGTAGGAATCTTTGTAACCTTCTTTTTCTTACCAATATTATCAATTTTAAGATGATTAAATGTTTCTGGATATTCATATCTCCATGCTATTAATCTGTTATTATTTTTGATCACTAGCTTCGGCTGTGCTAAATGTACAATCTTATGACGAAATATCGCTTGGATAAGGTCAGCATGTTTACTACCATATTTTTCAAGATGAGCCCCTGGACTACCATTGTTCATGAATTTGCACATATATTGCTTGAAATTGCCTCTTGTGTGCGAATCTCCAGCCGCTATATATAACGCTCCCATCAAATCTATAGTGGAGAAGCAATACAAAAGAGCAGGAAATGCGCAATGTTCATCGAGATGGGCCTTAACATCTTTCTGTAATGAAGGAAGTCTTTCTTCCACTATAAACTTGTATGCGTACTCATTTAGGCTTGCTGAATCTTTGAAGCACTTATATCCTATTACGAATAGACCGTCATCGATTGCATAATTTCTTTTCTCGTGTGTAATGCTATTAAGCTATTTCGCGCCAACAATTGCTGACGGCAAATCAAACCTTCTAATAGTGTATATCATAATGTAATACGCTGTATAGACATAGACATGCGCACGATGCGCAACCTAAATCAGTAGAATTAATATCATAATCTCCATTACCGTTCTGTGATTTTATTTTGTATACAGATTCGCTAATTCTCTTGATTGCAGGTTCAATGTTAGCTTTTTTGCGATGTATGACATGACAGATCTATGTACAAACATCCAGCAAAAAATATAGCTAGCGCTAACTAATTAACTAAAAATGGCTGGTAACGATCTCGAAATGCCTCTGAATGCAACAATAAGGCAAGAGGACGCGAAGTGTAGTAATCCTGATTGTCAAAACCAACATGGTCCGTATCTCTATGCTTATTGGAAACAAAATAAGAAATTAAACAAAAGATATATAGGAAAAAGTCTCGAGGCTTTTCGGCTTAAACAGATAGCAAAGGAAATAAAACTTAAGCCCAGCCAATAACAACAACACCACTACAGCCACTGCCACTACTACTAATAACTTAATTACAAATATCTTAGCAAAGAACCTCGAAAATCATCTTCAAAAAGCAGGAGCCATACTTGAAATAACAAGTAAATTATCTCAAATGAGAAATGTTTCTTATGCTCATTTGTTCAAACAGACATTAGAGACATTACATGGAATACCCCATTATGTTGATATGGAAAAGAGGCAGATAGCTAAAAACATAATAGCTAGTAATAGCGGTTTGTATAAGGTTTTCTTTATTATGCCAAATGGAGATATGTATTTTCTTGAACCTTATTCCATACAACAGACTCTTACCGTAAACAATTATGCATTTACGGAATCTCATTTCTTCGGAAGAAAAAAGAATCTCGACAGTTACCTAAACACGAAGTTTATGTAACTACTGCCGATCACTCCAGTTTTAATTCTTAAACCATCGCGCTAAATGAACTAACCAACAACAGTTAGTCTCAGTTTAGATGTTATTTATGTATGCGATTGTTGCGGTATGTTATCTCACTGTTATGTAGTCGACTAGAGCCTTTATTATAGCTAAATAACGTAAAGTCTTTCTTTTATGTTGTAGTACTAATCTTTCTTCTCGATACTACGTAATCCATAGCTAAATAACGTAAAAGTGCATTTTTACATGTAATACAAACAAACACTGCTTTAAACCGCCGTAGCACTGATCTAGCTACCAATACTGCACAAATCAGCTAGTCAAACGTGATACAAAATAAAACGACGTATTTCGTCATACCCTTAAAATCACAAAAATCTTGCAGTGTACGCCCATTTTTGTGCTTCAAAACTAAGTTGATCTATACAATGTCCAAAATTGTCTATAACAATATTCTATACATGTTTATGTAACTTGACACCTAATCTGAGAGATTTTTTTTGTTTCACAAAATAGTGTCCTTGTTAATGCTCATAGCTCATGCTGATTTAAATGATTTTGTGTGTAAATATAGACTTTGCCAGGACCGGAGGCTTTGTGTTGAGGCGATGTTGTTTGTGGTTAATGGTACCTTGGAATGCGTCGAAAGAGGCAAACGTGGACCATAGCTGCATCGATCTCTATCGGGGGATGACCACATAGACCAATATTGCCCAGAAGACCATTATTAGTAGGTTTATTAGATTGACTCACTGTCGGGGGAAGGATATGATCATACCAACCACCTGAATCATCATAAGTTATTATGATTGCTGTACTATTCCCTTCAGGTAGACTCTGCAGGCGATTGACGGTAATAACTAGAAGATTCTGTTCATCTATTCGATGCGCATCTTGATATGCATCATCTTTAGATACGACTATTACTGCAACTCGTACTTAACAGTGTCAAAGGTTGTATTTGTGATGTATTAGTAATAATACCGTTAATATAATGGCCTAGATAGTAGCATTGAGTATTACACCACGGCTACAAGACATTACAGTCTTGTAGCATGAGTGCAAGAACAAAACATCAAACATAGAAGTTGCGAAATAAATAAAAATCGTTGTAGACATATCTGGATTACATGATAAAAATATATAGGTTAATGTCATTTGGACTATTACCAATAAGAATCATAGCTGGAATAGGATTCATAATGAATGGTCTACCTAAACTTGTAAACATAACGGGTACACAAGCTGAGTTTGCAAGCAATTTTGGATTACCAGCAGCATTAGCGCTTCCAGTTGGATTATTAGAAGTGATAGGTGGTGTTGTTCTGATTATAGGAGTATTAACTAGAATAGCTTCTATCTTATTTATAATATTAATGATTGGTGCCACAATCACTGTCCAGCTTTCAAAAGGCTTTCTTGGTGGATATCAGATAAATTTATTGTATTTATCAATAGCAGTAACCCTTCTAGTGACAGGTCCAGGACGACCATCTATAGAGTGGAACGTACTTAAGAGAGAATTGTTTCCGAAAGGTAAGGAGATGGTTGCTAGTGCAAAGGAACAATAACAATATATTTTTTATTAATAATTCCTAGAAAGTATACATTAGAATGTACATATATGTACTTATGATCTTAACTAAAGAACGCAACGTGATGCAGCGGATACAGCTGCCTAATTTCCTATAGAATTGTGTTATATTGCTTGAGCTATAGCGCGTACTATTAGGTGAAGGTGTAGTGCTAGGAGGAGCAAATCTCATAGTAGTAAGACAGCTGTTGAAACAGTCTAGGTCTTAGCTCGTCTTACTCTTCTACGCATGAATGTTTGTTGTTTGACTTCAGTTTGAGTTATTAACTTCAATCTTCTTATTTTAACAATGGATAATGAAAGCCGAGATGGTGGGCATGTGCCAAAAGATGTTACTGTTGTCATTAGTAGGAAGATAAAACCAGGGTATGAGAACGAATATGATGACTGGGCTAGACGTTATCTGATGTTAGAGAGGAAGATTCCAGGATATGCAGGAACAACAATAATTGCTCGAGGAGGTACAGATTCATCACTAAGGCATATAATTCACAGATTTAGCAATCATAACTATCCATATCCCTATATATTTACCAGTGCATTAAGTAGCATTTGAAGATGGCAAATTTTTCAAAAAGTATGGAAGATAATTTATCTAATTATTCTTCAGTTGCAAACACAATCACCTCTTACATCAGGAATGTAAGGACAGTGAATGATTCAACAGCATATCAATACCTTTCAAGGCTGAAGGATTTTCAGGACTTTAAAAAACAAGTACGGATTCAGCGTAGACGGGCTCGTCCCTAAAATAAAAAACGGACAGCCGGATATATACGATATTCTTAATAGTTATGCTGCACACTTGAAAAGTTGTAATATTTCCACACTTACGTTAAAGCAACGTATTGTAACAGTAAAAAATTTTTTTGAATACTATGATATCGAGATAAGTGACCGGAGATTCAAGCTAAAAGTAAAACTTCCTAAAATAATTAGAAAAAAGAAGGAAGCCTTATCAAAAGAAGCGATTATTGAAATATTGAATGTATGCGACAGTATTCGATTAAGAATATACGTAATTTTATTAGCGGCTACGGGGATGCGTGCTGTTGAAGCATTATCTATTCGTATTAAAGATATAAAATTTGATACGAACCCTGCCACACTTTTTGTCAGAGGAGAATACACCAAAACGAAAGTTGATAGAACCATATTTTTGACAGAAGAAATAACACAACAATTAAAATCACTATTGGATTACAAATATCGCACTCGCAGAGTATGCCATCAAGATAAACAAAATGGGAGAACAATCACAGAAGTTAGAACACCAAACAAAGAGGATACTGACTTGGTCTTTGCAGTTTACCAAGACAAAAATTTGCCTAATCCTGCGCTCCTATATGATGATTTGAGTAAATCATTTGGAAAGACACTTGAACGTTCGGGTATGGGTAGTAGAGAAGAGAATAATCAAAGGCGTAGACGGATATCGCTTCATTCGTTTAGGCGGTTCGTGAAGACTACAATATCAGATTTAGGATATGCTGACTATTCTGAATGGTTCATAGGACATTCTGGTTCTACATACTGGACAAAGAAGGACTTGGAGAAAGCAGAGATATTTCGCAAAATAGAACCTTACTTGACATTTCTAAATATACCGCAGCTGGAAAGACAAGGTGCGGATATACAAACCAAAGTCGAAGAGATAGAGATGGTAAATCAATCACTAAGAAATCGTGACAAGGTGAAAGACGATGCTATAGCACAATTATCAGATCAGATTATGGCGTTATCAACTAGATTACAAGAACTTGAGAGAAAACAGCAATTGGCATGAGATTTTTCTATAGATTTCGAGCTATTTCATTACTCTTGCACCAACTTGTTTCAAGGAGATTCTAATACAGACTTCCAGTACAATCCACGGACGATCAAACCCTTCTGACACTTGTTTCATCCACTTTTATTGCGCATAATCCTAATAAAAGAGTGGGACATGACCGAATTTTCAGGTGACTCCGAAATGATCAACTGAAGGAGGTCTTAGAGATAATCCCAAGCCAGCACCTGAAAAAGGTAGCTTAACAATATAAATAATGAAAATTGTCAGTAAGTTTATCTCAACCCATTCAATGAATATTCAAAACGTTACTGCATTTTTGGATGTAGTAAAAAAATATAAGTTGCTTTATGAATCGTGTGAATACGATTTCCTACTTGTAAAAGAAAATAAGCAATGGACAGCATTATGTATCACTGTACGATTAACCTCGAACTCCAACCCTGCACAAATCAAAGAGACATTTTCCATCAAAGATAGATTGAAGGTTATTAAGATGAATGAAAAATTTGATATTAATCGATTCAACAAAGTTCTTCATACCACAGCCAAGGGTAGCATGTCATTAAGTGGTGAACGCATTGCTATCCCAGGACCTATCTCCTCATTTTTCAAGATCCATGATAATCCTAACTGGAATTATCTTGATTTGCGGGATGCTGAAGGCTGGCCCGCAACGGTTTTACTTTTTGGTGGGAAGCAAATTAGTGGTATAATCAGTGACTTAGATGACCTAACCGGTATGATACAGATTCATGAACTTAATTCCTATGATAGCTTGCCGACGTTATGCAAAGAACTACTAGGATTTCCTATTTATCCAGGCGATTCTTCAAGGGTGTACATAGTAGCTCCTTTTTACAAAAAATTGGAAAATATGCGACTCTATCAAAATACAATACTAAGTGGCACATTCAAATGTCATAAGTTTTTCGATCCATCTGAATTCAGATTAAGTGTTATTTACAATCTCACGTCAGGAGAACAAATTAGTTCTAATATCACATTTGAATCTCCGGAAAAAGAGACTCAATTCAAAGAATTTGAAATAAATGAGAGAAAAGAGAATATTGCTGTTAAACAAGCAGTCCTACATTTGGTTCATAATGAAAAAAAGATACAGACATATTATGTACAAACAGAATCAACCGGTCCATCTGTCAAGGATATTCCCATTCATAACTATGTAGGAATTGATGTCCCACAAGTAGTAGAAACAACAGATGTGACAAGAGATGATGTAATCACTCTGATTGATTCATTCAATGTTTTAAGCAAAGTCCATCTCGGATGCCAAGTATTCATCAATAACGCGAAAACCTTAGCTGGTTTGTCGAGGCCTGTGAAAAGTAAAGAAGAATTTACTTTGATAATGGCAACTATAGCGAATATCATTAACGAGGTACACACTCAGGATATACTCAACGAACTTGATACAAAACCCAAAGAACCTGGTTCAATAAACCTTATTGAACACCTTTTACAACAAAAGAATGTTACCTATGACAAGGACTCCATAGAGACCTTACGTAAATTATATCGTTTGCGTTCTAAAATGCGACCGATTCACAGCGGCGAACATGAAATTGTTCCCGTCTTGATAGAATTGGGTATTAATTATCCAGACAGTAATTGGGATCAAGCGGCGAGAAAATGCATCAAACTTTTTTTACTGTCTATACAGAGCCTTCATAAGATCTTGGCTGATATAGAATCAACACGATCTTCGTATATTGACTGATATGCAAAGTGGTACTTGTCTAGATACATTTTTGGTTCAGACTCTGTGAACCCTATACCCAAGCCTTCTTGAACGCTTGAGCCGGGTACAATATAGAGTTCTTACAACCTCAACCGTGGTACGAATATTATTTATTCCTACCGTCAATGACCGACCATGTTAATTGAAGCATTTCTTAGTGAATACAATTGTAGTCATAGAAGTCTGCAAGATCTGGATAAAAACAGGTTTGCCGCAGCAGATCTCTATGGAAAGCATGTGAATACATTTGCAGGTCTAAAGTCTATTAAGTTATCAGAAACTGGGAATTTCAAAATGCTCGTATCTGGCGACTCTTACTGCAGAACGTAAATTTGAACACCCCTTTACATTCAGAAATTACGCCAAATTGATTTTTAGTACTAACGAAATCCCAGAAAGTAACGACGAGACAGATGCATTCTATGATAGATGGATAATCTTCCATTTTGATAAAAAATTTCAATGCGGAGCTGAAGATACAAAAATGATGGAGAAGATAACAACACCTGAAGAATTAAGTGGGTTACTAAATTTGGCTTGTCCATTCTAGTGCAGATATTTTCAATGGTCAGATAACTCATCCGAAAACCACTCTATTTTGCATAATCATCCTTAGCGATATACTTTCCGGCTGCTCGTACCAGTCCGGTATCCTGTATAATGGTGTCTGAACAAGCATGTAAAAATTGAATTTGAAGAGGATATCTTAAGGTTGAATATACTCCTGAAATGAAGCATCTTATTCTTGTGAATTTGTACAAGGATCTAACAGAACAAAGCCGACACATGACCTACTCTATCACAGGCGTTTGCCTCATCTCACACTCCAGTCTACTAGTCCAACATCAGCGTGAGTTATTAACTTATATTCTCTTATTCTAACAATGGATAAGGTGAGCCGAGATGGCGAGCATGCAGCCAAGGATGTTACTATTGTCATTAGTAGGAAGATAAAACCTGGATGTGAGAAGCAATACGATGACTGGCTTAGACGCTTTTTGATGTTAGAGAAGAACATTCCAGGATATGTGGAGACAACAATAATTACACAAGGAGGTACCGATTCAGCCATAAGGCATATAATCCACAAATTTAGCGACACGGCCTCGTTGGATGCATGGGAAAAATCAGACGAATATCTCAAGCAAATAGAAGAGGCGAACAAATATTCTACTTTATATTACGGGAGGGCGACTGGTCTAGAGACATGGTTCACTTTGCCGGATTTAAAAACTATAGTCGCTCCTCCTAAATGGAAAATGGCAATAGCTTCATTCATTGGAGCATACTGTATTAGCTCACTAGTTACCTTATTGTTGTCTCTTAATCCTTACATACGGCAATCGCCATATCTTTTTAATACAATTATGACTACAATACTTGTGGTGGGTCTCACCTATTTCGCAATGCCTATTTTGAGTCGATTGCTGCGACGTTGGCTGTACCCCGGTATTGAACATTTGCAGCAGTGAACCTTTTTGCATACCCTGAAATTAGAACCATGTAAATAAAGTGTCCTATGCTGAACCACTATTTCCTAATTTTGTCTAGGATCCTCATACAGATGAAATGGTGTTACCATGATGCTTAATAACGATGCATCCATCTTCTTTTATTGCGAATACATTAATTAGATCCATATCTGAATTCGTATACATTAATTCGTATACATCTTTCAGTCTTCTTTCGTGTGTTATGACTTTTGGAAACTTTGCTGTGAATTTAAAATTCTTAGGAGTCTTTGTGTTCCAGTTATTGACCATAAAGACATTAGGAATTCTGTAGAACAACTGTATCATTTCGTCGGACGTAGGAATAAATAGAACTTCTTATCTATGTTTCAGTGTCACTATCAGAGTACAATGGTATTATAAATTTCGGTTTTCCATGTGAAGCTATATACGCTTGTCTTGATGAGCCGCCATGTTGACCGTGGTTATTGGAGCAAGGTGTTCGGATGGACTAGCGCAATCATGTTTATGAATCAGTACCATCCAGGACTTGGGGTGGGTGTTGAGCCGGGTGGCGTTCCGGGCATCAAATACTTACATTACGAGGTCGAATGGGATAAAGAAGCCACACCGGAGGACATAAAGGAATATAAGCAATATACAAACCAAAGGCTGGAAGATGTCAAGAGGCATCTCGATCCATTTAGTTCAGCATAGCAAGGGAATATCCTGATCTCTATAAGGAAATTGTATCGCAATGATTAACAACTTATATTGATTCTTGGAGGAAGGGCGAACAAAAGACAGAAGAAAATCACACATCTAGAAGAGACTGAGACAGAAGTGAAAGAAATAGACGTGAAACAGCAAGAACAAGAAAAAGAAGTACGGAATGCCCCTTGATTATTTTAGCTGTATGAATTATCCACGTGGACTTAACATGTCGTCACATGCTTATGACATGCGTGAAAGAAACGGTTGGTTATATTGGATGTCTATCTAAGGTTCGATCTCTACAAGGATAGCAATCAGATGGTTCTTTATCTTTATCTGTCATTTCACTGTTTTTGTTTGCAAAATCAACTACTTTATTGAAGAAGCACATCTTCAACCAATCTTCTCGGTGTAGGTGTTACTTCTTTTCCATATCCCATACGCATAAGCAATTGAGGATGCCCTTCTTCTTCCGTCTTTATTACTTCTTTTACTTTTGATCGTAGCTCATTAACCTCTATTGGCTGATTTAAGAATGAGGACCATATCCCTTCAGATCTTGCAAATAATAATATCTTTGCTAATACCATACCCGTTCTAAGCCAGCTCAATGGTTTCTCCATCTTGCTTCCAAGTATTTATTGCAGCACGCATTGGATAATCCTAGGACATCGTTTTGTTACATCACAATTTCAGAAATTATCAACTGAAATGAATCATTATTCTTATATGCTCCAGAAGCAAGCCGGTCCTTTCAAGTACATAACTGCAAAGAACGATCGATTAATGGCAGTTACATAATCTTGGCGTTTAGGTAACTATCTAGATTCTCTTCGTCTAATCCTTCCTTTTGCATCTCTGAAGCTATACACTGAACCAGTTCAATTTCGTTATCATAGCTGAAATGTCTATCATCTGCTATTGACATCATCTTTAACATTCTTCGCTGACGAATTTGTTGTCTTGATCGCTCCAGCCTAGCTCAATTTTTTCTGTTAGGATTAAGATTTCTTTGTCCTTTAGTTGCATCTGTATCTCTGACATTCGTTGACGGCCGGTCATCTATGACACGCAAAAGCTGGTAGTGATATTTAAGCAGATCAGTACAAATTATGATGTTATAAGGGATTTTACAATTTCCCCCGTAATTTATTGTAATATCTATTTCGTCCGACATATGTAATCCGTTTAGCATCTTCAAGTGGATGGAGACTTATCTACATATTTTGGCTTCAAACACTAGTAGAAGACCAAGTCCTAGCAGAAGAAGTCGCACATACATTAATATTATTCTTCTCAATAACTTCGTTTGGATTCAAAAGCGTAAACCTTTATGCAGCACGCTAATAACAGCGAACAATCAGACGATGATTCAAATAGTCATAGAAAATGTGAAAATAAGTTTAACAAATGCGAATCCTTAGATGAAGGAATATTTGCATTTATGCATTGGCTGAATTCAGAAAATAAAAAATCGTTATCTTCTGATGATAATCCCATTGTTCTGTTGAAATTTATTAACGATAGACATACAATACTATATGATACAAACCTTCGTGCAGAAGTAGACGTTGAGATAAACAAAGGCATTCCTTATTGTAAATATTGTAAAGAAGATGATTGTGCTCATGTAGGATTTGCAATTGAGGTGGAACAGCTATTCGGTCATAGTCGCAGTGGAACTGAGGAAAGTATAGAAGATATTATTGGAATCTAGGCATTATCAATATGTTTCATAGTAACCCAGAAGTTTAGTACAGTAATATCATGGTCTAAAACCGAATCTAAACTTTTTCTTGCTTTCACTAGATGTCAATGCTGACGAAATTTTTATCATACTTCCAAATTTAATTACATATGACGTCATGAAAGCTGTTACTATTGTTACTATGCCTAAAATTGGAAACACTGATGAACTAATTGCTCCAACATCCTGACCAGCTTTGGCAACTACCAAAGATAGCTCTCCTCTTGCGGAGGCCATCCCTAGTCCTGTCCTTAATGCCGTAATGCCATCGTATACCCTTGCTCCAGCCAATATCGCACTAATTATCAAGAACTTTGAAGCAAATGATGTCAGAATAAGCAACATTGCTGGAACAATTAGCAAAGGAACATGAGATAGGTCAATTAGTGCTCCTATTGATATAAAAAATATTGCTGCAAACATATCTCTTAATGGGGTTGTAATTACTCTAGCTACGTTAGCGCTCTTTGATTCAGCAACTAAGACTCCTGCTAAAAAAGCACCAGTGGCAACTGACAATCCAAGTTCTTTGGCCGCAAATGATAAACCAAATGCCAATCCAAGAATTACAATTAGAATGAGCGCATAATCTTCTGTTTTACCAATTTCATCTATTATTTTAGGTACATATCTTGAACCTAGAAACAGTATACTTCCGATAAAAGCAGCAACTATTGCTATGGAGATAGAAATGTGGAGAATTGATATCTGACCCCCGTTTGTGGCTACTGATTGAAAGATACCAAGAGTAGTAATTGCTATAATGTCTTCTACAATGCATATACCTAGTATAAGAACAGTTGATTTGTCTTTAATCATACCTAGCTCTTCAAGGACTCTAACAGTTACAACTGTGCTTGTAATAGACATAGCCAATGCTAGAAAAAGCGAATCAAAGAATGAAAAAGCAAGTGCTTGGGCGACGAAAAATACTATTACTAGAGTCCCTATTGATTCTGGTAATGCTACTATAATAGAAATCCTACCTACCGATCTAAGCTTGGCAATTGGAAAATCAGTTCCAATAACAAAAAGTAGCATTATAATTCCTAATTCCGCAAAGGTGTTCAATGAATTAACATTCTGTATCAAACTAAACGGTGGTGTATAAGGACCAATTATCATACCAGCAAGTATATAGCCAATAACCATTGGTTGTTTTAACCTATGAGTGATAACCAACATTAGAGCAGCAACTATCATTATTACTGCAAAGTCCTGGATTAAGGAATCAGGTGACGAAGGTGATGTGGAACCATGGGAGAAGAGCTGACCACTAAAGGATAGCAATGGAACCGATAATTGTTGTAGTATGATAAATGATAACGGAAAACTCATACTACCAGAATATTACACGTGATAATAATTAAGAATTTATGCATACGTCTTTAATTGAATTTTTCCTCCTCTAGATTGAAGTGATTACCAACTAGTATATCTTAGTCAATGTTTCCACAGTGAGATGTCATCTTGTGCTGGAACCATTGCTTGTATGATATGCTAAGCTAGAGTTAAGAGGGTATTTCAAATTCATGACCTTATTAGATATTCTACATAGGTAACAATATAGCTTACCGACATGGGTTACGTTTCTGCACTTCTCTTATAACATGCCCGTACTGGTCAGAACGAGTCGCGTAGCGTAGAATTTGCAGAAAAATCGAACCTCATCATTGCATCTGTAGTCTGCTTGTAATCCTTCTAAGATTTCGCGCATCATTTCTGGGAAATCAATCACTTTCATGTCAGTCCCTCCCACTTTGACAGCGGCTTAGGAGATACCCATTCAACAAGCAAGACCTTATACCAAAAATTCCAGGCAGCGGCGATATCCTCACACCGAATGGGGAATGTATTAGGGGTTATATCGCTGGACCTGCCGCTCTAGTCAACAATACACAGAAAGCTCAAACTACTCCTCCCAGTGGTGTTACTGTTATTAATTGCACTAACACCAATAACAATGCTACTGACAGCTGCTATAATTCAGGCTTGAGACACGGTCTTTACGACGGTAGCGATTTGAGAAATTTTGGATATTCACTCACACTGGGTCATGGTTGTGATTCTACCAATCCCAATTATTGTTTTGGCTACTTGACCGGCTATGATAGAACTTTCCCCCATGACACAAACTCAAGCGAGATTTGGCTACAAGCAAATTCTAGTGGTGCGATGAACTGAGGTCGGCAATCTGCACCGGCACCTTCTAAGATAGTATGTACTGTTTCTGTCTTCTTTTGCAAAGCTTTCATGCACGGATATATCTTAGCGTATACCCCGGAACTTATAATCAGGGGCGTGATGCTGGTCAAAAGTATGTTGACATGCTGATAGGCAAATGTCATGTATTTAACAATCCTCATATTCCTTCAGGTCACACAGCCGCCTGGAGAAAAGGATGGATTGAGGCATATGGAGATGATGTAAATGATGCAAAAAATGATGATGGAACGTATGGACATGGCTGTACAAAATATTATTAAGTTTCCAGTCAGGCGACTTACTATGTATTATATTTGGTTGATATATGATGGTCGGTTATTTTGTGCCAATTGTGACGCATCTATTCTAATCCAATGCTACTTGTACGAAAAGGGCGCTAGAATAAACTACCTTAATGTATGAATAGTTTGTTTATAATATCTTGTTATGGCAATTGAGGAGCGACTTACAGGTTTTCTCAAGGATGCTAAGGCGTGGGAGAGAAGAGCAACCAATATTCCTGGAGTATTCTTGATGAAACTACCGTCATCCAGGACAAGACAGGCAGCGATTGCTATTGAAATTAATCCAGTTGATTCTGCTGGGTCAGCTACTAAAAAGAGAGGTATAGTGG
>Ga0153924_1001032_pt1 | contig 15468 bp, 21 predicted proteins | sample TSNJ008MetaG_FD_104709 | JGI IMG/M metagenome (GOLD analysis project Ga0153924, IMG submission 104709) | Attine ant fungus gardens microbial communities from New Jersey, USA - TSNJ008 MetaG | ecosystem: Host-associated > Fungi > Mycelium > Unclassified | place: USA: New Jersey, Wharton State...
CAGGTCGCTGCAACGAGCAATCTAATGCCTACCCGGAACCCCAACCTCATCCTCTATCTTCCACCTCCCCACCTCCTTCATGGCCTCTGCATCACCTCTTTCAAGTTCAGGTGCGTCCAGCAACTTGCTGACCATTTTCCATGGGTCCCTTCCGCCACCCCATCTAAGCACCTCTAATTTATACTTCTCCCCAACTTCCCTTTTCAACGGATCCTTCTCGAATACTTGTTTCCATACCCTCGAAGCAATGGCACGATCAAAAAGGTAGGAATAGTATGTTGCTCCGTACCCAAATAGGTGACCGAACTGTGTTTGGAAAGATGTACCGGGTACATGCGGAATGACACCTTTCGCAACAGTCAGGTTCTCCAGTTCGTCGGTAGTTAAAAATATTGGATTATCTAAGACAGCAGGTGAATGGTATATTTGATCAAGGGATGCAAGGATAATTTGAGAAAAAGTGTCGATGGAATGACATGGATCCTCGTGGGTGTTACTAGTCTGACGGAGAGAATGTGTTCCATCAAGGTCGAACAAAGAGAGGACAATCGGAGAACTCAGAAAATGTTCCATGAGTATTGAGGGTAACTCGACGAAGTCAGTTGCGCATCGCGTTCCAGAGACATTTTGGTATTCCGTGCGGCCGAGCATAGCTAGTCAATACAAATGTTAGCAGCATATTCAAAAGTCAAGCTTGCTACTTGCAATGCATCGCGTGCCCCATCTCATGGAACAGTGTCATGACATCATGCCATTCTAACACTGTTGCACCCTTCAGTGCCGATGGTCTCGTAAATTCGCAAAGCAAGACCACAAGGGGTAACTGATACATTCCTTCTTGATTGGGTATCTTATGCCTCTTTACCCTTTCAAACTCTAGATTTTTCTGTATCAACTCTTCATGACCCATCAAGCTCCCATCACCGGCGTCATCATCAAAATCCGTTCTTCGAGAACACCGCACTGTGTAATGTGCTGCTCCACTTGGTTTGCCATGCCGTGCGAATAAATCAGCATATATCCATCCAATTAGACCTTTATCTTCATCTGTTACCTCTAATTTTTGAACGTCTGAATGCCAAACTTCCCCCGTCTGTACTTCTGTCGGCCGCAACGTGATTCCATATAAGTGTTTGAACAGACGGGAAAGCCCCATAAATATTGTTCCAAGGGTGAGAGGAGGAAGGGGTATAGGGGGTGCTGGAGGTTCAGGTGGACAGTAGAAATCTCGATCCCAGGCCTGAATCGTGGGCAGGTAAGATAATTTATGATGAGACTGTTTGCGAGCACTGAGAGTTCTGAGAGCACGCCGTGCAAACGGTTGTGTGTGACTAATGAGTGTGTCTAAAAAGTTCATTACATTTTCTGAGTATTGTGGTCGATCAGTGCTTATTGGGCCATTCTAGAACAGACATTTACCAGGTGTTTTAGCCATTTTATCATCCAAGGTCATGTGCGCAAAACTTGATCTACCAACTAATCTTGCAAGTTCTGCCCTCGTCTTCAGTAGACTTTCCAACGTGGCTATTTGTTGATTGGTACTCGAATTTGCAGCAATATACATTCGTTTTCTGGGTTCTTCATCTGGTGCAGAGCGCATGATCATCTGAGCTTGTAGTGAGCCTGGGTAAACAAGAAGGTCACGTCTCGTAAATTGAGCCTGAAGCTGCAGCCTGACTCCCAAGCCCTTGTCTTTAATCCCCGCCATGTGCTCAGGTTTAATGGATGCTGGTTGCCTCGGTGCATTCGCATTTTCCAGAAATTGGCGTCCGAGTATGAGAATATCCGAAGAGAGTGAAACGAATTTCTTCCGCTCTTCGGGAGGTAGATCAATCGCTGATTTCTCAAAGTCACGCCAGAATATTAGAGCAGTCTGGTATGCTTCTGGGCTCAATGTATTAATAATGGATGGGTCGGCAAGTACTATTTTGAGCACCTGCGATAAATTATACTGAAGTCAGACTGCAGGAAAAGATGAAAACTGAGTGGTGCACCTCATATAACCCAACATGTGTATTGAGCACATTCATGAACTCGCATAGTTGCTCATAGACATGGTGACCTGCTGCAATCCAATTGTGATCTGGGTGTGCATTGCGGATCAGTTCAGCAAGGTCAATGACACTGCAAAGCATGTCGCTCAAACGATCGAGGTTCTTGACTACCTTGCGTAGTTCATCCCGTGAACTCCGAGCTCCGAGTATTCGATTTGTGAGCAGCTGAGCACGCGCAAGGGTAGACTCTGCGAGTGAAATGAAGGCGTTCGGATGGGAGAGTTGGCTGTGTCCAAAGAGACCAGTAGAGGTGGTGGAAGGGTATCTGAAAGCTACATGCGGGCTGTCAAAGAGGGAGACTATGTTTCTATCATCTGTGGAAGCTGTGGACAGATGTTTTGCGAAGAGACAGCCACGAAATCTGAATACAGTTTTGGGGCACTCGGCGAGTATCCTCACCGATCGTGCAAGCATGACTTCGTTAAGTGTCTCCGCCCAGTTTCATAGCATCTGCTTCATCACGTGTCCATCTACCCATGCACTACCCATACACTTCCCAATACACTTCCTCCCTTTTGATATTCGTCATACCTTGGACCTCGTATACGAGACCCTCCGCGTTTTAATATGAGCATGCCTGTTACGGAATAGAAATCTGAAATCCTTGAATTTGGTCTAGGATCTCCCACAGTCTCATCCGCTTTCCTAACAAGCCGTTGCATTGCCGACCAACCTAGTTCAGCGTCATAAAGCCTACTCTTGCCCAACCTGCTAACTATTAACATTCGACTTTTACCGACCTGCATCTAGAACCGCGAAGCACTGGCAGCAAAACCTTCCCAATGTGCCGGTAATCAATGGAAAGAGTGAGATACTCGGCGGTGGAGAAGCGACTGTAGGGATAGATCGTTCTGCGCCCTTACTGAGTTTACGCGGCTCGCCGTCGCGTGGAGAATGGGAGACCTGAATGATATGGCTTCCCTGCTGTTTCCACTGTTTCATCCCTGTCATGACTGGCCGTAAACCATACTCTCCTACCATACTTAAACTCATACTTTTGAACCTTTGCGTAGTTCGTCTCGGCTACTAATAATAAATGTTATCTGTGAATAAAATGTTTCATCACACGGCTGGCCTTTACCACTGACATCGTCACATATGCACTATGTATATTCCATACTCTAGCATATACAATACCCTCTGACTGTAAGATATATAGATGTTAGTGCTTAATCAATAGCAGTCAAAATCACGCTGTCGATTCCACAACTCGGCGTTGACCGACGTGCAACCCTCCACACCCATTCGTTGATCCATGTCCATTAACAGCCTTCGAACTATCGCCATTCTTTTCCATTTGTGTATCCTTGCCATCAGATTCAGTCCCTGATTCTTGAACAGGTTCAATAGCATAAATCCAAAATCTGGATTTTTTCTTCCCCGCTACTTGCTCCACGATCATCTCGGTTGGCTTCAAAGCTGCAGCTCCAGTTGTTTTCAACTTGTCTTTCCTCATCCCATTTTCATTTACGTTACTGTCGTTATGATTTTGGATTGTGGAAGTTAAATTGGCATCAACTGATCCACCACTTGCCGTGCTTTCCTCTGTCCGTGACCTTTTTGGAGGTCGCTTGTCGGATTCAAAGGGGTCCTGGAAACCCAGTCGTGCTGACCGACGTTCTCCTCTCCAGCTGCCGACATTCGAGTCTGCGGAACTCTCTCTCTTTCCATGAGCATTCAGCACAGCTGTACGCATTGAGCGTCGTGTTACTACGGCAGCCTCCTGGCGCCTATTTTTTCCTCGTTCCTCATCAAAATCTTCATCTTCTTGCTCCTGGAACTGGTATTCATCCTCATCCTGAACATTTTCTTCTGGTCAAAGCTCATATAGACGAGGCATAATATGTTGACTCACCTCGCTCTCCTGACTGTAGTACACATAATCCGGTTTCTGAGCTTGCCTTCGGGTTCTTGTTGAGCGTAGTTCGGCTTGTGCAATCCAAACTTTATTCTTTTCAATCTTCTTGCGTACTTTGGCCACTCGCTATCGGCAATGTAAGATCAAAGAGGAATTACTTATTCAGGGAATAGTCAAGTAAGCCCTTTGGGTGCATAGCCAATGTCCAAAACCCAATAGGCATGAAAAAAATACTGCGCAAAGCAGAGGGAAATGTAGTTTGTGAGTTGATGAGAATGGTTCGGATGATTAGGGGTAGAAAAGAAGAAATAGCACACAGGATAAGAAGACTTACATTGAGTTCCTGATCTATTGTGTCAACCCTCTGTTCCAATTTGTGGATCAGATCCGCATGATTTTGCTCGTTCTTGGGTCTTTTCTTCCCTTTTGACACTGGAAGTATGGCTTTGAGATGGTCTATAACTGCAAGGTACTCCTCCCGTGTCGACGAAACAGCCTTGAACGACGCAGTCAACCTCCAGGGATTCGTAGATGTATAGACCCGTGGTGAATCTAGACATGAATCAGAGCAATGAACAGATGGTAATGGCAGTAAAATCAAAGGGTCCATGGCGTTCACGAGATGATGGTGCAGAAAGTAAACAATTCGGAAGTCCACAGACCATCAACGATCCAATATCTCTCCCTCTTATGGTCCATACCGAAAGGCAGGAAATCTAGCTCTTCACGTGTCGAGCATGAGAAAGCAGGAACAGAAGTGCCCTTCTTATGCTTATTATGCACTATGCCCCACGCACGATCTATAGCCGCTTTCACCTCTTGAGAATGCCCAAGCTGTAGTTCGACAAGTTCCCGCAGTATATCCAACTAGAGAGAATTAAAGGACGGAGTTAACGATGGAAAGAGAAACAGAATCACTAACACGTACCTTGATCTGCCAATCTGCTGCGAAGAATCCAGATTCCATACTCTGAAATGGGTCTACATTTGCTTTAACGTCATCGCTCCAAAACACTGTCCGCTCATTCGTTTTCAAGTACTCGGACAATACACCTATTAACGTCGTCGAAATTTGATCCGTACTAGAGGAGTTTTGAAGCACGCGTCAAGGCAGGGCACACGTATAGACATTCGTTTAATGAGTTTACAACGTAACGCGACAAGATCATCTTACCTGAGGTTCCGGGTTTGTGGTTTGAGATTTAGAATGAATCGACTCAGAATACTTGTAAGTATGTCATTTGGTTCGCGCGACAACAGGGCGTCCTCGAAACTAGAAGACAAACACCAATGATCAAAATAGCCGTACCACAATTGACCAGCTAATACAAATAGCACAGCAGCCAGAAGACTTAGTTACTCACTCCATCGGATTCTCAAATCCAGGGGTCTTTTCTTTCAAGTCGGTGAACTTGAGAATGAAGGTATATACAAACAAAGATTCCCATCTGCCGGATGGATGCATCGCACCCGACGGTGGACAAACATGTCCCCTTCGCTCAGGTTTTATGCCAGGAGCTGCCATAGCGAAGAAGGAGAGGTTGGAATGAGAAGAAAACTGAAACATGCCCGAAGTTAACCCCTGGTGTAGTTAGTGATGAATGAAGAAACGCGGTATGATGGTGGACTCTTAAGTCATAATCGTTTTTATATCCTGGACCAAATATATTACAATACACTAAATAGTTTTTCTTCCATTACTTGTGCTGTCCAATGATTGTTATGTTATCCGCTGAACAAAGCGCGATCTTTACACTAATTTAAAGACACTCAGCACACAGACAACGAAGCTCATACCAACTCTGAGCATTGATAGTATGAATCATACAGTCTGATCAACTTTCCCCTAGTGGCAACAACACCTGGCGGATGACACAAACCGATAACCAGATTTCAATTTCATCTAAGGGACTGAAAATCAAACATGCCTGCTTATAACAGCTTCAAGAGTAGATTTACAACAAAGGTGCTGGTTACATCAATCTCCGGTAAGGTATCAACGAAAAACGATAAATGATGAGTGCACAGGCCACTTACCAAATACAAGACACCACCGGGTGATGTATTATAGTGATACCCCTCCGCTGAATCCTCCTTCTCCCACATTTCGTGCAGAGGTCTTTGCGTCTAGAAAGAGTTCTCTCATCTCGTTGATATCTTCTAGCTCAATTTGCGACCGGCCTGCCGAGGTCGCAGAAATGGAAGCCGGTGTAAGCAGCTGTAAGACATATCTTCGTAGATACGTCAGTCACAGGAAAACCTGGATTGGGGAATTCCACCTTAATGAACTTCGTTCTCCCTCCTCTGCAAGCTTTTCCTGCACCCCTGTCCCGAGCTTGAGCCCTTCGACCTGAGCACGAATTTGAACAACCTTGCCAACCTCATCGCGATTGTAGGTGGATGTTTTGACAATTAGACATCTAATCACGATGATATCAGGCATTGCTCATCCATCAAAAATCAAGCACACCGATCTAAAAGATCCACAGGTATACCATGAGGAGACACGATGTCAGTGGTGCCTCTTACCAAAGCATTCCCTCTGTTAGTTGCCAGGATCACAGTTGGAGCCATGGGAGACTCGAGCAACGCATTCAAATAAGTGAAGCACTCGATATCTAACATATGCACCTTGTCGCATCGTGTCAGCTATGCGCGTGTTCCTTGCCAGTCTAGAAAATCACCTCATCGATAAAAACAGCTCCAGGAACGACTTCTGCAACGCCTTGATCGACATATCCTTTTACCACGCGATTCACTTCTCGACGCAGTTTGTCGGTCACTTCCGTTCTACCACTTTTCACAAGACTACCCATCACGCTCATAATATCTTGGCCCCCCTGCGGCCGGGCATTAGCCGCATCCAAATCTCCTAGCGTCACATCTTGCACGAGTTCTTTTCGTTTGTGCACATCACCCTTGGGAAGAGGTACGTATGTTTCTGATTCAAGATCGTACGAGGATGCATATGCATCAGAGCGCCCCACACGCTGTGAAAGTCATATCGTTTAAACTCCTAGAACTGCCTTTCAGCGTTCACACATACCTTGACCGCACCGGTGTTGGCTTCAATGTAGATGACATCACCCACAATGATCTTTTCTTTAAGGATAGCCTCATAGATACTAGGATCCAATTTAAGCTGTTTCGTTCCCTTTACAGTCTTGAGCCCTACGATAACGTGAGAGACGGTTTTTCCATATCCACTGAGCGGGTTTTCGGATTCTGTGGGCGTCAGTTCCGTGACTTCGCCCTCATAGACTTCTTTTGTTTCTTTTATCCGCAAACCTGTGGGACTGGAGAGATCAATACCAGTCGCTTTGCATCAAACATAATCAAGTAACAAAACAAACTCTGTCAACTATGACTGGGACAGAGGAAAATCCAATCTTGGAATGCCGTCCGCTCTGCTTGATTTCTTGGACTCACCGATGGCATGCCTGAAGGCTTCAGCGAGCACCTCAGTCTTTTTGACCTCTGAGCTATACACTTCTGAGCCGACCATGGGACAGAATGGAACTTTTGCACCCAGTTCTTGGGCAACAGCTAGAGCCAAAGCGGTTTTGCCCGTTCCAGGTGCACCGACCAGCAATAACGCCCTACCAGAAAATTTGCGCAACTTAACAAGATCAACTACAACGCCGCATGCCTGACAATAATACTTCGTGAGACACAGCACTGTTTTTCATTCAAAAAATTTCGTACCTCTCTGGCATCGATCTGACCAATAAATCCAGCAGCGCCAGAAGATGCATATCCTTCATTATTGAGTCCAAGTCCTTTGATATGGGAGTGTGGTGCGATGCGAGAGGAGCGAGCTGCAGCAGAGGTTGTGGGTGGTAAAGGTGCATTGTGTGCAGGTGTAGACGACGCGGCGGCAGACGTAGTTGCCTTCATAACGCGTTTTTCGATAGCAGTAAACGGCGTGAACCAGACAGGTGTACGACACAGATTTAGGCAAAGTTTCCCACATCTATTGCCCTTTTGGATTTTTAAAAGTTAAAAGTTATCTAATGCCGAAACTGATGTTATGTCGACGAGATACAACTCGATTTGATGGAGCAGCCAGTGTGCAAAAAGATGGCGACCAACTTGGGCAAAACCGGCAATCAACACACTACAATTGCTGTAAAAAGGTTCAATAGAACTGACTGCAGAAAATGATTAGAAATTAAAACACGATTGTTTTTCTCCGGACAATCATGGGTCATGCAGGAACCCGTCAATGAGGTAACTTAAGGAGAAATTTGACTCGGTAGTTCATTCAAATACACCATGATTCAGCATTCCTGGTAATGCTTGTTCAAGGGTTCCTAGTATCGGGTGAATTCCAGGCTTCTCAAAGTATAACGAAACATGTCAGTAGCTTGAGCAAAAAGTCGCTACTTTGTCTTTGTGGATGTGCGACGGTCACTGAATTTGCATGAGGAGCAGGGATAACAGGTGACAGAAGCACGAACAGTGACAGGTTGTTTGAAGGGATCCCTGATATCAGCTGAGTATTCCCAGTAGATCTCGACTTTGACGGTTTGGAGTGGAAGAGGAAACGGTGGAAGGCCCAAAGCTTGCACGATCCATGATGAACAAAATTGTTTGGTCCATCGGACAACTTCAACAGTGCTTCATGCTTCTTCTGAAAATCTTGTTCGTCTGTTCTGGTGCGGCGATTAACGATCTTGGCTTGATGAAGAATACTTCTCGTGTAAAACTAGTTCTAATTTTCCTTGCAGATTTTCAGCTGTATTCTTGACATTCTCCGTAGACTATCAACGTTCACAATTGTGATTCAAGCAGGTATGTTTGTACATCCATATGGGCGCCTTTTATCTCCAATGGGAGATCGACTTGGCTGAAACCTTTGGGAGGGGGAGATGGCAAGTTGACCCATCATTTCGCTAGGAAGGAAATCTTGGCCCAGAATACGCTTCGAACCTCAGAGACAGAGAAAGAGGAGGACATGGGCATGGAGGCAAACTGCAGTGGGTGGGAGTGAGCTACAGATTGTAAATATACAACGAAGTCGGTGACATAGTGAAGTAATTTCGACATTCTAGAGTGCATCTCATTACGACACAATTGAGAGAGTTTTCACCAAGTGGTTCATCGATCTGAACTAACGAGCACTGGCCCAGTGTGACTAATGAAGCTTGTATTGTTATCCATATAACAGACGTGGATACAACGTGAAGGTAATACGCTAGACAACGACGGATACAATAGGCAAACGCAAAGCCCAAGTTCTTAGCCTGGTCCAACCTAAGTAATGGGTCAGAAAAAATGGTGATGCCAACATTTGCCTATGCACCTTGGGAATGTCGTGGTGCTCGCTGAGTGCCTCGAGCTTAGCATTGAATTCGTTGACTCTATCTTTATGGGTCTTTCCAGCAAGCTTGGCCACTCGTTGCGCCATCTGAAAACAACTATAGAGTGCTGTCACACTCAAGAGGAGACTGCTTACTCGTTGCTTCTGCCTCTCTTCAAAACGTTTCTCAGCCTCCGTTCTCCTGGACCCACCGCTGCTGCTACTCACGACAGCCGGAGTTTTTCGCCCACTTCCGCTTCCAGGTGTCGACCGGTCGTCGTCTCCAGAAATTGCTTTTTCTACCTTCTGTCGTTCCAACTCCAATTCTTGCTCGATCAGTCCCTCCTTGTGTTTAGATTTCTTCTTCCTTCTAAATGCAAACGAGGTTGACAACTTGAAACAAGTATTACGAGATGGAATGCCTACTTCTTCACGATACCTCCATCTGCAACCGTCCCCTTAAGCTTAAGAGAGCCTCCGGTCCGCAGATCATAATCCGACATGGTGGTAGGGCATGACACCTGAGTTTTCGAGCCGGTAATAAAATTGCCAGGAATAGCGCAGACCACGTGCCTTTGAGTCAGCCCACTAAGAACCAAGCTGCCTTGAAATAAGTTTCCAGCTCACGACATCGCTTCGGAACCGTCCTTGGCGACGAGCAACCCACTCTACATCCTCGCAGATCAGATACTGGTGGGGCTAGGTCCTCATTCCGCCGTTGGGTTCGAATTTTTTCCGTCATGGCAGTTCTCTCTTCGCCAATTCAACTCGTACAGTCGATCCCCCTTGTTACGCGTTCTTTGACGATCGCCACGATCGTCTGTTCCGGAATTTATGCATGGCTCTGTTATCAGGATATGGCTAAGACAGCTGAACAGTATATGCTGCTCCTCCCTGGGTCGAGTCTTTTCACACCATGGACACTTTTGACCTCGGCGTTTGTGGAACCTTCAATACCAGAGGTTGGTGTCATGTACCCCAACCATCGACAAGTGATTGATTAGATAAATTAGTTCATCGCGTCGATGGTTTTTGTTCCCGCCGCGCTGAAGTATCTGGAAAGACTGTGGGGTACAGTGGAGACTATTAAGTTCATCCTGGTCTCGATTGTTGCATCAAACATCATTGCATTCGGCCTTAATTGGATCGAATTTCTTGCGACTGGCAACGCCTTTTTTCTGTATGGAACGCCATATCACGGACAAATGTCCCTTCAAATTGCACTCCTTGTTGCATTCACTCAGCTAATTCCTGAACACCAAGTTCAGGTTATGGGCATCATCAAAACCCGCGTAAAAGTGTGTGTCTCTGCAGATATTATCCTTAAAAATTTGACAATCATGACCAGAGCTTGCCTATGGCCTACCTCACACTTTCCACTGTCCTCTGCATTCTTGGATGGCAGTGCCCTTGGATTATAATCCAATTTGGGTGGTTTGTAGGATGGGTGTACCTGCGATTCTACAAGAAGAATCTCGGAGATGTAGGTGGTATAGACTCCTATGGAGACAGGAGTGAAACGTTTTCTCTTGTTTCGTGGTTTCCTCCCTTCCTGCAGTAGGTATCCATATGCATGACCAAAGTATTGTTGTCACCTTTTCCTTAGCGGGCCTTTAACTATCCTCGGCAATTTCGTCTACAAGCTAGCGAACCGCCTTCACTTAATTCCCACTTCCTCAGGGGGAGGTATTGAAAATAGTGGCTATAACCAGATTCCTCTCAGCGCAAGAGCAGAAGCTGAGAGAAGAAGGTGAGATCATTTGAATCAGGTTTTGCTATTTTTTACACTGAATACACTTTCAGAGCGCTGGCCCTAAAAGCTCTCGATCAACATCTTGCAAATGCATCTCCAGTTGCCTCCTCATCCTCCAACATAGCTTTCCAAGCACCACGCCTACCGCCTGTGAGCCAACCTAAGTATGAGAGTACCAGTCCTTCAACGAATGCGTCCCCGAATGCTAATGGATACGCACATGACCACGAAAGAAGTGTAAACGATGGCAATGGAGAAGCGATGGTAAAGTCAGAGAGTTAATGATCTCGTACTGACGTATAAGATTCTATCAGAAACGTTTTGACCAAAGATACAGTAGAGGACGGGGAATTTGATTAGTTTGTATAACATTCTGTCTGCTGTTCTGTGATATTGCTACTGTAATTGCTTCCTGCCATCTCTATTTATACAGTTACTCTGATTAAATCGATACGGATCACATCACCTCTTTCGTCCCCTCTCTTCTCTTTGAAAGCTTGAGCAATGAACGTGATCGATATCTGGCAATCACTGTCATGGAACCAAGTATGAAACCATGAGCAGTAAGTAAGGTATAGCAAAAGGTCGCATATCATGTCTCCAACAGCATACCAAGGAACTGCGAGGGAAAAACCAAAACCTGCATCTAAGTCGCAAGCATGCTCCAGAGACCAATTAGGTAGCAATCTAGGATCCAACATCCCAATCTGACGATGATACAAGATAACTCCCAAGTCATGCTCCGAAAAATGATGTCGAAGACACCACTAGAGTCAGAGACCCGTTAATCTGTAGGACTATACATGTTGACAAATGTTCTTGTTCATTTGAGAATGTAAAACTAACACTGGAATGTTAGATGGTCGATAGTCCCGTTCCAATTGTAGCTTCAAGCATCGAGTCCTCTCCGAGAGTCTCCATTATACTTTGCCGTTGTGGTAGAAATTCCGATAGGGGAAGAAATGATCGTACATAGTAAGCCGTGGGCCAAGCTTCTATGAACGCCTCCTTACGTAAGGAGGTAAGGCTGTTGCGAATTCTACATTACATATGTCCCATGTTCCGTCGTTCTTCTACTACTCAATCTGTTTCATCAGCAATTGATAATGGACTTTATATCCAGAAAGTTTCTACAACATACACGTCTATCAGTAATAGTCAAAACCCCATCTTGAAACGCTCAGTTTCCAACACGACCACCACTGCCTCAGACAGGAAGAATCAAGATTTCAACACGGATGACCTATTTACAAAGCATACAATCCTCGAAATCAAAGCTACTCAAAACCGCCTTAGGTGAAAACACTGTCTGTATACTGACATCAGAATAGGTGATGACCTGGTTTGCAGAACAGATGCAGACGCTAAAAAGGAAGAGCTCCGGCAGATGGTTGGGTGCGTTTTATGCGAAAATGACTACTATAATCTCGTTCTGATCTGCAGTCTGTTTGATGAAAGCGTAGTGAACGCTATCGAGATCTACTACAAGCCTCGACTTCTATAATTTCCATTGCTCAATCATCAAGGCGTGTAGTCGAGGCTTTGAATGAGTCGAGAAACTCGATAAAGAGACCAGAAGATCCACCGTTGCAAAAGATATCCTCTGCAACGAGTGAGCAAGGTTGGTCCTCATTAATGCATAAGGCCAAACACTCATACGATCTTTTTTCATTCGAAGACAGGCATCTACATGCACTACAAGTGCTTTCTGCGCATATGAAAATATTGCTAGATGCGCCGGAGCATTTGTGGCGGCTCATCGAACGTAAAGAGTTCTTTCCTGCTGCATGGCTTTTTTTGTTGGCCCGTGTAATACATCGGGCATTAGTACGAAGCGAAGAACAAGATGATGAGGCTTGGAAGAGTCAGGGCATAGATGTTCTGGCAGATTTTCCACTCATACAACGACAATGGGAGATCGTGTCGCAATTTCGCTCTCAAATCGTACACAAGGCAACCCTATGGCTGAGGGACGCAAATTCTGCTGAAGTTTGTTTTTCGATATTCTTCGTCTTTTCAATGAAACTAATTTGATCTTAAGGATGTATGTGCGATTTCACTGACACTCCACCTTTTGGACTCTCGTCCACTTCATGATACATTAACCTCAATGTTCTCACAACGCTCAAAAACCTTGAATCTTGCGTTGACAACTAAGATGGTGTCATCATCCACATCAGTCTTGCAACAACACGTGGATGGGAAAATTTCGCTCTCCCTCTCTCAAGATTCCGCTTTGTCACCCCCCACGAAGCCCCGTATACGAGAGGTCAAGGAGTCCCTACATCATGTATTTTCAATCATCTCAAAGACTATGCACGATGCACGTGAAGTTTTTGATGGATCGTCTGGTTCTTCACTGATTGAACGTGTTCTTGGATCAATACAATCGGATACAGACAATCAATATGGCAACATACCTGCAGAACTACATCTGACGACCCAGGCTTTGCTCGTCGGCGTGGCGTCTACTATTCATTTTCAGCTGCTCCCACAAAATTTACGATGTTATAAGCCCTATGTAGATTTAGCGTCGTCGTCAGCATTGCTCGGACAGGAACGATTTCTTGTGCAGCTGAATGATTGGTTCCTTCAGTCAATCAACTTGTTGCAAGATGCGGTAAAGAAGTGGTTTGGAGACCTAGAGACCGTCAAGGAGACTTTGAGCGTTAGGCTTGCTTCAAAACGATGGATCACTGCATCAGCACTCAATAGCCAAGAAAAGTTGCGGATCTCCGTGATAGTTGACGAGATTTGTCAGGAGAGGATTATAGAAATTTGGAAGTCGATGTCAAAGGAAGCTTCGGCAACTTTCGAAGCCGCACTCGATGCTTCATTGCTGACAATGAGTTCCTGTGAAGATGACACTGGTCCGCAGTTCCTATTGGCACCCACACCTTGTTTTGATCCACCTCCTAGATAATTCGTTCCTCGATTACCTCTTCACTAATGCACCCCTACCGACCCTTTCACAATCAGCCATTGATTACGACAGTCCTTTACGGAAATACCAGATCTCTCTTAAACAACAGCTTTTAGGAAGAACAACTACTGTTGACAATGTTTTGGGCAGTCTAGAACAATGTGCGAGGCATGTACATGAAGACATCTCCTTGATACGTGCTGGATCTCGTAATGAAGCAAAGTATGAGTTATTACTTAGTGTGACGTCTTTTAATTATATTCACAGATGTATGGTTGATTCGCTTACAGGTCAACATGAATCGGCTGCGGAAGAACTGACAGGTTCAATATTGCTCACACTGAAGAAGTTTGTCAATCGGATAGAAGGGGATCATGGTAAGGTCTCCTGAAAAATCTTGTCTTAACGACTTATCATTAGACAGATCAGTCTATCCGGAGGCTTGTATTTCTGGGACAGGTAACAGAGGAACTGACTTTGCGCTCTCCATTTATTGGACAAATCGGTTGTAGGCAAATTGCTCGTGATGGTGAGGCTTGTTACTGCGTTCTAAATAAAAAACATCACTCATGTATCACTCATGTCTAGCATTTAAAGACCAGGTACATGATCTTAATAGTACCGTTCTAGACATGTGGAAGCGGAAAACGGTTACCCACATCCTTTGTCGATCTGGTTTTTCCTCTAGAGTGATCCCTATCTCAAATACAGGTGAGCCTTTTTGGGTTTGATCCTTCGTGAAATGAACGCCACTCCTAGGACCAACGCCAGAACTACTTCAGGCATTAGTGACCTTGTATGAAACCTCGCAGGAATTGACATTCAAATGGGACAATATCATGCAGATCGGTTTCATACAAGATGTTCTCGAGCTCTTTGTGGAGTTGTGGCTGAAGGAGAGACTCGTGCATGAAAATGTTACAGGATATGACCTTGCACTTTTACAAGAATTGGCAAAACTAACCCGATTGGAGGTGGAATCATCGGAAACATGGCGGAGACTGCAACACAGGCTAGGACAAATGGCAAGCAGAGGGCTAATGACTACGTTACAAGCTGACTGATATGACGCTCAGATGGATCGTTCCAAATTTGAAATAGCGTCGGTTGAACATGTCAAACGACTGCAGACTTTCATGCCAGCAGCCGTCCACTACTGTCTGGACCAAGAACGGTCTCTGAATGAGGGACCAGATAAACTTCCGAATTCAATACGATACGGGCCTCTGTTGACAGATGCTCAGACTTCTGACGAGTCCGCCAAGCCAGGGCCAAGATTCGGGATGCTGCTGGTAGCTGAAGAAAGCTCTGGATAGTACTGCATATGAACGTAGCTGTAGAGTGATAATAGTGGATTAAAAAACATGACATATCATGTGATGGAGCTGGACCCCTATCACGGAGCTGGATGAATGAACCGTGTAGATGACCAGATTTGGGCAAATTGCGAAGGGTCAAGGATGACAGATTGGCAATGTCACCTTGTTGCCGCCGGTCTGATAGATTGCTCTCCCCTCCTCTTAACCTCTCCCACCACTTTCCTGTCCCTGCCTCTCCCCGTCCCTCACGTCCCCCCCC
>Ga0153924_1001033_pt1 | contig 15454 bp, 18 predicted proteins | sample TSNJ008MetaG_FD_104709 | JGI IMG/M metagenome (GOLD analysis project Ga0153924, IMG submission 104709) | Attine ant fungus gardens microbial communities from New Jersey, USA - TSNJ008 MetaG | ecosystem: Host-associated > Fungi > Mycelium > Unclassified | place: USA: New Jersey, Wharton State...
CGCATCCTGCTCGGCAAGGAGAACGTCGCGCTCTACGGCTCGATCCAGCAGTTCCGGATCGCCGAAGGGCCGGACGGGGTACCGATCGGCTGCGGCGCCCTCGCCGTCTTCTGGGACGACATCGCCGAAGTCCGCACGCTCGCCCTCGACGCCGACTGGATCCACAAGCGCGTCGGACACCGGATGCTGGAGGCGCTCGAGCACGACGCCCGGGAACTCGGCGTCGCACGGATCTTCTGCCTGACGTTCGAGGTCGACTTCTTCGCGAAGCACGGGTACCTCGAGATCGGTGAGCAGGTCGTCGAACCCGCGGTCTACGCCGAGCTGGTGCGGTCGTCGGACGAAGGGGTCGCGGAGTTCCTCGACCTCGCCCGGGTCAAGCCGAACACCCTCGGCAACACCCGCATGCTGAAGATCCTCTGACGCTTTCGCGCGGCACCCGGCGGGGGTCCCGCACCGGGCATCCGGGGTTGTCTACCCTGTGCGCATGTCGTCGTTGCGTCACCCCGTCGGGCCCGAGAAGCCGGTCGTGTACTGGCGCCGTCGTGCAGCCGTACTCGGAGCGCTCGTGATCATCGTCGTGGTGGTCGTGCTCATCGTCGTCGGACGGGGGAGCGCGTCGACCCCGACGGCGGCGCCCACGTCCTCGCCGTCCGCCTCGGCCGGTGGTTCGTCGTCCGCTGCCCCGTCCCGCTCGGCGTCAGCATCTGCGGCGGCGTCTGGGTCCGGTGCTGCCGACGGGTCGACGTGCAGCAAGGACCAGGTCGTCCTCACGCCGGTGCTCGACAAGGAGGCCTACGGGCCCACCGAGGACCCGAAGATCGCGATGTCGATCAAGAACACCGGCACGAACTCGTGCCACCTCGACCTCGGCTCAGCGCAGCAGGTGCTGACCATCAGCTCGGGCGAGGAGCAGTACTGGTCGTCGAAGGACTGCCAGACCGGCGGCACGAACCAGGACGTCACGATCAAGGCCGGACAGACCCTGACCACGCCGGCGATCGCCTGGGACCGGACCCGGTCGTCCACCACGACGTGCGATGCGTCCCGTCCGGCGGTCTCGGCCGACGGGGCGAGCTACCACCTGCAGGTCGCGGTCGGGAACCTGAAGTCGAAGACCTCGGTGCAGTTCATCCTGCAGTAGCCCGGTCGTCGCGTGGGCTGGTAGCCTCGACCCAAGTGGATTGGGAATGCCCGATCGGCGTCGAACCCCCGGAAACCCCGGGGGTTCTCGCTTTCACGGGTACACCTTCAGGCCCCAGCCCTTCACCGAACCAGACGGCGACTTCGGCATGCGCTCGAGGATCCGGTCCCACGCGCGGTTGGGCTGCTCGGGCTTGAGGAGATGTGTGCCGATCGGACGAGCGACGAGATCGGCGATCTGGAGCCCGGCACTGTTCGTCTGCTTGCTCGCGATCTTGAAACGGAAGGTCTCGGCCATCCCACGCATCTTCGTGGTGCTCATGATTCGGTCGAACTCGGCCTCCAGCTCCCGGTCCTCGGAGCGGCCCCGGCTCTCGAAGACCACGAACGTCTCGCACCGAGACGCTCCCCGATCCTGGAGCTGCAGGAAGACCCGTTCGAGCCCGAACTCGAGCGCGACGTGGTAGGGACTCGTGTCCTCCCCGACCCGGCGGACGAACTCGTGCTTCCGGATGGCGGATGCAACCACCCCGAAGCGCTCGTCGAACACGGCGTCGACTCTTGCCATGAAGTCGCTGCGGACGGAGGCGTTCAGGAGGATGTCGAACGGCGGAGCTGACTGACGCATCTCCCGCTCGTGGAGGACGACCATGTCGTGGTTGAAGAAATCGAACTTGAGGCGTTGGACGAGCGGAACGATCCGGTCGACGTAGACGTCGACGGGGAAGATGCAGAACGCGAGCACGAACATCGGGTAATCCGGATTGATGCGCGTGAGACTGTGATCTCCGCTTTCGTCGACGTAGACGATGTATCCACTCCGCACCGGTCCAACATATCAGTGGACAGCAAACGGCCCCGCCATCCAGAGGACGACGGGGCCGTTCGAAGCTGATGTGATCAGCCGAGGACGGTGATGTTCTCCGCCTGCGGGCCCTTGCGGCCCTCGGTGATGTCGAACTCCACCTTCTGGTTCTCCTCCAGCGACTTGTAGCCGTTGCCGGCGATCGCGGAGAAGTGCGCGAAGACGTCAGCGCTTCCGTCGTCCGGGGCGATGAAGCCGAAGCCCTTTTCGTTGTTGAACCACTTGACGGTACCGGTAGATGCCATGATGGCGTTTCCTTAGCTTTCTTGCGTTCCGCCATGGTGCGATCGCACCTGCGGAGCCCCGACGTACGTCGACGGGGGTGATGCGCCACGCGGGCAGGTGCCGGCGGGACGGGTTCGGGGTCAGGCCTGATGGCCAGTGACCCTGGTAGTCCGAGTTGAGGGGCAAACCACCTCGCCCGAACGTTGAGCGCCGCCGAAGCGGTCCCATCAGGCTAGCGTGCTCAGGGCCGACTGGCTACCCGTGCGTCACGGAACGACGAAAATCTGGTGGAATTGATCAGATGGCAGACAAGGAACAGCGCTTCCGGAGCGAACAGCTCGAGGAAGCCCTCGCGAAGCAGGACGTCGCTGCGGTGGCGTTCGCGCTGCGCAACGACATCGTGATCGTCCCCCGGCTCGTGACCGGCAAGAAGGACATGCAGGTGCGGGTGTTCGGGCGTGAAGGCTCCGAGAAGCGCATCCTGCTGCTGTTCTCGTCGGCTGACGCCTACACGGCGATGGTGCCGGACGAGAAGATTCGACAGGTCATGGTCTACGACGGGCCTCGGCTCGAGGAGTTCCTGGCCGCCCACCTCGACTTGCTCGAGGGCGTGTTCTTCGACATCGCCGGGCCGAACACCATGCAGGCGACGCCCGAGGACCTGTTGGCCGCATTGCGCGCTTAGGCGATCAGAACGCGCGGTCGAGCTCGCGCTCGCGGGCAGACTGCGTCATGGAGAACGCCACGCGGAGTGCTTCGCGCAGATGCCCGGAGTCGGCGCCGAGCACGGTCGTGAAGCCGAGTCGGCTCGCCTCGTTCACACGCTGCTTGGTCCCCGTGGCCGGACGGATCTCGCCCGCCAGGCTGATCTCGCCCACGGCGGCGAGCGTGTGCGGGTACGGACGGTCTCGTGCCGCGCTCGCCAGTGCCAGGGCGATCGCCAGGTCGGCGCCTGGCTCGGTCAGCTTCATGCCGCCCACCGTGGAGACGTAGACGTCGGCATCGGAGAGCTTGAGACCGGCTCGGCGTTCGAGCACCGCGAGCAGCATCGCCACGCGTGACGCATCGACGCCGTTCACGACCCGGCGGGGCTGCGGAGCCGAGCTCGGGACGATGAGCGCCTGGACCTCGACCGGGAGCGCCCGGCGCCCCTCGAGCGCGACGGTCACGCACGTGCCGGAGACCGGAGTCGCGTTCTTCGACATGAAGAGGCCGCTCGGGTCCGGGACCTCGTGGATGCCGTCCCCGCCCATGTCGAAGCACCCGACCTCGTCCGTGGGACCGAACCGGTTCTTCAACGCCCGGACGAACCGGAGCGCGGTCTGCCGGTCGCCCTCGAAGTGGCAGACGACGTCGACCAGGTGCTCGAGGAGACGCGGCCCGGCGATGGTGCCGTCCTTCGTGACGTGGCCGACGATCAGGACCGGGAGGGCGCGGTCCTTCGCGATCCGGATCAGGGTCGAGGCGACCTCGCGCACCTGCGACGTCCCACCTGCGATGCCGTCGATCGAGCTCGACGAGATGGTCTGCACGGAGTCGGCGATGAGCAGGTCCGGCTTGACCTGGTCGATCTGGCCGATGATGACGCCGAGGTCGACCTCGCTCGCCAGGTAGAGGTCGTCGTGCATCGCGCCGGTGCGCTCGGCCCGGAGCCGGACCTGGTCGACGGACTCTTCCGCACTGACGTAGAGAACACGCTTGCCGGAAGCGGCTGCCCGCGAAGCGACCTCGAGCAGGAGCGTGGACTTGCCGACGCCCGGCTCGCCGGACAGCAGGACCGCGGCACCGGGCACCACCCCGCCGCCGAGCACCCGGTCGAACTCGCCGATGCCGGTCTGCCACCGCTGCACCGTCGTGCCGCGGGCTTCGGTGATGGGGCGGGCCGCGCGGGCCCCGGTGACGGCGACGGCCGCCGTGCCCCGGGTGCTCGCCGAGACCGCCGAGGAGTCCTCGACCGTGCCCCAGGTCTGGCACTCGCCGCACCGGCCGACCCACTTGACACTGGTCCAGCCGCACTCGGTGCATCGGTAGAGGGACTGCGGGCGCGCCATGTCGTCGAGGCTAAGCCGTGCCGCCGACATCACCGGAGTGGTGCGTCGGCTCGTCGGGCAGGGCGATCGACCCCGTCATCCGGTTGCGGATCCGCTCGACGGGACTCGGTCGGTTGGCGTGGTCGAGTGCCTCGGCGCCGTCGGTGTCCTGCTCGGCCCGGGCGTTCGCGACGGCGCCGGCCTCGCGCCCGAGGTTCTCCGCCTCGCGCGCGGACAGGTAATGCCGGATCGCGGCAACCGTGTCGACTCGAGCGTCGACCGCGGGCTCGAATGCGCTCGCCCAGACCTCGTACCCCCGGTCGTTCGGGTGGAACAGGTCGCCGTAGCTGTTGAAGAACGTGCGGCGGACCCCGACCCGCTTCGTGATCGTGTGCAGCGGCGCCACGGTCAGCCCGAACTCGGCGGCCACCCGGTGCACGATCTCGTTCGCCACCGCCACCTTGCGCTCACGGTCCGGCACGAACATGCACGGCAGCTCGGCGACCACGGCGTGCGACGGCACCGCGCCGTAGATCGCCCGGATGTTCCGCTCGAACTTGTCCGGGTCAAAGTCGGCGATGTCGTTCGCCCCGATCGACACCGTGCAGATGTCGGGCGTGTACTGCCGGAGCTTCGGCAACTGGTCGCGCTTGGCACCCCACGTCGTCGAACCCGAGACGCTGAGGTTCACGACCCGCACCGACTCATGCGAGCGGTGCCGGATCCGACGCGCCAGCAGACCCACGTACCCGCGCGACGGGACCGTCGCACCGACGCCCTGCGCCGCCGAGTCGCCGATCGCCACGTAGAGCAGCTGCCCCTCGTGCTGCTGTCGCTCGTGCCACCAGTCGGCATGGATCGGCAGCATGTCGACCACCCGTTGCGCAGCCGCTCGTTGGCCCTTGACGCCGGCCCGGGCCCCGACGGCAGCAGCGCCGAGGACACTGGCCCCGCCGAGGACGGACGTCAGGAGTGCGATGAGCGTGCGGGTCTTCATGCCGTGGACGGTACGCCCGCAGGCCGAGTCGACGACGTGGGCGGCCTGTGGGTGTGGGAAGAGCCGTGGGGGTGACCGCCTGTGGAGGGCGGGCCGACGTCGGGTGGCGTGACGGGCCTCCCGGATCGTGTAAGATCTTTCCCGGTACCGTGTCCGAGCGGCCGAAGGATCATGTCTCGAAAACATGTGTGGGGGCAACTCCACCGTGGGTTCAAATCCCACCGGTACCGCCACGAGAACCCCCGGCTCCGGCCGGGGGTTCTCCTCGTTCCGGACTGTCAGACAGCGTCGCGGTGCCGGCGCAGTGTGTTGCTGATCACGATGAGGTCGCCGCGGTAGTACCCGACAGCGAACTCGATCGGTCGACCGGTTGCGTCCGTCAGGAGCCGGTGCTGCACCAGCAGGGGCGCGGACGGCTCGGTGGACAGCAGTTCCGCGACGGCGGGGTCAGCCGGCACCGCGCCGGTGCGCACCGCGGCCTCACCGAGTTCGATGCCTGCGGCCTCCAGGAAGCCCCACGTGCCGGCATCGACTCCGGGGGTCTCCTCGCCGGGCTCCTGCAGCCCGAGGTCGCTCCGGAAGTAGCTGGTCCACAAGACGAGGGGGTCGCGCGAGGCCGTGATCCGCTCCCACCGGATGACGGGTGTCCCGAGCGGGACGAGCAGGTTCTCGGCGACCACCTGTGGCGCGGGGACGAGCTCCCAGGAGAGTTTGCGGTAGTGGATCGCGTTGCCCTCGACGGTGCTGTGACCTGGTTCGCCGATCGCGCGGAGCTGGTTGAGGTGGTGGACGATGACGTGCGCCGTCGGTTCGGTCCCCTGACCGCGGACGCGTCGGATGAGCCGCTCCGACACGAGCAGGTCGAGCGCTTCCCGAACGACGTTCCGGCCCACCTGGTGCCGTCGGATCAGTTCGTCCTCGGAGGGGAGCGTCGCGACCCCGCCGTCTCCGCGCAGGAGCTCGTCGCGGAGCATGTCGCGCAGCAGCCGGGCGCGGTGGTGGCGACGTTCGAGGTACTTCGGCATGGGACCTCAGGGTGGCACACGCCGGTCGCCGTGGCACGAGGACGCGTGGACTTCGTGGCGTTGCGTCCTCGGCGGAGCCAGGAAGTCCCGATCAGGCGGCATTCGCTGATACGTGCGTGGTGGCTTAGCAGGGGCGTAACGAGGGCGTGACGGAGTGGAAACCGCCGTCGATCACGCTCTCCTCATGCCCCTCACCACCATCGCCACCGTGTCGATGCCGGTCGTGTACGACCCGGACACGAACCTCACCGTGATGCTCGGTCGCATCCGGGATGCTGCCGAACTCGGCGCCGACCTGGTGGTGTTCCCGGAACAGGCTCTGCAGGGCTACCTCACGGACACGCTCAGTCTGGACTTCGAGAACGTCCGCTACCAGCAGCAGAACGCCGAGACGGTGCCGAACGGTCCGCGGGTCAGCGCGTTGATCGAGGCTGCGGTCGAGCAGAGCCTGCACGTCGTCTTCGGGCTGACCGAACGCGACGACCGGTTCGCTGACGTGCTCTACAACACCGTCGTGCTCGCCGGCCCGGACGGGTACATCGGTCGGTACCGCAAGGTTCACCAGCCCGGGGACGAGAAGCACGTCTACCACCCCGGTGCGGGGTTCCCCGTGTTCGAGACGGGCATCGGCCGGATCGGCATGCTCATCTGCTACGACAAGTGCTTCCCCGAGACGACCAGGGCCCTGGCGCTGCAGGGCGCGGAGATCCTCGTCATGCCGACCGCGTGGGCGTACGACGACGCCACCGAAGCGGCCGAGGACGACGTCCGCGTCGACCAGTACACGCTCTTCGGCCGCGTCCGGGCGCTGGAGAACCAGGCGTGGATGGTCGAGTCGAACGTCGTGGCCCCGCAGGGGAACCTGAACTACCACGGGCACTCGCGGATCATCGACCCGAACGGCGTCATCCGCGCCGACACCGGGCCGACCGAGGGGATCGCGTGCGTCACCGTCGACGTCGAGGACACCATCCTCCGTGCACGCGGCATCGACTACATCGGCTACCACTTCCTCAAGGACTACGTCCCCGTGCCCGCAACAGTCGGGCCGTACGGGGCAGGAACGGAATGACCATGTCCCACGCGATCGAGGTCCAGGGCATCGGGAAGCGCTACGGCGACGGCCCGCTCGTGCTGGACGGCATCGACTTCCACGCGAAGGCCGGCGAGTTCGTCTCCTTCGTCGGCCCGTCCGGCTGTGGCAAGTCCACCCTCTTCAACATCATCACCGGTCTGCTCGCTCCCACCGAGGGACGCGTCCTCGTCAACGGGACCGACACCACCGGCAACCCGAACCGCTCGATCGGGTACGTCCTGCAGAAGGACCTGCTGATGCCGTGGCGGACGATCATGCAGAACGTGGTCCTCGGCCTCGAGGTGCACGGCGTCCCACGGCGCGAAGCCCGGGAACGCGCGTCGGCCCTGTTCGACACGTACCACCTGTCCGGTCGCGAGGACAGCTACCCCGGTCAGCTGTCCGGCGGCATGCGGCAGCGCGCGGCGCTGATGCGGACGATGGTCACCGACCCCGACATCATCCTGATGGACGAGGCGTACAAGGCCCTCGACTACCCGCTCAAGATCCAGCTCGAGAGCGAACTCATGGACACCGTGAAGGCCGCGGGCAAGACCGTCGTGTTCGTCACCCACGACATCGAGGAAGCCGTCACCCTGAGTGACCGCGTCTACGTCCTCAAGGCCCACCCCGGTCAGGTCGTGCAGGAGATCGAGATCGATCTCGGCACCGACAGCCACGCCATCAACGAGCGCCGTCTCGCGCCGGCGTTCAACGACTACTACGAGGCGATCTGGCGCTCCATCGGCACCGGGTCCCGGACGGAGCGCGCAGCATGACCGCCATCCAGATCGAAGAAGCAGCCACCGGGGCGGTCCGAACCGCACCCGAACGTCGCACCCGACCGCGGTCGTCGAGGCGACGCAGCGTCCTCGTGTCGATCCAGATCGCGATCGTCGTCGCGTTCCTCGCGGCCTGGCAGATCGGCGCGTCCGCCGGCTGGATCAGCACGTTCCTGTTCTCCAGCCCCGGGCAGATCGTCACGGTGCTCGCGCAGAACACCGGGACCGGCGAACTGTGGACCGACCTCGGTGTCACGGCGCAGGAGGTGCTCATCGGCTTCGTGATCGGAGCCCTCGGCGGGTCGCTCCTCGGCCTCCTCCTCTGGTACTCACGGTTCGTCGCCGACCTGTCCGCGCCGTTCATCACCGCGATCGGTTCTATCCCCGTGCTCGCCGTCGCTCCGATGATGATCATCTGGTTCGGCACCGGCCTGGTGTCGAAGGTCGTCATCGTCGCGTTCTCCTGCGTCATCGTCTCGCTGACGAACGCGTACCGCGGGGCGCAGAAGGTCGACACGGACCTGCTCGACCTCATGCGATCGTTCGGGAGCTCCAAGACCCAGGCGTTCACCAAGGCCATCGTCCCCGGTGCGATGTCATGGGTCATCGCCGGCCTCAAGCTCAACGTCGGGTTCGCGATCATCGGCGCCGTCGTGGGGGAGTTCATCTCGTCCTCTGCAGGAGTCGGACACATGATCGTCACCGGATCGTCGAGCTTCGCCATGAACCAGGTCCTCGCCGGCGTCGTCGTGGTGATGGCGATGGTCCTGGTCTTCGGCCTGCTCATCGACCTGCTGGAGCGCATCCTGCTCCGGTGGGACCACCGCTGACCCACACAGCGGATCGCGCCACCCTCCTCACCCGTCCTTCCCCGCACTCCTCCCACCGAAAGGGCTGTGCCCCCATGCGATCTCCCCTGCCCCGACGCGCCCGCGTCCTCACCCTCGCCGCGGCCAGCGCCGCTGCACTCCTCGTCCTCTCCGGATGCGCTTCCGGTTCCGACGCCGCCGACTCCGCCGACGGCGGAACCCAGGACGTCACCATCAACCAGGCCGTCCAGACCCTCCTGTACCTGCCGCTCTACGTCGCCGAGGAGAAGGGGTACTTCGAGGACGAGGGTGTGAACGTCACGATCGACACCGGCGGATCCGGCAACGCATCGTTCGCCGCGGTGCTCGGAGGCTCGGCCGGGTTCTCGATCCAGGACCCGGTGTTCTCCGCCAAGTCCCACGAGCAGGGCGGCGAAGGCGTCATCGTCGCCGGTGTGCAGAACGCCCCGGCGGAGTTCCTGGTCGGCAAGGACGGCACGAGCGCCCAGGACGACCCCACGATCCTGAACGGCAAGAAGGTCGTCGTCTCCCCGTCCCCTGACTCGACGTGGGCACTCATGACGAAGATGATCGACACCTACGACCTCACGGGCGTCAAGCTCGTCAACGTCTCGCTCGGCAACGAACTCGCCGCCGTCGCGTCCGGTCAAGCCGACTACGCGGTGGTCCCGGAGCCCTCGGTGAGCCAGGCCGTGGACCAGCAGGACATGCACGTCGTCTACTCGTGGCCCGCCGCCGGAGACGAGTGGAACCCGTTCGCGTTCTCGTCGCTCACCTCGACGCAGAAGTACGTGAAGGCCAACCCGGAGGCGACGCAGGGTGTCGTCAACGCCTTCCAGCGGGCGTACAACTACATCTACTCGGACGAAGCCGGAACGATCGAGGTCGCCGAGAAGTACTTCCCGAAACTCGACAAGTCCACGGTGGCGTCGGCCGTCAAGCGTGAGATCGAAGCAGACGGCTACCCGCACGGTGCGACCGTCACCGAGGAGGCATGGGACCACAACCTCCAGCTCGCGGCGGACATCGACAACGTGGAGAAGTACCCCGCCGACGCCACCTCGTACGAGACGAACGTCGACACCACGTTCTCGGACAAGGCCGAGAAGACTTACCCCGCGAAGAACTGACCCATCCCACGCTCGGCGGGGCCGCCACCCGGTGATCCCGCCGTCCCCCCATCGGAGGATCCCCATGGACGACACCGCCCGCCAGGCGCTGACCGACGAATGGGTTGCGCGAGGCCGCTCCATCGCCGTGTTCGTCACCGCGAACGTCCCACCGGAGGTCGTTCCCGTCGCCGTCTTCGACCACCCGCACACCGACCGGTCGGACCAGACCGGCGACACCGACGTCGACGACGGAGCCCGCTCGTGACCGATCTGTACCGACCGATCGCTGAACTCGCCGGCATGCTCCGCTGCGGGCAGACCTCCGCCGTCACCCTGACCGAGCAGAGCATCGCCAGCATCGACGAGCAGGCGGACCTCGCCGCGTTCGTCCACGTCGATATCGAGGGCGCCCGTGCGGCAGCCGCGAGGGCGGACGCCGAACTCACCGCAGGCGTCGACCGCGGATCGCTGCACGGTCTCCCGGTCGCGGTGAAGGACAACATCGACGTGCAAGGCCAGCGCACCCGCGCCGGCAGCCTGCTCCTCGGCGACGAACCCGCCGCGCGCGATGCCACCGTCGTCACCCGCCTCCGCGCGGCGGGCGCAGTGATCGTCGGCCGGACGAACATGCACGAACTCGCCTGGGGCGGCACGACGGACAACCCGCACACCGGCCGTGCGCGGAACCCGTGGAACCGTGATCGTGTGCCCGCCGGCTCCTCCGGCGGGTCCGGCATCGCGGTCGCTGCCGGCATGGTGGTCGCGGCGCTCGGCACGGACACGGGAGGCTCGGTGCGGCTGCCCGCGTCGGTCAACGGTGTCAGTGGGTTGCGTCCCACCATCGGTCGGGTCAGCAACGCCGGCGTCGTCCCGCTCGCGTGGACCATGGACACCGTCGGTCCCCTCGCCCGGACGGCGGCGGACGCCGCCGTCGTGCACGACGCGATCGCCGGGTGGGACCAGCGCGACCGGACCACCCGACGTGAGCCGGTCCGCCTGGCCGCCCCGGGCCTCCAGTCCGTCGACCCGGCCACCCACCTGCGCGGTCTGCGCGTCGGCGTGATCGCGGACTACGCGCTCGTCGGGAACCAGCCGGACGTCACTGCCGCCGTGCGAGACGCGCTCGATGCGCTGGCCGCAGCAGGCGCCGTGCTCTCCGAGATCAACGTGCCGGGCGTCGAGGAGCTCGTGGACGCGCAACTCGTCGTCGACGCCGTGGAGCCGAGCGCGATGCACCTCGAACTGCTCCGAACCAGGCCGGACGACTACGGCGACGACGTCCGGACGCACCTCGAGATCGGACTCCGCTACTCAGGTGTCGAGTACGTGCAGGCGCAACGCTTCCGGGCGTGGTTCCGCGACGGACTGCTTGAGGCGATGCGCGACGTGGACGTCCTCGTGACCCCGACCCTGCCGTTCACGGCGCTGCCGCACGGTGCGGAGTCCGTCGAACTCGACGGGCGGCCCGCCTCGTTGACGGCGGGGAACATGCGGTACACGGCGATCGGCAGCATGGCGGGGTTCCCTGGACTGAGCGTCCCGATCGGGCTCGACCACGACGGCCTGCCCGTCGGGATGCTGATCACGGCCCGCGCGTTCGACGAGTCAGCAGTCCTGCGTGCCGGACACGGCTACCAGGCGATCACGGACCACCATCTCCTGCGACCGCAGGTCCCGATCGCGACCGTTTCAGGCTGACCCGGCCCCGCCTGTCCTGCCCGGCGTCGCGGGTGAGCCACGCCTGCTCAGAGTGCGGCCCCGACCCGATGCGAACCCGATCGAGATGAATGACCCAAGCGCCCGACCGCGCCGCGACCGTAGCGTGAGGTCGCTTCGACCTTCCGCCGGACGGAAGGCAGCGGCCAGCCCGCGAACCAGGTGGAGCAACGACTCACGGAGGTGCAAGATGGCGTTCGTCACCACGAGCGACGGTGCAGAGATCTACTACAAGGACTGGGGGCCCCAGGACGCCCAGCCGATCGTGTTCCACCACGGATGGCCGCTGTCCTCCGACGACTGGGACGCGCAGATGCTGTTCTTCCTGGCGAACGGTTACCGGGTGATCGCCCACGACCGTCGCGGTCACGGCCGGTCGTCGCAGATCGGGACCGGTCACGACATGGACCACTACGCCAGCGACACGGACGCGCTGGTGCAGCACCTCGACCTGCAGAACGCGATCCACATCGGGCACTCCACCGGTGGCGGCCAGGTCGCCCGGTACGTCGCGAAGTACGGCGAGCCGCAGGGCCGGGTCGCGAAGGCGGTCCTGGTGTCCTCCGTGCCCCCGATCATGCTGCAGAGCGACGACAACCCGGAGGGCACGCCCATCGCGGTGCTCGACGGGTTCCGGAGCGCGCTCGCCGCGAACCGCGCCGAGTTCTACCAGGCCGTCGCCGAGGGGCCGTTCTACGGGTTCAACCGCGAGGGCGCCGAGGTGTCCGCTCCGGTCATCGCGAACTGGTGGCGCCAGGGGATGACCGGCAGCGCGCAGGCCCACTACGAGGGGATCAAGGCGTTCTCCGAGACCGACCAGACCGAGGACCTCGAGGCCATCTCGGTCCCGGTGCTCGTCACGCAGGGCGACGACGACCAGGTGGTGCCGTACAAGGCCGCGTCGATCAAGCAGGCCGAGCTCCTGCAGAACGCCACCCTCAAGATCTACGAGGGGTACCCGCACGGGATGCTGACGACCCACGCGGACGTCATCAACCCTGACATCCTCGCCTTCCTCAAGCAGTAGGCGTTCACGGACCCGAGGGGCGCGTGCCGTGGTGGGCGCGCCCCTCGTGCCGGGGAGTGACATGCAGACCGAACTGTTGCAGCAGGCCGACCGCGTGCTCGCTGCGCTCCCTGCGGGTCGACGCGAGGCCGTGCGCGAGATCGTCGTCGACGCCGTGCACCGGGGTGCGCTGACCGCGACGGGTCGAGCGTTCATCGCGCGCGTGTCCGGCTCGACGTTCCTGGCGGACGTGCTGAGCGAAGCGCTCGCCGAGCACGTCGAGCAGCGCCGAGTGGTCGAGCACGATCGCGTCGAATGACGCTAGGGGCCGCCGACGGCTCCTGGTCCGATGGTCTCGACGCTCATCCGAGAGCGAAGGAGCAGACGATGACCGACCAGCCCACTCCGCCGCACCACGAGACCCCCGCCGTCGGCAACCCCGACCTCCCGCAGGAAGGACTCGTGAACATCGCGGACGACCCCACTGCGAACACGATGACGGGTCCGCAGAACCCGGCGCTCGCGGCGCAGTTCCCGAGCCAGCTGAACGCGCCGGCGACCGACATCAGCACACAGGCCTTCTTCTGGTCCTCGTTCAATATCTCGCCCCGACGAGTCCAGCGCGGCGGTTGGGCACGGGAGCTGACGCAGTCCGACTTCGCGATCTCCGACGAGATCGCGGGCGTGAACATGTACCTGGAGCCCGGGGGCATCCGGGAGCTGCACTGGCACCAGACCGCCGAGTGGGCACTGATGACCCGCGGCGGGTGCCGCGTCACGACCCTGAGCCGCGAGGGCCTGCCGAGCGTCGAGGACGTGTTCGAGGGCGACCTCTGGTTCTTCCCCGCGGGGCTTCCGCACTCCCTGCAGGGCCTCGGACCGGACGGGGCCGAGTTCGTCCTGGCGTTCGACAGCGGTGAGCAGTCCGAGAGCAACACGCTCCTGCTCACTGACTGGTTCGCGCACACGCCGCCGGACGTGCTGGCGAAGAACTTCGGCGTCGCGCAGGAGGCGTTCACGGACCTCCCGCTCCACGACCTCTGGATCTTCCCCGGCGAGGTCCCCGGTGAGCTCGAACGGGACCAGCTGGCGGCCGGTGTCGAGTGGGGCGGGACCGAGCCCGTGATCTTCCGGATGGGCAAGACGGCCCCGCGGTTCGAGAACAGCGGCGGCAGCATCCGGATCGCGGACAGCACGAACTTCCCGGGCGCGAAGACGGTCGCCGCGGCGCTGACGGTCGTGGAGCCCGGTTCGATGCGGGAGCTGCACTGGCACCCGAACGCCGACGAGTGGCAGTACTACCTGAAGGGCCAGGGCCGCATGACGGTCTTCAACACCGGCCCCCACGCCAACACCATGGACTTCAGGGCCGGTGATGTCGGTGTCGTGAAGCGGAACCTCGGGCACTACGTCGAGAACACCGGTGACGAGCCGCTCGTCTACGTGGAGACGTTCCGCAGCGACCGCTACGAGGAGGTCTCGCTGGCGAACTGGCTCGCACACCTGCCGCCGTCGCTGGTGTCGCAGCACCTGAACATCCCCGAGGAGGTCCTCGCCACGTTCCCGCGTGGGTCCCAGGGGATCGTGCCGCTGCGGTAGTCCGGCTCAGCGGCGCTTGCGGAGGGCGTTCGTCGCCCAGAGCGCGACGGCGATCAGCACGGGCTGGAACAGGAGCCGGACGAACCGCTTGGTGTCCGTGTCCAGCCCGAAGCCGTCACGGTGGTGCATCCACTGGGCGATGTTGCCCGGGAAGATCGCGGTGAAGAACACCGCTGCGACCCACCCGACCGTGGCCTGCCGGCGGACCAGCAGCATCAGTGCGGCACCGAGGGAGATCTCCGCGATGCCCGAGGCCAGGACCGTGACGTCCGGGTCCAGGGGGACGAACTCCGGCACCTGGGCCCGGAACTCCTGCCGTGCGACGGTGAGGTGGCTGATGCCGGCCCAGGTCATGGCGGCTCCCAGCAGGATGCGGACGACGGTCCGGGGCTTGGTCGAGCGGGAAGTGCGGCGGCGGGAGGTCATCAGGGGCACGTGCCTTTCACAGGGGATGGTGGAGCGGTGCGTCGACCGACGCTGCGGATGCGACGCCGGCGGGTGAGTTCGAACACGACCAGTGCACCGGTCCCCACGAGGAGACCGACGCGATGCGCGCGGGCCACTGCCGTCGCGCCGGAGACGGCCAGTGCCGCGGCGGCGACGGTTCCCACGGTGACGGTACGGTCCTCGAGGTCGATGCCGGTGCGCACCGCTCCGAGCGCCGTCGCTGCGGCAGCGGCAGCGGCAGCCGTGGTCGACGGACGTGCGCCCCGCGCGAGGGTTGCGCCGGCTGCGATCTCGAGCAGCGGCACCAGGAGTGCGTGCGGGAGGCCGGGGGCGAAGCCACGCTCCACCATCCGGTGCGCCCGGACGCGCAGGGGTCGCGTCGTCGACGTGCCCGCTCCGTGCAGGGCGAGGAGGATCCCGGCGGTCCGGATCATCAGTTGTGCTCGATCATGTTGTGCACAACCTAACACGGCGCCCGACGTCGCACACCCCAGCGAGCGACGCTTCAGCGCACGACGTCTCGACCACCGACGCGTCGCCGGACCGCCGCCGTCCACCCGAGCGAGATGGCACCGGCACCGAGCGCCGCCTTCACCGCACCG
>Ga0153924_1001035_pt1 | contig 15413 bp, 20 predicted proteins | sample TSNJ008MetaG_FD_104709 | JGI IMG/M metagenome (GOLD analysis project Ga0153924, IMG submission 104709) | Attine ant fungus gardens microbial communities from New Jersey, USA - TSNJ008 MetaG | ecosystem: Host-associated > Fungi > Mycelium > Unclassified | place: USA: New Jersey, Wharton State...
ACCCGAGGAACTGGTATAACCGTTGATCAGGATAGGCTTGTCAGGCAGGCATCCGAGCAAACCACTAGTGTTCGGCCGGACGGTGCGTTTATGTTTGTGTTCCATTAATGACACACTTTCTGATACACTTTTAGCTCTTGAGGTCATCCATGATCATGGTCACATGAGGCACAATGCTCGCGACATCATGCCTTCTGGTGCTGCCCAGGAGGACACCAATCAATTAAATCGTGTGTCCTTCATGTTCCAAATTATCCATTATTCAGACCATCCTCAGCTATCACTCATGAACGCATACGTCATCTCGAGACAGAAGAGGTTGCACGCGTCAAAGAAGTTGATCGTCATAGTTAGTCTATGTCATCTTTTTTACTTAGGCAACTAGGCTAATTCATCATAGTTCACCACATTCAGCACCACATTCAACCAGTCATCGCCTCAGAGACTCTTACAGAACAAATTCGAGACTTTGTACGTGTAAAGGTATCCTTTTCAGCGGTTGACTCATCAAAGTATAGATTCATCCTGTGACCAACGTACGCGAGGTTCATGTGAATAATCTTGAAGACAACACGTTGTTCGACAGCCAAATTCACCAACATCATGACACATTGGTACGGGGTCTCAGATATTCTGCTTAAAGTCTCTGACACCTCAACAGACGCACCTTGATCGGGAGCGCACCATCATTGATAAAGGCGTTACTGTACATGAGACAGTTCACCACCACGTGCATCACGTCATCCAGCCCGTTATTGAGAAAGAGAGTTCGTTCTTTTTCTCATTTCCCCCTGTCCAATAGAGCCTCATGCTTGTCTTTTCCAGCGATCGATCACCAGACCATCCACACAACTATCCCGATTCATGAAGTCTCGCACGACGCACCTATCATTCATCAATCTCAAACCCACAACGCTGTTCCGATCGAACATTTCCTCCAAAAGGGTGGCATCTTACACAACGCGATCTCCACCAATGATATCGGCTCACGTGTGTTGCACTCTGGCAAATGTACCCGTGAAATTGACGGTACAGCGGATGAACTTGCTAAAGAGTTGAAATTGACCAATTCTCATGTGCGTATTCTGCTCCTTGTCCCATGAAGAGTAACCAAACCTTTTTTCCACAAAATTTGTCTCGTTTAGCGCGAGCCGGGAGCCACTATGGCTACGACTAAATCTCAAAAGCCGCTTCGTGCGCCGGATACTCAGACAGATGAGCCTGTTCGAGTCCCCATTAACTAGATGTACGAGCTGTGTTGAACAGCCACACTCATTGCCTTTGTACTCACATTGGCCACATAATCAACTCGTAGCCAATTAATGTATCTATTAAGCATGCATCGGCACTCGTTCCGACGTAATCAATTGCTAGACATAGCTGTGAGATTTTCCATCGCCGGATAAGTGATGCATCACACCACGAAACCCTAAAATCATACACGCTAATCTGACAATATACATCTTTATTTTTTTTCCTTTCTCGAATATATTTACATTTGATTCAACAGGGAAGGGGAAGGGGAAGGAAAGAAAGGGACGTAGCGATAATAGCTGCTTTCAAAATAAGTTACAGAAAAAATCTGAAACCTGAATGAGACCGGGAATCAAAGATCTTTACGGCCAAAACAAACAGCCCATAGCCGTCATGTACATCCGAGATAGTAATCAAAGGAAACAAGATTGCTCTGTTCGTTGCTTGTAGAAGAAAGAACAGAAAGAGAAAGAGAAAGAGAAAGAGAAGAGAAGCAGGCGGTAGACCAGGAGCTTGAACACCATAACCCATATAAATTTTCACTCACATCACCCTGAGGGAAGAAGAAAGGTACAAGAATGGAAATAAAAAAAGAGCCCACTCCAACTCGACGAGACGAGAAGGAGGCCATATTAGAATCACAGAAGAGGTGGCATAAATAGGTGATTCTTGTCGCGAGACCAGGCGAAATAGAGAAAGAGAAAATAAAGGGGCAGGACGACGATAACTGTACCACCCATAAGAATTTGGCCCTCCGGGACAAGTAACGCAGTCTATCATGAAAGAGGAGAAAAAAAGATTATAACACACAAAAAGAGAGCGAAGCATACAAAACAAAAGTTTGGGAAATTGAAAAGTAGTGAAGGCGGAACTTGGCGCAGCGTAGTAGGCGTCGAAAAAGTCTCCGATTGTAAGTCTGGAGGTTTAGTATTTGCTCATAACCAAATGTCGATAGAGTACATTGGCTTCTTCGAAACGCGAATATCGAAGAGTAAAGTGCGTCATCTCAGCTGTGTCGGCGTCGGAAGAAGCATCGATGATTTGGAGTTTAATGAGCGAGCTGAAGAACCTGCACAACTATAGTATATACACACGCACACAAAAACAAGGTCAGCAATCGAACCGATGACAAAAGATATATAAGGCTCACATTTTGCACGCCCTTTCCAAATCGATCATCACTAATCAACCCTTCCTTCTCCTCCCTCTCCGCATGTTCCAACCAATTTATGCACTCATGTATAAACCTCCCCAACACCTCCATTCTCACCAGATCCGCAACCGTCGAGTACCCAGGTATCTTATTAATAAACGTCTTATCGTGCAAAAGTCTTCCCATCACGTCCATACTCGTCAGCGACGGTGGTAGGAACGGTAACACATCAAGAAATTGAGATATAGCACCGTTCTCGTCGGGCGCATTGCATAAGAGACCGACGAAGAGGGGATGAGCAACCGAAGGATTGCGAGCCACAATAGGTGTGAAGTCAAGTGAGGTGGTGATTCGAGATGAGGTTACGTCGTTTATTAACGGTAATAAAACCTAAAAGGTGGGGTTAAAAGAAGTCTAATGAAAAGGGGGAGATCTCGTACGCGTTGCTCCGCCATCGTCAAAATTCTTTCCCGTGCAGCCAACAAGAGTCGCATACCTTGCACCACTCTCTCATTCCGTCTATCCTCCTCATTCGTAATAGGAGAACGAGTGATCCCTGCCATAGCGGCAGACTGGCCTGAGAAAGGAACCGCTGGACTGGTCACGACACCAAGTCCATTATTGTGCAAATTGGGGAGGGTTGACTGTCCGTGGGCCATATTTTGTTGCTTCTGGAAATACGAATATGTAACATCGTCTCTGCAAAGAAAAGCAATGGAAGGAAACAATTATGAGAGAATGGATGAGATGAAAGAGGTAGAAACTTACAAGTCAATGCCACTATCATACATTTCGTCATCAAGGACTAAATTAACAGCTCTAAGTTTGGTAGGCAGAGGCGAACGCGCCAAGGCGCTTGGAGAATAAGGTCCGATCTAAGCAAAGATAATGTGAATCCCTGACACACGAGAATCGGGTCACAAGAGCTCACATCATTACCATCACCCTTCAAGATTTTCCATAAAACCCACACCAATTGTTCATTTGGACTAGTACCACCTTCATCCGCAACCTGAATAGCCTTTCCTCGTTCTTGAACATAGGCAACAAATAACACACTCCGAAAAGGATTGATAGTAATGGGATGAGGCGCATAAAGCGAATACAGAATAAAGGAAACCAAGATTCTTTGTGAGAGCTATGATCGTTCGGATCAAGATCAAGATCCAACATAAAGAAAGAACAGAGAACTTACTTCCACAGATTTTGCGGAATTCAATAAAGGCAACAACGCGTCCAATGCTAATTGGAACCTTGCAATAGGCTGGACAAGGCCTGCAAAAGCCTGAGCAGCAGTAGAACAAGGCAACGAATATGCTCTTGTCAATAGATGCGATACCGAGGCATGTACCTGATCCACAACCGCCGTTGCCGATACCCGCTCCGTCGTCCTCAAAGCGGAAGATTTGCTACCTTCACTGCTACCAGCCAAGTTGGTTGTTGCAGATGACGGATCGACGATGACGTTCTTGCCTCCAGTACCACCATGTCCACCAGGGCTAATCGCCACATTACTGCCCGGCGTCTGCGTCTGCGTCTGCGTCTGCATTGGTATGTGTGTTGGACTCACACGACTCCCAGTCAATCCGCCAACCCCTGTCCCTCCAGATGGTGTACCCATCATCTGGAGCGTTGAGTAAACTGCTGGCGACATAGAAGCAGCAGCAGCAGCAGCGGGATCATTATCGCTTAGACCATCCATCGTCCCATTCCTCAATCCATTCCCACCGACAAACGTATTAGTAGCACTAACTCCAGCATTCAGATTGACCATTCCATTCGCATTTAAAGTCGTAGTAGAAACCCTGCCGATATGCGGCATCAAATTTGATGATGAAGATGATGAAGTTGATGAAGTTGATGGAGGTTGAGTTGACTGTAACCTCTGATGCTGTAGGGCCTGAGCCATAGCCTGAGATCGAATATGTTGAGTTTGCATCTGCATCTGCATCTGTACCTGTAACTGCATCGACATCAAGGATTCAAGAATTATTCAAAAGGAAAAGAAAGAGAGAGAGACAGAGAGAGACAGAGAAAGACAGAAACTGAGAGAAGTCTTTTCAACCAACAACAACAACGACAAAGCGCATGCGCCGCTGGCTATCTTTCCTTTCCTGTTCAAAAAGGAAAAGATGCTATGCAATACTAACTGTAAGACGTGATTCGCGGTGGAGGAAAGAAGCAGTCAACGTTTACGTTAAACAAAGTATGGTAAATCGATTTATCATCGACATCATCCCACGTATTCTAATAACTGAATCTGACACTCCCCGTAAGGCTGTACATCATAACAGACTAAGGTTTACGGTAAGCGTGTAAGAAAAAAAAGACAGGGTACACTACATATACCAAAAAAAAATATGTGAAAAACCAAGAATGCAGCTGCGAGGGAAAGTGTCCTCCAACACTCGTGCACACATCTTACTTTGTCCAGAAATCATCAAAAGAGATCGAGGGGTATCCGGTTCAATCATGGCGTTCGTTTTCTTCGTCTGTGGACATTTTATCAGATAGTCACGAGGGATGGTATGGATGGTATGATGGCGTTATGTTATCTGTCTGTCCGTTCAGTAATGACTCATGTCTTATTCTTAAATCGCAATAACGGCGCGAGCCCAGATGATGCACAGGCTTTCTTGAGGAAATCATGCTGTTAAGGATAGAATAGGACATTAGTCAACATCCGATCAGCGCAAATTAAAAAAAAGACAGGATCAGCGATCATAAAGAGATCCTATGCAAAGCGTAAAATCCAATTTCTTACTCACCTCCAACAACTCAGAGGCCGTAGCCCTACTCGCAACATCAACACATAGACATACCGCTAAAAAGCTCTTCAGCTCTTTACTCAACATCTCTGGTTTCTTTAGTGTAGGCGTCCCGTTCGTCGCGATCAAATACAGTGCCTTCAGCGGCTCTTCATCCAGATACGGTGGCTCATTCTCAATCATCTCAATAGCCATTATACCTAACGACCATATATCCACTTTTGCTCCATATTCTTTTTGCTTGACTACTTCAGGTGCCATCCAATAGGGTGTTCCAACCATGGTGGCGCGTTTGGATTTTTGATCAGTTAGTTTGGCGCAGAATCCAAAATCAGCTGGAGAAGAGAAGTGAGGATAATGCCATAAACAGAGAGAAACAGAGACGTACTGATCTTAACGCGACCTTGTGCATCGAGGAGTACATTATCAGATTTGATATCCCGATGTATGATTTTCTGGCTATGCAAGTGTCCTAGCCCCTTACACGTCTAAAAAAAACCCACCACAGTTCATCAGCGTGCATTCGAAGCCACTTGAAAATACATCTCACCTCGAGGGAAATACTACTTATCTGATCCTCCTCCAACGTATTATTCTCAATAATATCCGTCAACGCACCTCCCTCCATATACTCCATCACAACCCACAGCTCTGTACTCTTCACAAGATAGCTGTCCAAAAAATTGACAATATTCGGATGTTGCGATTCCTTCATTACCAAAATCTCGTTCACGATCAACTCCTTCCGGGGTTGATGCGCTAAATCCATTTCCTTAATGGCAACTTTTTTTCCAGTAGTCAATGCTTTCGCGACATAAACGTGTCCAGACGCTCTATCATGCGATAGCGTGAGATGCCCCCTGTTGATCAAGAACAGATGACCCACCCTTGCCCAACCTTCTTGATTTTACTATACAACAACTTCGGATCTTGTTCACTAACGACACTTCTCAATTTTTCCATTATTTGTACCTCCGTCATCGTGCTTATTCTCTTCTCCTTCGGTTTCGTCAACGCAGCTTCGGCAGCTGCAACGCCCCCTACTGCTGCGTCAATAGGAGCCTGTTTGATGTGCTTATCCTGCTGTTGGATCTGAACCGCCTTTTTCGTCGGCTGGAGCGGTTGGATCGCAGGTATCACAACATTTGCACCCTGCCGCGGTTGTTGCGGTTGTTGAACAGATGTGATAGGCGCCCCAGGTGCAGATTTAGATGATTGAAGAACAGGTGGTCGAGTAGCCATATTTTCTTCCTCCTGGTCTTTTTCACGCTGCTGCCATTTCTCCCGCTCACGTTCTCTCTCCCTCTCCCTTTGTTGCAAAAGCCGAGTCTTCTCTTCTTCTCTTTCCTTCTCCCTCCTCTCCTTTTCCTCCTTCTCCCTTCTCTGCACCTCCACCGGCAACTGTCTCGATTGTTGGTATTGGTGGTCTTGTTCTTGATTCCTCTCCTTCGGTCTGGCCAAAGAATCATCCCTCGCAGGTAACGCTAGCGAATTATTGTTGCTCGTTCGCTGTTGGCCGGTAGGAGGTCCCTGAGCTCTTACTCTTGCTTTCAAAACTTCTGGTGAAGGCGTAACAACATCTTTCGGTTGGACATTCCCGGTCGAAGATGCTAGTGGTGGTGCAGGAGTATTCCGGGACGCAGAAATCAAAGGTCTGGCAGGTGCTGTCCTCGACGCTTGTGGTACTCCAATGCTGCCGGGTGAAATAGACAAAGGTGTTCTAGAAACCGAACTAGACAGAGATTGACTGGCGGCAACATGTGAACCATTGACGTGATCTGCTGCTGCCCGTGCCGCATCCGATAGATTATCGGAATCGATGGCTCCGAGACCAGGAGGTGTAGTATCTTGACGTCGAATTCCGGGTCGATCAGCGATGGAGGATACGATAGGTTGTTTTTGTTGAGAGAGACCGCCTAGACCCGTTCCTGCATTAAATCGCGGAGGTGCGCCTATCAAAAGGAGTGAATAACGAAATAAAGTGGAGGAAGAAAGACGAACCTAAGCCATTTTCTTCGATCTCGCGCCTTTGGTGATCTGTGTAGAATTCCAGAACATCAAGGACTGCTTGAGGATTCTTGGCGTAATCTTCCTGCGTTATCGCGGAATTGGTCAAGAGTTTATGCCATTGTTCTGGTAAGCCCTGAAGAAGAGGATTACATTTTGATCGGATAGACGATATGAGACGACGCACGGTAAAGTGGCCAGTGACAGGATCAAAGCCAACATGAACCTGGTGGACAAAGTTGGTGGGGTTACTCACACCCATGGGGGTGCGTTGATAGATATCGTCTTGCCATCCATAAACTTCCTCGTCATTCTTGAGCGAAAGCCATAGTTTTCTGTCCCTTGCCTCGAGATACAGGCAATAGGGCTTAAGATCTGTTCGCTCAATATTCGAGATTTCCCGTAGTGGGATGACGGTTTGCTGTGACGATGACTGGAATGATGGATGAGATTGGAGGCCTGGTCTCGAGTACAGCGCAAGAACCAACCTCGTTCTTGTGGATAGCCAATGACTGGTCTCTGAGGACAAGCCACTTGGCTTTCCACAACCAGCTAGCGAAACCATCCTCCTTGATACTCACTGTGCCACTTCTGATGACGCCAGAGCCAGAAAGATCATCGGCTGGGTTTCCACGAGTGGGAGCGCCACCGATGCCAGTATAGTTGTAGGTATAGGGGGAGGCTGAGGGCGATGTGGAGGCAGTAAAGGAAGAGGAGTAACCGGCGTTTACAAGGGCCGTCGAATGGTTGAAGGAAGGGGAGGGAGCAGGGCGGGACGGGGTGAGGGAATGCTGAGAGACCTGGAAGTGGGCCATGGCTGGTGCTGGCGATGAGCTGGCTGTGGACTAGAATGAGCTGGGCAGTGACCTGTACTAAGCTCTACTGACCTTTACTGACCTGGACACTGACCTGGACACTGACCTGTACTAATCCAAATAGTGATCTGTAGTGACCTGGTAGTGACCTGACTAGCTAATGACCTCTAACAGACCTCTTTCGGATCTACCCGTCGCTAGGAAACCAATCATTTTATTTTCAGTTATTTACGCTACTCTATCTACCGGTTCTTGGAAGATCTGCTTCGCCTGTCAGCCTCGGTCATCGCCTCGACCTGAGCACCTACCTGTATATGAACCGTTTCCTTGTATGTGAAAACTCCCCGAGCTTGTGGCCAACCATGTCCTGTGTCACCGTCACCGGCAAATACTCCTTGCCATTGTACACCATAAACCGGATCCTGATTTCCAGTCAGCGGGCTCTCCCTGCAGCGTGCCCAACACCCACTCACCCGACAAAGCTTGGTAGAATCGTACACGACCGTGCCCTGGTCTCAATAGGCACATGATTTAGAAGAGCATCACGAAGATTCGGGAACGCAACAAAGTAAGGCCCTGCCCAGAATTGAATAGTCCCAACTCCAGCTTCCCCGTTACAACGCACCTTTCCATGCTGAACGCCCCGATTTGAACAGACCCAATGTTGGCCTCATCGCTCCCAGTAGTGCTGTCATTGAACAAAAGTTCGAGGCAAGTCACATGTCTCAGGCCATCACGTCTAAAATTGGACTGAGCAACTAGTGTGACATGCGGTGAACGTGAATTAGAGCATCAATACTCCACACTGTGATGTCGTACCCAGCGTTCCACACTGACGACCAAGGCATCCTCGTCGCAAACCAGGCACTTGACGATGCTCGTGCCTTATTATACACAAGTGATGCATTAGACGACAGAGACTATGCCCTCCAGTTCCAATTTCAGAATTTAAAGACCACGTTAAGAGAGATTACAGACGCTCGTTTCGCCCGTTCTCTCTCAGAGGGCACTTATTTTCCTATAATTGGCAATGAGAATGTTGAAACACTCAATTTTATCGTCGCTACCGTGCAGCAGATGCTGGAAAGCCTGACTGATGAATTGCCAGAGCAGTTATTGCCACTTGATATCCCAGGTCATCCATCCACTAGTTATAGCTATCGCGATACTACTGTCAACCATGCCATTACTCAGTGAATTCTAGCTCCTCTTGGGTGGCGCTAAAGGCTGATCCGAGATTCAGGTTGGCTTCAAGGGCTGATGGTACAAGTTCCCATGTCACTATTTTAGCCCCATCCCCATCTAGCTCAACCCCTGATCCGTTTTTGGACTACAATGAGGACGAGGACTACTACAATGAGGACGAGGACGAAGTACTTCGAACTGTCCCCCATGAACATCTTCCATCTCGGTAAGTCATCACCTCGGTCTGTTCTCCAAATTGATCTTATCTTGTATTGTATGTAGCGTGAAAGGAAAGCAAAGGGCATCTGTTCAAGATGAAACTGCAGAAGAAATAGGTGAGTATTAGTTCTAAAATCAAAGGTGGTAGCTAAAACACAGCGAAGTCATGATGGTACCTGTCTCCAAACGAGACAAACGAGGAAAACTGCTAGCTGAAAAAGAAGAGCACGACATCGTATCGTTTCATCAAGCCATCCGCAGCGCTTCGTCCAGGTGAGGGAAAACTTTATCCGACTCTATACCATATACTTAGCATTTAGCCCACCAAGCCCAAGTACTTCTTTGATAGAAGGGCTTCATCAGTGCTTTCCACAATATCCCACCCCATTTCCTGAACGATCCCAATCCCAATGTTCAGATCATGCATCTCACCTTGAGCCGATCCCATGTTTCATCTTGACTTGTGATGATGAAGGTGGTACTGATCACGAGTACGAAGCGGAGAATGAAGATAGTACTGATCACGAGTACGAAGTGGAGAATGAAGGCTGTACCAATCACGAGTACGAAGTGGAGAATGAAGGTTGTACTGATCACGAGTACGAAGTGGAGAGTGAAGATTGTACTGATCACGAGTACGAAGTGGAGAATGAAGATAGTACCAATCACGAGTACGAAGTGGAGAAACCTCTGCCCAACCCGCCTGCAGACTCTCTGTTTGAACTATCCGAAGATTTCGTAGACTTTGGATTTGAAGAGACAAGCCAAACCTCATCACCACCATCACCTCGATCACTGTATTCTGAATATTGTGTAGTCTGTGGAGATGCCTCTGACATTTTGGGATCTATGGCTGCTCCCTGCGGACACTGGTATTGCAAGGGCTGCGTTGGTGATCTCATAACAGCATACATCAATGACGAATCCCTCCATCCTCTTCGTTGCTGCAAGGCTGAGATACCCATCTGCAATATCGAGTTATTGCTTTGTGGCGCTACCAAGGACCTGATTCAATTTCGGGAAAAACATGAGGAGTATAGCACTCCGCATGATAAACGCATATATTGCCCTCAACAAGGTTGTCATCAATTCATCAAGCCTTTCAAGGCACCACCTGCTGGCACGTCTGCATCCGGGCGTTGGTCCAGTAGAACGCAGGATACAGCTCGATGTATGGCGTGTTATGCATTGGTGTGCCTGTTGTGTAAGGAGCTTGTTCATCCAGGTGAGAAATGCGAAGAGAACAAGAATACGACTCGCCTTCGTGAGCTGGCCAAAGAAAAGGAGTGGCAGACATGCTCAAAGTGTCGTAGAATTGTCGAGAGGATAGATGGATGTCTACACATGACATGTCTTTGTGGATTTGAGTTTTGTTATCGTTGTGGTGCTGAGTATAGTGGGCCTGGTATGTGTGGACACTAGTTTGGCTTGTCTTATCGATCTAGGATCTGGTTCATATCTATTTTGTGTACTGTCAACTTCGATTATGTTGTTTTAGGAGGAAATTGGCGTATGTGAGCTGCTAATTGATCATTGGAATCGGAACCAGTGACATGCTGTGCGTAAAGTATACTGCCACTTGCAGGTTGTTGCGACAGGCGCAAGCCTCATGCTGTCTGATCGGCTAGAGGCTCACTTATCGGGGTTCGAGTGCTAGATACTCTCTTAGTTGAAGAGCTTTTATGCCTCAAAATGGAACCGACTTGTGTGTGTATGTGAACGATTCCTGTGTGATTTGTAAGAATACTAGGGAAATTTAACACGGCCACATTGATCATTACCAATTGCTAATTAAAGCTGTGGCGTCATAGGGAGTACTTATAGGCGGCATGAGAAACTACCTTTTCCACGCACCCCATGCGGGCTTCTCAGGAGGCTCTGCTAGCCGATATACAGCAAGTGGTTGACGACTTTCGTCTCCTCTTGCGGGGAAGAACAACAGCTGATATTCACGACATAAACCACATACTTCAAATGCAACTCGAAGATCTGAAGGATATGTTGATACTCGTCTTGGATAGGCCTTATTCACACCCTCTCTCAGAGTTGAGTGAAATGGATGAAGAGGATGAGGATAGGACCTGGCACATCCTTCGATGCATATCATCCACCGTACAGTATGTGATCAGCCCTACCATTAACGATTTCTCGATGATAGCGGCAAACAGGAAGATAACACAATCAACAGCATCATTGCAGCTGTATTCAAAGGATCTTTCAATTGATCGAGCTGCTCTACTTCGAGCAGGTAGTTTTTTTATCTGAACTATATTCCCCCGCCCTTTCAGACCAAGAAACACTTTGATAGAAAGAAGGCGTAATTATCATTTCTCGGATCCTTTCTATGGACCTCACTTTTTGAGAAATCCTGGACCGAGAATGTTAGTGGTTGTTTGAATTCTCTTGTCGTAGTGTTTGCTGATAACTGGTTGTTCGTAGTGGCAATACGAGGTTGAAGAGAGCTATGATACCACCGGGTTATTATGCAAAGGGAAAATATAGATCACGAATGATGAGTGCAGATCCATTGATACCCATGCTCCAACGTCATAATCCATCGGTCGTGGATGGTATGAATGGTGATCTGTCCTCCTCTTCCTCAATCCCCAAATCTTGCAAACCGAACATCGACGACGAGGGGTGAGTGTGACGCTTATGAGGATAGCATGTCTTGACGAACATGTTGTACCTAGGACTATGAATGTCGAGGACTCTGCGAGGTTTGGCAAATTCAAAATATCATTATATCATGAATATTTTATTCACATGTTCCGTCGCTAGACCAAATCTCGGAGAAAACCCGGTTAACGATTGCACCGCATCAAGGTATGTACTTTATTTCGCATGTCCTGAGAGTCGTGTATTTAACCTCACTTGATGAGACAGGAATGCGACTAGTTCCAATTTACCGCCTGCCATGCCTAGCAGTAGCTCCAAAAGGTTGGAAATTTTGCTGTAACTTATGTCAAGCATCTTGAGTTGAGTTCCAAGAATAGGCTTGACGCAGATAAATCAAGTGGTATTATTATACAGAAATCAGTGGAAGCATGTCACCAAGCACAGATGGACATATGGGCCATGGATGATCATGTTGCGTATTCGAGGCACGGTCCGACTTCGTTGCTAGATGACTTTTTCTGGTAAGCATCACACATTTTTCGATTTTCGAGAAGGTTCTTGTTAAAAATTCAAACCTAGTTTATTGGCTAGGTAGGTAACTACTTTGAACGTGATACATATTTTTTTGAAAATTTGATTTGGACAGCAAAACGAAGATTGAAGACAATCTATCGATAAACTCTAAAGAAAAGTTGAAAACCGCTAAACCTTCCAAAGTATCTGATCCCGATGGTTCACTTACTCACGTCCATGCTTTGAGGTAATCTATACATTGTATCAAATATTTGCATGTCGAGATTTTGATTGATTGCTGTATAGTAATTCTGGTAAATCTCCGGAGACACGCCTTCGGCCTGGAGAACCAGAGCCGAGTACGTTTCAAACCTAGTAAAATTTGGACTCTGATTTATTGCGTCCTTTGTCACTCTGAAGTTACCGTTGAATCAAGTATGACAAACACATCGCGAGTAGCTTCTTCCTCTCGTTCGACAGGGCCGCTGACGAATTTTTCATAATTCAAAGGCAATGCAAGAGTAATCTGTGAGTTTGAGCAGATTGGCTGGGGTGCCTGAATTGCTTACATGGTCCTGTAGGCCGTCCACATCCAATGATTCACGGTAAAGTCATAGATCGTATCCTGTATTTTCTGTGACTTGAGCAGTTGATACAGAAATGGTTCAAGTGGATCCCCGACCTCAAGAGCAAGGTTGAGTATAGAAACGCCATTACAACCTCATACTAGATCAGTTTCTGACGACGTCGGGTGGGTCTTCAATTGTTAGTCGCCTGTGGGAGACTCATTCCCTGCCAGCCCCAAAAGCGACGTAGTTAGTTGCACTCCCAGAGCCCTGTCTTCATATAGCATGAAAGAGAGAGACACCAAATCAAAGAAAGACGCTTGCACTGCGTGCTTTGACGCAATACAACTCAGACAGCCGCATTTCAAGGCACCTTGCGGTCACATGTATTGTAAAGACTGCGGTGTCAAGTTCGTCACCTCTTACACTTCTGAGGAACCTTTATACCCTTTTCGATGTTGTCATGTCCCCATCCCTCAGAACGTAGTACGACCCATCCTGTCTTCAGCTCAATTCGATGCGCTATTGCAAAGGGACAAAGAATATAGGACGCCTGTGCGAAGGAGGATTTATTGCCCCAATACTTCCTGCAAACAGTTTATCAAGGTTGGGAAGATAGCATTATGTCTGTTCATCACTCGGAAGATCAAGTGTTCCAGCTGTGCATCCTGTATCTGCACCAAATGTAGGCAACTTGCGCACAAGGGGAGCAAATGCGATGGTCAGAGAGTCAATACCATCAAATTTGAAGCGTTGGTGAGAAAGAAAGGATGGCAGAAGTGTCAAAAGTGTCATAGGGTTGTTGAAAAAACGGGAGGATGCTTGCATATGACGTGCGTCTGTGGTTATGATTTTTGTTATCGTTGTGGCCCTGGGCCGCGGGGTAAGGCATGTAAACATGGCGTTTTTCTGCGGTAAATTTTTTTGATCTTATTGATGACTGCTGCTTTTGGATTACTAACTTTGTATTACTAACTTTGGATTTCGCCTATTGATCGGATTTATACGTGATGAATTTGAAGTCTACGATCCGTTGTTGTTCCGCTGACTACTGGCATGTAAACTCGTCTGCAGCTTTTGATCCTTGCTTCGTGAAATCTATGTGGTGTAGTTTCTGATAGGCTTGGACCTGTGGCATGGCTGTCACACCATTGAAAACCCAATGAATTGATCCAAGTTTCACTACTGAAGAAAAAGAAGAAGAAACCTTAATTTCGGAGCTTATTTCCAACTAACTCATGGAGTCCAACAATCTAACCACTGGTGGTAGAAGTGCCAATGTCTCTTATTGTGGGACGCTCTTATCGTGGGCATGAATAAAAACTGGTCTACGAAAACCGATTGCCTTGTGACTTATCTATCAAAATATAAGGCGCTAGTGTGGCGATTGCCGAATAGCTCGATATGCAGAGTGACTCACTCATCAGGGTCGCTGGCCCAGGTCTGTGTTTTGCTCGCCTGAGCATGAAAGGACATAGGGAATAGACCTACGCTTGTGCCGTTCAATGGAACCAACCATCCTCTCGGACGGAGAACAAGAGCGTTGAAGTTCGTTCGATGGGCCTCGGTCCACCATCGATAGGACTGATGCAGAATGGACCATATTTGATCCGTTCACGGGTTTTATCCATGTTTCAGACAAAAAATGTAATACCCAGGATTTCGGGTACAAAAGGCTGGCGGACTGCCAAAAAGACCCCAACGCGTTTCTTCCTCCTTCTTCCACCTGCTTATCTCTCAGCCGGGTTTGGGACACGTCCCTTTGCTCGCGCGTCCTATACATCAAGACTCAAGACAGACTCAAGACAGCAAGGATATATTTCCCCTCAGACTCAGTGTGTTCACACCTGTACTTGAGTGGCGGTCAAGGCCTGGACGACAAGAAGACTTGAAGAGCACAAGACCTCAAGAACACGTCAAGAACCCTCTAGGCCAGTGCATGTGAACGGGGCCAAGGTATGGCGCTAGCTTACATCGCTCATGGAGTGTTGACCTATACAGGACTGCCTCTCTCCTGGTTGGGTCACCTTGACACGGTGGCTTATCATGCGCCCTTGACGTGGGTCGGGAGCTCAGTAGGCTTCGTTCTCTGGATGGAGCTGAAGCCAACAGCATGCTCAAGTTGTCCTAGACAGAGTTCCTTTGTGTAATCAAAAAATTTGCTTTTTATCTGCACAAAGTTGAGTGAACTATTGCCACCAAAGATGGGTTATGAAAAAAATTTCTGGCTCAACATGACCCTTTTTCCTTTGCTCTCTTACACTTCCACTCAGCATCTCCCCTCATGTTGACAGCAAACCTAGAAGACCATCAA
>Ga0153924_1001037_pt1 | contig 15406 bp, 14 predicted proteins | sample TSNJ008MetaG_FD_104709 | JGI IMG/M metagenome (GOLD analysis project Ga0153924, IMG submission 104709) | Attine ant fungus gardens microbial communities from New Jersey, USA - TSNJ008 MetaG | ecosystem: Host-associated > Fungi > Mycelium > Unclassified | place: USA: New Jersey, Wharton State...
AGCTGCTTTCGCTGATTGAAGCGACAGGCTCGGTACGCCTGGCTTGTGAAGAGATGAATCTGTCTTACAGTAAAGCGTGGAAAATCTTAAACAATATGGAGAAACAGGCCGGTTTTCCCATGCTGGTACGCAAGCATGGAGGAAAAAAAGGGGGGGAAACTTATCTGACAAAGCAGGGAAAAGCTCTGATGGAACAATTTGAACGTTATGAGCAAGAGTGCAATCAGGCGGTCAGCCGAATCTTTATGAAGCACTTTGGTACAGTGGAAGAAGCAGAGGAGGAGCAACATGGCGGAAGGTCTGGACTTAACCCGGGATTTTAATTACTTTCAATCAATCTGGGAAGCCAAAAAGAATGGAGAGTTTAAGCACACGGCCAAAGTGTGGGACAGCCGCGCGGACGACTGGGAGAAAGAGCTGGCCAAGGATGGTTCATTCCGGAAAAGTTTGGATGAGCGCGTGAAAAAGGTTACGGAATATCTGCAGGCCCATCAGCTTTTGCAGGCCGGGAGTGAGGTGCTGGATATCGGCTGTGGTCCGGGGCGATTTGTGGCGGAATTTGCTAAAACCTGCGGACATGTGACCGGGATTGATCTTTCGGGCCGGATGCTGGAAGTGGGAGCGGATTATGCCAGAGAATGCGGGCTGCATAATGTAACCTTTCTGGCGGGCGATTTTGGCGAATTTGATTTAGCGGAACTTGGCTGGGAAGGCAAATTTGATCTTGTGTTTACTTCGATCACACCGGCGGTGGGAACGGTGGAAACGCTTGCGAAGGCGATGAAAATCAGCCGTGGATATTGTTTTAACAGCTGCTTTATCTGTTGGGAGGATGAGCTGGAGAAGCAAATTGCCGGGGAAGTATTTCACCGGGAGTATGCACCGTCTTTGAACAGTCATGGACGGGGATTCTATTCTTTATTTAACCTGCTTTGGCTGATGGGCTATTTCCCGGAGACCAGCTATCATCTTCAGGAACAGTTGGAGTATGTTGATGCAGATGAAGATCTGGCCAGATATTATGCGAAATGCTTTTCTGATGATATGCTGGCAGATGAAGAAAATATCCGCTGTGTGCATGAATACTTAAAGGAACATGCCGGAGCTGACGGTACGATATTAAGACAATATAAACGCTGGTACGGATGGATCTTGTGGGATGTCCGTACCCGTCTGGACAGAATAGCTGCCATTTAAAAGGAAATTCGACCAGAGAGAATCCCGGAAGTGTAATAATTTCTGGGATTTTTTACGGTTTACAAATAACTGTTTTGTTATGAATTGCATGACAATATCGTTAGTGTACAAAAAACCCGGGATGAATTATAATAAATATATACAAATTGTTCAATTAAACGGAGGCATATTTATGGAAGACAAGTTTTATGCAAAAGGGGAGGGTAATAACGGATTTATAAAAAATCTGGAGGTCTGCGACTTTAATAATCTGGATGGCAGATGCGGCATGTTTCAGATGGCATTGTATAAAACCCGGAAAGAAAAGTATTACCTGTATGGCTGCTGCTTTGGCGGCACGCAAAAGGGGATTATGATAAGTGATGTAACAGACCCTTACCATACCAGATTTATCAAACATCTGGAACTTGTAGATCCAAAAGAATATCCAACGACAACTTCACCCAAAATCCAAATTGCCGATGATATCATGATCGTAGCGATGAGTGCCGGCAGTGGTCCGGATGCCCTGGTCGACCAGTCGGAGTTGAAAAACATCAAATGTGAAGCTGGCATCAGGATTTATTCCCTGCAAGAGGATCCGGAAAATCCGGTATTCTTAGGCTACTGGGACTGTGGAGTTCCGCATTCCATAGGCGTTCATCGGTTTATGTATCATGGCGGACGATTTGTCCATGTTTCATCGGAGTGCCGCGGATTTGAAGGAATGATTTACCGGATTGTGGATATTGAGGATCCGGCAAACCCAAAGGAGACGGGAAGATGGTGGGCACCCCATCAATATGCAGACGGATATCCGGGCCGCACCTTTGATCCGGGCGCCGCCCATGTGCCTGCATTTATGGACAAGGGCTGGATGCATGGACCGCCATTTGTGGTGGGAGACAAAGCTTACCTGGGATATTGCGGAGATGGTCTGTATGTACTGGATGTTTCCGATATGACCCGGCCTGTGTGCCTGGGCAACTTGAAAATTATGCCGGCATTTGGCAGTGAATTGGCGGGAGCAAGATGCCATACCGCACTTCCCCTGCCGGGCAGAGATCTGGTAGTGGCGACCAATGAAGGAGAGCGTTTCCAGTTCTTCCCGCCGGGCAGAATAAAACATGCACAGGCGCTGAATAACCTGCATATGGTTGATGTCAGTGATCCGGCAAGACCGACGCTCATAGCCGAGTTTCCCTATCCGGAGGTTCCGGCCGACTTTCCCTATCCGAATTTCAATGTGATGCAGTTGGATGCGCCAGGTCCTTTCGGGCCCCATAATCTCCATGAACCAATGAGCGGAAAACCATGGCTTGAACAAAGAGGCGACCGGGTCTATTGCTGCTATTTCCATGCCGGCCTTCGTGTTTATGACGTATCTGATCCATATTATATTAAAGAAATTGCTTACTTCATTCCGCCAAATCCAGATAAAAAACCGGAGGAGTCCTATTTTAAAGGATTTCCGGGGCCAAGAAATGCGACAACGGAAGATGTGATTGTGGATGACAGGGGATTTATCATCATGGATGCACTGGATGACGGGTTTTATGTGTTGAAAATGAAAGATGATTGATCCGCTGCAGAAAGGAGGGATCAGATGAATGATTTGCAGATCGAATATTTTTTGGCAGCCGCAGAAAATTTAAGTTTTACAAAAACGGCGAATGAAAAATTCGTGTCACAGCCGGCAGTCAGTAAGCAAATCTCTGCATTGGAAGCAGAATTAGAAGTTGAATTATTTGTAAGAGGATATAAGTCTACGAAACTTACAGATGCAGGGAGGATGTATTTTGACTATTTAAGTAATCACGTTCATCAGCTGGAAACATTGAAGAAGTGTATCAGAGAGGACTCCAACAGTGTCATTCTGACATTGCGGATCGGGTGTGGCAGTGGCTGGACACTGACGGATATCCTTCCGGGAATCGTAGATTGTTTAAAGAAACGGCACGGGAATATCTGTGTGCTGCTGGAAAATTGTGCTTTTAACAACATTGTCGCTGCTGTGAATGAACATGAATTTGATGTGGGACTGACGTTGGGAAGCGATGTGGTTAAAATGTCGACGTTGGATGTTTGCCATCTGACAGAAGTACCACGTGTAATCGTGTATTCTGCGAACCATCCATTGGCTCAGAAAGAAAACCTGCAGCCGGTCGACTTTAAGAATGAATACTTTCTTACTCCACAGGTGCAGCGTTTAGCATATTTAACTGATTTGGTAAACAGTTTTTGCGAACCCTATCACTTTACGCCGAAGATCCAGGCGGTCAGGAATGTGGAGTCCTTAATGAATTCGGTGGTGAATGGTTTGGGGGTGGCAATTGTTGACTATTGGACTTATCAGACCATACAAGATCACTGTTGCTGTGTTGCGCTGGATTCGGTTCATACGATTTCAGCAGTATGGCGGAAAAACAGTACCAACCCCTTGATACAGGACTTTTTGCAGGAGTTAAAATCCGTCTTGAATCATGTGGAATAAAAAAAAGGAGATTATTATGAAAATATTAGGCATTTCTTTTGGAACAAAAAACGGAACCAATGATTCTATGTGCATTCAGGCACTGATGGGAGCCAGGGAACAGGGGGCGGAAGTGGAATTTATCCAGATGTCAACGCTGCATATCGAACACTGCACCGGGTGCTGTGCCTGTGTAAAGACCCTGCTTGCAGGAAAAGGAAATATGTGCACACTGAAAGATGATTTTGCGTGGCTGCTGGATAAAATGCTGGATGCAGACGGAATTGTGATAAGCGATCCGATTTTTGAGGAAGGTGCTTCCGGATTGTTCCATACAATTACCGACCGTTTTGGTCCGCGAATGGACCGGGGAAACAATATCATCGGAACTAAGGTCGCAGAAGAAACCGGCGGAACGGCTCCGGATCCCCGCATTTTGAAAGACAAAGTGATTTCCTATCTGGGCGTCGGCGGTTCTGACTGGGGAACCAGAGTCCAATGCGAACATGCCATGCATGCTTTGACACCAATGTGGCGGGTAATTGATAATGAGTGGTTTCCCTGGTCAAAGGAAATTATCATGGAGGATGAGCGTCTGGCTAAGGTACATAAAATCGGAGAAAACCTGGCAATTGCTGCCAGGGATTTTGAACAGTCAAGCTATCAGGGCGAAGAAGGGGTCTGCCCGCACTGCCATAATAAGCTGTTTTATTTAATACCAGGTACGAAAGGTGCGATCTGTGGGCTGTGCGGCATAGTCGGAGAGATTTCGCTGGAAGAAGGAAAAACATCCTTTGTATTCCCGGAGACACAGCTGGAGCATGCCCATGATACCTTATCAGGCAAATTCATCCACGGAAATGATATCAGGAATATGGAAGGAAGCTTTGCCAAGGTCCGGAGCACCGATGAGTTTAAAGCACGCAAGAAAACGTATCGGGAATTTATCACTGCAACCATGAAAGAAACCTAAAAGAAGGAGTTATGTTATGCCAATTGAGTTTAATCCAATGAGAAGTTTCATTTATGTTGATTTGAAACAGGAAGAATACAGACATCTGCTTCATCACTGGTTGTATTACCATCATATACCGGAGAGTGTTGCACAGTTTGAGCCGTATTGTACCAAGTATGCCTTTTATGATGCACTGCCTGTTCCGGAAGGCGGGGAGCGGTTCGGGACGGTTAAAATGCAGCTTACGGAGCATCACTGGCTGGTTAATATTATGGATCCGCTGCTGAAGGTTAAGGCGTTTAAGGAGTATACTCCGATCGAAGTACTGAAGTGGCAGGGGACCGTGCCGGAGGATGCCGGCAATGTGATGCTGACCGGCGATGCGGGGCGCGCTACCGGCGGTGATAATGGATGTCCGCCGTTTGTATTTGCGTTTTGCCCGATGTGGTGGGAAGAGGATATCAAAGGTTCCCAGCGCATGATCGAAGAAGGACCGAATTACCGGTGGAATTTTGCCATGACTTATCCTGCGGGCGTTTCGGCAGAGGAAGGGGATCAGTGGCTGTACGAAGAAGTATTCCCTTATTTTGCGGAGCAGGAATGCTGTAAGCGGATTCTGACCAGTAAGGTGAAACAGGAAATTAATCATTGCCACATGCACCGGGTGGTGGAAATGTGGTTTACCGGACCGGCGGCCTGGAACCGGAGTGCGGTGCTTAACGCACATAAGATGAAGAAACCTTCCTGGGCGAAGGAAGGGGATGTGTTCCCTTATCTGAAGTCGGCGTTTGAAATAAGAGGGGCGTTTGTGATGGATTATGCGACCTGCGATGTTTACAGTCAGTACCGGGGGTACGTGACCAGGAGATAAAGAGTAGAAATGTGAGGCAAAAACCCGAAGAGCGGCCACTTTTCGGGTTTTTGCTTTTAGCAGAACGGCCTGACACCCAGATGGGCAAGCAGCTGGGCAAGGTAATTCTGAAAATATACCGGATCGTTCAGGCAGACATTGTCCAAATGGGTATAGGTCATCTTATCTTTTGGCCCCTGTTTAAAAACCGGTTCCCACAAGGGGGAAAACTGGGGAACAAAGATCCCGCTCTGCTTCGTATAACAGGTTTGAGCAGTAGCTTTGACCCGCGCATCCCTGTCGACATATTCACCGATGCTTTTGTGAACCGCAGTATCTTCATAAACCAGATAGTAGTAATCCTTGTAGTTCGGATAAAAATGCTTCAGGGTTCCGGTGTACAGATCAATGGAAAGCACCATCTGCGGACCGTTTACCATGCAGGTGACCGGCAGCTGTGTGGTCTCGAAAGCAACCGGAACGGCAATATCACTTTCGCAGGTCAGCAAAAGCAGCGGGTGCGGATCGCCGAATATGTCGGTTTCCTCGATGATCTCCTGTCCGGCCAGCTGCAGCGGGTGTTCCAGAAAATCAGGATAATTCAGGATCGGGAGAATCAGCGGCATACCCTTTAAATCATCCTCATTATGTAATATCAGCATATCGTATAAATAGGACTCATGGGTGACCAGGTAGTCCTGATAAACCTCAATCAGCTGTCCGCCGGAGTATTTGTCCTGGCGGCTGATGCCCAGAAACTGTTCGATGGCTTTTTGCTTCAGACTGTCTAATCCAAGCAGCCGCCGGTACGGCTTGATGCGCTTGTAAAGATCCACACTGGTAACGGCCGAAAAATCATACGGCAGTTTAAAATGCCGGCAGCGTTTTAACAGGTATGGAATGTCAAAGCCGTCACCGTTAAAATGTACCAGCGTACGATAGTTCTTTAAAAAGGCAAAAAACCGGTCCAATAGTTCCGGCTCGGCGGCTTTGGTATCGGCAAACCACTGAATCAGGTTCCAGCCGCCGTCCTGGTAATAAGTACAGCCAATCAAATATAAATTGGAATAATCGCCGGAAAATCCGGTGGTCTCAATATCGAAAAAAAGCAGCTCTTCCAGCCGGCCGATCCGCTCCAGGGGATAGGTATCCGGTAAATCGAGGCGCTTCTGAATGGTAATCATACAAATTCTCTCCTTTACTCATCCCATGCGTTCCCCTGCACGGCGCAAAGGGGACTTTATTGATTATAGCGGAGACCGGGGCATAAGTCAATGAAGAAACAGAATATTTGTTCGGTTTTTGGCTTGCAATGACAGGGCCAATATGATATGATGACTAAGAAATTAGGTAACATATTTTCAAGTCAAAAGAGGAGAACTACATTGATTTCTTACATAAAAGGACCTTTGACCGAAGTTTGGGAAGATACGATTGTCGTGGAAACCGGCGGGATGGGATGGAATATCCATGTGCCGCTGACGGTACTGGAGGCATTGCCGCGGATTGGCAAGGAAGTACGGATCTATACTTCTCTGCAGGTGCGTGAGGATGCCATGACTTTGTATGGTTTCCTGAACCGTCAGGATTTAAAGATGTTTGTTCAGCTGCTGGGGGTAAGTGGAATTGGCCCCAAAGCGGGACTGGGAATTTTATCTGCCATGGGGCCGGATGATTTGCGGATGGCGATTATTTCGGGTGATGCCAAGGCGATTTCAAGAGCTCCTGGGATTGGTCCCAAGACCGCCCAGCGGGTGATTCTGGACCTGAAAGACCGAATCAGGATGGAAGATGTTCTGCCGGAGAATCTGAGCTCATCAGGACTTTCGGCGGCATCAGCAGCCGGCGGCATGGAAGGCGCCGGCAAGGAAGCGATGGAGGCCTTGGTGGCGCTGGGATATTCTATGACAGAAGCAGCCAAAGCGGTTCGCCAGATCACGGTTACGGAGACGATGACAACCGAGGATGTCTTAAAAGCCTCATTAAAGCACCTGATATGAAAAAGGAAAGAAGAAGGAAAGAATAAGGGAAACAGATAGCGGAGAGGGCAATGGAGCGAAGAATCATTACAACAGAAGTAACGGAAGAAGATAAATATATGGAACCCAGTCTGCGTCCGCAGATGCTTTCCGAGTATATCGGCCAGGAAAAGATCAAATCCAATCTGAAGGTCTATATTGATGCTGCCATGGCCCGGGGGGAATCCCTGGATCATGTGCTGTTCTATGGTCCGCCGGGACTGGGCAAGACGACCCTTTCCGGGATTATTGCCAATGAGATGGGGGTCAACATGAAGGTGACCTCCGGTCCGGCCATTGAGAAGCCGGGCGAGATGGCGGCGATCTTGAATAACCTGCAGGAAGGTGATGTCCTGTTTGTCGATGAGATCCACCGCCTGAACCGTCAGGTAGAGGAGGTATTATATCCGGCGATGGAGGATTTTGCCATCGATATCGTCCTGGGGAAGGAATCTTCCGCCCGGTCGATCCGGTTGGAGCTGCCCCATTTTACCCTGGTTGGCGCCACTACCCGGGCCGGTTTGCTGACGGCTCCGTTACGGGACCGTTTTGGCGTGGTGCAGAAACTGGAGTTCTATACACCGGCGGAATTACAGGTGATTGTGACCCGTTCAGCAGCGGTGCTGGGGGTGGAGATTGAAGCCGCGGGGGCCTCGGAGATTGCCCGCCGCTCCCGGGGGACGCCGCGTCTGGCGAACCGGCTGTTAAAGCGGGTGAGGGATTTTGCCCAGGTGAAGTATGATGGCGTGATTACCAAACAGGTGGCGGATTTTGCCCTTGATATTCTGGATGTGGACAAGATCGGCCTGGATTATAATGACCGCAGTATCCTCCTGACCATTATTGAAAAATTTGGCGGCGGCCCGGTCGGCCTGGATACACTGGCAGCGGCCCTGGGAGAGGATACCGGGACTTTGGAGGATGTCTATGAACCGTATCTGCTGATGCAGGGATTCTTAAACCGGACACCCAGGGGGCGGACGGCGACAGAATTGGCGTACCGCCATCTGGATATTGCCTTTCAGGAGTGATAAAAGCAATTGCCGAACAGATACTTCTCTGATATAATAGTTCTGTGTATCGGTGGAGTAGATTGGCCGGTCACCGGGGATAAGAAAAGTCAGGAGATGACGTCATGAACCATAAGAATTATACCGAAGTTTTAATAGATGGAAAGATCTATACCCTGGGGGGAATGGAAGAGGAAATTTATCTGCAGCAGGTAGCTGCTTATCTTAATGAAAAGACAGGGAAACTGAAGAGGCAGCATGGTTTTTTAAAGCAAAGTGCTGAGTATCAGTCGGTGATGCTCCAGTTGAATATCGCCGATGATTATTTTAAAGAGCAGGAGCGGGCTGATGTGCTGGCGGAACAGAAAGCAGCACTGGAGAAGGAAGCCTACAGCCTGAAGCATGAGATGATTAAAACCCAGATGAAGCTGGAACGTGTGGAAAAAGAACTGATCGAACTGAAAGAGCTGCAAAAGCAGTCCGCAGCACCGACGGCAGCGGCTGGACAGGCCGGACCGCAAGGGCGAGGGAAGGGGAAAGCAGTGACCGGATAGAAGGTTTAAGGGGATGTCTTTGGTATTTTCGGAGCATCCCTTGTTTTGCGAAAAAGAATGATGAGCAAGGAGGAGGGGCAATGAAGCGTGTGGAAATCCTGGCACCAGCCGGGTCTTATGAGAGCATGACGGCGGCCATCAATGCCGGCGCAGATGCCATCTATATGGGCGGCAGCCGGTTTGGCGCCAGGGCCTTTGCTGATAATCCGGAAGAGGAGCGGCTGCTGGCGGCGATTGATGAAGCTCATCTTCACGGCTGTAAGCTTTATATGACTGTCAATACGCTGCTGAAAGAGCCGGAGCTGGAGCAGCTGGGCGAATTTCTGCTGCCGTACTATCAGCAGGGAGTGGATGCGGTCATTGTTCAGGACCTGGGCGTGCTGGCTTTTATCAAAGCTCATTTTCCCGGTCTGCCGATTCATGCCAGCACCCAGATGACCATTACCGGATATCATGGCGCCAGAATGTTAAAGGAGTTGGGCGCCAGCCGGGTGGTGACGGCGCGGGAACTGTCCCTGGCCGAGATTGCCGGGATTCGGGATCATGTAGATATTGAGATCGAGAGCTTCGTTCATGGCGCTCTTTGTTATTGTTATTCCGGTCAATGCCTGCTTAGCAGCTTGATCGGCGGACGCAGCGGAAACCGGGGCCGTTGTGCCCAGCCATGCCGTCTGCCTTACGAAGTGCTGCAGGAAGGAAAAATGCTTAATAAAAAGGAAGAACGTTATGTATTAAGCCTGAAGGACCTGTGTACGTTAGAACTTTTGCCGGATATCATTGAGGCCGGTGTGTCCTCGCTCAAGATTGAGGGCCGGATGAAGAGTCCGCGCTATACGGCCGGAGTGGTCAGTGTGTACCGGAAGTATGTTGACCGCTATCTGACTGGGGGAAGGGACGGGTACAAGGTAGAGGCCGGTGATAAGAAGATGTTATTGGATTTGTTTGACCGGGGTGGGTTTACGGGTGGTTATTACCGGCAGCATAACGGTAAAAATATGATCGCCTTGCACGAAAAGCCGGCTTTTCGTGAGGGGAACCAGGCTTTATTTGCGGAGTTGGACCGAAACTATGTGAATAAAAAACGGCAGGTGCCAATTCGCGGCACGGTCATTCTGGAAGCAGGTAAACCGGCAAAGCTGGAATTACATGCGGATTTAGTCGGAACAGCGCAAGGGATATCCGTGACGGTGACCGGAGCGGTGGTTGAGACAGCGCAAAACCAGCCGTTGACGGAGGAAAAGCTGCTTAAGCAGATTAAAAAGACCGGCAATTCACCGTTTTATTTTTCCGGGGCAGAGACAAGCATTACCGGCCGTTGTTTTGTTCCGGTGCAAGCTTTGAATGAGCTGCGCCGGACCGGGATGGAGCAGTTGGCGGAAGAGATGCAAAAGTGCCGGCGCCGGGCGGCACCGGTGGCGGCGGTGAAGCGATTATCGGCAGAAGCCGGTGAGCCACTGACAACCAGGCCGCAGTTAGCGCTTCATGTCTCGCTGGAAAACCCGGATAGCTTGAAAACCGCGGTTTCTCATGCAGACGTATCGTCCATTTATATTGATGCGGCCGGATTTGCGGCGGAAACCTGGCAGACCGCCGTGGCGGCATGTCATCAGGCCGGAAAGCAATGTGTTTTAATGTTGCCGTATATTTTCCGGACCGGGGCAGAACAATATTTTCATCAGAACAAATCACAGTGGCTTGCAGCCGGATTTGATGAAGTGCTGGTCCGGTCGCTGGAAGAAGTTGATTTTATCAAAGAGCAGGGCATCGGCACACCCATGATATATGATGCCGGGATGTACGGTTTGAACCATCTGGCCGCCCGGGAGATGGTCCGGTCAGGGGCCAGCCGGCTGACGCTGCCCCTTGAGTTAAACAGCAGAGAACTGGAACATCTGGGCGGTGTGGGCCGGGAGCTGATCGGTTATGGTTATCTGACGGCCATGGTATCGGCCCAGTGCATTGTCAAAACTACAAAGGGCTGCAACATGACGCCCCAAGTGCTGATGATGAAGGATCGGACCGGAAAAAAACTGCCGGTTAAAAATCACTGTCGGTTCTGCTATAATACCATATATAATCCCAGTCCACTGTCACTTTTAGGACAGACAGAGCTGGTGCAGCGAATCAATCCGGCGGTATTGCGCCTCCAGTTTACAATCGAAACGCCAAAACAGGCAGAGCAGGTAATTGCTGCCTATGCCGCCCAGTTTCTGTATGACAGGCAGGAACAGCCGCCATTGGCACTTGAGGATTTTACCAGAGGACACATGAAACGCGGTGTAGAGTAGGTGGAGTATGATTAATATCATCATTGAAGTATCCAAGTATCTGATGATACTTTTGATTGCAGTTTACACATATTTAAATTTCAGCTATTTTCGTTTGCCAACGGGGAAGCGTGAGGACTGGCAGCAGGACCGGGTCTGCGGCAGGCAGAATGCGGCGATGTTTGCGATGCATTTTCTGGCCTATGTAATTTTGTATCTGAAGACCGGGGATGAGCGGATGGTACTGTTTTATCTGGCGCAGCTGGTGTTCTTTGTCGGGTATACCTGGCTGTACCGGCTGTTTTATAAGAATGTCTCACGGCTTTTGGTCAATAACATGTGCCTTCTGATCTGTGTTGGTCTGATTATGCTGACCCGGCTGAATTTTGATAAAGCCATCCGGCAATTCATGATTGTCGCGGTATCGGCTCTGATTACCTGGATTATTCCGTTTATTATCGACCGGACGTGGCAGTTAAGCCGGATTCCCTGGGTGTACGGGATCATCGGCTTACTGCTGCTGGTAGTGGTCTTGTTGATTGGCAACAATAGCTTTGGGGCCCAGCTGTCAATTAATATTGTCGGTTTTTCGTTCCAGCCGTCGGAATTTGTTAAAATCAGTTTTGTGTTTTTTGTCGCAACGATGTTCTATCAGTCCACCGATTTTAAGACGGTGTGCGTGACGACGGCAGCAGCGGCGGTGCATGTGCTGATTCTGGTACTGTCAAAGGATCTGGGGAGTGCGTTGATTTTCTTTTTAGCTTACCTGACCATGTTGTTTGTCGCAACGACAAACTGGCTGTATCTGCTCTGCGGTCTGGCCGGCGGCGGTCTGGCCAGCATATTGTCGTACTTTCTGTTTGGCCATGTCCGGACCCGGGTGCTGGCCTGGCAAAACCCCTGGGCGGATATTGATAACCGCGGATATCAGATTACCCAGTCGTTATTTGCCATTGGCACCGGCGGCTGGTTTGGTATGGGGCTTTATCAGGGTATGCCATATAAGATACCGGTAGTAGAAAAGGATTTTATGTTTGCGGCTATTTCCGAGGAACTGGGTGGGATTTTTGCCATCTGTGTGCTGCTCATTTGTCTGGGCTGCTTTTTGCAGTTCATGATGATTGCAGCAAAGATGCAGGCGATTTTTTATAAACTGATTGCATTCGGACTGGGGATGGTATATGTGGTTCAGGTATTTCTGACGGTGGGCGGGACCATTAAGTTCATCCCTTCTACCGGAATCACTTTACCGCTTGTCAGTTACGGCGGAAGCTCCGTGCTTAGTACCTTTATCCTGTTTGGAATAATTCAGGGACTTTACATCCTGAAAAAGAATGACGAGGAAAATTATGAAGAAGGGAATACCTAATCCAAAGGCCAATAAAAGTATCTTAATTATGACCTATGCGCTGGTCGGGGTCTTTGTCTGCATGATTGGATATTTTGGCTGTTTCTTACAGTGGAAAAGTGAAGATGTGATCAACAATTCCTATAATGCCAGACTGGACCGCTTTGCCGACCGGATCGTGCGCGGCGAGATCTTAAGTAATGATGGAAAAGTGCTGGCCCGGACGGAAGTGTCAGAAGACGGGACGGAAGTGCGGCGTTATCCCTATGATTCCCTGTTTGCTCACGTGGTCGGTTATTCAGACCACGGCAAGACCGGACTGGAATCGCTGGCGAATTTTTATTTGTTAAGTTCTCATATGAATCTGGTGGAACGAACGATGAATGAATTCATTGATGTGAAAAATGCCGGTGATAATGTGGTCACCACCCTGGATGTGGATCTGCAGTGGGTGGCTTCGGATGCGCTGGGTGAACGGCGGGGTGCGGTGATTGTGATGGAGCCGGATACCGGCAAGGTTTTGGCCATGGTATCAAAACCCGGCTTCAATCCCAATACCCTGGGCACGGACTGGGATGTCCTGATCTCTGCCGACAATACCCAGGCGCAGCTGCTTAACCGGGCCACGCAAGGGCTATATCCGCCAGGCTCGACCTTTAAGATCGTGACGGCCTTAGAGTATCTTCGCGAGCATCCGGATACCTGGCCCAGTTATCATTTTGATTGTGACGGTTTATATAAATATGAGGACTACAAAATTTCCTGTTATCATGGCAATGCTCATGGTTCCCAGGATCTGACCCAGGCGTTTGCCAATTCCTGCAACGGTGCATTTGCCAAGCTGGGACTGGAACTGAATCTGGGGAATATGAAGACGTTTTGTAATCAGCTGCTGTTTAACTCCGACCTGCCATTGGCCCTTGCTTATAGCAAAAGCAATTATGTGATGGATGCCAGGGCGGGCAGCTGGGAAATTTTACAGACCTCCATTGGCCAGGGCGGAACACAGATGACACCGATGCATAATGGGATGCTGACGGCGGCGATTGCCAATGGTGGCGTGCTGATGAAACCGTACCTGATCGACCGGGTGGAAAATGCCATGGGCGAGGAGGTTAAAAAATTCCTGCCCACAGCATACGGCTCCTTGATGAGTGCCGACGAGGCAGAAAAGATGGCAGCGCTGATGCGCACCGTAGTTGCCGAAGGAACGGGTTCGGCTGTTCGTACGGATGCTTATACGGTGGCCGGTAAGACCGGATCGGCGGAATTTGAAACCGGGAAGGAAACCCATGCCTGGTTTACCGGGTATGCACCGGCGGAGGATCCGCAGATTGTCGTGACGGTAATTGTAGAGGAGAGCGGGTCTGGCGGACAGATTGCCGCACCGATTGCAAGAAGGCTTTTTGATACGTATTTTTCAAGATGACAAGGAGGGGACAATTGTTTCGGGCAAGAGAATATGTGAAAGTTGAAACACTGAATGAGGCTTATGAACTGAACCAAAAACGCAGCAGCGTTGTGGTCGGGGGCATGATGTGGCTGAAAATGCAAAACAACTATAAGGTGACGGTGATTGATCTGTCGGAGCTGAAGCTGGACACGGTTGAGGAAGATGAACAGGAATTCCGGATTGGCTGTATGTGCAGCCTGCGGATGCTGGAGCAGCATGAAGGTCTGAACCGATATTTTAACAGTGTCTTTCGAGAGTGTACCCGCCATATTGTCGGAACGCAGTTCCGCAATGGGGCAACTGTCGGCGGCAGTGTTTTTGGCCGGTATGGTTTTTCTGATATTCTGACGGCGCTGATGATGTTTGATACTTATGTAGAGTTGTATCAGGGCGGCATTCTGCCCCTTGGCGAATTTGCTGAAAGAAAATACGACCGGGATATCCTGGTGCGGGTGATTGTGAAGAAAGACGGCCGCCAGGGTGCTTATATTACCCAGCGGCAAAGTCAGACGGATTTTCCCGTGATTGCCTGCGGCGTGGCCTGTAAAGGGGATACCTGGTATGTGGCGGTCGGTGCCAGACCCCACAAAGCGAAGTGTGTAACGGTGCTGCGGACGGCGGCCGGTGAGCAGCCGGATTATGCCGGATTGGCTGCCCAGGCGGTGGGTCAGCTGGATTTTCATAGCAATATGCGGGCCAGTGGTGAATACCGGAAGCATTTGGCGGATGTGTACATACGGCGGCTGATGATTCAACTGGATACAGAATATGGGGTAAAGGGGGACGCATGAGATGGAGATTCAATTTACCTTAAACGGAAAGTTAGTCTGGGCCGACATTCAGGCGGATACCCTGCTGTTAGATATGCTGCGGGCAAAAGGCTGTTACAGTGTAAAACGCGGCTGTGAAACTTCCAACTGTGGACTTTGCACAGTTTGGCTGAATCAGGTTCCGGTTCTTTCCTGTTCCGTTTTAGCGGCCCGGGCAGAGCAGCATGTGGTGACGACGTTGGAAGGGCTGCAGGCCGAGGCGGAAGCTTTTGGTGCTTTTCTTGCCGGTCAGGGAGCGGAGCAGTGCGGTTTTTGCAATCCGGGACTGATTATGAATGTGCTGGCGATGGAGCGGGAATTGAAAAAACCGTCGGAGGAAGAAATCAAAGAATATCTGGCCGGCAACCTGTGCCGCTGTACCGGATATATGGGACAACTTCGGGCGATCAGGGCGTATTTGAATCGCAAAGCATTGTGAAAGGAGACTTAGGACAGACATGGAAAGATTAACACGTTATGTAGGAACACCGGC
>Ga0153924_1001038_pt1 | contig 15405 bp, 5 predicted proteins | sample TSNJ008MetaG_FD_104709 | JGI IMG/M metagenome (GOLD analysis project Ga0153924, IMG submission 104709) | Attine ant fungus gardens microbial communities from New Jersey, USA - TSNJ008 MetaG | ecosystem: Host-associated > Fungi > Mycelium > Unclassified | place: USA: New Jersey, Wharton State...
ACGCCCCGACGTTATTCCAATGCTTCTGTCATGCAAGCAAAAGAAACTTTCGGCGCAGATCAGAGCTATTTTGGACCTTGGAGACTCGGGATAGGCCGGACGGGATTGGTGTCCTTGCTGTAATCTATCTCCGGAAAATCAAATCCAAATAAATGGTAAAATTCTTTTTGGTACCCCGCAAAATCCGAAAGTTGATCGATGGTCTCCGTCGTAATCTCTTTCCAAATTTGAGCCACCTCAGCCTGAACATCCGTTCGCATTTCCCAATCGTCAATTCGAATCCGACCTTTTTCATCCAACTTCGGTGCCTTCACGAGATGTTCAGCAAAAAGGCGGTACATTTGTTCGATACAGCCTTCGTGAAGATTTTTGGATTTCATTACCTTATAAAGGATGGATATGTACAATGGCACAACTGGAATAGCCGAACTCGCCTGAGTGACTAGCGCTTTATTGACAGAAATCAAAGCCGTACCAGCTCCAAATCGCTCATTGAGTCCTTGTGCTACCTTTTCTAAATCCAGTTTAGCGTGACCGATGGTGCCGTCCGTATAGATTGCCCAAGTAATTTCTGGGCCAATATAAGAATAAGCCACAGTTCGAAAATTTTTTGCCAGTGTCCCAGCTTGAGCTAACGCGTCGATCCACAATTTCCAATCTTCTCCCCCCATAACCTTCACCGTGTGAAAAAGTTCTTCCTCGGTTGCTGGTTCAATGGTCACCGAATCAATTTCCTTCTTATCGGTGTTAATATTCTTATTGGTAAATTGAGTTTTAGTTGGTTTTAAGGTAGACTTATAAGTCTGACCGGTCAACGGATCCAGACGACGTGGGGAAGCGAGGCTATAGATGATCAAATCAACCTGCCCGAGGTCTTTTTTGATAGTTGCAATGACCTCCTGCTTGAGCTCATTTGAAAACGCGTCACCATTGAAGCTTTTGGCATAAAGTCCCTCCTTGACTGCTGCTGTTTCAAATGCCGCCGCATTGTACCATCCAGCCGATCCTGGTTTTTTTTCGGTTCCCTCCCTTTCAAAAAACACCCCTATCGTCGAGGCTTTGCCTCCAAAAGCTGCTGCTATGCGAGAAGCAAGTCCATAACCGGTCGAAGCCCCAACAACCAAGACACGTTTGGGGGCATTTTCCAAACTCGGTTTGGATTTGACGTAATCCATCTGCTTCTGAACATGGAGCGCACAACCATCAGGATGGGCAGTGGTACAAATAAAACCGCGAATCTTGGGTTCAATAATCATGTCAGAAATGGCTTCTGCCGTCTTTCGCGCTCCGAAGCAAGTTTTTCATAATTTCTCTCATCAGAGCAAAACTATTGTAAAAACTGTTCAACCTGTGCTAAGCACTAGATCCAGATATCTGTGCCCATAGGTTGCCATGAGGAAAAAAACTGTCGAGGAAGTCTCGAAGGCGGATAATTGGCTGAAACTGTGAGGCCGGAAAACTCTTTCGTTTTTCATGTGGATCGTTAAACTTGCCTTAGAAAGGCCGTATACCTTCATTGTAACTGCCTTACTGGCACTTTTGGCGACCCCAGTCATCCTTCTACGGACGCCCGTTGATATTTTTCCCGAGATCAACATCCCGGTAGTCAGTGTGGTGTGGGACTACGAAGGGATGGCGGCATCAGATATGTCTGATCGAATTACGACGACCTTCGAACGTGCGCTCACAACGACCGTCAACGATGTTGAGCATATTGAATCACAAACCTTTCGAGGTCGGGGTGTTACCAAGATTTTCTTTCATCCTGCTGCCAAAATAGAATTAGCCCTTTCTCAGGTAACCGCCATCGCACAAACGATGTTGAGAGCCCTTCCTCGGGGTGTCAACCCGCCCCTCATACTGACCTATCGTGCTTCCAGCGTGCCGGTCATTCAACTCGTACTGAGCAGCCCCAAATTATCAGAGTCTGAAGTCTTTGATCTGGGAATGAATTTTGTTCGTCCTCAATTGGCAACTATTCCAGGGGCGGGGGCTCCCTATCCCTATGGTGGGAAGCCTCGGGTAATATTAGTCGACATTGATTTAGACAAGCTGCGCAGTCGTGGTCTTACCCCCCAAGACGTGGTCAATGCAGTTTCGGCACAAAATTTGATCATTCCAGGCGGAACAGTAAAAATCGGTCCCACAGAATATGATGTAAATATCAACGTAAGTACCTCCACCATTCCCGCGTTAAACACCCTTCCGGTTAAGGCTGTCGGCGGATCTGTAATCACCCTAGGAGATGTTGCCCACGTCCGCGACGGGTTTAAAGACCAGACGAATCTGGTGAGGCTGAACGGCCAACATTCGGTGCTTCTTTCTATTATTAAAACTGGCGCCACTTCGACCCTGGAAATCGTAAACAAGGTTCGTGCAATGCTTCCAATGTTGAGAAAACAGCTTCCATTGGACCTCAAGATCCAGCCAATGTTTGATCAGTCGATTTTTGTACGGGCAGCCATTTCGGGCGTCCTCAAAGAGGCGAGCATTGCTGCTCTTCTCACCGCTGCCATGATTCTTCTCTTTTTGGCCAATTGGCGCCCGACGCTTATTATTGCCATTTCCATCCCTCTTTCCATTCTTTGTTCGCTAATTATTTTAAGTGCCCTGGGAGAAACTATCAATCTGATGACTCTCGGAGGACTAGCGCTTGCCGTGGGTATTTTGGTAGATGATGCAACTGTAACTATCGAAAATATTGATTCTCATTTAGATCGAGGCAAACCTCTTCGAGAAGCCATTCTTGATGGAGCTCACCAAATTGCGATCCCTGCATTTGTTTCCACAATTTGCATTTGTATCGTTTTCGTCCCGATGTTCTTACTCTCCGGGGTAGCCCGTTATCTCTTCGTCCCACTAGCTGAAGCTGTGGTATTTGCCATGCTGGCTTCCTATTTCTGGTCACGAACCCTCGTTCCGACATTGGCGATGTATTTGATAAAACCAGGAAGCCACGCGGATCGTACTCTTCATCCAAAAGGTTGGACCGCTCCCTTTGTTCGTTTTCAACACAAATTCGAGGAAGGCTTTTTGGCAATGAAACAGGGGTACCTGAATCTACTCAGTCGCGCCCTGGCTCACCGTAAAATGTTTCTCATTTGTTTTTTAGGATGTTGTTTAGCAAGTCTTTTGCTTCTACCGCTCCTGGGACAGGATTTTTTTCCTGAGGTAGATGGGGGCCAAATTCGGTTGCATATGCGTGTAAAAACCGGAACACGCATAGAAGAAACCGCTCGAATTTGCGACGAAGTGGAAAAAAAGATCCGCGAGATCATCCCCTCAAAAGATATGGGTGACATTGTAGACAATATTGGCCTGCCTTATAGTGGCATCAATACCTCCTATCAAAATAACGGTACCTTTAGTTCGGCTGACGCAGAGATTCTAATTTCGTTAGAGGAGGGGCATGCACCCACAGCAAATTATGTTAAAACACTTCGAGCCGAGCTTCCCCGTTTCTTTCCCGGGGTCGGCTTTTCCTTTCAGCCGGCGGACATCGTAGGACAAATTCTTAACTTCGGTCTTCCCGCTCCTTTGGACGTGCAAATTAAGGGCAAAGCACTTCGCGCAAACTTTGAGATCGCTTCAAAACTGGAAAAACAAATGCGCCAAATTCCCGGTATTGCCGATGTCCATATTCAGCAAGCATTCGATCAGCCGGAACTTTTTCTTGAAATGGATCGTGCCAAATCCAGCCTTTTAGGTCTTACACAACAAGATGTGGCTAGTAGCGTGCTGATTAGCCTGAGTGGCAGCGATCAAACAACACCTACCTTTTGGCTGAATCCTCAAAATGGAGTGATGTATAATGTTATTACGAAAGTTCCTCAATATCATTTGGAATCTTTAGAAGAGATTGGAAACCTTCCAATCCGAAGCATCCAATCCCCCTCCATTGCTCCTCAACTCCTTTCTAATCTTGGAAAAATGTCGCGTCAATCTATCGCGGGAGTTATCAGCCATGACAATGTGATGCCGGTCATTGACATTTACGCTGCCACCCAAGGGCGCGACTTGGGCGGTGTGGCCAATGCGGTGCGCAAACTTGTTGATAAAATTAGACCCGAACTCCCACGCGGCAGTTTCATTTCCATTCGTGGTCAGGTCGAAACCATGCAATCCTCATTCATCGGTCTCGGCATCGGCATTATCGGCGCCATAGTTTTAGTTTATTTGCTGATCGTTGTAAATTTTCAATCCTGGCTGGATCCATTTATCATTATTACGGCCTTACCGGGAGCACTTGCCGGAATCACATGGATGTTATTTTTGACTGGTACCACCATCAGCGTTCCTGCCCTGATGGGTACAGTGATGTGCATGGGCGTTGCTACCGCAAATAGTATTCTCATGATCTCTTTTGCCAAAGAGGTGTTTCACACCAACAAAGACGCCACTCAAGCTGCGTTGGAAGCTGCCTCCAGCCGCATTCGTCCCGTTTTGATGACAGCTCTTGCAATGATTTTGGGAATGATTCCCATGGCACTGGGACTTGGCGAAGGAGGGGAACAAAACGCTCCTCTAGCGCGCGCTGTCATTGGTGGCTTAATTTTCGCGACTGTTTCCACGTTATTTTTTGTTCCTACGGTCTTTGCGTTTTTTCACAAGGGGTCTTCCACCCTAACCTCAAACCAACCCGATCCTCAGCAAAGCCTTCCTCATAACGAGACGTCTACAACTTCACCTGCTTAACTCCATGCAGATCAATAAAGACCAGAACAAAGAACAGAGTGTCCCCCCATCGTCAAAACGTGCCGGACGTTCCAGAGGTCGGATTTGGATCTGGATTTTCATCTTGATAGCCGCTTTCTTAATTGCACGCGCCGTTAAGGAAAAAATCAATGCTGTTCGAGAAACTCGACAGGCAGTCAGCACATCCGCTTACCCCATAGTACACGTCACATATCCCAAGGTCGCTGAGAGACAAAAAGAGCTTGTCCTTCCAGGCACCGTTACAGCCTTGGAAGACACACCCATCCATGCACGCACCAGCGGCTATTTGAAGCGCTGGCTTGTGGATATCGGCACCCGCGTCCACGCTGGTCAGCTCTTAGCTGAAATCGAGTCTCCGGAAGTGGATCAACAATTTAACCAATCTCTCGGTTCCCTCCAAAAAGCCCAAGCCGATGCAAATCTTGCTTGGGTTACAACACTCCGTTGGAGACAAATGTTAGCCAGAGATACCGTTTCGCGACAGGAAGCAGATGAAAAGCAAGGAAATTTTGAAGCACAACGGGCAAATCTGATTGCCGCTCAAGCCAATCTCGATCGTTTGAAGGAGTTGAAAGGCTTTGAACGCGTTTATGCGCCATTCGATGGGGTGATCACCGCTCGGAATCTCAATGTAGGAGATCTGATCACTGCAAATAATACGAGCCAACCACCCATGTTCCGAATTGCCGATGACCGTCAGCTGCGCATTTATCTTTCCGTACCAGAAAATGCGGCTTCCTTGATCAAGGTAGGGGAATCGGCACATATTGTTTTAGCCTCATCGCCCGGAGTCGTGGCAACCGGTACTGTGGTACATATCGCCAGCGCAATTGATCCCAGTTCTAGAACCATGCTCACCGAAGTACGATTGGATAATAGTAAGCAAGCATTCCTTTCAGGCGGCTACGCAACCGTTTCTTTCGACCTGAAACTTGCGAAGCCTTCGCTCACACTTCCCGTGAATGCATTGCTATTCCGTCCCGAGGGAACAATTGTCGGGGTGGTTGGAAAGGATGATCGTGTCTCTCTCCATAAAATACAAATTGGAAAGGACTACGGAAACTACATTGAAGTTACTGAGGGAATTTCGCCGACTGATCGCATCATTGTGAACCCTTCCGATTCTCTACAACAGGGTGATCGTGTCCGAGTAGCAAATGATAATAAGCGATAATCACCGCCCACAGTTTTTACCGCATGATTCGAGTTCCCATTCCCTTACCCCGCCTCCCTTATGAAGTTCTGATTGGTAAGGACCTGCTCTTAGAAAGTGGAATTTTGGCTAGTGAAGTCATACCACCCGATCGATGCGCCGTGGTGACAGACACACATGTAGCAAAACATTATTTGGAGCCAACTCTCACGTCGTTAAAAGACGCAGGGTTTAAACCAACAGCCTTTGTCATACCGGCGGGAGAAAAATCCAAAAATATGCGGCAGGTTGAAGACCTTTGCGAACAGATGATTGCGGCGCACCTCGATCGTAAATCTTCTTTGTTTGCCTTGGGAGGAGGCGTTGTTGGTGATTTAGCAGGGTTTGTTGCAGCTATTTTCCAACGGGGCATTCCCTGTATCCAGTTACCAACAACCATCGTAGCACAAGTAGATAGCTCAGTGGGCGGCAAAACGGCTGTCAACACCGCTCTAGGAAAAAATTTAATCGGTGCCTTTCACCAACCTAGACTCGTTATCGCAGATCTCAACACCCTGGAAACCTTACCAAACCGCGAATATTGGGAGGGATTCGCTGAAATCATAAAGCACGCAATTATCCGAGATGCTGCCATGTTAGATCTGTTGCCCTCCGATAGAACCATAGATTTGACTGCTCTGATCGCACGCAACGTGGCTATCAAAGCAGCAATTGTGGCTACGGATGAAAAGGAGGAATGCGGGGTACGCGCACTCCTAAATTTTGGGCATACGATTGGTCATGGCATTGAAAATGCAGCTGGATACGGCTCCTTCCTCCATGGAGAAGCAATTAGCCTTGGGATGGTTGCCGCACTTTGGCTTTCCGTCCATCATGCCGACCTGCCAGAATCTGAGCTGCATCGAATCCTACACATCCTCCGCCGCTTCTCCTTGCCAGTCACGCTGTCTCATCAAATCACTATCGATTCTATTTTGACTTCAATGGAAAAAGACAAAAAAAACGAACACGGCGTGATGCGGTTCGTCCTCACCAATCATCTTGGTTCAGCATTTGTCAGCGACAAAGTCACAAGAAAAACCGCGCGCCAAGCAATAGAATTTCTTAGAAAAGAGCGAATTTAATTATTCCATTTGTCCCGTTATGAGTGCAGTCCACGTCCACTCTACAAACTGCCCAGGAACTGGGCCTGATTTTGGAGAGCTCTTTGCCCCTGCTCCCAGTTTCTTGGGACCGCAATTCGAGACTTTGGCGGTCTTGGGTTCTGCCCAGGAACTGGGTTGATTTTGGAAAGCTCTTTGCCCCTGCTCCCAGTTCTTGGGACCGCAATTCGAGACTTTGGCGGTCTTGGGTTCTGCCCATGAACAGTAGAGAATTTATACTGTTCATGGGATGAATCTGCAGCTTTTTTTGGCTGTTTGACCTACGAACTGGTTATTTCAGATGGCAGTATGTAATCAGCAAACTCACCTCCGTATACGGCTTTTGTGATTGGTAAGATCGCGCCCTGGCTATCCACTGTGAGCGTATCCTTTGCGCCTTCCAAAATCAGATCTATCTGATCTTCATTTTCATTCTGGCCAAACCAGATTACGGGCTGATCATCCGTATCAATCTCAGACAAAGAAATATTTGATTGATCTCCTCCAGCTTGTGCAAAATAGACTTTTCTATTGGAGGCGGAGTAAAATAGAAAATTTTCTTTGCCCTGAGCAACGCTCCAGCTTTTGATAGGCTGTAAGTCCGGAATTGAATAATTATCGATCCAAATCACATAACCTTTTGCGAAATTAGCCAAAACTTCTCGCGATATTCCGTTTTCATCTAAGCCCTGCATGGGGATCCATTCAGACATGTCAGCATTCTGTTGCGGATTCGGTTCATATTTTCTGGCTCTTGGAAGCGACTTTAATCCTGTAATCTGGCGAAAATTCTGTTTCGCATCGTTAAAAAAAGACTCACGATCTTTTTGAGAAACCCGATTTTTTCCCCGATTTTGTCTTATGGAATCCAAATCATTTAGCAATTTTTTAAATTGTACCTTGCTCAATTCCCTTAAGCCTACAAGCAATATTTTGTCGCTTTCCACCACGTGGATCAGCGTAGCTTCGTCCTTCGGATTGCTTAAATCCAGCGGCGTTTTCTGCCGCATATAAGCGCGATTATGATATCCACGGACAGACTCAATTGTCGTCTTCTCATTAGCAAATCCAAGTTCGTAATGGGGATTGCGAAACGTTGTGGGAGTCCGACTGAAAAAGAATTCTTTATGTTTTTTGTCAAAAAAGAAAAACTGATCGTCTCCCGCGCGACCAACATACTGTATCCCAGAGGGTATGCTCGAATTTTCCCAGGCTGACAAAGAAAGCATTTTGTAAGCCTGTATAGAAAGATCCGGCACAAAGCGTTGCCTTTTGCTGTCGTATGGCAGATATACAGTCTGTTCGTTTGCTTGTTTTACCTGTTCCAGGTAATCCCTTCTTTCCTGTTCAGTAGCATGAGCACCAGGTGATTGAGGCAAAGGTGGCCCAATGGCGACGGTGACCACATCGGCGACATGCCCCTTTAACACAAGATCTTTCAGAAAATCAGAAGGGATTAAGTGATTTGTTCTAGGTGTTCTGAAATCCAAATACTCTATTTTTATTTGTTCCTCGACATTTTTATTGTCGAGGTCAACCATCCAAGATTCGACTATCATGGGTCCGACTCCATTGGATAGCCGATGGACCCCACGCAGATTTTTAATATCCACTCTAATATCCTTCTTAGCGGCCTCTTGAACCGTTAGGATTCCGTTTTGCAAACTAATTTTGTCTCTATTGAGTAATGGTGGAACCTCTAATTTTAAATGAAAAAAGGAACGGGTCTTTTCTTCATCCCTCAAGGTGGCATGAACCCCGGAATGTAATCCCGATAATGTCGTCTGCCCTCCACCGCCCGTAAATTTATAGCTTATATTTGGATCAATCTGGGGAGAAAAGTAAAGCGTCTTAGGCTCATCATCCAATAATACGTCTAGCGTTAGAGGACGTGAAATAATTTGCTGATTCATCGCCCGCCTCGGCACAAAACCGGCCCTGAGTGTCCCATCAGAATTGCTTCCGCAGAATGGACCTCTGTCTTTTAATGCCTCTTCGATTGCAATTTCTTCTGTATCTAATGAAACGCTTGAAATTGCTGTAGACACGTAATTATAGCTGACGTCTAGATGAGGTGTGGAGGGAAGCAACAGATCCCTATTCTGAGTATTCAACTCTGCCTTTTCTGGTAGCCCAAAAGCCTCTCTCAAATTGAATCTATCATAAATCAATTCACCATGAACCCTATGGAACCTCCGCTCTGGAGTATACCAACCCTGTGAGTAACTTTTAGGTATTTGTTGGCCACCAAATGTCAGCTCCTTATTTCTAAAATCCAGTTTAGTAATAATGGCACCAGGGTCCGGTATGAACACATCATTGGATAACGTAAAGCCACCGCTTTGATAAGATTTTTTTGTATCGATGAAATATTTTCGCAAGGCATGCACACCTACTTTGTTGTTTTCTAATTGGACTCCCAATGCACTCAATCCGAAAGCAAGTCCTCCCAACTGTACAGTGAATAGACCACCTCCGGCCGCAGCCCCAGCAAGGGTCGGGAATGCCCACTCAGCTATTGCACCACCAAGGACTAAACCCAGCGCCGTACTTGTGAAAGTGACCTGAATTCCAAGTCCCACGCGACTCGCTGAATTTTTCGTATTGGCAAGCTCGTAAATCTTCCAACCCAAATCAGCCACCATGAATAAAATATTACCTGCTTCAAATATTTGACCCACAACACTCAGAGAACGGGCTATCACTCCATTCTGAACAATTAACTTTCCTAACTTTGTTACGTCCTCCGCCGTTGCAATGGCAGCTCCTGTCAAACTCGAATAAATACTCATCTTTGCCTCCCATGGGATCTGGGCCCCTCCATTTCTGAGTGCATCTACGAGTGCTAAGGATAAGAATCCAATATTGAGGGTCGTGGGAGCACCGCCAAAATTGTTTGGAGACAAACTACCATCTGAATTTTTCTTAAAATAGGGCTTCAAAGCTTCGGCTGCTTTTTTTACACACTCTGTTGCAGCAATTAATTTCACCCCAATCTCCTGAGGAATCTCTATCTCCCTTTGGGTGAGGGTTTCTTTATCCCAGGCAGGCACGAAAATCCGTTCTTCCTCTTTGCGCGCTCGCTGTACATCCACTAACCATCTCGACTTTTCCAGACCGAAAATCCGTGCTGCCTCCTCCCTTATTTTTTCTGCAGCAACCTCAATTGCATCCCAGGACTCATCCAGTTGTCTTTTCGCTTCACCTAAATCCCGATTTGCTTGTTGAATTTTCTGTGCAACCTCTTCTGCTTTGATCCCAAATGGACCGGAAATCGCGTCGTCATGGGCTGCAATATCTAATGAACTGGTTTTGCTTCCGTGGGATGCTACACGCCGCGGGGCTCCCATCACTTCTCCATTCTCATTCACATCAATCACCCATTTCACCTCCTCCACCCCTCGCAAAATGGATTCCTGTTGATTCGGTGAGCCCACTCGATAGTACTTGCTAGCAGACTTCACACCGGTTTTTAAATTGCTATCTCGGTTTGCTATGTACACGGCACATTCCGAGCCTATGATTTGTTGCACCTGAATCTGACTGTCTTTGAGCGCGCTTCGCAGCTCCTCACCAAAAACCCCCGGTTTCTGATGACACGCAAGTAAACGAATTTGTTGGACTCTTTTGGCTGACCCCGAGAAAAGCGAAGTGAAAGCTCGACTGATCTCTTTCGGTCCTATTTTCCGCGTCCCACTAGGTTCTTGGATCACCCCGCCACCACCGTCGTGGCTGCCATCCACAACGATGGTCGCCTTGGTATAGGTACCCTGAAGTGGGCCCTCCCCCTCGACTTGAGTCCATTTCCATCCCTGTTCGTCAACCGAGGTCAGCTTCCAACGAATAAAAGTGGAATCTGAATTCTGCGTCAGCGCATAATAAGTAGTCGGAATATAATATCCCTTGTATCGTCTTTGGAATGCCAATAGCAGTTCCTTAAATTTTCTATTATTCTCCGGATGAGAAATGTCCTGAGAGGACATCACAAAAACAACGACATTTCGGGGCTCCGGGTAGAATTGTGCAAACTGATATGCTCCATATGTTTTTCTCTGCCTCATCCCTTCCGCAACCTGAGCTTCTCCTTCTTGCTTGGTAGCCTGCCCACGTTTTCTTAACAGATTCCCATTTCCAGATAACTGCTTCCCTTCCGGGGTATCCAACCCTCGAAGGGTAGCTTCAGCAATCTTAGCGTCCCCATTTGCTATCAGTCGATCACCCTCAACGATCTGCGCATCGCCTTCCTGTATTTTTTTATTTGCTTCAATTTTTATCCCTAAACAGTATTCTTGCCCATCCAGACTCAACCGGACATTATAATAATCCCTCCGGCTGGCAAATATCTCAGACTTTTTTGCCACGATTATACGATAGACAGTCTCCACCATTTGTTCCAAATCCATCTCCCTTCTAAACTTCGTATTGTATTCCTTTGCTGTGGCTGGATTAAATGTCGATGCACAGTGGCGCTCTGCAACGTGCTTTATTGCATTTTTCCCGATGCTGATGAATTGCTCCCTATCAGCATCATGGTATATTCGAAGTTCCGATAATGCTCCTCCAATAGCTGTGGGTTTCTCTAAATTCAGCTTAATACGTACCTTTTCGATGGCATCAGAGACTACCTGATCGATTTCTTCAAATTGAGCACCTTGAAAATTGTCGAGTTCTTTTGGCTTTTGCAAGCGTTTCGACTCAAAAAATCGTCCCCAACTGATTACCAAGTCTTTTTTGAGCTTAGGAAATTTTACGAATTGAGAGACGTCATCGCGGTGGATCAATTGCGAAATATTAGCAAAATGATCTTTGTCAAGAAAGTTTGTCTTATAACGATTTATAATTTGTTCTCTGATTTCGAGATATTTTTGAAACGTGCTTTTTGCAACATGATTCGCATTTCTTATTTCCTCATTGAGCCTTTTTAACTGATCTTTAAAAACATCCAGTGCATGCGAATCACGCTGACTCGGAGGCTTTAATTCCTCCCTTGTAATTTCCTGGAGTTTCATCGATACCCCCTTTAACAAAACGATGAAATTTTTAAAATTTGACGGATCACTGGAAACCAAAGGAGCCCAGTCACTCAAAACCACAGACTGCACATTCGATTTGGAAACAATGTCAGAAATAAAATTAGACATAGTTTCTAGTCTGAATAAAAGCTCCTTAGCCACCGAAAGATTTTTATTTACTTCTTTCTGATTCCCTACATCGACATTTTTCTGTTTTGCCAAGTCCTCTACATAAGCCTTTAAACTCTTAACAGGTTCTTTTTTTTCCAATTTTTTTCCGATTTCGTCAAATTCAGGCATGATCTGCTGAAGGACGATCCGAAAACCCTCTTCTGGCAGTTTCTTTAGTTCCTCATACTGTTGCTTGATTTTCTCGTATACCGACGCCCGCGAATCCCCTTTTTCTTGTTTGTTCAGACGTAAAATTGCGTCAGCTTGTACTCGAGTAAAGGAGGCGCGATGATGATTCAGTGTACTGGCTTGAAATATGTCATAGATTTCGTCGATGAATACTCCATTGTTTACATGAGAGTTCGATGCTGCTGCTTGCTCGCTGTTCAGTGCAGTTCTTTTTTTTCTAACAGTCCTTTCGTAAAAAAAAAGAGCTACTAATTTCTGAAATATCCTACTGTCTTTTTCTCTCTCCTCGTACCATTCCGGTTCTGTGGACTCCTGATGATGCACGGTGTTCGCCGGTTCACTGATATCATAGAATCTTGGTATTAAAAACGGCGATGCCCGAGAATCATTAGCTTCCATATTTTAAGAAATGGAACATAACACAATTGATTATATTATCAACTGCATCTACACTTTATAGAGATATAGTTAAATCATATAAGATGATTACAGATTTGACTCGCTTGGCTCCCGCCAAGTCTCTCGCCCCTCCGGGGCTTTCCGGCGAAGCCGGAAAGTGTCTACCCCGACCGTCCCGGTGTTGGCTGAAATTTTGGCTTTAGGCGAGGCGCAAGAAAGGGGTCATGCCTGGAGATACGAACGCTTTCTTGCAACAAAGCCTCAAGCCTAAGGGGTCGATTCAGCGGCTGCCAGATGTCATCATTTTATACGATTTTAACTACAGGGCTCACAATTTTACACCGCTCTGAACTCTAAGAGAGACGCCGAATGAGGTGTGATCCCTCTTCTTATTGGAGGCGACAAAGCACGTCTTCCGGATTTTCCATTATTGGGAGGCGCATCCGCAGAATGAGATATTCTGTCAGAATGCGTCTCCATCTGAGGCAATCTGGGTAGAATGACTTTGGTATCAGTAAATGGGTTCCATAGGGTGATTTGCTTGCCATCTGCAGAAATTAGGCAGACTAAATTGGTACCTGGGCCGTGAGTAATTTCTCCTATATTCATGATGCGGGGCACCGGCTGTTGTCTATTATGAATGGATTTTTCATCCTCCGTTAACTCTACAAATAGTAGACTTTGATCTTTTGAAGAATGATAGAGTCTACCCTTCGAGGTATTGTTTAATAGTTCTGCGACTAACCGGTCACCTTTGTTCAAGAAAATAATTTGGCCTAATTCTAAGTTGGCATCGAAATTGTAAGGGACTCCGCTGATATCCTGTCCGCTGAAATGAACCCAGCTCTGTCCACCTTTTTTGGCCTGCCCAATGGGCTGCTCAATTCCAGCCTGTGTCAGGATGTCGGCTAAGGCGGCATCAGGAATCTTTATGGACAAATCACGAGATACGACACCAATAGGCCGACTTGAGGAAGACGCCGATTCTTGCTCCACGATCACCCCCTCCACTCCTGTAAGTTGAGGGTTTTCACTTGTCCCCCACTGCCACTGATAAGCAAACACAACTTTTTTGCCCTCCGTTCCGTACGGAACGACATATTTCAAGGCAATTTGCTCTCCGTTTGCTACCAGCTGAGCGGGTACGCCATTTTTGACAGGAAGCTGACAACGAGATTCCTCGTGATTTGATTTTTTGATTCGTTGGAGTGTCCCGGTTTCGGCATGGAAGAAAAAGTAATAGTCCTTGCTCTCATAGTCCTCGATGAATTGAGCTCCGGGAAGAATCCTGTCATTTTTTATGATCTGCCCGTCTACAAAAACACTGGAGCTGCTAGTTTGCAGTGCCTCAGTGATTTTCATCAGATAATTTTCATATAATGCCTGGACTCTTTGATGTATGGGGTCATCCACAGGCGTGGGAAAGACTTCGGTGTGTTTTGTAGTCTCTCCGTAAGGATTTGTTGGACCTTGTCCAGAAATTTCGGTGATGAAGGTAGTCATTCTTGGATCGGTGATCTGTGTAATTTTGGTCGTGACCCCATTTTTGGTCTCTGTGGAAGTCTCTTTGAAAGAGTTGGAAGGAGGATGCAGTGTCAATACTTCGGGATAGCTTTTGACAACGGGTTCCACACCTTTTTCTTTTTCCAACTGCTTGAGATGAGCCTCATCGGATGCCCCCTGCATCGCACATCTTTGTAAACGGATTGTTCCGTCCGGATAGATATTAACCATCCCGCCTCTTCCCATCAGTTGGATGATAGAGTCTGTAATTCCAGTGACGTCTATTTCTGAAGTCCGTCTGTTATCATGAGTAATGACGAGCAGTCTTTTTCCATCACGATTTTGCATTTGCGCGCACTGTTCCGGAAACATCTGCGCATCACCGACGGGGATTCTAATTAGGGAAGGAATAGTGACACTTTGAGCATCTTTTAATTTGAGATTGATTCCATAAGCATAGTAGCTAAACACATTGAGAGCTCCTTGGGCATTGGTTTCTAATTCATAGGTCGCTTTGTTTTCTTTGGCTTCGAGCGGAACCATCCAAACTACATTCCTCTGAGGAGGGGCTTTCAGTAAAAGAGGAACGTCTTTTTCGCTGGGCTGCTGATCTCGAGAAATCAGGGAACGCACATGACTAGTAATGAGGCCGTTATTTTTGAGTATCTCTTCTGTGGCCTTCTGTCTCGGTGTGAGGGGCGAATAGCTCTTTTCATGGGTATAGCGGTGTTCAGGCGGATGGCTATCGTCTTCTTCAATCAGCAGATTTTCTTGTTTGGCATTATCCGGTAGTTGGACTACTTGGATTTTTTGCGCTTCATTTTCAGGAAGAATGGTCGATTCAGAAAATCCATAAATGTCAGCCAATTTTTTTGGTGGCATATAATGATGTCCATCTTTGCGCATCCGAAGAGTGTAGAGTAATTGTGAATTAGCTACGATTTCCCCACTCGAAAGATCTATTTTTCTTAACCTAGCATTTTGAAAGGATAGGAAATTTTCCCGATATTTGGCGGGGGCTTTGTAAAGTTGATGCTGGGTTTCCAAAAAGTCCCTAGTATCATCCGCTCGCTCTCGATGTCGCTTGATAGCGAGATCCATTTCTAATTTGGTTTTCACT
>Ga0153924_1001039_pt1 | contig 15399 bp, 13 predicted proteins | sample TSNJ008MetaG_FD_104709 | JGI IMG/M metagenome (GOLD analysis project Ga0153924, IMG submission 104709) | Attine ant fungus gardens microbial communities from New Jersey, USA - TSNJ008 MetaG | ecosystem: Host-associated > Fungi > Mycelium > Unclassified | place: USA: New Jersey, Wharton State...
GAGCGAGAACGCCCCGGAGATGACGGCCTGGCTGGCGATCACGGTCGCGAGCGTCGCCAGCACCACCACGGGCAGTCGCAGCGCGTCCGGGAACAGCAGGAAGAACGGGTCCTTCGCCGCCGACGGGTCGCGCAGCACGAGCGACGCCTGCCCGAGGTAGTTCAGGACGAGCGCCGGGAACACCACGAAGAACCACGCCCGCAGGATCGGCGAGCGGCCGAAGTGCCCCATGTCGGCGTAGAGCGCCTCGGCACCGGTGATGACGAGCACCACCGCACCCATCGCCACGAACGTGATGTACGGGTGCGCGAAGGTGAACGAGATCGCCCAGGTCGGCGAGAGCCCCTGCAGGACACCGGGGTGCTGCAGGATGTGCGGGACGCCGGCGGCGGCGATCACCACGAACCAGAGCAGCATCACCGGCCCGAACAGGTTGCCGACCTTGCCGGTGCCGAAGCGCTGGACCGCGAACAGCACGACCAGGATGACGGCGGCGATCGGCACGATCAGGTGCCCGACCGACGGTGCGGCGGTGCCCAGCCCTTCGACCGCGGACAGCACCGACACGGCTGGGGTGATCACGGAGTCGCCGTAGAAGAGCGAGACGCCGACGATGCCGATCACCAGGAAGATCACCGCACCCCCGCGACGCTTGGCGTAGAGCCGGCGGGCCAGGGCGGCGAGTGCCATCACCCCGCCCTCGCCGTCGTTGTCGGCGCGCATCAGGATCAGGACGTACTTGATCGAGACGATGATCGTGATGCTCCAGAACATCATCGAGATGACGCCGTAGACGTCTTCCTGGCTGGCCTTGACAAGGCCGTCGTCGATCGTGAACACGGTGCGCAGGGCGTAGAGCGGACTCGTGCCGATGTCGCCGAACACCACCCCGAGTGCGGCGAGCGCCAGGACGGCGACGCCCTTGCGCGGGCCGTGGCCACCGTCGTCGGTGGTGTCGGTCGTGGGGGTGGTGTGGTCCGTCGGCTTCGACGGTTCCGTCGGGGTCTCGGAGCGGGTCTCGGTCACGCTCGGCACTTCCGTCTCCGGCCGTCCGGGCGACGGCCGCCGCTCATCATCGCACCGTGCGCGGGATGCGCTCGCAGCTGGCGCACATGCGTGCGCACCGCGGCTCTCGACGTGCGCACCGGGTCAGATCCCGCATCCGCGAAAGCGACAGCGTGCCGCGAACAGTTCGCGGAGATCTGTCGCGATTCCGGACCGGACGGTGCCCCGCGCCGGAGGTTTGTCGCTTTCGCGGCCAGCACCGCGGCTCTCGACGTGCGCACCGGGCGGACGGGAGGCACGTGGCGGGCCCGCACCGCGCCTCCCGTCCGACGGCGGCCCGGGTCTCAGGGACGCAGGCCGCGCACCAGGTCGTGGACCACGCGGGCGGCGCGCGCCGCGGCACCGTCCAGGTGCTCGCGGAACTCGGCACCGTCGGGGGCGCAGAGGTCGCTGATGCACCGGACCGACACGAACGGCATGTCGTGCACGTGCGCGAACTGCGCGATGGCGGCGGACTCCATGTCGACCGCGGCCACGTCGGGGAAGGCCCCGCGGAGCGTCCGGGCGCGCCCGTCGGTGACGAACACCTCGCTCGAGCCGATCGTCGCCGAGCGCAGCGGCCAGGCGATGTCGGCGGCCATCGCCAGGTCCACCAGTCGGGCGTCCGGGGCGTACCCGGTCGGCATGCCGGGCACCTGGCCCAGGGCGTAGCCGAACGCCGTGGCGTCCGCGTTGAGGTTGACGTACCGGTCGCCGACGATCACGTCCCCGATCGCGATGCCGTGCATGAGGCCGCCGGCGGTCCCGACGCTGATCACGGGGATGCCGGGTCCGAAGTCGTGGAAGCCGTGTGCGACCGCGGCGGTCGCGTTCGTGAAGCCGATGCCGCTGCGGCGGACGGCCACGGTGGCGCCGCCGATGTCGAGCAGCTGGTGCGGGTCGTGGCCGCCGACGGGCCCGTCGAGGATCGGGACCCCGCCGAACAGGTCGGCGAAGGCGGAGACCTCTTCGCTCATGGCCGCGATGATGATCGCGACGGGCACCTGTTCCTGCACTGATCGATCCTACCGCTGGCGGGCGAGCTCCTCGGCGACGAACGCGGCCACCGCGTCGGCCCCGAAGTGGTCGTCGGCGGTGATCGTGACCACGGTGTCGCCGCCGGGATGGTCGTCGAACAGCAGCATCTGCCCTTACGCCCCGTGCAGCCGCCACAGCTGCCCCGGGCCACCCCACCCGGCCATCGCGTAGCGGTGGTACCCCGGCCCGGTCCCCTCGCGTTCGACCCAGTCGGCGTGCATCGCGTCGCACCAGCGGGCGCTGACGATGCGCCGTCCGTCGACCACGCCGCCGTCACGGATGAGCCGGCCGAGGCGCGCGAGTTCCTCGGTGCGGAGCGCCAGGCCCTCACCGGCGGCGACGTACCCGTTCGCGCAGCGTGACCACTCGACGTCGTCGATGCCGAGCGGGTCGAACAGGCGTCGGGACACGAACGTGCCGACGTCGCCGACACGGGTCTCGAGCACGCGCATGGCGGTGTAGGTGCTGACGTTCGCGTACTGGAACACGCGGCCCCGCGAGGGTCGCCGCAGGAACTCGGCGGCCAGGTCCGGCCAGTCCGTCAGCTCGGTCGCCGACCAGGGCATGTCGATCCCGCTCGTCATCGTGAGCAGGTGTCGGAGGGTGACCTGCTCGACGCCGTCTCCGAACTCGAACGCGGGCAGGGCGTCGGCGATGGGCTCGTCGACGTCGACCAGGCCGTCGTCGGCGGCGATCCCGGTGGCGAGCACGCACACGCCCTTGGCCGCGGAGTGGATCTCCTCGCGGACGTCGGGCGTCCAGCGGTGCTCGGCGACGTCGTCGTTCGCAGTCCGGACGTGCAGGCCGTGGGCGCCGAAGCCGGTCTCGTCGACGTGCCGGACGATCGCGTCGAGGATGCTGGTCGCGGTGGTCACACGCCCATCCTCTCGTGTGCGCTCGGTGTCCCCACCCTCGGCGTCGTCGTGCAGACGGCCGACCTGGCGGGGCCGGGCGCGGCCTGCGCACTGACACCGTGGCGCACGGGAGGCCCGGGGCGGGCCCGCCACGTGCCTCCCGTCCGTCACCTGGTCCGTCCAGGGCCGACCCTGTAGGACGGACGGAGACGAGCGCACGCTCGCCCCGACCCGAGGAGCACCCATGGCCGCGAAGACCATCGTCATCACCGGCGCGAGCGACGGCATCGGCGTCGCCGCCGCGCGGGAGCTCGTCCGCCGCGGCAACGAGGTCGTGGTGGTCGGTCGGAACCCCGCCAAGACCGAGCGGGTCGCCCGTGACCTCGGCGTCGACCACTTCGTGGCCGACTTCTCGGACCTCTCCGCCGTCCGGGAGCTCGCCGCCGACCTGCTCGAGCGCTGTCCCAGGATCGACGTGCTGGCCAACAACGCCGGCGGCATCTTCAGCGCGGGCCGCCAGGTGACCGTCGACGGCCACGAGCTGACGTTCCAGGTCAACTACCTGGCGCCGTTCCTGCTCACGGAGCTGCTGATGGACCGGCTCATCGCGTCCCGCGGAACCGTCATCAACACCTCGAGCGTCGCGAACAAGCTCTTCGGCCGCGTCGACATCGACGACCTCGACGCCGAGCGGCACTTCCGGGCCACCAAGGCCTACGGCGACTCGAAGCTCGAGCAGATCCTGTTCACCAAGGAGCTCGACCGACGGTACCGCGACAAGGGCGTGACGTCGACGGCGTTCCACCCCGGCACGATCAGCACCGCGTTCTCGAACGACAAGACCTCGCCGATGTACCTCATCTACCACACGCCCTTGCGCCACGTGTTCCTGACGACCCCGGAGAAGGGCGCCGACACCCTGGTGTACCTGGCGGACAACACCCCCGGTCGTGACTACCCGACCGGCGAGTACTACGCGAAGCGCAAGGTGGCGGCGCCGAATCCGCAGGCCGAGGACGCCGACCTGGCCCGAGAGCTGTGGGACCGGAGCGTGGCGATGCTCCACACGGCCTGACCGGCGGGGCTCTCCGTCGGTCTCCGGTGCGCTACGCCGCGGTGTCCGGCGTGGGAGCGGCCGGCGGCTGCGCCTCGCCGCCGGCTGGCTGCGTTTCGCCGGTCGGCTGTGCCTGCCGCAGCCCCGTGACCAGCAGCGTCACGATCGTCCGCACGTCGTAGTCCGGGTCCTGGGGGCTCCACGCGACCAGGTCGCCGACGGCGCGGAGCAGCTGGTACGGCGACACCGCCGCGACGACCTCGCCCGATGCGCGTGCGTCGTCGAGCATCCTGCCCAGCACGGGGACGAGCTCGTCGACGAACAGCGTGTGCAGCGCGGTGAAGCCGTCGGCGTCCCCCTCCCACACCCTGGCCAGGCCGTGCTTCGTTCCGAGGAAGTCGACGAACTGGTGCACCCAGCGCAGGATCGCGTCGAACGCGGTCGGCGCTGAGTCGAGCAGCGCGGGGCCGGCCTCTGCCAGGGCCTCGATCTGGTGCCGGTAGACGGCGACGACCAGGTCCGAGCGTGTCGGGAAGTGCCGGTAGAGCGTGCCCACGCCCACGCCCGCGGCGGCGGCGACCTCGCGCACCGGCGCGCCGACGCCTGACGCGGCGAAGACACCGGCGGCGGCGTCCAGGATCGTCCGTTCGTTCCGTTCGACGTCGCGGCGACGCCGGGGCGGCGCGGTGTCCTTCGACGGCGCGGTGTCGTTCGACGGCGTGCTCATCCCCCGATCATCGCACGGCGTGCACACGGAACGGAACGCCGATCCGTTTCGCTTGCAATCCGGAGCGCTGTTCCGTATCGTTCCGGAACGTCGCTCCGTTTCGAGTGACGTCCGCTTTCCGGAAGGACTCCCGATGTCAGCAACAGCAGCACACCCACAGGTGATCAGCGTGCGCCCCGTGACCCTGCCCGCGCCGTCACGCGGCCACGACCTCGAGGTCCGGATCACCGCCCCGAGCACGGGCACGGAGCTGCCCGTGATCGTCTTCGCCCACGGCTTCGGACAGTCGATGACCGGCGGCAACCCGCTCGTCGACCACTGGACGGTCAACGGGTTCGTCGTCGTCCAGCCGACGTTCCTCGACTCGACGCAGTACGGCCTGACGCTCGACGACCCGCGCTACCCGACGATCTGGCAGACCCGGGTCGACGACCTCGAGCGGGTCATCGACGACCTCGACAGCCTCATCGCAGCCGTCCCCGGCCTCGCAGGACGTGTCGACCAGGCGAACCTCGCGGTCGCCGGGCACTCGTGGGGCGGCCAGTCCGTCGGGATGCTCCTCGGCGCCCGGGTGATCGGGCCGGACGGACAGCCGGGCGAGGACCGGACCGACCACCGCGTGCGCGCCGGGGTCCTGCTCTCCACCACCGGGATCGGTGGAGCCGACCTGACGCCCTTCGCGCAGGAGCACTTCGCCTTCATGAGCCCGGACTTCAGCCAACTGCACACCCCGTCGCTCGTCGTCGCCGGAGACCACGACCAGTCCCAGCTCTCGACCCGCGGGCCGGACTGGTTCACCGACGTCTACCACCACAGTCCCGGCGCCCAGCACCTGGTGACCGTCCACGGCGGCGAGCACCTGCTCGGCGGGATCCAGGACTACGCGTCCACCGCCACGACCGACGAGAGCCCCGAGCGCGTGGACCTGGTCCGCCGCACCACCACGGCGTTCCTCCGGACGGCGCTCGGGCTCGACGCCGACGCGTGGTCCGCGACGGCCGACGGACTCGCACTGTCCGCTGCGCCCGCCGACGCCGTCGGCCACATCGACTCGAAGGAGAACCACTCGTGATCACCGACCAGCACCCGCTCCCCACCCCCTTCACAGCGTCGTCCACCGCCACCGACGTCCTCGCCGGCATCGACCTGACCGGCCGGAACGTCATCGTGACCGGCGGACACAGCCGCCTCGGCCGCGAGACCAGCCGCGCCCTCGCGGCGGCCGGCGCCGACGTCACCGTCGCCTCCCGCGACACCTCCCGCGCGTCCGCCGCCGTCGCGGGCATCCCCCGTGTCCACGTCGAGCCCCTCGACCTCACCGACCCGGCGTCGATCGACGACTTCGCCGCGCGGTGGACGGCCTCCGGCCGACCGCTCCACGCCCTGGTGAACAACGCCGCGATGCTCTTCACCCCGGACCGTCGGCTCGACGCCCGCGGCTACGAGCTGTCGTTCTCGACGTCCCACCTCGGGCACTTCCGGCTCACGCGGGCGCTCCTCCCTTCCCTGCTGGAGGCCCGTGGTGCGCGGGTCCTCAACGTCACGTCCGGAGCGGCCCGCTTCGGGCAGATCCAGTGGGACGACCTGACGTTCGCCCACGGGTACGACCCGGTCACCGCGTACGGCCAGTCGAAGCGGGCGAACGTCCTGTTCACGGTCGAGCTCGACCGCCGGTACGCCGACCAGGGCGTCCGCGCCTTCGCCGCGCACCCCGGCGTCATCGTCGGACCCGGCCCGCACGACCCGAGCGCCCTGGCGTCGTACCGCGAGCAGGGGCTGGTCGACGACCAGGGGGTGACGGTCATCGACCCCGAGGTGGGCAAGAAGACCGTCGAGCAGGGCGCCGCGACGCTCGTGTTCGGTGCCGCGAGCCCGCTGCTCGACGGCGTCGGCGGGGTCTACCTGAAGGACAGCGACGTCGCCGTCCTCGACGACCGGGTCCTGCCACTCACCGCGGACCGCATCCCGTCGGACGCCAACTCGGCGATGCTCGACGCCGACGACGCGCGCCGGCTGTGGGAGGTCAGCGAGCAGCAGGACAGCTGACGGTGCGACGGCGGGTGGGGAGACCACTCCTGGCCGACCCGTGACAGCGTGGGGAGCGCAGACATAGGATGTCTTTCGCTCCCCACACCGCCGTCCGGAGCCGCCGCAACCGATCGGAGCACGTCGTGCACGGACCGCTCGCCCCGCTGGACCCGACCACGCTGCCCGAACCGGTCGACGTGTCGGACAACACAGCAGCCCTCGCCGCGGTCGACGCCGTCGTGCGATCAGGTCCGTACGACGCGACCTGGGCGTCACTGCAGCAGTACCGTGCGCCGTTCTGGTACCAGGACGCCAAGTTCGGGATCTTCATCCACTGGGGCGTCTTCTCGGTCCCGGCGTTCCGGAACGAGTGGTACTCCCGCGACATGTACCGCGCCGGGACCCCGGAGTTCGCGCACCACGTCGAGACCTACGGGCCGCACGACGAGTTCGGGTACAAGGACTTCATCCCCTCGTTCACGATGGAGCACTTCGACGCCGCCGAGTGGGTGCGGGTGTTCCGCGAAGCCGGCGCGCAGTTCGTCGTGCCGGTCGCCGAGCACCACGACGGCTTCGCGATGTACGACACCGACCGCTCCCGCTGGAGTGCCGCGCAGCTCGGGCCTGGTCGTGACGTGTTCGGCGAGCTGCTCGTCGCCGCAGACGAGGCGTGGATGGTCCGTGGCGCCTCGTCGCACCGCGCCGAGCACTGGTTCTTCATGAACGGCGGGACGAAGACGCCGTCGGACGTGCTCGATCCGCGGTACACCGACTTCTACGGGCCGGCGCAACGCGAGGAGACCGCCCCGAACGAGCGCTTCCTGGAGGACTGGCTGCTCCGCACCGTCGAGCTCATCGACAAGTACCGCCCGCAGGTGCTCTGGTTCGACTGGTGGATCGAGCAGCCCGCGTTCCAGCCCTACGTCCGCACCCTCGCGACCTACTACTACAACCGCGCCGCCGAGTGGGGCCGCGAAGTCGTCATCAACTACAAGTGGGGGACGTTCGCGCCGGGCAGCGCCGTGTACGACATCGAGCGCGGAGCGATGGCCGGCACACCCGAGACCGTCTGGCAGAACGACACCGCGATCGCGAAGACCGCGTGGAGCTGGATCGAGGGCCACGACTACAAGACGGTGCGCGACCTGGTCGCCGAACTCGTCGACGTGGTCGCGAAGAACGGCGTGCTGCTGCTCAACACCGGGCCGAAGGCCGACGGCACCCTGCCCGAGGACGAGGTCCGCATCCTGCGCGGCATCGGCTCCTGGCTCGCGGTGAACGGCGAGGCGATCTACGGCACCCGGCCGTGGACGATCTCGGGTGAGGGGCCGACGACACGACCCGCCGGCTCGTTCGTGGACGCCGACACCGTCGAGTACACCGCCGAGGACGTCCGGTTCACCACCCGCCGCGATGTCACCGGCGATGCCGTCTACGCGACGCTGCTGGCCGACCCGGACGACGGGTCGGCCAGCATCCGGGCGTTCGGGTCGGCCTCGGGCCTGCTCGGCCGGACCATCCGGTCGGTCGCCGTGCTCGGCCACGCCGGCGAGGTCGCCTGGGAGCAGCGCCCCGACGCGCTCGTGGTCGCACTCGAGGGCGTCACCAGCGTCGACTCCGGCCCGGTGGTCCGGGTGCGACTCGCGCCGGTGGTCGAGCAGGAGCGGCAGGACTTCCTGCACCAGTGAGCGTTGTTGGCCCGTTTCTCTCGTGGTCGAGCGGACGAGCTGGCTCGAGCAACTCATAGCGATGGAGCAGGACGCTCGGTCGCGAGGGCCGCTTGCTGCGGATGACCTGCTTGCGGTCCGGCAGCACTGAACGTTCCTCGAGCAGTTGGGTGAGGAGATTCAGCTGCACCAGCAGTCCGCGTTCCGCACCGCCCGGCAGGTCGGTTTCGCAACGTCCACCACTTCAGTCCATCGGCTTGGTGCACCCTCCCTCGAGCCGCGTCACCAGGAGGCGGTTTCCGTGCAAGTGAGAAGATGCCCGACACCACTCATGATGAACGCGAGTGCTCACCCAACTCCTCAACGCGGGGGTCTACACACTCACGTGCGAGCCAGACGGAGCCTGCCGAAACGGACTTACAGGCAAAGCCTTGCCAGCGGGCTCGGATGCACCGACGACATGACTGTATACACGACCTCACGGCAGTAGGTGAGGCCCAGCTCCCGGTCGATCCGGGCAATGGGTCTGAACTGGCCTTTTATGCGATCGCTCGCGCAATCCGAGGCGGCGTAACATGGCTGAAATCTTCGTTGACGCGGCCGAAACACAAAAATGTATACCGTTGCCACATGTCCTCCACGTTCCGCCTTGTCGGAGTCCTCCACCTCCCGCCACTGCCCGGTGCGGTGAACTACGCTGGCGCCTCCGTCCGCGACATCGCCGTCCGCGCTGCGGAGGACGCGGTCGCGCTTCGTGAGGCGGGTTTCACCCACGTGATGGTGCAGGACGCCAGCGACATGCCGCAGGCTGTCACGGTGGACGCGCCGACAGTGGCTGCCCTGGCCGTGGTCGGCGCAGCGGTGACCGCCGCCGTGGACCTGCCCGTCGGCGTCGTCGTCGGGCACAACGACGGCCCGAGCGCGGTCGCGATCGCCCACGCCATCGGCGCGAGCTTCGTCAGGGTCAAGGTGCTCACGGGCGTCTCGATCGGCCCGACCGGCTGGATCCAGGGGTGCGCGCACGAGGTCGCCGCGATGCGCCGGTTGCTCGGGAGCGACGTCGAGGTCTGGGCCGACGTGCACGAGGCCACCAGCCTGGCACTCGCCTCGACGCCCGCGTGGGCGTCGACGGTGTCGCACGACTTTGGCCGCGCCGACGTGCTCGTGGTCACCCGGGACAGCGGCGTCACCGACGCGCTCACGTCCATCGCGGAGCTCCGCGACTCCGTCCCCGGCGTCCCGTTCGTCGTCGGCGGACGTGTCTCACTCGACACCATCGACGCCACCGTGGCAGGAGCCGACGGCGCGGTGCTCGGCAGCGCGATCAAGCGGTCGAGCGCCCCCGACGCCCGCGTCGACCCCGAGATCGCAGCCCGGTTCGGCGCGGCCCTCCACCGCACGACCCCCTGACCCGCACCCCGCCCGCACGTCCGACCGGCCACGACCCCACCGGAGCACGCAGATGACCAGCACCCCGCCCAGCCCCTTCATCGGAGAGGGCAGCCCCCTCGACGCCCGTCAGCAGCGCGTCGTCGAGCGCGTCTCCGCTGCGGAGCACGCCTCGATCGTCGCCCTCCCGACCGACCATCCGCTCGACCCGAAGCGCCGGGCACGCGACGAGGCGACCCACCCCGAGCTCATCGCGCAGCCCGACCGGATCCGCGAGACGCTGGAGAGCAACGACGTTGCGCTCTCCGAGCTCGCGTCGGTCATCGCGAGGATGTCCGTGGACCGGGTGTTCGTCACGGGCGCGGGCGACTCGCTCGCGGTCGCGATCGCCGCGCGGCAGACGCTGGAGTCGATGCTCGGCGTGCCGTGCGAGCCCGTGCAGAGCCTCGACCTCGCCTACTACCTCGCCCCGCTGGTGACCAGCCGCAGCGTCGTGATCGCCCTGTCCAGCTCCGGCGAGACCACCCGGACGGTCGAGGCCGCACTCGTCGCCCAGCACGTCGGAGCCCTGACCGTCGCGATCACCAACACCGCCGGATCGACGCTTGACCAGGAGAGCGAGCGCACCCTGCTGCTCCGCGCGACCCGGGTGGGGTGGCCGACGCAGTCGTCGACGACGGCACTCGCCCTGCTGCTCGACCTCGCGACGCGCATCGGCGTCCTGCACGGGCGCAGCGGTGCCCAGGAGCTGCGCGACGAGCTCGCCGGCATCCCCGACGAGATGGCGCGGGTCATCGCGGACGCCGAGCCCCGCCTCGCCGCGATCGCGGAGCGCGAGCACGGCAGCGGCACGTTCCTGTTCTCCGGCGCCGGGCCGAGCTGGGGTTCCGCGATCATCGGCGCCGCGAAGGTGAAGGAGTGCACGCCGGACCGCGCCGAGGCGATCCAGGTCGAGGAGTTCCACCACTACAACTCACTCAAGGCCGGCGAACCTATCTGGATCATCGCCCCTGAGGGTCCATCCGTGCCGCGAGCGGTGCACACGGCGAGCGAGGCGAAGCGCTTCGGCGGACGCGTCCACGTCGTGACGACCCAGGGCGTCGACGCCTTCGCCGAGGTCGCCGACGAGGTCCTCGTCCTGCCGGCCGTCTCCGAGGCGCTCAGTCCGCTGCTCACCGTGCTGCCGGCGCAGCTCACCGGCTACCTCCTGGCGATGGAGCAGTTCCGCGTCGCCGAGGCCGCGGTCGCCGAGGCCGCCGTCGCCGCGGGAGCGTCCCGTGGCTGACGCCTCGCTGCTCTGCATCGGCAACCTGACGATCGACGACCTCGTGGTCGACGACGTCACGACGACCGCGCTCGGTGGCGACGCCCTGTTCGCCGCCCTCGCGGCCCGCCGCGTGCTGTCGGACGTCCGCATGCTGGCACCGGTGGGGACGGACCTGCCGGCACCGCTCCTCCAGGCCGTCGCCGGGACCGGCATCCGGATCGAGGCGACGCGCCCACGCGACGTGCCCACCGTCCGCAACCGCGTGACGTACGCACCGGACGGATCCCGGACCTGGGACCTTCTGTCCGGGGACGACGCGTTCGACGTGATGTCGGTGTTCCCCGAGGACGTCGCCCCGGCGGCGCTCGACGTCGACGGCGTGCTCGTCTCCGCGATGAGCCTGCGCTCGCAGCTCACCCTCGGCCCGTGGCTGCGCGAGCACACCCTGCGCGAGCGGCCCGCCGTCGGCGGACGCCGCACCGGCTGCGACCGCACCCTCGTGTACCTCGACCTGCAGGAGGACTACGTCGCCGGCAACGAGGCCGCGCTCCTCGCCCTCCTGTCGACGTGCGACGTCTTCCTGCCGAGCGAGGTCGAAGCGGTCGAGCTCGCCGGGACGTCCGACCTGGCGCTGGCCGCGGCCCGCTTCCGCGACGCCGGAGCCGACGTGGTCGTCGTCAAGACGGCCGAACGCGGATGCGTCGTCGCGACGTCCCGCGGGACCGTCACCGTCCCCACCGTCGCCGTGGACCCGGTGGACTCCACCGGAGCCGGGGACGCGTTCTGCGGGGCCTTCGCCGCGGCACACGTCGCCGGCGCGGACCCGGAGGAAGCGGCACGCCACGGTGCCGAGGCCGCCCGCGTCGCCATCGGTGGGCACGGCGTCGCGGCGCTGCTCGCCGAGCACGGCATCACAACCTCCTTCGCCGAGGCGGGTGGTCCCCGGTGACCCACGTGCGCATCCTCAACCCGAACACCAGCGGACCGATGACCGCGGCCGTGCTCGCGGCGGCGCAGGCGGTCGCCCGGCCGGACACCACGGTCAGCGCCACGCACTCGTCCGTCGCCCCGGTGACCGTCGAGACGCACGTCGACGAGGTCTTCGGCGCGGCCGGCGTCCTCGCGCAGGTCGAGCAGGGGGAACGGGACGGCGTCGACGGCTACGTCGTCGCCTGCTTCGGCGACACCGGCCTGCCCGCCGCCCGGGAGCGCGCGACCGGGCCCGTCGTCGGGATGACCGAGGCATCGCTGCAGACCGCGTCCCTGCTCGCCCACCGCTTCACCGTCATCACGATGCCCCCGCGGACCCTCGCGATGACGGACCGCGTCGTCGCCGCGACGGGACTCGGGCACCGCTGCACGGTGCGCGCGGTCGACGTCTCGGTGGCCGAGATCGAGGCGGGCGCCGGTCCGGCGTTCGACGCGTTCGTCCTGGAGGCGCGGGACGCGCTGGCAGCGGACGGTGCGGAAGCCGTGGTGCTGGGCTGCGCGGGGCTCACCGAGCTCGTCGCATCGCTCACCGCAGCGCTCGGGGTCCCCGTCGTCGACGGCGTCGCCGCCGCGACGACCGCCGTCGAGGCCCTGCTCGCCCAGGGGCTCACCACGTCGCGGGCGAACACCTGGGCAGTGCCCGCCGGCTCCCCCACGACGAGCGAGGTCTGGCGATGAGCGTGCTGCTGACCGACGTGCTCGTGTGGGCCCCCGCGGAACCATCAGGGACGGCGGGGCCGACCGACGTGCTGGTCGAGGGGGACGTCATCGCGGCGATCGGACCGACCGCCCGCGCCGCGGCCCCCGCGGACGTCCGCGTGGTCGCCGGCGCCGGACACCACGTGGTCGTGCCCGGCCTGGTGAACGCGCACTTCCACTCGCCCGCCAACCACCTCAAGGGTGCGTTCCGCAGCCGACCGCTCGAGACGTTCATGCTCTACGAATCGCCCGCCGACCCAGCGCTGGCCCCGACACCTCGCGAGGCGTACCTGCGCACGATGCTCGGCGCGCTCGAGATGCTCCGGACCGGGACGACGAGCGTGCAGGACGACGCGTTCCTCATGCCGTCGCCCGACCCGGCGATCATCGACGCGGTCATGCAGGCCTACGCCGACAGCGGGATCCGGGCGACCGTCGCCCTGGACCAGCCGGAGCTGTCCGACGCGGACAAGCTCCCGTTCCTCGACGGCCACGACGACCACGCGTTCTCCGCGGCGCTGCGTGTTCCTGCCCCCGCCGCAGCTCCGGAACTCCTCGACGCGTACGACCACCTGCTCCGGACCTGGCACGGCGCCGCCGGCGGGCGGCTGTCCGCCGCCGTGTCGATCTCGGCTCCGCAACGGGTCAGCCCCGAGTACTGGGGAGCGCTCGACGACCTGAGCCGCGCGCACGACCTGCCGGTCTTCGCGCACGTGCTCGAGACCCGTACGCAGCGGGCGCTCTCCGTCCCCGGCTCCGGGCAGGACCGGTTCGCCGGCCGCAGCCTGGTGCGGTACGCGGCCGACCTCGGGCTGCTGAACGACCGCGTGAACGTCATCCACGCCGTGTGGGTCGACGACGACGACCTCGACCTGATCGCTGAGGCGGGGGCCGTCGTCGCGCACAACCCGGTGAGCAACCTGCGCCTCGGCAGCGGTGTGATGCCGTTCCGGGCGATGCGCGACCGCGGGATCACGATCGCCCTCGGCGTCGACGAGGCCATCTGCGACGACTCCGTGAACACGTGGGGCGTCGTCAAGCAGACCGGCCTCGTGCACAACGTCTCGGGACACGACGCGGACGCGTGGCCGGCCCCGGCAGAGGTCCTCGACGCACTCTGGGAAGGCGGGGCCGCGGCGATGCGGCGCACCGGACGGATCGGCCGCGTGACCGTCGGCGCCCAGGCCGACCTCCTGCTGCTCGACCTGCACGCCCCGGCCTTCACGCCGTTCAACGACCTGCGCGGCCAGCTCGTGTACTGCGAGAACGGCGGCAGCGTCCGGATGACGCTCGTCGCCGGCCGCGTGGTCGCCGAGGGCGGCCGGGTCGTCTCGGTCGACGAGACCGCACTCCTCGCCGAGGCACGCGAGCTGCACGCCGCGCGCCGACCGGCACTCGAACGCACGTGGGCCGCGGCCGACGCGATGCTGCCGGCGTACGACGCCGTCGTGCGCCGCTCCGCCCGGACCGACGTCGGTATGAACAGGTGGATCGGATGACACACGACGACACGCTCCCGGCAGCTGCGGAGCCCGGGCACGAACTCTGGCCCTACCGGCCGATCACGGCGCCGGGCGGACCCGCGTGGCCGGACGGCCGCAGGCTGGCGGTCTACGTCGCCGTCGGGCTCGAGGAGTACCGGTTCGGCGTCGGACGCACCGAGGACGTCGTCCCCGACGTCACGGTCCCCGACCTCGTCAACACGTCGTGGCGCGACTACGGCAACCGGGTCGGCGCGTTCCGGCTGCTCGAGCGCCTCGACCGCGCCGGTATCCCGCCGACCGTGCTGCTGAACACGGCCGTCTACGACAGTGCCCCGGAGCTCGTCACCGCCGCACGCCGCCTGGGTGCGGAGTTCGTCGGGCACGGGATCTCGAACTCCGACTCGCTCGCCGGGATGTCGTCGACCCGTGAGGCGGCCTACCTCGCCGCCGTCGCCGCCCGGATCGCCGCGGAGGAGGGCAGCGCACCTGGTGGCTGGTCGAGCCCCTGGCTGACCCAGACGACCTCGACCCTCGACAACCTGGCCCGGACCGGGTACCGGTACCTGCTCGACCTGCGCATCGACGACCGGCCGGTGTCGATCGAGACCCCGTCCGGTGCGATCACCGCGCTGCCGTACGCCCTTGAGGTGAACGACAGCACGACGATCATCGGCCGCGGTGCCTCAGCGGGCGAGTTCGCCGACATGATCGTCGACGAGTTCGACGAACTGCTCGAACGGTCGGAGGACCAACCGCTCGTGATGAGCGTCGTGGTGCACTCCTTCATCTCCGGTGCACCGTTCCGCCTCCGTGCCCTCGACAGGGCGCTCCGGCACATGACCGGGCAGCGGGACCGCGTCTGGTTCACGCAGCCCCGGTCGATCGCCGCCCACCTCGCCGACCAGGGCGGTGCGGCATGACCGCGGTGGCCAGCATCCGCGACCTGCGGGTGTCGCTGGAACGGGACGGCGTCCGCTCCGAGGTGCTCCGGGGCATCGACCTGGAGATCGAGCCCGGCGAGATCGTCGGACTGGTCGGCGAGTCCGGCTCGGGGAAGAGCATGCTCGCGATGAGCCTGCTCGGACTCCTCCCAGAGGGGGGCCGTCCGGACGTCTCCGGCGAGGTCGTCGTCGCGGGCACCGACATGGCGCACGGACC
>Ga0153924_1001040_pt1 | contig 15383 bp, 15 predicted proteins | sample TSNJ008MetaG_FD_104709 | JGI IMG/M metagenome (GOLD analysis project Ga0153924, IMG submission 104709) | Attine ant fungus gardens microbial communities from New Jersey, USA - TSNJ008 MetaG | ecosystem: Host-associated > Fungi > Mycelium > Unclassified | place: USA: New Jersey, Wharton State...
ACGTATACACCACCTGATCACAAAATAATAACTTACAAAACTGGGTTTGAAGCAAGAAAAACAGGTGGTGAAATGCTACAGCTGATATAATCGATAATTGTAATGACGTACCCGCACCTCAGGATAATCAAACATCCTGTGTTAATGGATATGTAGCAGGATATGACATAACCTGTCACATAGGCATAGCTAAAGTGAAGTATGGAAGCTGCCCGTACTAACTTTTCTTTTTCTTTTTCTTTTTCTTTTTTGGTTTTTGTAATTTCTCCATTTCTTCTACTGAATTCATTGTAGGTTGGTCTTCTAGTTCGTTTGATTTCTCTTCAGACCTAATCCCTAGCATATTATTATGTGTGTGCATGCTAAAGGTGCATTCATCCGTAGGAAAGAGTGGAAGGGCGTAAATCATCATGGTTACTGAAATGGCACCATTTGAGGATACAGTTTGCCTTGCATCCGATGACAGCAATTATATCACAGCTATCGAATTATTTGTTGTTATAATTTCATTCACTAAGCCTCACCTATTATTTGTCTTCGACGCGGTCTCCATGTAATTCAATAAAATGTTCCCTTATCCTGTCTATTATAGATTGATCCAGTAAGACTTTGTTCTCATCAAGTATTTTTCTTATGTCTTGACAGCTACTGCATTCCTTATATAACATTGCTCCTCGGGCTCTCCGGGTTTCCTTATCGATCTCTTTCAACTTTCTGCATGATAGTGTCGCGTCGTTAGGTTTTATATGTTAATCGTGAAAATTAGACAATTAGACTTTGATAGGACGTTATATAGAGATAGGAGCAGCGAAAATGCAAAGTGGTGGCATCAGCTAAGGGAGATGTAAAAGGCAGAAAAATATTCATGATAAAAATGCCGATTTTAAAATCTATTATACAGTAGTACATTGCAATAATACACATAACACAATTATGCGATAGTACTTTTTACACTTTGTATCACCTGTTCTCCGATTGATATATTCTTGGTGCAATCACCGAGCAGAACTATCTGTAATCTTTCCAGATCGTTGTATGTCTCTGTATCCTGCAATTCGATTCTTAGCGCACTTACGACCTCTTCGCATGGTTCATGTGCAAACGAGTTACATCCCTGCATACATTTTACTTTCTTCAAGCCTATGCGAGGAATCTCGTATGCGAATCTAGGATGTGAATCTCTGTAATTTACTAGTTCGTTAACCTTATCACATTCTCCGCATCTGAAGCCTGACATAGTATACATCTTCTCAACCTTTGCGGAACTACCGGATATCATTCCTTTAACCTTGATATTTCCTCCATCCATTCTTAACGCCTGGGATATTGTAACCACTATAGGAGGTATAGTTTTTGCCCTCTCAATTCGTTCCATTTTTGCCCTTCTTCCGGCGTGCATATGTGCTAGCGTCTGTTAGCATTACAATTGAGTAATCTTACAAGTATAACTCTATCTTCTTCTATCACCTCTTTACCTTTCAGTATATCATTAAATCTTTCGTTTGTCAGTTTCCAGTTTTCTAATATGACAGGTGATTCTATTATCTTGTTTTGATACTTGTGATTCAGTTGAAGAATCACAGATTTTGAGTTGAAACTAGAGAGAAAACTAGTGACTACCTGTTTCTTTTTTATCTCCTCTGTTAGTTCTAATACTGTCACAGTATTATCATGATCGTCACTAACGTCTCTCATTACGCTATTTCCTCTTTTGTCATCTGCCGAGTTGTCATACTGCTATATCTCTCCATATTGTCGGCGAGTCTTGCAGATATATTGCGGCGTGCGATCTGAAATACTTCTGCATCCTTCTCAATGCCAATGAATTGTCTTTTTAGATCAAGGGCAGCAATTCCAGTGGTTCCTATACCCATGAAACAGTCTAATACGACATCATTTGGAAACGTGAGTTTTGAAATGACATGATAGGCTTCTGTAGTTGACTGCTCCCAGTCATGTAACTCTTTAGCTGGTGGTATTGTAGATACAACGGAATCCTCGATGAAGTCCGGTGTTCTCTTTTCAGGACCCTTGACAAACCACAATAACGGTTTGAATGTAACGATGACTTGTTTAGAATAAATTGTTGCATAAGGACCACTAAGGATGACTGCAAGTTCCCATCTTGGAGTCAGGCCGCTTGATTTCATAAATTGTTGAATCTGATACTTATACTCTTGCCCGCAATATGTCACTAAACTTCCGCCATCTTTTAAAACCCTACCGGCAACCTTTGCTAGTTCGTGGTACAGTGGAAGGGACTTGAGATCGTACGGAGGATCTGTAAATAGTAAATCCACAGACTTATCGTCTATATCCAGACTTTTTTCTACAAAGTCACCTTCAATGAGCTTAATTCCGTCCGGAAGTGGTATGGCAGGTTTTTCAGCTAAAAATTTCTGCCGTATCTGTATCTTTTGTACTTTTTTGAATGCTTTGTGAGGAGAAATTTTCTCTGAATTTAAATCTGTCCATTTGACCAAAAGTAGCTGGGTCTTTTTGTGCGGCGTCATAGACTTTCTCCGCTGTAGCTAAAGTTGGGTGGCTTATTTTCTTTCCATGTAAGCTAACATGCTTTGCTACTTTCACGCGAGTTTGGTTCTCACTATAGTTTTTGGAAATGGCATTATTGTTGATGTTATTGTTGTCACCGCCCTCAGCATATTTTGCTGAGGGTTTACCTGATAACATTCTCTTCTCTGATTCTTTCCTTATTTCTGGCTCTACTGCCTTTTTAATCTCAATTATTTCTTCCCATGAAAAATCCTTTCTTTGAGTATTTTCTGATATCTCACCTTTTACGATATCATCTAGATTCACAATGCGTGCCGGGATCTCACTTTTGCCAAGTACCTTGAAAGCCTCAATTCTTCTTACACCACAAATAAGTTTATGGTCCTCATTGATCACTATCGGCTGTAAAAGGCCAATTTCATTAATCTTCTGTGCAAACGAAGGAATATCGCCAAGATCCTTCCTAACCCTACTACCAATTTGTATACTATTAATTGGTATCATAGCAAAATCTTTAATGCCAGAACGTGTAATGTTCATTGTCGTATAGCATCAGCTCCTACTGGTGTATTTTCGACCACTGCGATCTGACCATCGCCTCCAACCTGAGCAGATTGCGGTGATCTAATTCTTTTTATCTCGCCTATACAATTGTACATCATGGATTCACCTTTTCGATAATCAATCTATTGCCCTCTACTTGACACTTCAAAAAATCCCCCTTTCCTATACCCAATTGCACTGCGAATTCCTTTGGGAAAACAAGCGTGAAGCTACGTTCTCCCTGTAGGGCCTGAACCCTTCTTAATTCTATCTTGTCTATGTTTGACATACTATCTATACGAATCTATGATTAATGTAGGGCTGTTTTTTCAGAATGTCATGCATGACATTTATTTCGGAAAAGTGTCATGCTTAGTATGGCAGCCATAGATGAGATCTTCCAAAGAGAGTACGGAAGAGATGATTATAAGAATAACGCACGTATGTATCAAGACATCCTAATTTTTGGCTCTACAATTCCAGAAAATAAGGAATTTAAGTTATGGGATCTTGCCAAGTACCTACTCCACAATAATGAGGAACTCCTAGATCGTTATTTTAGGTCTGAATTAAGGTTAAAGAAATTAACCGAATCTAATAAAATAGAAAACATCCAGCGACGTGTTAAGAGAAACGTTGACGATCTTATTGACATGCGTCTATTGGCCAAGGCCGGAGAGGTAAAAGAAGAACGAGGAACTGGGTTCATTCCAACTTATACATATACTAGGTTCGGATATTTCTTGTCTCAAGTTATCCAATCTCTACGATCTGACATAAATGTCGAAGCTAAATTATATGACTTATTTCAGAGTCTGTTGAAAGTTCAACCAGATCATGCTCAATCAGATATTATTTTCATGTCGAATTGGATAAAAAAAATGCACGAGCAAAGACATCTTGGTCATTATATTTCGATACTTAAAGAGGCCATTAATTCAAAATCCATTAGAAATATCCAGGAGTTTGCTTCAATACTACAACGTAACGTCAATATTAAATTTTTTGGTGAACGCGTTAACGCACTCATTTATATGACAACATGGAAAGAGACAATAGAGGAACTTGAACCCGATGTAAGGGAATTGTATTTGAATGAACTTAAATTGAACATTGATGGAATAATGAACGCCCGTGCTCTGACGTTGGAGTACGAGAAATTGCGTTTCACTCTAATAGGAGATGTTGAAGTAGTTGCTCTTGAGGGTTATTGTACTGAATGCAAGCAACGGCCAGTGCTTCAGATGAAAATCGTGGAGTATTATCAGCGTCTTGCACATGCATTTACTCCACTAAATGGTCTTGTAATGCAATGTCCAAAATGTAATTCGCCTCACAAAACGCTGCGACTGCCAAATGTTTGGCTTAAAGATCATCCCCTTTACAACTGATTGCAAAGCAAGCAAAAATAACTCCAGCGTGATTCATTCTACGGCTGCCTGCTATACGAATTTTGCGCACATTCTAATTGACTTTTGCTAATCTAATTATTGATTCTACTGTCGTTTTTCTATTGAATCTAACCTAGCTGTCAACGCGATAAGCTGATCTGATAAATGCGCTATCGCATCATCTTTCATTTTGTCACGATCCCTCATTGCTTGGTTTAGTTGTTCTAGTTCTTCTACCTTGGTTTGTATATCTGCCCCTTGTCTTTCCAGCTGTGGTATATTTAGAAATGTCAAGTAGGGTTCAATTTTGCGAAATATTTCAGCTTTCTCTGCATCCTTCTTTGTCCAGTATGTGGAACCAGAATGTCCTATGAACCATTCAGAAAAGTCAGCATAGCCAAGATCAGATATTGTAGTTTTCACAAATCGCCTAAAAGAATGAAGGGTTATCTGTCTACGCCTATGATTACCATCTTCCCTCTCGCCTTTACCTGAACGATCTAAAGTATTCGCAAAGGATCTACCAATATCATCATACAAGAAATCAGGATTGGGTATATTACTATCTTGGTAAACTGCAAACACCAAATCAGTACCTTTTTTATCTGGTGTTCGATATTCTGTTATTACCTTACCCATTTGTTTGTCCTGATGGCATACCCTTCTAGTTCGATGTTTATAATCTAACCATGATTTTAATTGTTGGGCTGCTTCTTTTGTCAAAAATATGGTTCTATCAGTTTTAGTCTTGGTAAATTCACCTCTCACAAAAAGTCTGGCAGGATTCGAATCAAAGTCTATGTCTTTAATACGTACAGATAATGCTTCAACAGCATGCATTCCGGTAGCTGCTAGTAGTATTATGTATGTTCTTAATCGAATGTTGTCACATACGTTTAATATTTCTATAATCTCCTCTTTAGATATGGCTTCTTTCTTTTTTCTAATTATTCTGGGAAGTTTTACCTTCAACTTAAATCTCCGTGGGCTTATGTCGATATCGCAATATTCAAAAAAGTTCTTTACTGTCACAATACGTTGCTTTATTGTAAGCGCAGAAATATTGCGGTTTTTCATATATGCAGCATACCCGTTAAGAAGATCGTATGGATCCTGGTCCCCTTTTTTTATTTTAAGAAGCAGGTTATCTATACTTAAACGACTATCATACTCATCTGCTATAAAGTTCTTAAAATCCTTCAATCTTGAAAAGTAGTGATATGCTGTCGTTTTGTTCATTGTACTAACATTCTTAATGTAAGAAGTTATTGTGCTTGCAACTGAAGAGTAATTTGGTGCATTTGCCATCTTTCGTTGCTGGTTAAACGTGCACGTAAAATATATAGGTTGTGTATTCATAGACTTGTATGCACTTTCGATACATGGATAGAGTGCAGGCGAGTTGTCATTGAAGATTACTAAAATATTTTTGACCAAAAAATGTCCCATCTATATTAAATACCAACATTGTACACGTATTGTACAGCCGTCGCTATTTTCGATATGTATAACAATAATAAATATGATAAAAAAATAAATCCAAACTTCAGGACTAATCCTAAGGATTATTCTAAAGTAGAAATAGCAAAGATTAGCTCTAATGAACTTAGAGGTAATCTATTTAGCGAGTTCAGAGAATACAGTTTCCAAGATATCTCATGGGAGTCTGAACAAATAACAAAATCACATGGAATCTATTTAGAATTCAATAGAGCAAAGACTGGGAACGAGAAAGACTGGATGTACATGCTGCGCATAACTATCCCTGGAGGTGGACCTCTTACAGCAAAGCAGTGGAATATTTTAGACAGAATATCAGATAGATATACTATAGGACCAGAAAATGCATATCCTTATGCAAGACCAGGTTTAAAGATAACAACAAGACAAAACATACAGCTTCATTGGGTGAAGAAAATACACGTAGTAGATGCAATAAAAGACATATCAGAATCCGGATTTTTTACAATGAACGGTTGTGGAGATAACACACGAAATGTAGTAGGATGTCCTCTATCTTATCATTCTAAAATTTTTAATGCTAATAAATGGGCCCAAACGGTCGGTAAATATTTTGCTCTTCCGACCGCTGCTTATATAGAGATATTTGAAATAGATCCAAAATATCTTAGGGATGCAAAATTAGAAAACAGGATACCCGGACTAAGCAGATTTGATTATGGCCAAAACCAGCTTAACAGAAAGTTCAAGATAGCCTTTTCTGCAATTCATTATGATGATATAAATAAAAAATATGTTCCAGATAACTGCGTGGAGCTGAGAACAAACGATATTGGTATTGCGCCTATTATCAAAAATGCTGATCCCGGCAGTGCAAAAGTAGAAGGGTTCCAAGTCTACGTAGGTGGGGGTCAAGGACAACAGTCAGGTAAGCCAACCATTTCTGTCCTTGGTGAACCATTTGGTTTTTTTACTGAAGAAAACCTGATGAAAGGACTAGATGCCATAGTGAGAGTTCACAAGGAATGGGGAGACAGACATAATAGACATTGGGCCAGGCTGAAATATTTGGTTATAGCTAAAGGAATTGAATGGCTTAGAGAGCAGGTGCAAAAGCTTGCTGGGAGCATCAATTTTGACCCTCCTGTTCAAGATTATGACTACGGGAACATAAACCTACATCTTGGATGGATAAAGCAGCTAGATAATAGCGGTCGATGGTGTTATGGGACTTTCATAGAGAATGGGAGAATAGTAGATGGGAGTCATAACGGCGATCTCAAAAGTATGGTAAAATATTTGATGAATAATTACTCAGATTTAGAATTATTCGCGACTCCTAATCAGCACTTATTGTTTTGTAATATAGATGAGAAGCTAAAAGAATCTTTTGAAAAAGATATGAAGCTGTTTGGTTATGGTTTTCGTAAAATAAACGACTGCGATATCAACAGAAATAGTACTACTAATGGCATGACTGGTATGATACCCAAAGCATACTCAAAGCTAAGGATGCTATCTGGAGCATGTGTTGGAAGAGATACATGCAGACTAACTTATACAGATTCTGAAAAGTTTGAACCGTATCTAATTGACGAGCTAGAAAAGAAGTGGGGGCATATGAATGAATCAATAGGTGTTACGGGTTGTGAAAAGCAATGCTATAGGCCTGCTACAAAGACGATTGGCTGGATAGGAACAGGTTTTAATCTATATCAGTTGATACTTACGGGAACACAAGACGGGAAACATCAAGGCGTTCAACTAATCGACCCTGACACAGGTGAGCAATACCTTCATTTTGTACCACGCATATATGTTGCTACAGTAACTGACTTGTTATTTGAGTATTATGTTAGAAACAGATCAGAGGAAGAAGACAGCCCCGGTGGAATGGGATATTTTCTAAAAAGAGTAGGTCCAAAGGACATAATTTCTCATCTCAAATCAAATCCAAAAACTGCGGATTTGATGAAAACAACATTTAAGGTAAATAGATAATTGAGGCTGGAACATAATTCCATGTTCTCAAGTACTGTATATTTTCGTCACATCAGATGTTATTTTGCATTTTGATCCATCTCAATAATTCCGAACGAGTTTCCTTCAGTATCCTTGCATGTTGCAAAATAGCCTACTCCTTGAATTGGCATTTTTGGTGCAATTACTTGACCGCCATTTGATTGAATCTTTTTTGCATATTCGTCTACTGATGGGACTTCAATCGTATTCATGGATTCATGTCCAGCGACTCTCTTAGATAAACCGCCATCTATTCCTGGATCTTTTTCATAACCAGTCTTTACCATCCAATATTCCATTGGACCATTCCACTTGTCAAACTTCCAGCCGAAAATCCCTCCATAGAATTTTTGTGCTCTCATGGGATCGTCTGCAGTTATATCGAAATGAACAATTCTGGGCATATAAGTTTACTATATTGCATACTATTTAAGTTGGATGTGCAACATATCTTTATGTTGTCATTGTTTATTACGTTACCGAGATTTCGAAGTGAACGAACAACAATTAGTCATTATAGGCATTTTGAACCATTAATCTGGACAATGATTCCTAACACTTTCAGGAAATCCAACCCTTAACTTATTTTTGATACCATTTTTGGTACAACCTTCTAACTCACATATCTTAGTATAGCACATCGTAGCACAAGTATATTTCGTAATACGTTTATACTTCATACCATACTGGAATTAATCAAACATAATAACTGACAAAATACACAAGTCTCACATGGCTGCTGAGACCATCGGTGTCACGGTCTATTAAATGTCTTTTGACAAATGTATTACGACTATTTGTAACTAGTGAGGAAAGCATATCATATTAGAATGGAAGACCAGCTGCTTTACAGATCGATGCAATTCTGTATATTCGATGTAAGACTTGGCACATACAATCAAGAAGATGTAAAAAGATTAAGCTATACGTAGTAATAGTGATCGTAATGAATATTATGTTACGTTGAGTGAAGACAAATCAAGTACTCCATTAAGTAAACTAAGTAAGCAAATAGAAATGATAGGTATCGAGATAAAGGGTCTAAACGAGCAAACAGAAACAGGACGTCTTGAATTGAAAACCAAGTTCATCAATCAACACTTTATAAATGAATTGGATAGAATCGGTTTACAGCTCATAAATATTCGGGGGACTTGGATTGGCAGACTTATCGTACTATTAGAACCCAGAAATTTGAATTCAACTTCAGCTTGAAGAATAAATCAGGATGTTATTTCTCAAAATTTCATCAGCCTCATTTGTAATAGTGACAATTCATCTATTTTCCGCTTAGTATCTAGCCTTTTGATCTTCCAACCACCCTTATCCTTTTAATTATTCCTTTGTTCTAGCATCTTTTCTGTGTAATCGAGTGATGACGACACTGTACATTCTCTTTCCTATGCATATACGCCAATGGATCCTCCGGTAGACGGAAATTTCCATCTAGTCTTTCAATTATAAACTCATAAGGTCTAACAGTTCCAAAGTCTTTTAATGAAATCCGTATCGTATATAGGGTATGCTCCAATTTTATGATGTTTCATCTTCAACGTATTTAGAACCTTCGCGAGCTTCAGTTACAGTAATTGCTTATACTTAATCTAAATGAATTCGACTTGTTTCTAGATAATCGAGTATTGGGTTTGATATCCCCATATGCAAAGGTAAATTATGTTGACCACTCTATGACAGACCAAACATCCATACTCCGATTTATAGAATACAATTGGCACTTAGGACATATTGGTGATCAATCATTTGATTCGAAAGCTGGTTCACTTCTAAATATGTTCGATTTTACGACCAGTCAACCTGCAAAAGCTATTTCTTGATCCTTCGACAGGACTAGAGAAATGAGATGAAAATCCCTTTTCTGTAATTGTCACCAGCCAGCCTGACAGAAAGCGAGATGTTGTGTGGCACAGTATAGGGGAGCCAATCGCAGAATTATTCTTGAATGACGTTCCAGAAATTTTCGCCGAGGCAAATAATGAGTCAACTAAAAGCTTCAGGAGTTTCTTTGCCATAATTTATACGTCGATAAGAGAAACGATATACAGACTCATCTTGATCTTGCTGTTGAAAACATACTACTGCAATGACAAATATTCTATCATTATCCTAAAATGTTAACAAAATATCGAAAAGTCATACTCTTCAATAAGAACTTACTCATATCAGGTATTGTATCATTTCTTGCAGGAGCTCTCGCCACTCAGAGTTATGCGCTATTCGACCGTAATAATATGTCTAATGCGATAATTACGCTAACGATAGGATATTGCGTATACATTCCAGTCTTTGCCTTGCTTTTTTATAGGGATAACAAGTCAAGATATATAGATCCGCTAACAGGAAAGAAGAATTCTAAGAATATAAGGGAAGATATAATGAAACTGTTCGGAGCTTTTACTGTTTCTGAAGTCATTTACATAGCAGTAAAGTTGTACATTCATTATTCCTTACTGCAATTATATGTCCAACCATATCGGGCTCTTACAATAGCAGAATTAACAGCCTGGGGAGTATTTCTTATTTCAATTAATACAGGTATTAAAGTTGCAAAGCTTTTCAAATAAGAGGGATATATTGTAGGCAGTCTTTTGTTACTCACTTGTTATGCCTCTTCTCTCTATTCCAGTAAGATGAATCCTGTACAAAAGAACTCATGGATTACATTGATTCCAAAAAGATTCGCTATCTGTGATGATGAGTGTATTCGATGTCTATCCAACTGACGGCGCGTCAAGCTGTTCTTATTTCCCCTCCAAAGACAAGTGAGGTATGTGAGGCTATGACTTGCTATCTCGTACCCTGATGATAATGTCTTATCATTCCCGTCATCACATACCTCACTTACATCACTTTGCATGCCGGTAGCTTTGGATATTCTAGATTCGTAATCTTTCCCGTCATCACATACCTCACTTACATCACATTGTATGCCAGTTACTTATCATAAGTTCAATCAGAATCAATCTTCCCTGCATTATCAATGCCAAAAGTTGTAGCCACTTCCTAAGCTTTTCGGATTAGCATGACGACCCTTTTTTTAAGATCGGATCTATGTTAACCTTACTCTACAGAATAAAGGTCAAAGATAAAACCTTAATACGTTCTCTTTTACAAGTCTAACGGAGGAATTTCCCACGGGAGTTTTCGATACTGGCGCCACAGGCTTCATAGGCTCTGCCATCGTTCAGGAACTCATCAGTGCTGGTCATCAGGTGATCGGCCTCGCCCGCTCAGACGCAGCTGCCAAGTGGCTTGTCGGGGGGGTGATCTTGAAGACTTGGAAAGCCTGCGCAGTGGAGCCGCCATGTCAGATGGCGTGATTCACACCGGCTTCATCCACGACTTCTCAAAATTCAAGGCGAGTTGCGAGATTGATCGAAATGCCATTGAAGCTTTAGGGTTGGCACTCGTTGGCTCTGACCGCCCCTTAATCATCACCTCTGGAATCGGTCTGCTTCCTCCTGGCCAACTCGCGACCGAAGAAAGCACGCCCCCTTCTACTAATCCGAACCCTCGTGTGGCCTCCGAAGAAGCTGCGCGGGCGATGGCGGATCGTGGAGTGCGCGTCTCGATAGTGCGTCTTGCGCCATCTGTCCATGGCGATGGCGATCACGGTTTTGTGCCGATTCTCATCAATATGGCGCGTGAAAAAGGGAGTTTCTGCATACTTAGGTGAAGGACTCAATCGCTGGCCAGCAATTCATAGGCTTGATGCTGCCCATCTGTTCAGACTTGCTTTTGAAAAGGGGGCCGCAAGAGCTCACTATTACGGTGTCGCTGAAGAAGGCGTGCCCTTCCTAGAAATGGCCGAAGTCATCGGCCACCGCCTGAAAGTGCCGGTTGTCAGCATAGCCCCTGAGGAGGCCGCCAATCACTTTGCTTGGTTCGCGCATTTTGCAGCAATGGACGTCCCGGCCTCAAGCCAAAAAACTCGGGAACCCCTAGGGTGGAAGCCGAAGCAGTATGGGCTCATTGCAGACCTAAACCGTGACAGCTATTTCAAAACTTGATATGCGATAACCCTAAGGTTTGTGCTGATAAATTTCAATATACATACGTTGATCCGGTGGTTATCGCGTTCTCATCCCAGTCGACGTTTTCGGAGGATTGTCGGAGAGAACAGAAGCGGCGGCCTTCAGACAAATTGAAGCGTTTGGCGGTGAAACTACATCGGTTGTTACGCTGGCCACGGCGCTTGTGCCAGATTTCTCAAGCACTCTTGGCCAACAATTGTTCAGTATCCTATAGGAGCTTCGCCTTGCATACTTTTTGATTGAGCGGGCTTATTTCCCACAATTTATCGAGCTTATCAAGCTTAGTGGATGTGAATAATAATTTAGCCAACCGGAATTCGTAAGATTTTGAGGATAGAATGGACCCCGTCAAGATGTATAACTCCAGCCCGAACACCCTACATGATATTGCAGAGTTCCTACACATTCATATATTATTTAGAGCTATTTGAAATAATAGACTGACTTTAAGCCACACCATTAAAATTTGGCGGTTTTTATAATTGTATAAAGATGCTAGAGTATTACACTGTAAAATATACCCTAGAGGGATGCGTAATGCGTGCATAATATAGTACCATAAAGTTATTACTGAAGAGCGCGGTGTACTATTAAATTGCAAGCTGCAGTCGTTCCAGCAATTCATGGTAAATGGGAAGTCAAAGATGTTCCAACCCCACATCCAGCAACAAATCAGGTTCTAATAAAAATACATGCAAGTGGTTTGTGCTATACTGATGTTCATATTACAGAGGGTTTGCTTCCTACTGCTGCATTTCCTAGAACTATAGGTCATGAACCAGTGGGTGAAATTGTTGAAATGGGAGATGGTGTTACTAAACGCAAAATAGGCGATAGAGTAGGAGTACCTTGGCATCAATCTTCATGTGGGAGATGTGAATGGTGTCAACGTGGCAAAATAATGTTCTGTAATCAACCTGTGACGACGGGTGTCAATGCTCCTGGCAGCCATGCAGAATACATGGTTGCGTATGCCGACGCAACAACTTTGTTACCAAATGATGTATCGTATGAACAGGCTGCTCCCGCCGGCTACACTGTTTGGAGCGGTTTGCGATTTGCTGATCCAAAACCTCATGAAAGAATAGCTGTATTAGGAATTGGAGGCCTAGGTCACTTGGCTGTTCAATACTCAAAAGCTGCGGGTTTTTACACAATTGCTATGACACATTCAAAAGATAAAGAAGACTTGGCAGGCAAACTTGGAGCTGATTTGATTGTAAGCAATGGAGAGGCATTGAAGCAAGCTGGAGGAGCAGATGTCATTCTTGTCACCAGTAATTCATACAAATCTGCAAGTGAATCATTGAAGGGATTACGTCATGATGGAAGAATGGTCCTTATGGGATTTTCAGCCGAACCACTTATAGTGACTTCTGAAATAATAGGAAATCGCAGCCGCATTATTGGCTCTATACAAAACGACCGGGAATATCTGTATGAGGCACTGGATTACGTGGCGAAAGGCAAAGTCAAAGTAATTGCGGAAACATACTCTCTACATGATATTGGTCGGGCTTACGAGAACGTAGCCGCTGGAAATGTGCGCTTTCGTGCAGTAATAAAGATCTAGTTAATCGCGTCGACTTTGGCTTTCATTATGAGATCTATCAATTATCTTAACGGATTCTTCTCGTAGCTTGCTTCACAGATCTCTTTCATATCTGCGTACTTAGTCATTGTCCTGAGAATCTCCTGAACCATGTTGATATCATACTTTCTAAGGTCTTACCGTACATGGTTTTACCTATTAGTGATAATCGCTATCACACAATATTAGATTTGGTAAGCAAAGAAAGAATCCCACCCGGCCGCACGGTCTCATTGCTTGTGGACAGATCATGTTATAGTTGACATACGTTGATTCCAGGTTCGGTAATATCGATGTTACTAAATAAGTCATAATATACTACTGATTTTAAATAATTACAGGCAGTCTGTGTTATATGACTCAAACTGAATTGATTCCAAAACGACTTGATGGAAAAATTGCGGTAATCACGGGCGGAAACAGTGGTATAGGCCTCGCTACGGCGCATAGGTTCGTCCAAGAAGGTGCCTATGTTTTTATCACAGGTAGACGTGAGAATGAACTCGATAAAGCAGTCAAGCAGATTGGCGAAAATGTCACAGGGGTTCAGGGTGACGTATCTAATCTAGCAGATCTTGACCGGTTGTATGACACGGTCAAGCAGCAGAAAGGGCAAATCGATATCCTCTTCGCCAACGCTGGTCTGTGGGAATTCGTCCCGGTAGGATCAATTACTGAGGATCATTTTGACAAAATATTCGGCGTCAATGTTAAAGGGCTACTATTCACAGTACAAAAAGCGCTTCCGCTGTTCCAGGACGGGGGATCGATCATTATGACTGGTTCCGGAGCCGGATCCAAAGGGTTGGAGGCGTCGAGCGTTTACAGCGCAACGAAGGCCGTAATACGATCGTTTGCGCGTTCCTGGACCGTCGATCTGAAAAACCGCAAGATCCGAGTAAACGCTATCAGTCCTGGTCCGATAGACACAATTGCCGTACGTCTCAGCTTCAACGCGACACCGGCTGGCGAACAATTGAAGAATAAGCTCCTGAGCAACGTACCTCTGGGAAGGATGGGCAATCCTGACGAAGTCGCAAAAGCCGTCGCCTTCCTCGCATCCGATGACAGCAGTTACATCACAGGTATTGAATTGTTCGTCGATGGGGGCATAGCACAAATTTGAAGGAATAACCGGTTAAATTATTCCTTCAGGGGATAGCATAATCTCAATTAATGCTCTTTTATTTCTCCGTACTTGGTCATTGTACTAATTATCTGCTCAACTTCTTCAGGACCATCGTTCTTTCGTACCAACTTCCCAATTGAGATCACATCGCGAATATCCCCTCTCTGGTCCCATACTGCTTTTCCTATTACATGAGCAATCTTCAACTTTGGCAATACTTTGACCGAAACTTCCAAAAATTGCTCTTCAGTATATAGTGGCAGATGCAGTCGTCGAAACCGGGATTGTAATGGTCTCGATAGCTTTGTTATTTCATTGCAAGCTGCAAACGCTTTAGCTCCCTTGATTTTGAAATCATAATGTTTACGCATCTGGTCCACCTTAATATGCCCACTTTCCATGAAGTTGAGCAACTTCTCCTGAAATTGTTTGGGCATCTTATCTAATTCGTCTATGCAAATAATTTTAGGTCTCTTTTCTTCCGGGATGTCTAAAATTCGATTCGTTGTGTTACTTCCATCAAAGTATGGACCTTTCTTATACTCTAAAATTCCTAAGAGAAAGTGTCTTTGCACTAGCAGGCGGCCCTACGAATAGCAAGTTATAATTATCTTCAGAATCTAGCGCGCGTTTTACTATGTCCTTTATATCATCATATCCCTGTATATTTTCGAATTCAA
>Ga0153924_1001041_pt1 | contig 15378 bp, 21 predicted proteins | sample TSNJ008MetaG_FD_104709 | JGI IMG/M metagenome (GOLD analysis project Ga0153924, IMG submission 104709) | Attine ant fungus gardens microbial communities from New Jersey, USA - TSNJ008 MetaG | ecosystem: Host-associated > Fungi > Mycelium > Unclassified | place: USA: New Jersey, Wharton State...
CTTCAGAAATCTCCTGAACCCAGGCAGGTACAACCTGTGGTCCTAGCAGTGCCGCCAATATATGTCAAACACTGTGTCCATGTATTAGTTTTGTCACCATCCACTCGAGGCGAGAAGTGGAAAGCGAGTTGTTCTAGTGCACATGATTCACAGCCGATATCAGGATCAGGTGTTTCCTTGAGCCACGAGCCTCACCATGGTAATCTTACAGTACGTTTTGCAGCTCGAACCGAATCTTTCGCTGAGCTGTCGTTGTTTTTCCAGGTCCGGAGACGTGGTATGTCAGAAGTCCCAGAAACATTGAAAGATATTGACAGTAATAGAATAGTATGTTTTACAATTACTATCAATGTCTCACTTTATTGATCTGTCATTATTTCTCTGTTAGTTTAAGAAGCGTTGATGGGATCCGACCCCGTAGTTTGTAGATCTTTTTTTTCTCTTTGCACATAGACAGATAGATATCTTATTGCTATCATTATTGCCTTCATATCGTCATTCATTATAATAGTGAGAATCGGGTGTGAAATGAGGATGACTGACTGACTGACTGACGCAATTATTTGTAATTTCTCATGTGTATTGACGGCCAGAACTTGCATTCTCATCCCACAAACAAGAGATCAAGAGCACTTGCTGAAGTGTACCAGCTGCATGACATCTACAATTTCCAGATCATCCTCCCATCCGTAGAAAACAAACGAATTTGTTCTTAAGCTTTGTATGTTTCTTTATCGTTCTTATATTTGTACAGTATCGCGGGATACAACCAGTCGTTCTACGCATTCATCACATCCATAAGGCCGTTACAGGACAAGAAATAACTTGTGTATCCAATCTTTTATGATAAGTGCCTAGGTCTTCTCTTCTATCCGAATTTTGACACAGTAACTACGGATGCTCTACTCGAGCATCAAGGCCACAAACATGCACTCTTGGCTATGGGCCATTTCATGGAACATCTGTCCAGAAGCTTACTCGAAAGTTGTCCAAGTAGACGAACGGGTGATACTTACTGGATACGTCTCCGAATCGAAAATGGAAGGGTTCTTGATTGCAACATAATACATGTACAATAGTGAACAATATAACTCTATAGCATTATTATATTGACGTCCATATCCAGTCAATCACAGAACAGTATCATCAAACAAAACCTGCACAATCTCAGCATTTTCTCTCAGCCGTAGATTGACGAGGCTAAATTCGCTCGGCAAGCTCTCCAGCTGTTTACGAAGAAGATCCAGTTCTTCTGCTGGGGGAACGTTTAGTCCGAAAACCCGCAACCAATCTGCCTGTCCTGACACCCATTCCCATACCTTGAGCGATTCTCTTCTTCCTCTTTCAGACATAACCAACAGTCTCAGCTCTTCTATCCCCAAATTGTTGTTTCTCCAGACCCTCTCCTCAAACCAGCCCTGATTCTGACAAAAGTCGAGCAAGAAGTTCAATAAAAGCATAGACCCTCGACCTGTTGCCCATAATGAAACGATATCTTTCAAGCACTTCAGAGCCGAACAGTCCATCAGCTTTGGTAACAACATTTCACCTGATGGGAAAGGACCGATATGCGACATCTGGACACTGATAGACCTCAACGCACTAATCACGGCAGGTTCTGTCTCTGGTGGACCAGGTTCGAAAAAAGGACAGAAATTTTCGAACTCTGTGAAGTCCCATCCACCTTGATTCGTAAAGAGAGCAGCATCATCAGCCGGTGCGTGTGTCTGGAAGAATGATTCAATTTCGTCACCCTGTGTGAAAACGGGATGATGGGGAAGCAGAGGATTCGACGACTCTGGACCGTTTTCGAGTTGATTTTGGTTGTAATTCCCTTGAGATGAGGTAGACGCTATCTCTTGAGTTGGTTCCAGTGAGAAATAATCAGCCTGGCTATTATTGTGGCAGGTGCACGATTGATCGGCACATCGAGGAGTGAGAGCTCCATATCCATCGTATGAGAAAGAAGAAGGATAGTTGATTTTATTGAAATTATGATCCCCGAATTCTAGGGCCTCATCGATAGGCTCGGCCTTGTACGACGTACGTAGGGGCAAGTCAGATGTTTGGCCTGGTGTAGACGGCGACCTATCACTCGATGTATCACAACCAGATTCAGAAGTGGAAGCCATAGGAGTCATTGGCAAAAAAGGTAACGAATTTGGGGCGGGAGAAGCGGCGGGAGTGATAGAGACTTGGGAGTTTTCCATAAAAGTGCTCTGGATTCGATATTACGGGGCGCAAACTCGAAGAAGCCTCGAAGAATATAGTGGGCGGATTTGGTAGTGGGGAATTCTACCCTCAATCCAAATCAATTTATATACAAATGAAGTGTGGCGTGAGCACCCGGAACGGCGTAAGTGTCCGAAGCAAACTTTTAGCACCCAGGGACGGTTTTGAGCCACCCTGCATGATGTGACCATTTGGGTTTCCCAGAAAATGATATGAGTGTAAAGTAGTAGTGAGGAACCACAAAAAAGGAATAGACCATACGTTACCGCATCTGAGATTTTGCAGAGTTTCTGAGGTAGAGCTTCGTAAGGTTCACGAGTATCGTAGGCTTTCCCGTTAAGAAGCCTATAATCGCATGCTTGATGCCACTGCTGCTGGACATTCATCTAGCCAGGACCAACAACCGATTAAAAGCGGATTTTTCGTTCCTCGGTAGTATATAGCGGAGACGAAGAATGAAATGAAGAACCGACGGTCTATTGTGATTCTATTGTGATCTGCACAACTAATAAACCAGATCTAACCAGATTTAGTTAGTCAGAATTCTTGATTGAAACACATACCACCGACCCTCGTGTCTCTACGAGAGCATCGTAACCTGCGGTGGCGAGTAATGCTGCTTATGTTGGCAGATCAATTTCCGATGTCAAATAGTACATTGACCGGTGCCTTCGGAGTTTCAATAATTATACTACAGTATGCTTATCTAATGCTACTGTTGCTCGCCCGCTACAAGTTCCTGCTGAATTGTGAGGCTGTTCATTACATTGATGCGTTATGTACCTACTATTCACTAGCAAACTTCACCTTCCTATGGTCACATGCCTCTTGTAGATACCCCCCGAAATCGGGCCCTGCTCACATCATTGCCGTCTTTTGTTTTCATGTTGTGCCCAATTGTTCTGCTTCTAGAGGAGTTTCCCTAGAAGCAGAACAATTGGGCACAAAATAAAAGTGGGTGACTTCCCATAGAGGATCTAGGAGTGTAGGACCCCCAAATTCATGTTCGGCATCTCAGCATATAGAGCATTCTGAGGGAATCCGAGTACACAGATTTCCGTCCAGTCTTGATAGTACGGTCATAACTGAAAACGTGCATATGCATGTATTTATTAAAATAGTCACAGAAATGGTATCGCAGAACGCAATGCAAACATGAGAAATGAACTACTGGCTAAGAAAAACAGGGAGAACAACTCTTGGTATTTTTAGTAGTCAAAGTCTTCAAAGTATTTATGATTCAAGGCACGCTTTGCTGGACAGGTAGTGGTCATTAATCAAGATATCCAAGACTCAAGACATGACTAACCAGATATGCGTTTTGAGGTATCATAAACCAACAATAGCTTAAGTAAGTCTAACCCTTGAGAATCAAGTTGTGGCACGGCTTCACCGATATCCTTTCTCGACCATTGCGGGAACGTGGTCTTGTAATCTGGAAGTGTACTAACACCGGGCCAAACATCTTCGTTCGGGGTGCCGAGAAGCCTACAAAGGAAAGTGAGGTAAGATGAAAGTGGCATAAGCGACGCACGAACCTAAAGATCCTGAAGATCTGATCAATCTCGGAGTCACCTGGGAAAAGTGGATGCCCCTGCATCGCCATCTCAGCAAAAATGCACCCGACAGACCACATATCAATGGAAGTCGAGTAATGACGTGAACCTAACAGGACTTCTGGTGCACGGTACCACAATGTTACTACCTAGATAATGTTTCAGTATAATGGGATTGCACCAAATGTGGTAAGAAAAATGGACCACAGCTTACCTCGTGGGTATACGTCCTCATTGGGATCCCGAAGGCCCTCGCTAGCCCAAAGTCCGCTAACTTGAGATTATCATCTTTATCAATGAGGAGATTCTGAGGCTTCAGATCACGATGGAGAATCCGGTGGGCGTGACAGTACAACAGGCCCTTATTGAGCTGATAACAGAATTTCTATTGCAAGGACCATTAGCAAGAGGACGACCATCAATGAACCAAAGGGGAAGTTAAATGATTATTGTTAAATGATTGCAGATCACATGATACTATGTCATCGACAAATTCAATGGCATTTAAAATAATTGAAAATGGAGCATTGGCGAGAAGCAGAATGGAACAGCACCAAGGAAAGACAGCAAAGAAAGTCACTTACTTTGACAACGTCTTGTTTGATGGGGCGGCTTATTTCAATGTACCTCTTGAGGTCAACGTCCAGAAATTCGAAAACAAGATAGAGTTTTTGGTCGGCATGAACGATGTCCAAAAGCCTGGGATCGACCCATAATTAGAACGGACTCTGGAAACCAGGAGATGACAGGTGATATGGTTCAAATGGCGCCGAATGTGTGACGTTCGAGGCGAAAGGGAAAGCTGTTACGGAAGGAAACTAAAAACATGCACCACACCTGACAATGTTGTCGTCGTTGAGTTCCTTCAACAGACTGATCTCACGAATGGCCGTACTGGGCACTCCTTCATCCTCTGCCTCCAGTCTTATTTTCTTGAGAGCCACGATTTGGTTGTTCGTTATGTCCCGGGCCTTGTACACAACTCCATAGGTTCCTACAAGAGGTGAGGAAGATGGGTTGAGAAAGTTCTACACTTCGCGGAGAAAACGCACCCTCGCCTGTGTCCCAGTACAGAACACACAATTCCCTCAGCCATAGAACGCATCTGTGTCACAACTTGACCGCCGACGCACCGACTTTCTCGAGTTTTGCATAACTAGACAATGAATGGCGTCAGGCGATATTCCATGAACAGAGCAAAACTATCTGCACACCGCTCCATTGTAGATACACAAGGAAAGGAAAGAAAAGAGAGTAAGAAAAGAAAACAGCCGACGTGGAATTAGAGACGCATCAGAGCGATCACGTAATACTTAATCGATATGGGTCTACTGGTCTACTCTTCTACTTAATAGCACTAACATGTATTGTATTAGTATTGTATTCATGAGTCTCAGCCCGGTCGCGGCCAACTCATGTCCTCATTGCCATGCCGTCGTCTTTGCGCCAGATCAATGTAACGCTCATCTGTTGTTGTTTCATTATATCAACCCAGTTTATCCATCTGAACGACAACTTACTTGTGTCCACTACATCAATGTCACCGTCATCCCCATCCTCCTCCTCCTCCTCCTCCTCCTCCTCCCATCGCTCATCTAAAGGTCCATGGGGATTCTTTGCCCGATCAATAGCTAAATCTTTGATCAGTCGATTCATAGACTCATCCTTGACTTCCTGCAGTGTCCTTTCCTTCTGTTGTCTCGCCTTCTCAAGCTCAGGCAGATATTCTCTGGGGGATAGTTAATTCAGCAGGTTTCCCATGACTGACCAATTACATACCTCTGATACTCTTCTCGCGAGGCATCGACGGCTTCAAAGAACTCCTTTACACCGTCACCAGTAACGCTCGAAACACCCACAGCCTAAGATACCATAAACAAAACCTCTTTCGTCAGCATTTGTAGAAACTATAAAACTGAAAGTGTGAACCTTCAGGTTCTTATAGAACTCATCCAATACCAAACTCATACTTAGCATCAAGCTGTTCATATACGTAGGCTCGCCTTCGGAGTCTCTCGCACTCTCATGCGTTGCAAGTGCCTCTTGAAATTCTTCAAAATCCGTCATCCAATCCAACGCGAACTGGTGCGGTTGTACATCAGTTTTATTGAACACAAGGATAAACGGCAATTTCGTCTTGTACAAAATACTACCAAAAGATGTTAACATACAGCATTCAGATGTACACCGATAACAGTAAACAATCACTAGTAAAGCTCACCTGCAAGCATATAGCATATTCGACATGAAAGTTGCCGGTGCAGTGGTTCTGGGCGTATCAATGATATAAGCTATCACAGTCGGTAACGATGACGCCACTGCATCCGTTATGATGGCGCCCGAAGCCGACCAGGTGAAAATTTCAATCTGTCCAGGCGTGTCAAGTATGACATAGCTTTAAGGAAGACCTGCATCATCGACACAAAAACCAACAACCAAAAGATGTTTACGCACTCAACACCCTCAGCTCTCTTCTCCACTAAATCCAGAACCTGATCAAACTTGGTCGTAAACAAGTTCAACGCTGTCAAGATCCCTCCATTCGGACCTAGATTATACCTAGGAACAAGAAAACCAGTTCATGTATCAACCGAGTATCCGTAGAACCACTGATAGAAAGATAAAACCGGAAAAAAATGATGCGAAGCTACCAAAAAGTAGAACAGGACTAACTGGGCCGAGTCTTATTTCAAGCCATCCTCGAACAAGTCATAGATCGTCCAAAGCCAACCCTGAACCATCAACAACACCCAGATACAAGGGGCCCATGGGAAGGAGAAGAAGGAGCAGGAGGAGGAGGGAAAACTCACTGTTTCATCACCTCCGAATAATTTACAGTATCTCGAATATCAATATTCGCCTCGTATGGCACAAACGCAACAGCCGGGTCCAAGTTCAGGATATAGGGAGGTGATGACGGTTCCAGAGAATGCAAATGTGAATTTATTCTCTGCACAAAAGTTGATTTACCAGCGCCTGCCATACCGATCGTGATTATACATATCGGCAATTTTTTCTCTGTCGGTGTCGTTGTCGTGGACGTTGACTCCGCCGGCGCAGGATATGGAGATGACATTTTTTGGATGTGAGCTGAAGTGGCCCTGATTTACCGTGTTTTCAAAACGCGTTTCCGGAAGGATAACTTGGTTGAGCGCAGTAGAGCGATTCTGCGCATGGTGCAAGTCTAAGATTTGATAAACAGGTCCGTGGGAAATCATAATCAAGCAGTGTATAATTGTTGCCTCACATGAGTAGACATGTAGTTACAGTGCTACCTACAATTTAAATTCTCAGAATCCAGTCTTGTTATAAAGCTGATCCTTTCTTTAAGATGTGAATTTATCTGATTTAACATGAATTTATTTCTGAAATGAGGCAAGCTGTTTGTGTGATTCAAGCAACAAAGCAATTTGCACTGTAATACAGTTGATTACTCTACTTTGCAAACATTATATACTGCAAAATGCAGTACATTCTCCTAACATTGAAGTCTGTTTCACTACATTTAGCCACAAGTCCAACGAGGCCTGATATAGTTCCGCTTATTCAGGCAAGTTCGGGTAGATGTCTTTCCTTCCAGTTAGTGGGTCCTTCCAGGAATTACCCTTGATTATGGAATGATTATGATTATGATAATGCCATCCTGGTGATGCCCAAGAAAAGTATGTGTGCCCAGAAATAATAAAGCAGGTACTATAGATGGGTTTAAACGTCCATATGAAGTCTACAACGTGACTTCGTCTAAGATCGGGTGAGGTTAACAGGTGCACCAACAAAAGTCAAACGACACCAACCAGAATTCCGCATTCTATATCTGATAATCTTCTCTGCTTCCTCCCATGCGGTCCTATCGCCTAAAATATCTTCTCTTTGAGTCATTTGTATCAAATGAGATGTACCTGGTGCTGCGATAGAGCCCGACGTCTCAAGAGTTTCAGAAGTCCCTACGACTATCCGACGATCTGTGTCTCCAGATACGAACTGTTGAATTTCCTTGTTTTCTGCCAAGTACTCTGGAATTGGCATCTTTTTTACGGAAATTATCACAAGGCAGACACGGAGAAGGGGTGGGAAGTGAGGTGTCAGGTTGTATATAGCTTGTAAGGGTGTAGAGGTATCGATTTCGAACGCAAGATGCGTCAGATGTTTGAGGGCATCAAGGCCCCGCCAGAGCCACTTATGACAATTATCTGACGACCCAAAGATGCACAGATGGGAAAGATTCTGAAGAACAGGAGCCCTGAAATCTGGATCAGGGCAGAGAATGAAGGGATGGAGCGTGACGGACAGACGCTCAAGTGTCGGCGACGATGTAGTCATGAAACATCGAAAATTGTCGATATCGTCCAAAGAAACATTGAGATTTTGTCTAGAAAACTCTATATGGCAGGAGAGAGTCGTTATGTTACTGCACACAGAAAGGATTTTGGCAGCCTGGTGGAAGGTGACGCCATAAGTGAAGGAAATGGATCTTATGTTGGCGAAGAACTGTGGAGATCGAGGACGAGGAGAGTTGAGGGCATGAATGAAGGCATCAGTCTGGGCGTCGTTGTTGAGTGTGATGTGTCTATAGAGAATCGGTTCTATCCTGAATCACGACGTTAGTGGAAGGCAGACGAAGCCCTGTCTTCGGGCTCACCATCGTTTGACCTCACGTGAGACAAGCAGCAGCGTCAGTGCCATGGGCCGATCCGCTCTGGCAGCATACTCAAGTATTGTCCGTTCCAAGTCATAGGGAAGATGAGTAAGGGACACCATGGGAGTAGCATGCATTTAGAAAGGAGAAGATGCGAGGAGACCAGCGGTCTTGTGATAAGTAGTTTTGAAGAAGAATAAGCTGTGACTATCAGCTGGTTACCATTTATCGTCGGAACCCACGTAAGGGTGCCGTCAAGCCACGAGGACTAGGCGAGAAATGGTTGCATGGGTTACATACCCAAGAGGGAACTCGGAGAATTATACTTAATTACACGTTTCGATGATGCCTTGATCCTCCGTAGTCCCCGCATATGAGGGATTTAGCTTCGTGGCCGTATGTCTCAATCCTCTTGTTTCGCAGGATATCTTTTACGCCAAGCGGCGCAGTTTTGACAAGTTCGAGTAGTGTGTTAATTGTGAAGCAAGGTCATGTGTCCGTTGTCACGAGTAACACAAAATATCAATCGGAGTCGTTAAAAGACCGACAAAAAGCTGTAAATGGCTCACCGCCGCTTACGGAATCATTTTCAGCCATAACCGTAGCAATAGACACACAGCGGATGGGATGAACATCAGAAATTGACAAGCCTGGCCATTAATTGGGAGTGGAGGCTGTACCAATCCAGGGTATCGGTGTAGACACCCACACTCGTAGCTTACAACGTGGTGCATGTCGTTACCGATGCACCCCTCACAATGCAGGATATCGATACATTCTCTTATCATCTAGTTGCAGCCAGGCAACTGGTCATTCTGCCGAGTTGGTATCGATTTGATAGGTTATTAATATCAGCAAACCAGACCTGTGACCACTACATCAGCACCTACTATAACAACACACATCAGTGAAACTTCCTTCTCAAGACTTGTGGAAGCTGAAAGTGGATTCTATGCACATCTTGTATGTAGACAAAGCGACGAGTTTCATACAATTCAAGACCTTCCTTATATTGAAGACACGAAAGTGACACCTAAGCGCGGCTCAAATACCAGCGCTGTCCAAAGCTTGGGTTAACTCCACCACCAATTCCTACAGTCTCGCCCAAAACAGCGGTATTCAAACCCCAGTATACGGTATCATCACCATCTCGGATGCTGGCAGTCCTCTTCAGTCAATTCATGCTGAAATATTCGAAGGAAAATCAACCTACGTAGTTCCATCTTCATGAGTCCTGATGGTCCAGACATAATTGCCGTTGCGAAGGACGATGGCACCGTCCCTCCCCCAGCCGATTTGAATATGAGTGTCGGAGCTTGGAGAAACAGATTGTGTTTCCCCATTGAAATCAATTATCTGCCACTATTTCAATAAAACTCAGGCATTTAGTATAGCAGATAAACCAGGAACAACTCACATGCTGGTTGGAATTCGAACGAATGAAGGGAGTGACAGTAACATACCTGTCTACTCCATTGAAGGTGAGTGCAAGCTCCTCACCATCGGGAGAGAGAACACGGTTCAAGATGTAGTAATTTCCAGCAGTGGGCTTCGACATGTTAACAAGTAGAGAGGATGGTCGAACTTGTCAGGTAAACCATGAACACTTGTGGCTTTTATACAGCATCTCCATGCCCCATTTTGACTCGCTGTGCTCAAGCAACAATACACTCTTATTAAATTTATTTTGGTGCGTCTGGTGCAAAAATTTTCTAGAACGGGAACGGAATAGGAACTTAACCTTAACTCTAAGAACTCCGTCCCTCCTTCAGCATGATCGCCGTCGTCTGTTTTTGGCACATCTCTCTCGATTCGATCAGTAACGGAGCATCACTACCCCAGATTCACTATTCCAGTAACTTAGCGAGATATCCGAGCCCCTCCTCAAATCTATAGGGCAAATATATCCCAACTTCCTCATGCAATGTACTATGTCCTTGAAGTTCATGATGACCATGACCGTTATAGCCATAGTTTTCCCCCAAATTCAACTGTTATCATTATAAAGACGACCCTCGGGTGTTTTATATCAAAAATGGACTGGTTGTACAGTCCGCAGCCTAGGATTCGATTAGGCTGAAGTCTACGAAGCTCAAGGTCTTCTATTGCGGGATTCAGGGTTGAAGAAGAAATGAACGAGAAAGGGAAGAAGATACCCTTCTAAGTCGACGCATGTGCGACCATATATTGGCTGTGATGGTTGTGACTGTAGTTGAGTAGCATGTCCACAGAATGACAAAATAGATAGTGATGAAGAGAAGAGAGATATAGAGAATAAATTGTCCAAAGATTACATCATACCATAAAACCATCCCAACGATTACATTGTATAATGCTAGAAACATACATTTCTATTGCTTTCCAAATACACGATCGTAGTTGATAGCTCAGTCGAGATATTCACCAGGATACATCCTCTGCCTCGCCTCCTCAGCAACTACAGGATCCTGCCAGAACCCTTCACGATCCCAGTGCAGACGACCATCTTCTCCTTGTTGAACTCTTCCCATCCTCTTGCACATGAGACCACAAACACGGATGAACAAAGTTCCATCCAGATACTCTGCGCCAGGCATCTCGGTTCTAATTGCACCCGGAGGGCAAACATCTGGACTACCGAATGTTCCCTGGGGAATATCCCCTAGTCTTGCACCGAGCCATGCAAGTGTTCGAACGGCCTTACCTAAATGTGTATCGGGATGAGCCAGTGTGGTCTGCACCAAAGGAAGCCAAGGGTCTGGACAACGTGCTTCAATGGACTCCCTACTTGGGAGAGCGTCCTTTGAAGGAGTAGGTAACTCGTTGTAAGGCAAGGGAAATGGGTTGGCTAGTGGCGATCTATAGAATCCGGCGATATTGAGCGGAGCCTTTCCACGACTGACGTATTGAGCAATCAAAGCGGCGAGACACGAGCGAATGAATGCAATTTTGCAATGAGGTGACTCCATCCTAGCCAAAATTGATCCGGGAAAGGCAATTGCCGTGGCGAGATGGAGCCTGTACTAAATCAGCATGGGAAATTCATATTCAATAGTAAATAGGCTCACTGGAAGAAATCAGCATGGAATTCGCGTCCATCTGGTTTAATATCTTGTGCCCAAGTCCAGCCTGCAACTCCAAACCCAATGACAGCCATCCAACATAACTCTTCTATTTTCCTCTCAATCTCCCCAGGCTTAGAGAGGTCAACAGTCCATTGTGCAACGTGTTCACCGATACGATTACCAAAGCTGAGGACTGTATTCTCCACAAGTCTCAGCTCATCCAGATCAGTTGGCTGAGATATCGTATCGTCGGCCATGACTCTTGCGAGAATGGTGAGCGCATGGACGTTGTCATCAACTGGTCCCGCAGAACTAGACGCAAGACGAGGGATAACATAAGAAGCAGCCCCTCGAATCCCGTTGGCGACTAGAGATGTGTAACTGGGTCCTCTAGGAACAGTTGGATCTGTGATAGCCCAAATCTCGTTGAAGAATGTTTGAGGGAAAAGCCGGGCAATATCTGCATCATGAACAGAAGCTAATGCAAGACCTTTCAAGGTACCCAGAATAAATTAGTTCAAATTTTGGAAGGAGAGTTGTTGAATCCACCTTCGACAAGCATGACAGGAAGGCCCATCTCAGCTGCATATCCAACATGGATCATCGGATGCATACCGCCAGACAGAAACCTGCTGAGCATTTCTCTGTCTGGTGTGTTGTACTCTCTAGAGAAGATGAACTTCTGGAGAGTCTCCCAGAATCCGTGATTACGGGCGTGCTCGACGTAGAAGGTGACAAAAGCGTCGTAGTACCTAGCGACGTTCCATTAGGGCTCATTTTCAAGGAACAAAGACCACCAACTTTTCATCACCTAGGTGTCTGTCAAAGTTGGCCTCTGTAATGGGTTCAGGTGACTTGAAGCCACGTCGATTTTGTTTGCAATAAATTTCATATCCAGCTTCTATGACTGCAGCTGTCCCACCCATAGCCCAGATAGCCAGGGTACCGTGCATGGCATGACTAGAAGACAACTAGTAAGTCTCAAATTTCACAGAGCGGCCGCTGGTCATACTTGTGGAATCGTATGTAATTAAAGAAGATGTGCCATCGTTTGTAGTTGTCCCTCAGAATATCCCTCACAGTTTGTGTCGATTCAGGGGTAATCCCAGGCCAACGCTGAGGACAGAGAAGGGTGGGGGGATGTGATGGTCTCGGAAAGAGAAAATCAATGTCGTCAGTCGTAGGCATGATGACCTCTTTGTTTGATACACCAGAGCAATTAGTGAAGGTCCTTTCTTCAGGTTCAGGTACTTATAAGTATCAGAGTATTGACACTATATCGATTGAAGCATCTTTGACGTGGAGAAGTCTTGCCTAGTGAATAAACAGAGCATTCCTACTGCCACAAATGTGAGTGGCCATGGTATGCACACCAGCGTCCTCAGTATAGACGTCCCTGTGACGTGAACCGAACAGGGTGGTTAGGTTATATGGGTTCATCAGCCTCTTCTAGACTCGTCCGTCATTCAAGGAGTTTAGCCTCGGAGGTCGCTATGTACCGGGAGTTCAAACTCAAGGCAACCGCATATAGAAATGACAAAGTTGGTGAAAGGTCCTGTGCCAAGCGAGGACAAGTCACATGCCTCGTATAGAGAATCCGCATTTTCTCGTCCAAGAGTCCATGTCAGCACCTTGTCCTCGTACATGTAGTATGAATCAATGTAGGATCATATGGGGAGGCATTCTGATGCTGTCAAGCCATTCGTTGTCATCTTCCTTCGCATTTTCAAGTGACGATCTATGCTGCCGTAGTACATCATTACTTGCATGGAGTTCCTTCTTGACTCAGCCACCATTTCTTATCTCTCAGGGTTGGAGATGGTGGCATGTCTCCATGCCTCCTGTTGATACACCCCTGACGCCCTCGCAGTCTTAGTCTTAACACTAGTTTGCTTGGGAATAAAAATTCTGAATCAAAAACAGATGAGTATGACATACGACATGTTGAATGACACTATGCCGTCAGATGACCTGACAAGAACAAGCTAGAACCCTGCACTCAGATTTTTACCTCATTGCGCTAGGTGTAGTGAGAACGGCATTTCACTCTTTGCTCAGTTCTACAATACATCTGCAAATAGAGAATATGGTATTTAAGTCTATTGTGAATAGTCTTGACGGTTTTGGAGAAAAAAGCTATATTCGATGGAATACGTACATATATGTCACTCACGCTACAATCAACCTGAGTACAACACTCAATAGAGAAGGTGGTGGTTGATACTTTTTCACCAAGAGTGACCCACAGCGACGGTCACTCGAAACGAATGCTCTCATTTAGTAGGGCGGAACCTTCTTTACCGGCAGCGTCAATGATTGCAACTTCAGCATCGGTGAGCTCTGAAATCTAGATAGTCAATCGGGAATCCAATTATGAGGAAATACCAGACCTATGTCCCCGGCATCGAGGTAAAGCTGTAGTCTTTCTTTCTTGCTGCTAGAACTTTCGTTGAATGAGCACTACAGCCGGGCACGACTCCAAGAATGGCAACTGGCATACGTTACAGAGATAGCATCTTTGGCCTTGACCCAGGCCAACAAAATTTGCTCTGGTGCAACACGTTTTTTCTCTGCGATTTGCGCCAGCGGTTTATCGAGGGGACCACCAGACATTTGTGTGATTGGACTGGAAATCAGAGAAAGAATCAGTACTATCTTTGATCAGTTTCCTTCTATACATGGCAACCCACCGGAGTGCACCATAAGCCTCTATGGCAATTCCATGGGCCTTACAGAAGTCGATGACCGGAGCTTGATCGGGGTAAACGTATGGATTGAGCATTATCTATCGAAGAAGGCGAGGTCAGTACTATCCTGTTGATACCAGATGGTAGGATTCTACCTGGTTGACCACCGGTTTGATCTTCGCTGAGGCCAGAAGAGTTTTGAGCTCATCAACGCCATAATTGCTGACACCGATGCTCCTAAACAAGCAATCAACATCGAATGTTTCGCTTTCTCTCGAGTAGGGAGTAAACCTACTTTGCCCAACCTTTCTTTTTGAAATCTTCAAGGTGCCTCCAAGAAGTAGGGATATCCGGGACCGCGGCTGATAGGTAATGGATGAGATATAAATTGACGTAGGCGACACCTAGCTATAGAATTCTGTAAGTCTAGTGTACTACGAATGCAGTAAAATGCATACAAATTTCAAACTATCCTTTATCGAGGTAGGGATATCTGTGGAAACTTGATGGATGTGGGAGTATTTTGTTGTAATGAATATATCCTCTCGGGATAGTCCGCTTTCCTTGATGGCTATCCCAACCTCTTTTTCGTTCCCGTATAGCTGTGCGGTATCTGATGGAATGCAGCAAGCAGAACGAAGCAGGGACTGGAATATATTACTCACCGATGTGATTGAAGCCCACCGAGATTGCTTGACCAACTTCATCAATTGGTCCCCGGCCATTTCCCATTCTCCAAGTCCCATATCTTTTCCAAGTTAATATAAATGTCAACATTCATCCCGCTATCCTGACGCACGCGATACCAGGAATTTTGTTTCCTGAGGTATGAGAATGATCAGCTATAAGTTGGCGAAAGTGATGAAACTCACTCACCGTCATTTAACTTGATTGTCTCCCAAGGCATGTCTGGCCTTTGATCAGTGAAGTGGTTGTCACTGCATACTGGAACTTTATAGATCAGATGTTTGGGGTCCTTTCCTGAAAATAGAAAGATCCTACAGAAGTCATACATTTGACATTAGAGAAGCGATCTATATCAGCAGGGGTGCGCATCAATTGGACTGTCGAACCATGCTGCAACTGAACGAAAATGGCTTCTATCACGGTTCAAGGATCCTACCTGCATGAGCGCGAGGGTATTAATAAGCAGAAATGCTTTGGGGCTGATGCAAGAACAAGAATTGGAAGCTGAGCGCCACGAATGTGAAGCCCTGTGTGAC